>Ga0209697_10002570_pt1 | contig 25885 bp, 21 predicted proteins | sample AliMusrvi5mmetaG_FD_184115 | JGI IMG/M metagenome (GOLD analysis project Ga0209697, IMG submission 184115) | Freshwater lake bacterial and archeal communities from Alinen Mustajarvi, Finland, to study Microbial Dark Matter (Phase II) - Alinen... | ecosystem: Environmental > Aquatic > Freshwater...
ATCCCGCCAACCCCGGCGATGCGGCGGCGAGCCCCGTGGTGACGCTTTCCGAGGACGCGATCATCGTGGGCAAGATCAAGATCGAAGCCGACCTGCGCACCAACCGCATCCACGTCGTCACGCGGCCCGCCAACCTCCCCTTCCTGCGCACGCTCATCGGCGAGCTTGACTCGAGCATCCCGCTGGGCGAGCCCTCCACCCGCCCGCTGCGCTTCGTCCTGGCGGGCGACGTGCTCGACACCATCGCCGGGGCCGTCGCCGAGCCGGGCGTGGAAGTCAAGAAGCTCGACTCGGGCAGCCGTGGCAGCAGCGCGGCCACCCCGCTCTCCAACAGCACGGGCTCCACCAACAGCACCTCAAACAATTCGAGCAGCAGCAGCAGCAGCAGCCGTTCCAGCAGCCGCGGCAGCAGCATCAGCTCCGGCGCGTTCGGCTCCAACCGCACCACCACGCAGGCCGACAACGCCCCCGAGGGGCGCATCATCCGCAACACCAAAATCATCGCCGACAACCGCATCAACGCCATCATCGTCGTCGGCAACGAGGAGATGAAAAGGAAGGTCTTCAGGCTGCTCGACCAGATCGACGTGCGCGCCCCGCAGGTCATGCTCACGGCCGTCATCGGCGAGCTCACGCTTAGCGACGACGAGGAATTCGGCATCGACTACCTTTTCCACAAGGGCAACCTGAGCAAGCTGCTGAGCAGCAGCGGCTCGGGCGTCTCGCTCACCAGCGGCAGCTCCCTGGGCCTGCCCGTCAGCGTCCCCGGGCTCGACCGCAACAACGGCGTAAGCCTCAAGAACTTCCTCTCCGCCTCCAGCCTCGCCAGCACCGGCGGCGGCGTCACCGCGCTCATCGGCGCCACCAACTCGCTCGACCTCATCGTCACCGCACTCGAGAGCACCGGGCGCTTCCGGGTCACCTCGCGGCCCATGATCTTCACCAGCAACAACCGCACCGCCGTCATCAGCTCGGGCGAATCCATCCCCGTGCCCGGCACCATCAACAGCAGCTACGGCTACGGCAGCGGCAACAGCCTGGTGAGCAGCGCCACCGTGGACTACATCGACGTGGCCCTCAAGCTCAGCGTCCTGCCGCTCATCAACTCCGAGCGGGAAGTCACCCTGCAAATCTCCCAGGAAGCCAACAACACCGGGGACTCCACCGTCATCGGCGGCAACTCCGTGCCCACCGTCACCACGCGCTCCATCGACACCACCGTCTCCGTGGCCAACGAAGCCACCATCGTCCTGGGCGGACTCGTCACCGAGCAAAAACAGACCAGCAACACCGGCATCCCCATCCTTTACAAACTCCCCGTCGTCGGCCCGCTCTTTGGCCACAAAACCAAGACCACCAAGCGCACCGAACTCATCGTCCTGATCCGCCCCAGCGTCACCCAGGGCTCCGTGGAAGCCGTCAAAGCCGGCGAAAAAGCCCTCTCCAAAACCAACTTCCCTCCCGACCTCGACGCCTCCCTCGACCCACCAGCCAGCCGCGTCAAAACCGAGAAACAAACCGAACTCTTCTCCACACCAAAAGCCCTCCTGCGACCCGAGGAATAAGGCGCGGATTTCCTCAGAAGAGATTATCCACAGATTGACACAGATTACAGATGGAAAGAGACGATAAAATCCGTGAAGGTGGGCGTGTTTCAAAGTGGGTGAGTCAACGCGTCTCGTTCCCAAACTCACCCACTTTGTTTCGCGTCTCGTTCCCAAACTCTATTTGGGAACGCCAATGTCCCGGCAACTCCATTGCCGGGAGTGGGCTTGGACGCGAGGCGGAGCGCCGTTCCCACGCCGCCGCAATGGAGTTGCGCCCGCAAGTGCGTTCCCAAATGGAGTTTGGGAACGAGACGCGTCAAAGACTTTTTCCACAAGCTTTCACTCCATTCCTCACCCACTTTGCATCACACCCCGTGAAGTCGCAGGCATCCAACCGTGCTTTAAATTTCCTGATTTCCTGATCTCTCTTTTTCCTGAGTTCCAAATTATGCAACGCAAAACCCTCCTGGATGTGCTGATTGAAAGCGGCGTCGAAGACCTTGAGGTCGCGAAGGGGCTGGCGGCCTTGCGCACGCCGGGGACATCGTGGACCAACGAGGTGCTCAATTCGGGCAAGGTGGACGAAGTGCGCTTCACCGAGCAGCTCGGCCAGTTTTTCGCCACGCCGGTGGAGACGCTCAACGCGTCCCGGTTTGACCGCGCCGCGCTCTCTGCGCTGCCCAGCCGCTTCGTGTTCAAGCACCACATTCTCCCGCTCGCCGTGAGCGAGGCAAGCGTGCGGCTGGCCACCTACGACGCCTTTAACACCGTGGCCCGGCAGCTCGCCGGGCAGCTTGTGAGCGGGAGGAAGATCGAGTGGGTGCTCGTGCCCCGCACCCAACTCCTGCGCACCATCAAGGCCGCCTACGGCGTCGGCGCGGAGACGTTCGAGGAGCTCCTGCAAAACACCCGCGCACTCGAAACAGAGGACCAGGAGGGCGCCGCCACGGACCTTAACGCCGACGATCCCGAGGCTTCCGTCGTCAAATTCGTCAACCAGATTATCCGCGAGGCCTTGTTCGAGCGCGCCACGGACATCCATGTCGAACCGCTCGAAAACGACCTGCGCATCCGCTACCGCATTGACGGCATCCTGCATGAGGTCGCGGTGCCGCCGCAGTTGCGCATGCTCCAAAGCGCCATCATCTCGCGCCTGAAAGTCATGGCCCACATGGACATCGCCGAGAAGCGCCTCCCGCAGGACGGGCGGATCAACTTGCAGCACACCGGCACGGCCATCGACGTGCGCGTCTCCACCATCCCCACCGTCACCGGCGAAAGTATTTCCCTGCGTCTGCTTAACCGCGACGACACCCGCAAATTCGGCTTTGAACGGCTCGACCTGAGCGAGGCGCAAACGCAACTTGTCCAGCGCCTGTTGCGCGAACCCAACGGCATCATCCTCGTCACCGGCCCCACCGGCTCGGGCAAATCCACCTCGCTCTACTCGTTTCTCTCCTCCATCAACTCCGTGGAACGCCGCATCGTCACCATCGAAGAACCCGTGGAATACCGCCTGCCGGGCGTCTCGCAGATCGACGTGAAACCCGAGATCGGCCTCACCTTTGCCAGCGGCCTGCGCGCCATTCTGCGGCAGGATCCCAATGTCGTCATGGTCGGCGAAATTCGAGATGTGGAGACCGCCGAAATCGCCATCCGCGCCGCGATGACGGGGCACCTGGTCTTCTCCACGCTCCACACCAACGACGCCGTGGGCGGCATCACGCGCCTGCTGGACATGGACATCGAGCCCTTCCTCATCGCCTCCGTCGTGCGCGCCTTCGTCGCCCAGCGGCTCGTACGCACCATCTGCCCGGACTGCGCCGAGTGGGTCGATTACCCGGAGGATTACCTCAAGGAAATCGGCTGCCCCATCCCGCCCGGCCACAAATTCCGGCGCGGCAAGGGGTGCGAAAGCTGCCGTCAAACCGGCTACCGGGGCCGCACGGCCATCTACGAATTTTGCGCCGTCGGCCAGGGGTTGCGCAATCTCATCGTCCAAAAAGCCACCGGCGCGCAGCTCAAGGCGCGCGCAACGCAGGACGGCATGGCGACGCTCCGCGATGACGGCTGGAGGCGCGTGCTGCGCGGGCAGACCACCATTGAGGAAGTCCTCCGCGTCACACAGACCGACGAACTCCTCGCGGAGACGGATTAGCGGGCGTCGGCGCTTTGCCTCACACTCTGGGGACGTTCTCCCCCGCTTTGACTTGCCCGGAGACGAGTCTGCGGTAGAGGGCTTCCGCAAAGACGAGGCCTTGGGGGACGCCGTTTTCCGTAACAAGCGCCACCTGGGTGCGCGCGGTGCGCAGCTTGTGCATGATGCGGTAGGCGGATTCGGTGGCGGCCACCACGGCGACGCGGCGAATGTGCGAGCGGATGGTTGCGCGGGGCGCGCGCGCCAGGACGGCTTCAAAGAGGGAGAGGATGCCGAGGATTTCGCCGGTTTCCGAGAGGACCACGAAGCGCTCCAGGGCGCCGCCGCGGCTGGACGCGATGAGTTCTTCGACGTCGGCGTCGTGCCGGATGGCGGGGAAGTCCGCGAGCGGCTGCATCAAGTCCCGCGCGGTGACGGACTGGAAATCGAGGACGCCGTGAATCAACTGGCGTTCGGCGGGGGAGAGCGCGCCGGCGCGTTCGCTCTCCAGCGTGAGGTATTTGAAGTCTTCGCGGGCGGTGAAGAGTTTGCGGGATTCGATTTCGACCGGCGGGAAGAGGCGACGGGTCAGGTTCGCGCCCAGGCGCAGAACGGGGGCGAGCGTGAGAGATGCCAGGCGCAGCGGGACGGAGAGGAACGCCAGGGCGCGGGTGGGAAAGCGGCGGAAGAGGGATTTGGGCAGGAGTTCGAGCCCGAAGAGGTAGAGGGGAAGAAAAAACACGAGGGCGAAGCCGTAGCCCGCCGCTCCCCACCACCGCACGAAGCGGGTGGTGGCAAGGGTGATGGCGAAGATGTTCGCCAGGTTGGTGACGAGGACGACCGTCAGCAGCAGCCGCTCGGGTTCCTTGAGCAGCTTTTGCAGGCGCAGGGCGCTCGCGTCGCGATGCTTCGCCCGGTTGCGAAGCCGGACGCGGTTGACGCTGAGGATGCCTGCCTCGATCCCCGAAAAGACGAAGGAGACAAGCAACAAGAGGCCGATGGCAAGCCAGAGGATCATGCGGTCTCCTCCTCCTCTTCCACGCGGGGCGCCGGGGGGAACTCCACCAGCAGTTCGTGGATGCGCTTGCGGCTCACCCGGCGGATGGAAAACCGCACGCCTTTGATCGTGGCAACGTCCCCGGGACGCGGAAGGGCGCCGAGCTGGTTGAAGATCAGCCCGCCAATGGTGTCGATGCCGTCGGTTTCCAGGTCAATGCCGACGCGTTCGCTCAGATCGTCAAGGCGGACATTGCCGGCGACGATCAACTGGTTCTCCCCGGCGGTCTCGATGTAGAGCTCCTCGTCTGCGGAGGGGATCGTATCGGAGATGATTTGCTCAACGACGTCCGGCAGGGCGACGACGCCTTCCATGCCGCCAAACTCGTCCACGACCACGGCCAGCCGCTGAGGGTGGGTGAGGAAGCTGCGCAGCAGGTCGATCGCCTTCATGGTTTCCGAGACGAAGCTCGGCGGCGTGAGGTGCTCGCTGTAATGGAGATGCGGGGCGAGCAGGAAACGCTTGACGTCGAGCAGGCCCAGGACGTTGTCCGGCGTATCCGCATAGACGGGGACGCGCCGGTAGCGTTTGGGGCGCAGACGTTCGAGCGCCTCCTCGTTGGTAAGGTCGTCGGGGATGGAAAAGACATCGATGCGCGGCGTCATGCAGTCCCGCGCGGTCTTGTTGCCCAGCTTGAGGATTTCCTGGATGATCTCGCTTTCGGTCAATTGCAGGGCGCCTTCCTCCGCGCTCAACTCGATGAGCGTTTCGAGCTCCTCTTCGTCGAGGGGCAGGTGCGCGGAAAGCGCCTTGGGGGTCAGGAAATCGGCGGCGCGTTCGCTGGCCCGTTGCAGCAGGCGGCAAACGGGGTCGAGCACCGGCAGGAGGCGGTCCATGACGAAGGAGCCGAGCGCCGCCACCCGGTAGGGAGCGCGCAGGGCCACCGTCTTGGGGAGCAGATCGCAGAGGAGCACGACCACGGCAAAGATGCCCAGGGCAGAGACCCAGAACGGGATGCCGAAGGGAGGGATCTCATGGAGCAGCAACAGGCAGAGGAGAATGAGCGGGAGATTGGCGAGCGCATCCCCCAGCAGCAGCGCGCTCAAAAGGCGGCGGGGATTGCCAAGCAGCCGCTCCAAGGATTCCGCCCGCGCTTTGTTCTTCAAACGCCGGAGATGGGCCGGTTTCAATGAGAAAAACGCCGTCTCCATGGCGGAGAAGAGGGCAGAGATGAGGATGAGCGCGCCAATGAGGGCCGCAAGGATGATGAGCTCCATGCCGAGGTGCCCCAAAGATAGCCGGGACTCCCCGCGATGCGATAAAAAACGCGCGTTGCGTGCCGGGACCATGGGATTCCCCTTGCGAGGCATGGGGGGAGGATTTGAGAAGCGTGAGGGCTTTGCTGATTGAGGCATCAGAACGCAAAGCCTGCTCGCATTTGGCGGCGCAAAAGCGGCATTCTTGCCGGTGGTTATGAAAACGCTATTGCTCGCTCTTTGCCCGGTGTTTCTGCTGGCCGCCTGCACCAACCCGGGGGTGCGTGTCACCCATACAGATGTGGCCTCGGGCGCGGTGAATCCCAAGGCGATTTATATCCGGCCCTTCCAGATCGCGTGCGCTCCGTTTGACGAGTGCGAACCGGAGGGCAACACTCCCATCCGCAAGTCCCTGGCTCCCCGGGAGCTTGCCAACGATCTTCAGGAGCAGCTCGCAAAGATCGCCCCCGCCCGGGTGCTGGAGCCGGGGGAACTGGCGCCGCTGGGCTGGGTGGTGGACGGGGTGTTTGAATCGGTGGAAAGCGGATATGCGCCGGATTGGTGGACCCCGCTGGGCGGGGCGGTTTCCCGCAAATCCTGCGTCAGACTACATGTGCGCGTGCGGGATGTGGGCCGGAGCGGGGAGGGCTTGGTGCGCTCAGGAGGCGCTCGAGGGCCGATCTGCCCGGGCGGCGGGGCGGTCGTCTATGAGTTTGATGTGGCGGCAAAGACCAAGGCGGGCACGTTCGGCTCCCTGGCCACCCCGGGGCTGGGCTATCCGCTGCCGTTTGACTTCCGCAACGCGGCGGAGTTGATCGCGCTGACGCTCACGCCAGACCCCTTCAAATACGGCTACCGCGGCTCGCCCGTGCTGCGGTATTGAGCGTTTCAACAAAAACTGAGGCCGCGCTTTCGGGCGGCGCAAGCCTTAGTGCGGCTCTTCGAGCTCGGGCAGTATAGTCAAATACAGCCGCTGCGCTCAAAAAGCCGCCCTCCAGCATGCGGCGCTCCAAAATCACTGGCCAAAGTTTTTGTTGAAACGCTCTAATTGCGGGGAAGGGCATCGGCAGGCTGCCGGGTGATCCCGATGATCGGCCCCAAGTCCATCCGCTTGTCATTGCGTTGAAGGACTGGCGCATACAGGCTCGAAACCGTGCCGTCAAAGAACAGGGCATCCGGGCAATGCAGGACATCCCGGAAGAGCGTGGCAAACTCGTACAAATTCACGGGCTCCTCGGTGATGGCGAACAAAACGATGTCTGGCGCGGGGACGCCCACGCCGTTGCGAAAGAGGCGGGATTCCGAACTGGCGTTGAATGCCGGGTGAATCTTGTTGGCGCGCACCAGCAGCGGGCCGGATTGCGTCGCCAGCAGCGGCGCTTCTCGCAGTGTGGCGTATTCCGAAGACTCGATGACCCGCGCGCCGCTTTTGGTCACGAGAAAAACACCGTTGGGTTTGAGAAAGAAATTGCCGTCGCCCTTGGTTAGATTGATGGGGGTGCGTTGCCTGCCGTTTTCAACATACAGACCGACGGGCGCGAGGTCGCCGTGATACATCCCGGCGTTCATGGCAAAAACCAGCGTGCGCCCGTTTGCGTTGAGCCACCGGTTGACTCCATCGAAGGATTTGAGCGGCTTGCCCGCGTCATCGCGCAGGAACATCTGGAGCTTCTCCTTCGTTAAATCCACGCGGCAGACAGTGACGCGTTTCCCCGCCACGGTGACGGTGCGAAAGTCCACTCCAAAGGCTGCGCCCCCGCAGAGGAGCCAGATTCCAAGAATAACGAAAAGGGACTTCATGAGGGAGGAGATGAGGGGATGGGATGCGGTTGTCATAGCCTCATCCCGCAATCGCGCTTGGAGATCGCGTCCACCTGGACCGTGGGCACGCGCCCCTTGCGCGCCCCGCTACGGCGCGGAGTCGGGCGGGAGCTCGACGATTTCAAACCAGTATTTCTCGAGCGTGAGCAGGATGTCCACCAGCGCGTCAAAGGTGACGGGTTTGACGATGTAGGAGTTCACGCCGAGGTCGTAGGATTTGTAAATATCTTCGTCGGCCTGGGAGGTGGTGAGCACCACCACGGGGATCTGGCGCAGTTCGGGGTCGCTCTTGATCTCCTTGAGGACCGTGCGCCCGTCCTTGCGGGGCATGTTGAGGTCCAGGAGGATGAGGCCCGGCCGCGGGGCTTCCGCGCTGGCGTATTTGCCCTGGCGGCGGAGGTAGTCCATCAAGTCCTCGCCGTTTTCCACAAACCGCAAATCGTTGGCAAGCCGCCCCTCCAGGAGGGCTTCGCGGGTAAGGCGACGATCGTCGTCGTCATCGTCGGCCATCAAAATGGTGATTGGTTTACCGTGTTTGTTCATGATTTTGTGATCTGTTTGACGGGGAGTTTGATGATGAATGTGGCGCCCTGATCCTTTTCACTCTTTGCCACAATACTCCCGCCGTGGCGATGTGCAATCTTTCGGCACACGGCGAGGCCGATTCCTGTGCCTTCGTATTCGTGGCGGCTGTGGAGGCGCTGGAAGAGGGTGAAGACCTGTTCGACGAACTGTTCCTCGAAGCCGATGCCGTTGTCGGCCACCATGATCTGGCAAATCTCGTCGCCCGGGGAGGCTCCGGCCAGGGCGTGATCCTGCGCGGGCAGCATGCGGGCGGAGATGGTCACTTCCGGCGGCTGGCCCGGTTTGTGGAACTTGAGCGCGTTGCTGAGCAGGTTTTGGAAGAGTTGACGCATTTGCACAGGGTCGGCATCGATCTTGGGCAGGGCGGCGACCTCGATCTTTGCTGCCGTCTGTTCGATTCGCAGCTCGAGGTCGGAAAGGACGCCTTGGACCACCTGGCCGAGGTCCACTTCCGTGAACGGTTGCGCGCGGCTGGTGACGTAGGAGAGCGTGAGCAGGTCCTGGATGAGCGTCTGCATGCGGGCGGCGGCGTTTTGCATGCGGGCGAGGTAGTCCAGCCCCGCTTCGTCGAGCGCCCCGGCGCATTTGGCCTGGAGGCGGTCGGCAAAAGCGCGGATTTTGCGCAGCGGCTCCTGCAAGTCGTGGGAGGCCACGCTGGCGAAGTCGCGCAGTTCGGCGTTGCTGCGTTCAAGCTGGGCGGCGAAGACGCGGAGTTTCTCCTCGGCCAGCTTGCGCTCGCTGATGTCCGAGCTCACGCAGACCAGGCCGGCGAGCTCGCCGTTGAGCAGCAGCAGGGGCACCTTGGTGGTGGAGAGCCAGATGAGCCGGCCTTCGGCGGTGACGGCGGGTTCCTCCCGGTTGAGGATGGCGGTGCGGGACTCGATCACGCTTTGGTCGTCGGCGTGGTATATCTCGGCGAGTTCCTTCGGGAAAAAGTCGAACACGGTGCGCTCGGCGAGGTGGCTGAGATCGGCGATGTTGAGGAAGCGGCGGTGGGCAACGTTGTCGAGAAGGTAGCGCCCCTGGGTGTCCTTGACGTAGATGTGGTCGGGGATGGCGTCGATGAGGCTGCGCAGGAGGTTGCGCTCCTGGGCCAGGAGCGCCTCGGCGCGGCGGCGCGCGGCGATGTCGCGCAGGATGAGGCCGACGGCGACCAGAAGCAGGGCGGCGGTGGTTCCCGCGCCGAGCCGGACGGTGACCATGGTCTCGCGACCGATGCGGTTGGTGAGCCCGGCGCGTTTATCCAGAAGCTGTTGTTCCTCGCGTTTGAACTCCTCCATCAGCGCCCGCAGCTCGTCCATGGAGCCTTCCTGCCTCATGGCGGAGAAGCGCTTGAGCGCGGCGTCGGCGCCCTGGGTTTGCCGCAGCGCGATGAACTCGCCCAGGGTTTGCAGCTTGCGAGCCATCCGCTTTTGGATGGTCTTGAGGCGGGCGAGTTGCTCGGGATTCTCCGCCACCATCTGGCGGAGTTCCTGGGCGTCCTTGGCGCCCTCCGCCGAGGCCTGCTGGAAAAAGTCCAGAAGCAGCTCGTCACCCGTGATGAGGTAGCCGCGGGCGGCGCTTTCCGCTTCCATCAGGTGGCGCAGGAGCGATTCGTGGGTTTCGAGCACCCGGTGGGTGGCCGAGACCCACTCGGCAGTCTGGATGAAGGAGCGGGTGCTGCGAATCGACAAAAAGGCGATGACGGCGACGGCCAGGATGGCGAGCCCGAAGCCGAGCAGGACTTTAATGCGGATGGATGAAGGGAAAAACATGCACCCCGTTTCCACGGGACAGAATTATTCTCGCACGCGAGTGGCGGAGGGGGTGGGATTCGAACCCACGATGCCTTGCGGCATGCCGGTTTTCAAGACCGGTGCAATAGACCACTCTACCACCCCTCCATGAAGCGCTCGCGGCAGCCCTACTAAGTCCTGCATTTGCGGTTTTTGGCAAGCGCGGATTTTTGGGGGCACAACCCGTCCACGTCCGGTTTTGGACTCGTGAAAACCGGAAATCGAGCGCCAACCCCCGTTTTTTCGCCATCCCAAAGAAAAAACCGCTTGACCGTTTGCCTTTGAGCGGACACTTTTAGCGCCCTTTTACAGGAAAACAGCTATGTCAAAAATTTGCACCATCACCGGAGTCGGCGTCACCCGCGGCAGCATCATCCACCGCCGTGGTATGGCCAAAAAGAAAGGCGGCGTCGGTCGTCACGTTACAAAAAACGTGCCGCGCACCTTCACGCCCAACCTCAGAACCAAGCGCCTGTGGGTGCCCGAGCTCGACTCCTTTGTCGTGATCAAGCTCTCCGCCCGCGCCTTGAAGACCTGCACAAAGAACGGCGCCTTCGCCACCTTGAAAAAAGCGGGCCTTCTTTAATCCAGCTTACCCCACCCACTCAACCAACTCCAACCGATTCCAGATTATGGCTTTCAGCGTAAAAAGTGTCAAAAGCGGCAAAGAATATTTTCTCCACGAACGCAAACAACAGCTCAAGGGCGGCCAGCAGGTGACCCTCTACTACTTCGCAGGCGTCGCCGGTGAAGCGGCCATCGACAAGCTTCCCGCAGGCTACGAGGTCTCCGAGAACACCAACACCGGCCTCCCGCTTCTCAAAAAGATCAAGAAGTAAGCGTTTTCCCGCGTCCAAGCGGATTACCCTTTGAAGGCGGCTCCCCGGAGCCGCCTTTTTCGTAACCGAAAACCGCTTGGATGGTGCGGGCTTGCAGCCCTCAGCCGTCCTTCCCGGAGACCTGGGCCTGCGCTTCGCTTCGACCCATCTGTTATGGGGTCACGCCTTTGACACTGAAAAAACATTCGGAGGGAGCCTCCCTCAACGAAGGTGCTCCACGTGGCAAGGGGGGCTGCGGATTTCCCTCTCTTCCTGATTTCCTGAGGAATTTTTGAGAGACAAATCAGGGCTGGCGGAGTGCGCCGCCGGTTTTGGAAGCCCGCTCGCGTTCCAACAGGAAGGCGTATTTGGCGAAGCAGTCGATGGCCCGGATGCAGGAGATGAGCCAGCCGCGCCAGCCGTCCCGCCAGCCCTGCTTGAGCACGAGATGCTTGAAAAACGCGACCCACGGCGAAAGCAGCAGATGCCGCCAGCGGAATTTGCGCCCGCTCGCCGCGTAGGAATCCGCCATGATGCGCGCGTATTTGATCGTACGTTGCAGATGATCGTGCAAATCCCGGAAGGAGTAGTGCAGCAGATCGCCACGCAGCCGTGCCGTGGCGCCGGTGCAATCGAGGCGGTCGTGAGGGTCCATCCCGCCCCAGCGGCCCGCGCCGCGCTTGAGCAGCCGCAAGCGCCACTCGGGGTGCCACGTGTGCCAGATCCATGCACCCAGATACCACGTGCGGCGGTTCAGCCAGTAGCCCTCCTTTTCCGGGGTGCAGCCGTTGGCAAAGAGCTCTTTCAGCGAGGCGGCCAGCTCCGGCGAGAGCGCCTCGTCCGCGTCGAGGAAGAGCACCCACGGCTGGGTGCAGGCGTCCAGCGAGTGGTTCTTTTGCGTGATGAACCCGGCCCAGTCGGCGTGTTCAAAGCGCGCGCCGTATTCCCGCGCGATCTCCTCCGTGCGATCCGTCGAGCCGGAATCGATGACGACGATTTCCGCCGCGAGCCCGCGCACGCTCTCCAAGAGGCGAGGCAGGTTCGCTTCCTCGTTGAGCGTCACGATGGCAACCGAAAGCGGCAGTGGGCCAGGGGCGTTATTCATGGAGAAGGGTCATTGTGGGTTCCGGGCGGATCGAAAACAATCTTAACTTCCATTCAGAAGAAGGTCTCGCGCCAAGAGCGCCAAGAACGCAAAGGGGGAGGGTTTGGTTATTCCGTTCTCACAGAATTCTGTCTTTGCGTCCCTTTGCGCGAAACAAATCTGTTGGTTTTAGGTTTCCAGCGCTTCCGTGTAGCAGCGTTCGAGGACTTCGATCTGTTTGCCCTGCTCGAAGCGTTCCGCCACGGCCTGGGTGGCGGCGCGTCCCATTGCCGCGTAGCGGGCGGGCTCGGACGCCACGTGCAGCATCGCCGCCGCAAGCGCTTCGGGGTCGTGCTCGGGAACGAGGTAGCCGCTCACGCCGTCGTCCAGGGCTTCCGGGATGCCGCCGTGCCACGTCGCCACCACCGGCAGGCCGGTGGACATCGCCTCCAGCATGGAATTGGGCACCCCCTCCTGGTTGCCGTCCGGGCCGGTCTCGCTCGGGTGCAGAAAAATGTGCGCGGCGGCGAGCTGCTCCACCAGCGCCTCGTGGGAGAGAAATCCGGTGAAGCGGACCTTGTCGGCCACGCCCAGTTCGGCGGCCAGCGCGGTCAATTCCGCCAGCAACGGCCCCTCCCCGGCGAGCGTCAGGTGCGCGCGCGGGTGGCTTTCCGCAAACCGGGCGAACGCTCGCAGCGTGCTGTGCAGTCCCTTCTTCGGGATCAACCGGCAGGCTTGCAGGAACCCCCATGCGCCGTCCTCCGGGGCCGTTCGCGCCACGTAGGGGAACCGTTCCAGCGGGATGCCCGTGCGGTGGATGCGGATTTTCTCGCGCGGGCAGCCCTGCGCCACAATCCGGTCGGCCAGCGCCTGCGAGCGGGCCAGCACCAGGCGGGCGAGCCCGAGCATTTCGCGGAAGGCCTCAAGGTAGGCGGGGCGCTCCATGTCCACCCCGGCGTCCGCACCATGAAAAGAGACGATTACCGGCACGGGGGACCGGCGCATCAGCGGCAACAAGTGGACGCCGATGTTGCCGAAATAAATGTGCAGCACTTGCCCGTTGACGCGCTCGATCTCTGCCGCGATCCGGCGCGCCTCGGATGGGTAAATCATCACCGGGCGCTTGCAGATTTGCTTCACCCAGAGGCGGCGCAAAGCGTGCGTGGCCGGCTTTGGGATCACGTGCAGTGCGGTCTCGTCAAACGGGAAGCGCGCGGCTTCCTCCCGTTTCTGGCAGAGGACCACCGGGCGCCAACGGCGCAGCGCGGTGATCTGCCGGTAGATGTGGAGCATCTCCGGCTTGAGAAAGGTGGCGCAATACTGGACGGCAACGGGTTTTTCCACGGGAGGCGCGGATTCTATCTCACACGAAGGCACGAAGGCACGAAGAAAGAATGGCGGGGATTTGCTCGCGAGTTCGAAATCAGAACCCTTGGCCTCTTGAACGGATGGCTGCCACCCAAGGCTCAGGCGCTTGTGATCGAATGGGCGTCTCAACACCGGGATGAGTTGCTTGGCGACTGGGAGCTTGTGCGTGAACACAAGCAGCTTTATGGTATTGCGCCATTGGAATAACTCCATGAACACCTCATTGCAAAAAGCCGAGCCGATGGGCGGAACCACAGTTCACCTGATCTACGCCGACGGGTTCAGCGCGACGCTCGACCTCGCGCCCGCATTGCATGGGCCGGTTTTTGAACCGGTCAAAGCCCCGGACTATTTCCCGCAATTTCAGATCGAATCCGATACCCTGCGCTGGCCCAACGGCGCAGACATTGATCCGTGCGTTCTCCGGCTATGGGCGGAAAAAGGGAAAGTGCTAAGCCAAGCGGAAACGGATGCCTTTTTTGTCACTACTGTGGCTTAATCGGCCTGCATGGAGCGGTTCCTTGGCTCGGTTTTGGCCCCTGACTATAACTGTTTTCTTAAAATGATTCGATAATATTTGTGTCAACAACAAGGCCCCCTTTGCTTCTGCCGAGTTTAAGGTTGCATCCAGACATACCTCTTTTTATACCATTTACATGGTATTGTTGGCAAAGGATGGCGGCGGGATTGTGTGGGGAGTGACTGTGTTAAGAAGCAAAGGAATAGAAATCGAAAAAAGATGGGGCGCAGACGCACCCCCCCCCGGCGGCAGCCCTATTTCGTTAGGGAGAAGAACACCGAACGGCTCTTGAGCGTCTTTTTGCCGCCTTGCAGTTCAACCGTGCCCGCGAGGCGGATATCTGTCGAGGAGGCGGCTGCCATGATCTCGTATTTGCCCGGCTCGATCACCCAGACACCCTCGTGGTAGTAGGCGAGTTGCTGGGGGGAAATCTGGAAGACAACTTCCTTCTCCTCTCCCTTGCCGAGTGCGACCCGCTGGAAGCCTTTCAACTGGATCGGCTTGCCGGGGACGGAAAGCCCTTTGGGCGAAATGTAGAGCTGCACGATTTCCGTCCCGGCGCGTTCCCCGGTGTTCTTGACCTTGAAGGAAACCGGAATCCACGCGTCAGAGGTTCTGGCCTCGGACGGGATTTTGATGCCGCTATACGCGTATTGGGTATAGGACAACCCATAGCCGAAGGGATACATCGGCACATTCTCGCCCGTGTAGCCTTGGTTGTAGCAGAGCATTTTCTTTTCGTCCGTTTTCGGGTAGCTCACGCAGAGCTTCCCGGAAGGGTTGATGTTGCCCAGAAGCAGGTCGGCAACGGCATTGCCGCCTTCCTCGCCGGGGAACCATGCCTGTATGACTGCGGCGCATTTGGGTTCAAGCTGGTCAATGACCTGGGGACGTCCGCCGAACATCACGAGGATGACCGGTTTGCCGGTGGCAAGGAGCTTTTGCACAAACGCCTCCTGGTCCCCGGGGAGCTTGATGCCCTCCCGCTCCCGGCCTTCTCCGCACAGATAGAGGTTTTCGCCCATCGCGGCGATGATGACATCGCTTTCCGCGGCGATTTGGAGCGCTTTTTCCGGATCCGCCTTGGGGAGGTCCTTGAACACCATCATCTTGACCTTCTCCAGGCGCGAATCGGCATGCGCTTTTGTGTCGATTTTCGCTTCCGTGGGCTTGCTCCAGTCGCAGCCGCGTTCGTACAAAAGCGTCACCTCGCCACCGACTTTGGATTTCAATCCATCATACAAACTTACGAGCTTTGGGGACTCCGGATTGACCGGGATATTCCACCAGAAGGCAGACAAGGCCTGGTAGGTGTAATCGCCAAAGAGGCAAAGATAACTCGCGGCGTTGGGGCCAAGCATCGCGATTTTCCTGGTGCCCTTTTTGAGCGGGAGAATCCCGTTGTTTTTGAGCAGCACAAGCGACTGGCAGGCGGCTTCATACGCGAGTTGGCGATGCGCGGGCGGATCGAAATCGAGATGCTCGTCCTTGGCGGTTTCGGGATGTTCATCCAAGAGGCCCAGCCGCGCTTTCAAGTCCAGCACCCGCTTTACAGCCGTATCAAATGCCTCCTGGCTGACAGCGCCTTCTTTGATCGCCGCAGGCAAAAAGGGGAAACACTTCCCCGCGGAAAGCTCCACATCCGCGCCAGCGTTTATGGCCTTGGCCGCCGCCGCCTTTTCATCACTGACAAAATGCCCCCGCACCAAGCCGTATACGGCCCCGTAATCGCTGACGATCAGACCGTCAAACCCGAGCTGGTTGCGGAGGATGTCCGTCAGCAGCTCTTTATTGGCGATACAACGCATCCCGTTATAGGAATGGTAACCGGGCATGATGGAGCGCACGCCGCCGAGTTTGATCCCCACCTCATGCGGCATGAGGACCTCTTCCATAAATTCCTTTTTGTTCTCATTCTCACCGCCGTAGCCGGCAAAATGCTTGCTCGTGGCGGCGATGCCAGTCCGGAGATCGTCCCCCTGAAGCCCCTTGATGAAAGCAAGGCCCAGACTGGAGGTGAGGTAAGCGTCTTCCCCGAGGCTTTCCTCCATTCGCGACCAGTGGGCGCTCCGGCAGATATCCACCATGGGAGAGAGCGCCTGGGTGGCGCCGGCCTTCCTCATCGTCTCCGCAGTAAAGCGGGTCTTTTGTTCCGCAAGTTCCGGGTTCCAGGTGCAGCCGATGCCGATATGCTGGGGGAAGGTGGTGGCGCCGAGCGTGGGGCATCCCGTCAACGCCTCCTCATGAAAGATCGCCGGAACACCGCCGGGGGTTTGCGTCAGCAGGTAATTCTGCAGTTCCCGGACGAAATTCCGCAGCCCATCGGGCGACAGGCTGAGCGAAGAGGAATACTGGCAGAGATGGCCCACCCCATGGGGAATCAACTGCTTGCATTTTTCGACGGACAATTTTCCTCCTTCCATCAAATCGTTCGGGCGGATGCCCTGCAACTGGGCCAGTTTATCGGCCTCGGACAATTTCTTGAAAGCAGTGTCCACCTTCGCGGCGATTTCCTTCTCGGAAACGGCGGATGCGGCCCAGAGGGCGGAAGGGGACGCAGTCAGCGCCAGGGCAAGGAAACCGGCGGTGAGAATTTGGGGGAGGTTTTTCATATCAAAGGGGTGGGTCTGGGTTATTCAAAAAGTTCGTTTAAGGGCCTCAGAAGAGGGGGTGCCATTCCCCGGTTGAAAAGAACTTTCAAGGGGGCGATCCGCATGCCACTCAGGGGAAAATGTCGGCTCGCGCTATTGCGAGGGGTATCGCTGCGCTCACTCCCCCCCCCGACTCCTGGCTGCAAAACCTCCAGATTAAAGGATCATTTCCAACAGGAAAAAGCATACCATGCGAGCCGCGCGCCTGACAACCGAATCTTTATTTCAGGGCTCACGCCCGAACTGACTCGAATGAAATGACACCGGGGAAGCCGTCAGAAAAGGGGCACCCATTGAAATCTATCCCCTAAAAAATCTGTTCCCCGGCGCGGATTTTCTCTCCGTCGCGTTCCCAGCGGTAAAGCGAGCCGGGAGCTTTCTTCATCGCCTTGAGGAGTTCCGGCGCGTCGCGTTTTTGCAGCATGAGCTCCTTCACGCCGTCTGCTTGGCAGCTCAGGACTTTCGCAAAGCCTTTGTAATGGCGCGGCTCGCCGATGACGCGGGCTTCGGCACTCCCGGCGGCAGGTGTGCCGACTTGTGCCGCAGGACGCCGGTCCAGCACGAGAAAGCTGAACGGCACGCTGCTCAAGTCGATCTCCAGCGTTTGCGCGAAGCGTCCCCAGCCCGGATCGGTGTGCACGTAGCCGGGGACTCTTGCGAAATGGTGGCACCAATGGCGCTCGTTGCCGGGCGCAAGCATGCCGCACGCGGCTTGGTGCGTGCAGGGGGCGACGACGCGGAAGCGCGACAGCAGTCGCTCCCGTATTGCGATGAGCTTGCGGCTCACGGGGAGCGTGCCGGGTTCCACCCAGAGGATCGCCTGCGCTTTCTCGGCCAGGGCGAGCAGCCGCTCCAGCGCGTCCGGCGTCAACTCGTTGAGCACATGGCTCAAGACCAGCATATCGGGCGCAATGTCCGCCCCCGGGGAGGATTTCACTGCAAGCTCGGGGAAAGCCGCGCGCGCCCGGGCGGCTGCGAAATGATGCGCCGGGCCGGAGCGATCGGAAAAATGGAGCGCGTGGACCTGTTGCGGCCAGGCTTCGGCCACCCGGCGTCCGGCAACGCCGGTGCCGCAGCCCCAGTCGAGGACCGCGCCTTCCGGGGGGGTCCAGCCGCGCAGCGTGAGTTCCGCGAGCACGGTGTCCCACTTCCAGCCGATCCGCTCGGCAAAGGTGAAATCGTAGCTCGCCAGATCGCTATGGGAGCGCCAGTAGTCCGCGCGATCCGGCGGTGCGGCAACGGGGTCACCGGCAGGGGATGCCACCTCGCCGCTGCTATCTTTTGTGCCGGGTCCAGCGTCACGCTGGCGCGGGTCAAACTGGAGGAACCGCTCGCGGAGCCGCCGGAGCGCATTCCAGTTGACGTCGCTCCATAAGAAGTTGTTCGAGGCGGTGGTGTTGGATTCCATGAAAATAAACGGGTTGTAACACCGTTCTAAGCGCTTGAATATGAGTCGATCCAAGTGAGAACCGCTGAGGTGCTTCCAGGGCGGAAGCCTTCAAAAAATCTCTAACAAAGTCGGCGCCCAAGGATCAACCGTTCGGTGCAGGAATGAACCCTACATCGCTGTGGACGCGGTCACAATGTAATAAAGGCAGTCCTATAAAGTAAAGAGTAAAGGGGTCCTTGTTGTTGACACAAAAAGCGGTTGGTGGTAGGCGGTTGGCATCCCAAGACAACCGCGAGTGGAATACGCAGGGGCGATTTACCATGTGATGAACCGGGGAGGCCGTCTGGGTCGGAAACGCCTTGACCGAGACGGGGGCTAATCCCTCCCATCAACACGCGCTGTAAAAAGCTTCACTACGACAAGGATCGGTACCGCGAGCGCAACCGTATTGAACGTTTCTTCAACAAACTCAAAAACTTCCGCCGCATCGCTACCCGATACGACAAGCTTCGCAAAACCTTTTTCGCTGCTGTCTATCTTGTCGCCGCTTTCGTGATCGCCAGAAATTCGTGAACAGCTCCTAAGGCGTGAGGTAGGGGGACCAAAAGACGGTGTCGGTCGCATCGGAGAGCGCCTGGTAGGTTGCGCTGGGCACGCTGGGGTAAGTGCTGACGGTGAATGTCGGCCCGTAGGCGTTGCCAAAGAGGTCCGCACCCGTGGCATACAAGGGGGAGGAATCCTTCAAATACGGCTTGAGATAGGGGAACGCCACGATCGCGCCGGTGGATTTGTTGTTCTCAAACGCGTATTGCGTGATGGCGTTGTCGATCATCCGCAGTTCCTGTTTGACCATCGTCGCCTGAGCCCGCTTGCGATTCCGCTGGTAAGCGGGAAGGGCGATCGCCGCCAGCATCGCGATGATGCCAACGACCATCATGATCTCCACCAAGGTGAACCCTCCGGTTCGCCCGGTTTTTCTGGATACACCTTGGAGGTGACTGGCCATGGGAAGCGTGGTTGGGGTGCCTGCCTTTACCGCGAATGCGCACCCCACACTTTTTCAATGCTTTGGGGGTGCGCCCTTCGCGGCCACCTCCCTAAAAGAGCATCGTCCGTGCCAGTCCCCGGGGCAAATCAACCCCCAAAGGCCGCCCTAAATATGGATCGCCGCGCCGAACGCCGCCCCCACGGCCTCATGCACGGCCTCGCTCAGGGTGGGGTGGGCGTGGATGGTCGCCTCGATCTCCTCGTAGGTGGCTTCCAGCGTGATCGCCAGGCCCAGCTCGGCGATCATCTCCGTGGCTTCCGGGCCGACGATGTGCGCGCCCAGGATTTCGCCGTTGGGCTCGCCGATGAGAATCTTGACGAAGCCCTCGACATCCCCGATGGCCCGGGCCTTGCCGCTGGCCATGAACGGGAATTTGCCCAGCTTGTAGGCGATCCCCTTTTGCTTGGCTTCCGTCTCGGTGAGGCCGACGCTGGCCACCTGCGGGTTGGCGTAGGTGCAGGCGGGGAAGGTGGTGACGCGCTTGGGCTTGTGGCCCGGCTTGAACATCCCTTCCACGGCCTCGATGGCTTCAAAGCTTGCCACGTGCGCAAGCCAGGGCGGTCCGATGATGTCCCCCGCCGCATAAACGCCGGGGACGCTGGTCTGGTAGGTGTCGTCCACCTTGAGGTAGCCGCGCTCGGTGAGCTCCAGCTTGAGCGGTCCAACGGGGAGGATGGGCGAGACGCCGATGGAGATCAGGGCGACCTCGGCCTCCAGGGTCTCCTCCTTCTTGCCCGAGACGGTAAGACGCACGCCTGCGTCGGTGGCCTCCGCGGTGACGATCTTGGTGTTGGTCAGCACGGTGATCCCCTGTTTCGCGAACGCTTTCTCCACCGCAAGGGAGACGTCGGTGTCCGAATACGGCAGCGCGTTGGGCATCATCTCCACCAGCGTCACCTTCGTGCCGAAGGCGTTGTAAAAATAGCCGAACTCGGAGCCGATGGCGCCTGCGCCGATGATGAGCATTGACTTGGGCTGCACAGGGAGGACCATCGCCTCCTTGCTGCTGATGACGGTCTTGCCGTTGAAGGGGAGGCTGGGCAACTCGCGCGAGGTGCAGCCGGTGGCGACGAGGATTTTCCCCGCCGTGTGGCTCTCTTCCTTGCCGTCCGCGCCCCTGGCTTTCACCACGCCGCCCGCCTCCAGGCTGGCTTCCGCGCGGATGTAGTCGATCTTGTGTTTCTTGAATAGGAACTCGATGCCGGCGGCGTTTTTATCCGAGACGTCCCGGGAACGGGCGATGACCTTGCTCCAGTCGAAGCCGAGGCCGTCAAACTTGAGGCCGAACTCGGCGGCCCGCTTGTTCATCGTCTGGTAAAGCTCCGCGTTGCGCAGGAGCGCCTTGGTGGGGATGCACCCCCAGTTGAGGCAGGTGCCTCCGGCGCGTTCTTTCTCGATGCAGGCCACTTTCTTGCCAAGCTGGGCCGCACGAATGGCTCCGACATACCCCGCAGGGCCTCCGCCGATGACGATCAGGTCGTAGTTCATAGGATGAGGTAAGGATGCGTCGGTTGCGCGCGCAGCGTCAAAGAAAATCGGCGGCGAGGGAACGGGTCGCTCCCGTAGGGTGGTTTAAGCACTTGGGGTAAGCAGAATTTCGCTGCAATGCGGCCCGCTTCGGGGTATCAACACGGGTTGACGTATGTCTTTGAGCCAAGCGAACATCTTTAACGGACTGACGGACTACCACACGCACACCCCGCTCTGCCATCACGCGCAGGGGTGGCCCATCGACCTCGCCCGCGTGGCCGCCGCGCGCGGCCTGGCGGAACTCGGTCTCGCCGACCACAGCCCCATGCCCGCCGCGCTGGAGCCTTTCGACGACTGGCGCATGGCGCTCGCCGATCTCCCCCGCTACTTTGACGCCGTGGAGGAGGCGCGCGCTGCCTTCCCCGCGCTCCCCATCCGGCTCGGGCTGGAGGTGGACTACCTGCCGGGGCATGAGGCGTGGATCGAGCAGCTTGCCGGGATGGCGCGCTGGGATTTCCTCATCGGCAGCGTCCACTACATCGCCCCCGGCTGGGACGTGGACAACCCCGCGCATATCTCCCGCTTCAACGACCGGCCCGTGGCGGAAATCTGGCAGCTCTATTTCGACGCCTACGAACGGTGCATCCGCAGCGGGCTCTTCGACTTCGTCGCGCATCCCGATCTTCCCAAGAAATTCGGTCACCGGCCCGAGGGGGATTTGCGCCGGTTTTACGAGCCGGTGATCACCGCGCTGGCGGAAACCGGCACGGCATTCGAGATCAACACCGCCGGGCTGAGAAAACCGGCGGGCGAATGCTACCCGGCGCCGGAGTTCCTGACGCTGGCGCGGCACGCCGGGGTGAGCGTCCTCATCAACTCCGACGCGCACGCCCCGGAGGAAATCGGCGCGGGATTTGACACAGTGCTGGCGCTGGCCCGCGAGGCGGGGTTTACGGAGGTGACAAGGTTTGCGGGGAGGAAGAAAAAGTGCGTTCCGATTCTTGAATGAACCTTCTCGCCCGCAATCGCAGGCTTCCAACGTCCGTCTCGACAAATTCCCCTCCCACAGTAGATTCGAGGCAATGAGCACCGTCTTACAGTATCTCACTGACGAGCGTGGCGAACGAACGTCCGTGGTGCTTCCGATCTCCGAATACGAGAAACTTTTGGAGGATTTGGAAGACTTGGTCGTGGTGGCGGAGCGGTGTGAAGAACCGTCCCTCCCGCACGAGGAATTTATCGCGGAGCTAAAGCGCGATGGCATCCTTTAGCATTTTGAACTCGTTCCCAAATGGAGTTTGGGAACGAGAGGAAACCATCGGAAGGATGTTTACCGATAAATGAACCTCCTCGCCCGCAGTCGCCTCGTCGCCTTCCCGCGTCGTCCGCTGGTGATGGGTATTCTCAATCTCGGCTCGGAATCGTTTTCCGGGGATGCCGTGGCGGATGTCGCCCACGCCTTGCGCCGCGCGCGGCAGATGGTGTCCGAGGGGGCGGACATCATTGATGTGGGGGCCGAGAGCGCCGGGACGGGACACCCCGCCAGGAGCGAGGCCGAGGAGATCGCCCATTTGCTGCCGTTTGTGCGGCAGTTCGTGCAGGAAGTGTCCGACTTTGCCCCGCCCGCCGACGCCGCGCAGCTTTTCCCGCCGCTGCTCTCCCTCAACACCTGGCGGCCCGCCGTCGCGCGCGCGGTGCTGCCCGCCGGAGGCGATCTGCTCAACGACATGAGCGCGCTGCCCACGGACGAAAACGCGCGCGTGTGCGCCGGGACCGGCGCGGCGCTGCTCCTCATGCACAACGAGGGCGAGCCGAAAGTCTGGCATCCCTACCACGCCTACCCGGACGTCATGAGAACCCTCGACGCGTTTTTTGAAGAGAAGATCGCGCTGGCGCAGGCCGCCGGAGTCCCGCGTGACGCCCTCGTGCTCGACCCCGGCATCGGCTTCACCAAACTGCGCGACGACAACCTGCGCATCCTGCGAGATATGGAACGGCTGCACCGCTTCGAGCGCCCCGTGCTGCTGCCCGTCTCGCGCAAGCTCGTCATCGGCGAAGTGCTGGACTTACCGCCCGCCGAGCGCGATGCGGGCACCGTGGCGTGCATCGTCAGCGGCTTGCGCCGTGGCGCGCACCTCTTCCGCGTTCACAACGTGCGCGCCGCCGCGCAGACACTCCGGACTGTGGGCGCGGTGCTGCAATAGAGCCGCCGGGCGGTTCCGCTACTATTTCGCTCCTTGCTCCAGAGTCTTGGGCGCCGATGGCTCGGGCGCCAGGATCTTGCCCTGGATGGCGATCCCCTCCTTGGCCGCAAAATCTTCCAACGCCTGATCCGCCAGCGCTTTCTGCTCGTTTTCCTTCAGGTCGATCCCCTCGGCGCTCAGCGTGTCGCGAGCCACCCGCGCGCGACCCGCCGCCTTCACGCGTTCCTCTTCGAGCATCCCCTTCAGGCGGTCAAGATTGTCTCCCGCGCCCCCGATGGAGCTGATCATCCCCCCGGCCATTTCAGACAACTCGGCCGTGGCGCGCTTGATCTTCAAATCGCTGAGCGTGGCGCTCATCGCCTCGATCTTGTCCTTCGCGGCCTTCACGGAGACATCCCGCGCCCGGAGCATTTCATTATAGGCCGCCTCGGATTGCTCAAGCTGCTTGCGGTTCTCGTCCGCCTCGCGCGTCACCGTTTGCAGGCGCAACGCGTATTGCCCGGCGGCCTCCTGATTACCGGCGCGAAGCTGGGCGGTGGTTTTGGCGCGAAGATCGTTCTCCTCGGCCTCCAGATTGCGGACTTGGTTGATGAGCCGTTCGCAAAGGCCCGCATGCGCGGCCAGGCCCTGGTTGTAGTTGGCGATCTGCTTGCGCAAGTTTTCCTTTTCGACTTCCAGCAGCGCTTCGGGATTCTGCCGCTCTGCCTTGCCCAGAATCAGGCTGATGAAACCGCGGATGAGATTGCTGATGCGTTGGAACATAATAGGGTAAGGTTTGGGTCCGAGGATGAAAACAGACTTTGGGAACCGTTGATGAAATCGCCACGAGCCGTCTGCGGGCGCTTTCCCCCTGCATCCAGCCTCATGCCGCTTTCATCAGCGATTGCTTTATGCTAAATCGATCCCCAGAGAAGAAAAGCCTTTTTGGTGAAACCGTGCACGGGCGGAACGGGAGAGAGGAACCTGACCGTTTTTCACTCTGTCGGCGGCTCTTTTTACGCCTCTTTCAAAAATCTCCCTTGCAAAGCGGCGCAATTTCGCTAGTCTTGCAAAACCAGATCGCGGGGTGGAGCAGCCTGGTAGCTCGTCAGGCTCATAACCTGAAGGCCGTGGGTTCAAATCCCACCCCCGCAACCACTTCTAAATCAACGACTTCCGTTGATTTTCAACAGGTAAACAGTGCGGCTTTTTTGACTTGCATGACAGATGCATGACAACTGAGGCCAGAACCCTGAAATCCAGTCCCACTTCCCTGAGTATTCGTGCTGGCTCCTCTGACGTGAGGATTTACACAACCACCAACAGGGCACGCCCTCTGTTTTCCGTTGTCTGGTACGTCGGAGAAATCCGCTACCGTCGGAACTTCCGATCCCTTGAAATCGCAAAGGATGAGGCAAAGCGAGTCGCACGAAGCCTCAATTCCGGGCGGTCACTCATTTCAAGCCTGACGAATGGCGACTGCGAGACTTTCCTTTCAGCCCGAAAACTGACCGGGGCCTTGGATACCCCCCTGCTTGCTGCGGTCGAGGAATATGTCGCATGCAGACAGGTTCTCGGACAGACCTCCCTTCTTGCTGCTGTCCAGGATTACGTCGTGCGCAACCGTGGAGTGCGGACCGGTGTAACAGTGGCAGAAATCGCCGGAGAGTTCATCGAATCCAAGAAGCAGGATGGAGCAAGTCCACGCTATCTTTACCAACTCCGTAGCGATGTGAACCGCTTTGCTGCGGCATTCCCGATCCCTATCCTCCACGTTAAAAGCCATCAGATTGACGAGTGGTTGAGGAAGCTTGGCGGAGCTCCCCGCAGCAGGAATACAGTTCACACAAGCATCCGGACATTTTTTTCCTGGGCAAAATCACGTTCCTATCTGCCGAAAAATGAAATCACCGAGGCTGAGGTTGTCGCCAAAATAAAAGTCGGCGACACCGACACAGAAATCTTTACGCCAGAGCAGATGGTTAAAATTCTATCCTTTGCCACTGGAGAGATGATCCCCTTCATAGTGCTCGGGGGATTCGCAGGACTTCGCGCGGCGGAAATTGTTCGCCTTGATTGGAATGCCATCGACCTTGATCGAAGGATCATTCAGATCCGCGCCGGGCAGGCCAAGACGGCTTCGCGGCGAGTTGTGCCCATTAGTGAAAATCTACGCGAATGGCTTCTGCCGCACGTTAGCACCGGACTCGTGGTGAAGAACGATGAGATTTACAGAAAAGTCACACCACTGGCAAAAAAATGTGGATTTGAATGGCCAAACAATGTGTTGAGACATTCTTTCATCAGCTGGTGATCGTGAAACTATTGGAATCCATTACCGTCTTGTTGCCACTATCATCATCGAACTCGATGCTGTCGGCATACCAAGAGGAAGTGTCGTTGCTATCGTTCTTCAGATCGAATCCCGGCCCGTTGTCGAGATTGATGCTCATGGAGTTACCGCTGCCGTCATCGAGTAGAATCTCGGGCATGTCGGTGATGTTGATACTGATGTAGGCACTGCCATCCGACAGATACATCTCCGGCCCACTCTCCAAGTTCAGGTTCACTTCGTTGCTGGAATCATCCTGCAGCGTCACAACCGGCATGTCCGTGATATTGATGTCTATACTGTTCCCACTGGAATCATCATCGGTCAGCAGAACTTGAGGGCCATCATCCAAATTGAGGCTGATCTGGTTGCCTGTGTGATCCTCCGTGTCATCAAGCTGGATGATGGGCATGTCGTTGATGTTCACGGTAATCTCGTTTCCAGTGCCATCCTGAAGATAAACTTCCGGACCATCTTCGATGTTCAGGTTCACCTGATTGGCGTTCTCCTCATCCTCACCATCGTCGCATAGGAGGATGGCTGGCCAGTCCGTCCATTGGATGTAAACTTCATTCTGACCTGCGTCCCCGGTGTAGGTGAAGCAGAGCATATCGTTGGACTGGTCATCGTCCCCAACGAGCAGGGACATCGCGCTCGCGGTATCGTCGTTCGGGTCTTGGACTTCGATGGCATACCAGCCAATCGGGGCAATCTCCTCGTCATCGCTGCCAAACGAGGCGGTGCCATCTCCCATCCAGATCGCATAGCCATCATTGGTATTACCAGACTGCCCCATCCATTCTGGGAGCACATCGTTCGATGGGAACGCAACCGGGAAACGGCAATCCATGACCACCCCATCACCATCGGCTTCCAAGTCGGCGGTCATTTGCAAGTGAGTTC
>Ga0209697_10002574_pt1 | contig 25859 bp, 20 predicted proteins | sample AliMusrvi5mmetaG_FD_184115 | JGI IMG/M metagenome (GOLD analysis project Ga0209697, IMG submission 184115) | Freshwater lake bacterial and archeal communities from Alinen Mustajarvi, Finland, to study Microbial Dark Matter (Phase II) - Alinen... | ecosystem: Environmental > Aquatic > Freshwater...
ACTATCACTGACAACTGACAACTACTCTCAACTCCCCCGCCGACGATAACGATAATAGGCCGCACAGGCTCCTTCCGACGACACCATCGGGGCACCGAGGGGATGATCCGGCGTGCAGCGGTTGCCGAAGGCCGGACACTCGTGCGGCTTTTTCTGACCCTGCAAAACCAGTCCGGCGATACACTCTGCCGGCTCCTCGGCCGTGATGTGGGCGACGTCGAAACGGCGACTAGCGTCGAATTGGGCGTAGCCCTCGCGCAGCGACCAGCCGCTGGAAGGTATCTCGCCAATCCCTCGCCACTTTCGCGGCACGACCTCGAAGACATCCTTCAAGACCTGCAAAGCTATCCGATTCCCTTCGGTTTGTACAGCCCGGGCGTATTGGATCTCGACCTCGGCCCGGCCTGCTTCGAGTTGCTCCACGCACATCAACACGCCTTGGAGGATGTCCAACGGCTCAAAACCCGTGACCACGATCGGGACATGATATTTCTCGGCGATCGGTTCGTATTCTTTAGTACCCATGATCGTGCAGACGTGGCCGGCGGCCAGGAAGCCTTGCACGCGGTTGGAGGGCGAACCGAGCACGGCGCACATTGCCGGCGGCACCAGCACGTGCGAGACCAACACGGAGAAGTTCGTCAGTCCCAACCGCGACGCCTGCACCACGGATATGGCGTTGGCCGGCGCGGTCGTTTCAAAACCGACGCCAAAAAACACAACTTGCTTGTCCGGATTTTTCTGGGCCAAGGCGACGGCGTCCATGGGCGAGTAGACGATCCGCACATCGCCCCCTTCCGACTTCACCGTGAAGAGATCCTTGGTCGAACCCGGCACCCGAAGCATATCGCCAAAGGAGCAGAAGATCACTTCCGGCCGCGCGGCGATGGCCAACGCCCGATCGATCATCTCTGTCGGCGTGACGCAGACCGGGCAGCCTGGGCCGTGGATCAGGTTGATCTCCGCCGGTAACATTTCATCCAGCCCAAAGCGAAGGATGGCATGGGTTTGCCCCCCGCAGACCTCCATGATATTCCACGGCCGGGTCGTCACCCGGGCAATGGCCGCCGCCAACTGTCTGGCGGCGTCGGCGTTTCGATATTCATCGAGGTATTTCATGGCGTGGTTCTAATCACAAGCAAGGCTCTTGCCCCCCATTTTGAAGTTGAAGCTCAACCACTTGCGTAATCGCGCTATATTTTTCGGCAAGTGATCGAACAAGGGGAGCTCACTGAACAATCCGGCTCGAAACAACATTGGTATTCTACGCAGGTCGATCCGAGGACACAACGCGATAAACGGGTGATAAACGGGGAGGGGAAAATTTTTTGGTAATTGACGAAGCGGATGCAATTGGGTAGGCTGCGGACATGGTGCGATTAGCACAGTACACAAAACCACCATCGGAGCCTCCTTATGACCAAGACCATCCTCCGCGGATTCCTTTCGATTCTCCTCCTCCTGTTTGCCACCGCATCGTCACGGGCAACCGACGCACCACCGCGGCCTAATATCGTCCTAATTCTTGTTGACGACATGGGCTTCAGCGACATCGGCTGTTACGGGAGCGAAATTCCCACACCCAACCTCGACAAGCTCGCGGCGGACGGATTGCGATTCACGCAGTTCTACAACACGGGCCGCTGTTGCCCCACTCGGGCCTCGCTTTTGACCGGCCTGTATTCACACCAAGCGGGAGTCGGACACATGGTCGAGGACTGCGGCGTGCCCGGCTACCGCGGCCGACTCAACGAACAATGCGTGACCATCGCCGAAGTCTTGCGGCCCGCGAGTTACTTCACCATTATGAGCGGCAAATGGCACGTTGGCCAAGAGCATGGCGTCACCCCGTGGACACGCGGCTTCGACCGCAGTCTTAATGCCGCCGCCGGCGGGTTCTATTTCCCGGACTCGCCGCGCACGGACCTCTTCCTCAACGGCGAAAATGTCGGCCGCCGCGGCGGCAAGCTGCCGAACCAGTGGTATGCGACCGACCTTTGGACCGATTTCGGAATCAAGTTCATCGACGAAGCGATTGCGTTGAAGAAGCCTTTCTACTTGCACCTCTGTCATAATGCCCCGCACTTTCCCTTGCAGGCGCCGCAGGATGAAATTGCCAAGGTCCGCGGCAAGTACAAGATTGGTTGGGATAAACTCCGCGAACAACGCCATGCCAAACAGCTCGAACTTGGCATCGTGGACAAAGCGTGGCCAATGTCGCCCCGTCCCGGTGAGGTGCAGGCATGGGATAGTTTGACCGCGGCGGAGCAAGACCGGTTCGATTACATCATGGCAATCTATGCCGCCACCATCGCTCACATGGACACCGCCGTCGGTCGTCTTGTCGCGGCGTTAAAGGAGCGCGGCGCGCTCGACAACACGCTGATCCTGTTTCTTTCCGACAACGGCGCTAACGCCGAGAGCGGCCCGGATGGCCGCCTCAAGGGCAACCCGCCCGGCTCGGCACGATCCGATGTCTTTGAAGGCCAATCATGGGCGACGCTGTCGAATACGCCTTTCCGCCGCTACAAGCATTTCAATCACGAAGGCGGCATTGCGACGCCGCTGATCGCTCACTGGCCCGCCCGCATCAAGACTCATGGTGAACTGCGTCAACAGCCCGGCCATCTTCTGGACATCATGGCAACCTGCGTCGAGGTTGGCGGTGCGACCTACCCGAAGGAGTTCAAAGGCCACGCCATTCTCCCGATGGAAGGCCGGAGCCTCGTGCCTGCCTTCGACGACAAGCCGCTGGAGCGCGACGCGATCTATTGGGAGCACGAAGGCAACGCGGCGATTCGCCTCGGCGACTGGAAGCTCGTCCGCCTCGGCCGCAAGGGTCCGTGGGAGCTTTATAACCTGAAGGCCGACCGGACCGAGCAACACGATCTTGCCAGAGAAGTGCCGGATCGTGCGAAGGAGCTTGCCGTGAAATGGGAAACTTGGGCCGTGCGGACGCACGTCAAGCCGTATCCCAACGAAGGCGGGAAGGGAAACAACCAAGGCAAGAATCGCCAAATACCGGCAAAGGCGCCTAGTCCGGGCTAAATGATCCGTCCAGACTTGGGGCGATTCACGGGCTGCCGGTGCTCAATGAGCGCCTGCTACTTTGGATATTCCCGCGGCGGCGCCGGGCGGCCATAGAGATAGCCTTGGCCGAGATCAAAGCCCATCTGCTGACAGGCTTCGTCTTCGCCGGCCGTTTCCACGCCCTCGGCTAATGAGGTGATGCCGAGATTGTTGACCATCTGCACGAGCGCGGCCAGAACCTGCTGCCGCTGCGGCGTGGCACGGTCGATGTCGCGTATGAGCGACATGTCGAACTTTACGTAGTCCGGAGCCACTTCGGCCAGATCGTTCAATCGCGACTCCCCGACACCAAAGTCGTCGTAAGCAAATTTGATGTCCAGCCGCTTCAAGAGCAACCGCAACTCGGCCATATGGGACGCCTTGGTCACGGCCGATTCGTGAATCTCCAGCGTCAGTGCTTGGTCTGGCCAGTTCTCGCGCAAGTGCTCCAGCGATTGGCCGAGCTTATGATTGGCCAACTCGCGGGGATGCGTATTGAGAAACAAGTGCGGCGAAGGAGCCATCGTCCTCGTGACCTGCACCCCTTCCCAGCGCAACATCGCGCTCAGTTCCACTTCCAGATTCAACTGCTGCGCCACGCCGAACATGTCGCTGGGCATCTCCAGCCCGAAGAGCCTGCTGCGGGCGAGGACTTCATAGGCCAATGTCTTACGGTCTTTCAAATCGATGATTGGTTGCAGAAAGGGCGTGACAGCGTGCTCCGAAATCAGCTTGTCAAAGAGCACCAAGGCCAATGCCCGGTCACAGGCGTTCTCGCAAACCGTATGAGGACTGTTTTCGGTTGACTGCATGCGGATACGGAACGGCAAGTTGGCAAATTGCACCAGGTCTTCTTCGGCCAGTTCCACGGGATTCTTCAAGCGGCAGCCATTGACGTAGGTGCCATTGGTGCTGCCAAGGTCGCGGATCACTAGCGCGCGACCAACCAGGGTAATTTCGGCATGTAGGGTGGAAACCGTCTTGCACGACAGCGAGAGCGGCAAATCCGAGCGACGACCGATCAGGAACGGGAAGGTATGGATCGGCATGTGCCGGATGGTCTCCGCACTGTCAAAGGGACCGACGAGGAACCACACGGCGTTGGCGGACGTGACTGAGGCTGAAGACATATTCAACAAATGGGCTTCTCAGTCATCTCCTTGCAGAGACCGAGCAAGCCCCCTTCCAATAGGACACTGCCTGCGGACTACTCTTGCAATCCTAAACATCTCTAGCATACGCTTTGCGTCGAGGATGGCCAGATTGGCACAATCCATGTTGAACCGCGACAATTTGTCAGTCAAAAGTATCTCGTCTTTAACGATCGTGGCAGGGAATAGCGAGCATGCGAGTTATAACGACCGCTCCCTGGGACCAAAAACCAGCATTCCTTGACGAAACTCGACCGCAGCGCCTTGCTTGTCACGGCTTTGACCTACATTTGGTTAAGGTGTAAACGGTCATTAGCGTCTGGCGGCCGTTGCGCATCTGGCTGTATTTGCAAGTTTTGAAGCCGCTACTCGCAGTGGTGCAGTGTGAGTGAAATTTTTGGACGACGAGGAAACCATGCCATCATCGACAACCCTGGACATCAGCGATAGCCTCTTGGCATCATTGCTTTCCGACGAGAATTTCGTCCCGGCCCGGCCGACAACAATCGAAGAGACGGGCCTCGGTGAAGAATTCATCGAGCAGTTGATCTGCAAGTTTCTTGCCGTGTTCGGCACGAACAAGGGCCGATCCATTGCCGACCACCTCTGCTTGCCGTTCAACATCATCGAGCCGCTGCTGGGCACGCTGCGAACCAACCAGATTGCCGTCCACGCCGGTTCTGCCCCATTCAACGATTACTATTACAGTCTGACCACGCAGGGCCGTACCCGGGCTATGTCGTTTCTGGACGCCTGCGGATATGTCGGCCCAGCGCCCGTGCCGCTGGTGGACTATGTGATTTCCGTCGAGGCCCAGTCGATTACCGCCGAGGCGCCAGGCCCGGAAAAACTGGCGGAAGCCGTGCGTGGCATCTCGGTCGATCCAAGCCTCTTCGAGAGTCTTGGCCCGGCAATCAATTCGGGCGCGGGGATGTTTCTCTACGGCGCTCCAGGCAATGGCAAATCGACGCTTGCCAAGCGGATTACACTCTGCTTCGGCCAGGAGATCTGGATTCCGCATGTGCTTTACGAAGACGGTCAGCTCATCAAGTTCTACGACACGGCCTACCACAAAGCGGTCATCAACGACGAACGGAGCATCACTAGGTGCGGCGACCACGACCGCCGATGGTTGAAGATCTCCCGGCCCACCGTTGTCGTGGGCGGCGAACTCACGATGGACAACCTGGAACTGCGGCACGACCCGCGGAACAACGTCAACGAAGCTCCCTTGCAGATGAAGAGCAACTGCGGTTGCCTGTTGATCGACGACTTTGGCCGGCAACGGATCGAGCCTGGACAACTTCTCAATCGGTGGATCGTGCCGCTGGAAATGCGGCACGACTTCCTCACGCTGCCCACGGGAAAGAAACTTCAGGTGCCCTTCGACCAACTGGTGATTTTTTCCACGAACCTTGAACCGCGCGACCTGGTAGATGAGGCATTCCTGCGGCGAATTCCCTACAAGATCGAGATCGGCGATCCGAGCGAGGAGGAGTTCCGCCAGTTGTTCCAGCTTTATGCCAAGTCGTTCGGCTGCGAATATCGCAGCGAAGTGATCGACGACCTGCTGGAACGTCATTATCGAGCGATCGGACGGCGGATGCGGCGCTGCCAGCCCCGCGACTTGTTACTACAAATTCGCAGTTACTGCAATTACGCTGGCAAGCCGCTGGAACTCTGCAGCGAGCATTTCGACCGTGCGGTGAAAACCTACTTCGCAACGGTCATGGGTGAGAACTCTTAATCATGGGCACTGCCGAGACCACGACGTTTTCACTGACGGAACCGATCCCGGGCTATCTGGTCCGCGAGCGACTGGGCGCGGGCGGCTATGGCGAGGTTTGGAAGGCCGACGCTCCAGGCGGACTAACCAAGGCCATCAAAATCATTTACGGCTGCTGTGACGACGAGCGCGCAGCAAGGGAATTGGCCGCCCTGAACCGCATGAAGCAGGTCCACCACCCCTTCCTGCTGTCGTTGGAACGGATCGAGCGGATCGACGGTCACCTGATGATCGTCACCGAGTTGGCTACGTCGAACCTGAAGCAGGAATTTGACAAATGCCGCGAGTCCGATCTTGTCGGCATTCCCCGCAACGAGTTGTTAGCCCACCTGCACGACGCAGCCGATGCGCTGGATTATATCAGCCAACAATATTCGTTGCAGCACCTCGACGTCAAGCCCGAGAACCTGCTCCTGGTGGGCGGGCGGATCAAGGTGGCTGACTTCGGTTTGGTCAAGGATCTCCAGGACGTCAACAGTTCGATCATCGGCGGGATGACGCCGGTTTACGCCGCGCCGGAGCTATTTGACGGCCGTCCAAGTATTCACAGCGACCAATACAGCCTGGCGATCGTCTACCAGGAGATGCTCACGGGAGTGCCGCCGTTTGAAGGCCGCACCACGGCCCAATTAGCGGCACAGCACCTGCACAGTCGGCCTCGATTGGATCGATTGCCAGCCTCCGACAAGCCGACGATCGTACGAGCCTTGGCCAAAGACCCCGAGCAGCGTTTCGCAAGCTGCCGCGAGATGATCGAGGCCCTCCTGGACGCCGCGCCCAATCCGCGGTCTCGGACCGTTCGGGCACCGCTGCGGCCGAAAGTCGAAAGCGCCCCCGCGTTGCCGCGTGCGGAAACTGAAGTCATTTCGCGGGATGCGATTACCGCGGCGAGGGCGGTCGCCGGCAGTTCGTCCAGGAACAAGACTCAGGTCACCGAAACACCGCTGGCCGCGCGCAATCTACCGCCGCTGCCGCTGGCACTCACGGAGATCGAATGTCGGCCGACGATTTTCCTCGGCATCGGCGGCCTAGCGGTGCGGACCTTGCAAACGCTCCATCAACGGATCGAGATGCGGTTCGGCGATCCGGCTGCGCTGCCTGCCTTGCAGTTTTTGCTCTTCGAGACCGACGCTGAAAGTCTGAAGATGGCCACCAACGGTGGCCAGGCACCCTTGAGGAATGAGTCGGCCGTATTTCTGCCGTTGCGTCAGTCGACCGATTACCGTGGCGCGTCGAATGGCCGCTTCAACTGGTTAAGCCGCCGCTGGATTTACAACATTCCCCGTAATGCCCAGACTCAAGGTCTTCGCCCGCTGGGACGCTTGGCCCTGGTCGACAACATGGAGCGCGTGATCGAACAGGTGACGCGCGCGATACGTGCGTCGGTGGATGCAGCCGGCATCGTGGCCACGGCCACGGCCACGGGTCTCCCTTTTCGCAATCCGTCGCCACGCGTGTTCATTGTCTCCTCAACCACGGGCGGAACGGGCAGCGGCATGGTGTTGGACTTCGGTTACCTCGTCCGCCAGGTCTTGCGCGAGCTGAATCTTTCGGACGACGCAGTGTACGGCATGCTGGCCCATTGCACGGGCCGTAATCCGCATACCCGCGAGCTCTCCACGGCCAACGCCTATGCATTGTTGAGCGAACTGAATCACTATGCCGAACTGCAACACTTCTATCCGGGCGACCCGGCGGCTGGCCTGGCCTCCTTTGGAGCGGAAGACGCGCCGTTCAATCATACGTATCTGATTCACCTTGGCGAGGAACTTGAGGCCGAGGGTTTTACGGCAGCCGTCGACACGCTGACGAAGTACCTGTACCACGGCACGCTTACGGCCGCGGCGACTTTCTTCGATAAATGCCGCGCGGTACAGCCGGCGGATAAACCTTCGGCCTGTGCCGATCCGACGTTACGGACATTCGGCCTATGCCAGTTGGGATTCTCGCCGGACGACCTTCCTTGCAGTGCCGTCGATGATCTATGCCGCAATCTGATGGTACGCTGGAGAGGCAACGAGCTGAATCAGCCCGATCCGGCCGCCGCTTCGCTATCCGACCCCACAAGCCTCTTGGCCACGCAATTTGCGCGAGGAATTTCCGCGGAGGAACTGCACGCGACGGTCGTCGCCCGCACCGAGGCAGCCGCCATCACACTGGAGGGGGTCGTACACCGATTTCATGCCACACTGGCCAAGCAGATGGGCGATGACCGTTCATCATATCTGCTCACGGCGTTGGGCGAGCTGTTGAAGAATTTTGCTCCGCAGCGGAGTTTCCTGGCGCGGACTCCGCCAAGCAAAGTGATCATCGAGGCATTGGATAGCCTGATCCGCTACCAAGGCACGCAAGAATCGCACCGCCTCTGCCTGGAGTCGGCTTTAGAGATTCCCATTCACGAGAGTGCCACGGCAGCGGGCAGGGAATTGCAGGAGTGGCTGCTCAGCCTGGTCAACTCGCCCGAACATCGCCTCGTCGGGGCGCAGCAGATGTCCGACGGTCTGGCCGAACACCTCCGTGACCTCAGCAGTCAGGCGGGCGAGGTAATCCATAGAACAACCAACGAATTACGATCGCTGAAAGAACTACTGCTGAATGACAAGAAGGGCAGCAAAAACTGGCTGCGATTCCGCGGTTTCTTCGCCGGTCGCCGGCTCGTGGCCGACCGTCGCTTGTCCGAATACTTCGAGTTGCGGCTGCACGAATTAACGCTTAATGCCTTCTGCCGCCTGGTCGGCCTGGTGCTTGCGCAGGTGGCCACGGTGGGCGACAAGCTGCGGAACTTGGCCTCCGACTTCAACCGTTTGATCGAGCAATTTTCCACTCCGCCGGCGGTTGCCGACGAATCGGCCGTTCGCACAAATGCCTTGCAACGGGTTGCCGTCGCACAAATCACCACCCACAAGACGAAGTTGCTCGCCGAAATGGAGCAGGCATTGGAGGAAGATCTTTGCCATACGGCGACGACCGAAATCCACGACGTCCGCAACAAGCTGGCCGCCGTCGTTCGTCGAATGTCGCGAACGCTCATCCTGCGGATGTTAAAGGAATATGCCATCCAGGAGACCACGGCGGCCTTGGAAAACCGTTCGCACGAGCCGCTTTTTGAAATCACCTCAGGGCTGCTGGAAGCGTTGCCGCGGCGGTTCACCGGCTGCGGCGGCCAGCAGCGGCTGTTAGTGGTCGTTCCCGAGCAACTCGCCCCAGCGGTGGTCAGGCAAACTACAAGCAACGGCGACTCGCCCGTGCCAACAGTACTGGCCGATGCTGGCAGCGACGTATTAGTCTGCTACGAAGTTGAAGATCAGCCGTTGCGGCGGATCGCCGCCAAGTTGCTCGACCAGCGATTTCAGTCCGTCGAGATCGCGTCGCGCCTGCACACGCGAACGGACGTGGCCTGGACGCCGCTCTAGGTTCTTGTTCCGATCTGTTTGGACGATACCGACCTTCGCGCCAAGCTCCAGCAGGCCAAGGCCGCCGTGGCATCGATCGAAGCGGTTCGCGCCCAGTCTGCCTCCGATGATCAGGCGATTGGCTAACGCATTGGCTAAACCAAAAAACATAACAGATCAGTGGCAAGCGGAGCACGATCTTCGCGACATCATCCTACAGCGGTTAAGTTTGTCCATGAGAACAGACGAAGTAAATGCGACTGTCTCGCGTGAGATGGCGCGAGCCTATCTTGATTCTAGAGGGAAGCAGACGTTGCCAAGGCAAGAGGGGGGGCTTGCGAAGCTCGATGGTGTCCTCGCTCGATTTGATGCGTAACATGCAAAATACCTTTACTATCGCCCTGCTGGCATCGAAGGCTTCCTAAGTGATCTTCGAGCCCGGTTAGTTGATACCGTGAATGGTGTTAGCGAGGAGGCGTGGATAATTGATTGGGGGAGTACATTCCACTACCTCTCCCTTTCGAAGAAGATTGAGGACACGGACAAACTAATGATCGTACATGAGTTGACCCACGCACTCGACTCGAAGAACAATTGGAATCTCGCTTGGTATAGCACTATGAAGGGGATTGTCACATCGTCAGACATAGAGGCGGCGGAACATCTCGGTTACGCGGCTGCGCACCTTTTTGGCAATATTGACAGGCTTCAGGTATTTGAAAAGAATGTTAGGGCGGGTTTCTACAAGAATGAGAAATCGCTCAATGATGCCTGGAGTGGTGCGTGGCATCAACTAAGATCCTTTCAGAATACGGATTTCTACGTTAATCGGGTCCGGAAAGGTGATGTTACGAATGAGATGATCGAGGCGTTTGCACAAAGGTCGGGGGTCCGTTTCTCTTACGCGCAGCTTGAACCGCTTTACCAGCAGTTGGTGAACACGTTCATGCAGCCCCCTTTTAAGCTGAAGAAACCAGCCAATCTTCCGACCGCGTTTCAATAGGTCAGAACCATCGAGTGTGACAGCGGGCTATGATATGAAGAGACATCTTGGAAGAATCCCATCAATTCGGATGCGAGTAACGCTCATCGGTGTGGTCATGCTCGTCGCCTCGCTTTTCATCAAAGAATCCATCGATTTCTATCGGGGACGGAACGTGCCCCGGTGCCGAGCGACAGAGCATGTCTTGAACCGCCTTCAGATGAACCTCTCGGACTACGTGTTGGTACACGGTTCGCTCCCCAAATCGACGATTCACGACGCTATCAATGCGATGCAGAAGGAGAAAATGGATTGCTCCGTGCTCAGTGCATTCATCAGTAAGCCGGGATTCGACGCATGGGGTCACGAGCTAATTTACGAAGTACTCGACGAAAAGCATGCTGTCATCCGAAGTGTCGGCCCAAATGGTGTAGATGAGAAAGGGGGCGGAGATGACATGCAAAGGGAAGTTCCAACCCCCTGAAAACTGAAAACGGGATATCACTGATATTGACGCACTTGAAATGGATAAGAGACATCACTGATATGGATGAGATTGGCGAAATTGACCGCTCACTTTTGTATTGCGCAAAAATCAGTCACGTCCCTTTTCTTTTCCCGACGCCCAGAAAGAAAAGGTACCAGCCACCAAATATAGGTAATATGCGTACTTTATTAGCCAACACATTGCCCATGTTTCCCATTATTGGTGGCTGGCAGCTTTCTTTTCCCGACGCCCAAGGCGTCCGAACCGACTACACCCTCGACAACCTGGGCCAGACCACTTCCGAGACGATCGGCGGCACGCTGGTGGGCGACGTGCTGACCGGCGGCGAGACAACGATCTACGACTACAACGCCTTCGGCGACCTAGTCGACACGACCGACCCGCTCTCGCATAAGTCGACCAACATCGTCGATTCCGTTGGCCGCGTCTACCGCACGATCCAGCCGAATCCCGACGGCAGCAGCACTCCGCTCGTGGAAGACCATCAGCCCGACCCGACCACGGGCAGCAACTACGGCTGGGTCAACTATACCGACGGCGGCTATGGCAACTCCTACTACAAGGGCGACAGTGCCAGCCAGCCCGCGGAGTGGACCTTCAGTACCACGGGGAAAGCCAACCGGCAATTCCTCGTGCTGGCCGGGAAGAAAGGGTCAGAACTATTTAATCTTGACGGTGAGCGATTCTCGGGTTAAGGGTCGAAAATGGGTCGGGAGTAAATGATATTGAGAAAAGAAAAGGGGATTTACGACAGCCAAGATCGGCTCATCCAAAGCCACGATGGCTGGCGGTATCCGCAATTCGAGACAGTTTTGGACACAGTGGTCGAGCACCTACGACTACACTCTCAGCCCCGCTAATCAAGCCCTGATTGCTAATCGTACTTCGCCGATTGTCGATAGCACTTGGATTCAGACGTTCCCCGAGCATGTGCCGTACCTGGATGAAACGCTGATTCACCACCACCTGGATTACGGCCCACAGGCCATCCCCTTGCCAGACTCCATTCATCGGTTTCAACCGGGATCGAGCATTTGGCATCAATAACATACCACACGGAGCATACCATGATCGACAGCCTCGATGACTTGGTTCGATATTCGGAAGAGGTCGCCAAAGCCTCGCCTTTGATTTCAAAGAAGGTTCAGATCGTGCGCCCTGGCTGCCAGCCCGAGGTAGTGGCAGCCTTGAGGCAGTTGCTTCCCGGTCTGCCAGAGAGTTACCTTTCTGTCGCGGAGAGTATTGCAATCGACGGGATTGTGATTGGCTACTTCAACTTAACTCCGGGCTTGCCGCGCGCTAGGATTACCGAGAAGCTGCGGGTCTCCAACGATCCCGTTATGGCGCCGATGGCCGAACGCTTCCGACAGCACGGAGTCTACCAAGTGGCGTCGTGGGAGGCGGACCCAATTTGCGTAACACATACTGCCGGAATGTTCGAGATCGGGCAACTCGTCATGTACAACGTCGGCATGCCTGCTGAGCCGCCCGTTGTCTTGGCGGACAGTTTCGAGCAACTCCTTTTGATCGCGGGCAACCTTCAAGAGATTGGCGACAAGTACGACGAACCTGCGCGAGCGCTAGGCGAGTTCAGAGCGTATCTGGCTCCGCTCGTTGCTGGCCGAAAGGACGATATGGAATCCACGTGGACACAGATCGCTGGCGTCGTGCTCGGCAAGTAGACACAGGCACCGTGGCTTCACAGCACCATAATCAGGGAGGGGACACATGACTTAATTCGTATTCTGTTTCGGTTTTGGGCCGCGTTTTTGGGGTTTGAGGACACGACCTACCATTTCCTCCAGACAACCAAGGAAAGTTTCGTCTCCCAGCGTCCGGCCAGTGCGACCGTGCTGGCGTATATCTCTCCGTTCCTCTTCTGGCATGGCACTCTTCAAAAAGGCATTCCAATCGTCGATCATCGCCAACAAGGGCGCGACTTCCACCAACGGATCGTCTCGTCCAGATAGATGCGCCCGGGCACTGCTCCAAGGCCAATCGCCGGGGCTGGACACGAGTCTCGCCCGCACTGGGTTCAACTCTACGTAGCGCGCGGCCGCCAGGAGGTACGGTTCGTCCATCACGAACGAGGCAAACCGCCCTTGCCAGAGATACCCTCGCCATTTTTCGCGGAAGTTGATCCGCCGCGAGTAACGCCGATGCGCCTCGCCGATGGCCCACCGCAGGCCGTCTTCGCGCGCCGGGACCGCGATCAAATGAGTATGGTTTGGCATAAGGCAATAACTCCAAATCGCCACCCCCTCTTCGCGGCACCACTCGGCCATCAATTCCAAGTAGGCCGCGTAGTCTCCGTCGTTGAAGAACGTCTGCTGTCGGCGGTTGCCTCGTTGTGTAACGTGGTGGGGCATGCCCGTTATGACCTATCTCGCTAGTCTTGCCATGCCCCTGGAATTTTGCCGAGCCTTACCACCGACGGTACGGTCCTGGGCACGTACGAGTACATGTCGCCAGAACAATCTCATGAATCGCATGCAGCCGATCCCCGCAGCGACGTGTACGCACTGGGCTGCACGTTCTATCACTGCCTGACGGGCCACCCGCCCTTTGTGGACAAGAGCCCGGTGCGTCTGGTAATGCGTCATGCCACGGAGGCCCCGGCGGCGGTGACCGCTGCGGTAACCGACGCGCCGCATGCCGTGGCCGAGGCCGTCGCCACAATGCTCGCCAAGTCGCCCGACGAGCGATTCCAGAGCATGGCTGACGTGGCACACGCCTTGGACCCTTACGCCGACGAACCATCGGCCGTGGCCGAGAAAGAGGAAGGCTTCGAGCAATTCATGGTCTCGTTGCGCGGGTCTGCGGGCGGGAGCCCCGGCCGCCCGCCACAGTCGGCCGGGTTCCTGCGTTGGCTGGCCGATGGTCTTGGGACAGGCCGGTAAAATCGCATTGGGCAAGTCCGTCTCGCGCTTAGGATGCCTTGCCGGGTAACCCCGCACGATGGTGCCCACTTGCATCACTAAGGCGGGCTTTTATAATGGAGAACTGCCTGGTACGAACCCTCTTGTCGGTGAATAGGCCATGTCGATCACCATCGAGCAATTCGTTGAGCGTTTGACGCAGAGCGGACTGATGTCGGCCCAGGAGATCGACGGTTTCCAGCAACAACTGCCTCCCGACAATCGGCCCAAAGATGTCCAGCAGTTCGCCCAGGCCCTCGTCCAGCAGGGCAAACTGACCAAGTACCAGGCCCAGGCCGTCTACCAGGGCAAGACCAAGGGGCTGGTCTTCGGCGAATACGTCGTGCTGGACAAGCTTGGCGAGGGGGGCATGGGCGTCGTCGTCAAGGCCCAGCACCGGCGGATGAAGCGCCTCGTGGCGGTGAAGATGATCGCGCGGAAAGCCATCGGCTCGCCCGACGCCGTCAAACGCTTCTACCGCGAGGTCGAGGCGGCCGCCAGGCTGATGCATCCCAACATCGTGGCCGCCCACGATGCCAGCGAGCAGGAAGGCATCCACTACCTGGTGATGGAGTACGTGGAAGGCCAAGACTTGGCGGCCATCCTCAGGGACCGTGGTCCGATGGCCGTCGAGACGGCCGTGGAGTGCATCCTCCAAACCGCCCGTGGACTTCAGTATGCCCACGAGCAGGGTATTGTCCACCGCGACATCAAGCCCAGTAACCTGCTGTTGGACAAGAAAAGCATGATCAAGATCCTCGACATGGGGCTGGCCCGCATGGCGGGGCTGGCGGAAGGCTCCGACCAGGATCGCTTGACCGGCACGGGGCAGGTGATGGGCACCTGCGACTACATGGCCCCTGAACAGGCGATGGATGCACACCGCGTAGACACCCGTGCCGACATTTATTCGCTGGGCTGTACCCTGTACCGGCTGCTGACGGGCAATGTTCCCTACAAGGGCGAGACACTGATGCAGATTCTGATGTTGCATCAGCAGGCCCCAATCCCCTCGCTGTGCAAGGTCCGGTCCGACGCACCGCCGCAACTGGACGCCGTGTTTCAGAAGATGGTGGCCAAGCGGCCAGAGGACCGGCAGCAGACGATGGCCGAGGTGATCAGCGACCTGGAAAACGTCATAGGTGTAGCATCTGGCCGCGCGGTAACGGCGCCGCCGATTGCAGCCGAGTCGTCCAGCGGGGCGTTAGCCAAGAGTCTGGCGTTCTTGCACCAAGACAAACTGGTCGGCACGGTGGCCGCGCCGCAGAAGACAACCGCTGCCGAACAGCGCACCGAGCCGTATATCGGCCCGGAGCACGACACGACGTCGAGCGCTGTCGGCAAGCCCCGACCGGCCGTCGCGAAGATCCGCCGCAATCCCCTGCTGCTCGTGGGGCTTGCGGTCTGCCTGGTCATATTGTTGGGAACGATCTTGACTTTCACCTTCCGCGGCGGGACGCTTGTAGTGGAGATCGACGAGCAACTAGGTAAGGACGTGCAGGTCACTGTCAGCCACGGCGGCGAGAAAGTTCAACTGGTGGATGCGAAGTTGGGCTGGAAGCTCAGCCTCAGCCCCGGCACATACGACTTGGCAGTGGAGGGTGGCGAAGATCAATTCCAACTCAGTTCGGAAAGCATTACGGTCACGCGCGGTGGTATAGAGAAGGTCCGAGTCACACTCAAGCTGCCACCGTTAGCCGTCGCCCCCTTCGACGTAGCCAAGGCCAAAGAGCATCAAAAGGCCTGGGCCAGGTATCTCCGCGTTCCGGTCGAGCTAACCAACTCCATCGGCATGAAGCTGGTACTCATCCCACCGGGAGAGGTCATGATGGGCTCGCCCAAGGAATTGATTGAAGAGGCGCTGGAGAGACCGGACATTGAGGATATGTACAAAGAGCGTCTGCGGATTGCGGGGCCGCAGCACCGCGTGCGGATCAGCCGACCATTTTACTTCGGCGTCTACGAGGTGACGCAGGAGGAATACCAGCGGGTCATGGGAAAAAACCCGAGCGGGTTCTCGCCCACGGGCAAGCATAAAGATAGGGTAGCCGGTCAGAACACGATGCGGTTCCCGGTGGAGGATATCTCGTGGGACGAAGCGGTGGAGTTCTGCCAAAAACTGTCGAATCTGTCGGAGGAGAAGGCGGCGGGGCGTTGGTATCGCCTGCCCTCGGAGGCGGCGTGGGAGTATGCGTGCCGGGTCGGGAATATGGGTCGGTACGGATTCGGTTCCGGCCGTAGCGGGATTCCGAAGGAGTACGAAGAGTACGAGTTGTCCGAGCACGGGTGGTTCGGCAGCAATTCTAATGATATGACGCATGCGGTCGGCGGGAAGCAGTCCAACGCATGGGGATTGCACGACATGCATGGAAACGTCGGCGAGTGGTGCCAGGACTGGTACGACAAGGACTATTATGCGAAGTCACCGATGGACGACCCGACTGGCCCTACAACGGCCTCGAACCGTGTGGGCCGCGGCGGGTGCTGGGGCGATCCGGTGGTGTGCTGCCAGTCGGCGGCCCGCGCCCCCTGCGAGCCCGGGCGCCGCACCATCTATCAGGGTTTCCGCGTCTGCCTGGTTCTGCCTGACACCACAGCCGATCGCACAAGGATGATCCGTGCGACCAATGCCGCACAACCTTCCGCTGGTTCGACTGCCAACAGTCAGTCGCCCGACACCTCAATCGCTCAACCGCAATCCTCGGTTCCTCTTCCTGCCGTCAGCAGTCTTGTCGGTCCCTATGGCAAATGGAATCTCCCGCCGGGCGCTCCCCAGCCGGCCATCGCCCCGTTCGACGAGAAGAAAGCCAAGGAGCATCAAGAGGCGTGGGCGAAGCACCTGGGCGTTCCGGTGGAAATGAGCAATTCGATCGGCATGAAATTGGTTCTCATCCCGCCCGGCGAGTTCATGATGGGTTCGCCGAAGGAGCTGATCGAAGAGGAGTTGAAGAGACCCGATACTTCAGATTGGTACAGGGATCACGAAAGGGATTACACTCCGAGCGAGGGGCCACAACACCGTGTGCGGATCACCACCATGCCACTCTACTTCGGGATCTACGAGGTGACCAACGAAGAGTATCAGCATGTCATGGGCACCAAACCCGGTTCTGATTCGGCCAAGGACAAGAAGACTGAGCGGTTTCCGCTGGGCCCTCGGTCCTGGGATCCCACTATGGAATTTTGCTTACGGTTATCGGAGTTGCCTGCCGAAAAGGCGGCTGGTCGGCAATATCGCCTACCGACCGAGGCACAGTGGGAGTATGCCTGCCGCGCCGGGAGTACGGGCCGATTCAGCTTCAGTTCATGCCCCAAGCCGATTCCAACGGACGACGACGAGAAAGTGCTTTCCGACTACGGATGGTACCACGGCAATTCGGGTGGGCAGCCACACGCGGTTGGCGAGAAGAGGCCCAACGCCTGGGGACTGTACGATATGCACGGGAACATGTGGGAGTGGTGCTGGGACTGGTACGACAAGGACTATTATTCAAAATCTCCAGTCGATGATCCGCAGGGGCCTGAAAAGGGCCTGACATGTGTTGTCCGCGGAGGTAATTTTGCGGACTTAGCGAGGGCGAGTCGGTCGGCGGCCCGCTTTTCCTACTCGCCAATTTTCGCGTTTTCAAGATTCGGTTTTCGTGTCTCCATGGTAGTGGCGGAGAAGGTTGGTAAACCTTCCGCCGACGTTCTCCCCGACAAGCCGCCCCGCGTCGTCGATATTGAGGTCGATGCCAATGGCAAATGGAAACTCCCTCCCGGTGCTCCCGCGCCCGCCGTCGCCCCGTTCGATGGAAAAAAGGCCAAGGAGCACCAAGAGGCTTGGGCAAAGCAGTTGGGCATGCCGGTCGAGTTGAGCAACGCGATCGGCATCAAGCTGGCGCTCATCCCGCCGGGCGAGATTACGACGAGTGACAAAGTCGCCGACGACTCCCCGAGTTTACGGCGTTGCGTGCGGATCACGCAGCCGTACTACCTGGGGAAATACGAGGTCACGCAAGAGCAGTGGTTGGCGGTCATGGGAAACAATCCGAGCAACTTCAAGGGGGCACAGAACCCGGTGGAAACTGTCAGTTGGGACGATTGCCAGCAGTTCCTGGACAAGCTCAACGAGAGGTTCAGCATCCAGGCAGGCAGATTCCAGTTCCCCACGTCGGCCCAGTGGGGCCACGCCTGCCGAGCCGGAAGTACGGCAAAGTATGGCTTTAGCGATGACGAAAGCCAACTTGGAGAGTGGGCATGGTACAAGGACAACTCGTCTGACAAGACACACCCCGTAGGCGAGAAGAAGTCAAACGCCTGGGGGCTGTACGATATGCACGGGAACGTATTTGAGTGGTGCCGCGATTGGTCCGGTTACTATCCGAACTCACCGGAGAACGATCCCATCGGCCCTCCGTGGGGTCGGACTCGCCTGCAACGCGGCGGTGCCTTCAACTCCGCCGCCCAGGGTTGTAGCGTGGCACGCAGACTCAGCAACGTGTGCGGCGGATTCGGAGCAAAGCACCTGGGCCTGCGTGTCTGCCTGGTCCTTGCTGAGAAGTGAGTCGGCGGAGGTCGAACGTACGCCGTGGCACGCCTTGCGGACCAAGGACACCGATGGCTCGGAACGACAAATGAAAACCCGCCCGGCCTTGCGATTGAGTGGGGTCTCCTTATCCTTTTCTCAGTTCCTTGAGCCTTGTATCAGCTCGTATGAATCGGAATCTTCTTGAGAATTAAAAGGTGTCAGACACCGAATTTGGGGCATATGTACAATATAGGAAGCTTGTAGTGTTAGATAATCTCAGGATTCTTTCCTCGGCCTTCCGCGAGGTCGTACTGTTGACTCGATTTTCAGTTGCTTCGCGGTCTCGGCGGTCCATTCGGCACTGCCCAGGGGACTGCTGCGGTGGACGCATCGACGCAAGGTGTTCAATTCGGCTTCGGATTGGGGATTAGGGAACTGACAACTGACAACCATTCCGGCTGTCGCGGCAGAACGATGGCAGAGAAACGCATCCTACACCCCAAGACCGGCTTAACCCAGGGCCGGAACGTGCCGCACGACCCAAGGGCACGCGCGTTTTTCGAGCTTGGATCTGTCGCGGCAGCCGGTATATTTTCAACCACCCGCCTGACCTACAGCAGAATTAACATCTTGGCGGGTGGTTGTATATTTTCCGAGCAAAGGACATTCACGGCGCGAACTTGCCGTGATCGGCAACCTCGGCTTGAAGGACGATCGTCTTGCCGTCGCGAAAGATTTCCAGCGAGACCTTCTTGCCGATCTCGATCAGGCCGACGAGGTTTACCAGGTGTGCGTCGTCGTCGATCGACGTGCCGTCGAGTTTCAGAATCACGTCGTCCCTGCGAATGCCGGCAGTCTCGGCCGGTCCGCCGTGAGTGATGGTCACCACGCGCGTGCCGGTTACCCGGGAGAGGCCCAATTCGGCGGCCATGGCGGGACCGAACTTGGCGTCGAGACTCACGCCGAGGAACGCCCGCGTTACCTTGCCGGTGTCGATCAACTGCCGGGCTACCGCCATGAAAAGATTGATGGGAATCGAGAAGCCGATCCCCTCGTTGCCGCCGGAACTACTGGCGATGGCCGTGTTGATGCCGATGATCTCGCCATGCAGGTTGCACAACGGGCCGCCGCTGTTGCCGGGATTAATGGCCGCGTCGGTCTGCAAGAAATCCTGGAAGCGAACCGAGTCGTCGCCCAACTCAAGATCGTGCCGCCCGCGAGCGCTGATGATGCCAAACGTGACCGAGTGGCTCAGGCCGAAGGGGCTGCCGACGGCCAGCACGAAGTCGCCAATCTCCATCCGATCGCTGTCGCCGACCGGAGAGGCAATCAAATCAGCCGCCTCGATGGCCAGCACGCCGACGTCGGTCCCTTCATCTTGCAGCACTCGCCGCGGATGAAGTTCCCGGCCGTCGGCCAGATAAATGCGAATGCCGTCGGCGGGGGCGTCGCGAAAGACGTGCCGGTTGGTGAGCACATAGTAGCCGCCCTTCCGCTGGACGATCACTCCCGAACCGGCTTCCTCGACGTGCCGGTCGCGATTGTGCTGTAGCGTCTGCTGCGGCACATCGGCTTCGATATGGACCACGGTCGCGCCGACGAGCTTCGCGGCCGTCTTGAGTACCGTGGCCTGGGCCTCCAGCACGGGGGCATTCTGCTCGAGGATCCGCTGCAACTTGGCCCGAGCCTCGGGCGATGTGACCGGATGCTGGGCGCTAACGGCCTTGATCCTTGCAGCACTAGCCGGCAAGACGCTCAGCGTTACGATGCCCAGCAACAGAGGCCCGGCGCAGGCCACGGCAGCCCGCGCCGACCACGTCATTCGTCGATTGGAGATCACCGCTGACGATCCTTTGCTTGGGACGGGAAATTGCCGGCCGCGAACAGAGATCCAGGACGAACCTCGAGGTCCATCCTACAAAACTCCGCGCCAGCCCTTACCCGGGAATACCGCTTAGGATACGTCCAACTCGATGTCGTTAATCGACAATTCGGAATCGCCGCTGGACGAATCCAGTAAGCGGCTCCAGTCAACGTCGGCGGAACTGCCGTTGCTGGCACCCTGCCGTTCGGCCTCGCGCTGACATTTAATGCAGCATGTGGCGTAGGGCAAGGCGTTGAGCCGGGCCATGGGAATCCCCATGCCGCAGCCTTCGCAGGTACCAAAGTGCCCGCTGCGCATCCGCTCCAGGGCATATTCGATGCTGGACAGTTCACGGCTTTCAACCTCGGCCAACTGCGAGCTGATTTCGTCCTGGACGGAATCCAGTGCGGCATCAACCATGTCGCCGGAGGTTTGGGCCCTCAGTTCTTTGAGCAGGCTCAAGTCGCCTGCCAATGCATTGCGGAGTGCGTCGCGCCTTCTGACGAGCACTTGGCGCATGCTCAGTATCGCGTCTTTGCGGCTCATAGGATCCACCTCGGTGTCCGATTCAGGCCGCCTGGAGGAAACATGCCCCTCAGTGTAGCCGTAGCCGAACCACCTTCTTAAGAATGTGTTTGTTCCGGACAGTTGCCCTGGGTGCCGAAAGATGAGCCCGACACCATCGGTGCAACCAAACTATACTACGCAAGTCGAAGCAATAAGGCTCAAAAAAATCTAAAAATTTTTCCGCAGCCGGCTCGCAAGCTGCTAAATCAGTCGCAAATGCTTTTGAGGAAAGCAGTTGCAATAATTTCGCGAATCCTCGTTTGCCACACCCTAGGGAAGACTTCCAGGGGTAATTGGTGGCCAGTTTGCACCACACCCCTCTATCGACTAGTACGACATCCCTCGCTTCCCTTCCGGCGTTGCTATCCGATAATCGGCAAAACCGGCAAAGATCATCAGCCCTTTTTTTCCAAGGAGTAAAACCCCCATGAATGCGCCTTTTCGACTTTGACGTGCGAGCGACCGCAAGCTAAATGTCGTAGAGCGTTTTACTTTGAACCCTCAAGTAGAGTGCTACGAACCCCTTCCTACCGGTACGATTCGGGTGACTTCGATCCGCGCAGACAACAAAATGGTCCGATTGCTTTCATCGTCGTCCATACTTTCATCGCCGCCAGGTTTTCTGGTGCTGCGAGTGCGGGGGTCTACCCGCGATGGCCAAGTCGTGCGTCTCCAATCGACAAAATGCACGATCGGATCGGGCCTCCATTGTACTCTGCGATTGCGAGCCGACAACGTAGGGGCGGTTCATTGTCTGATTCTCCGTGGTCCTCACCGAACGGTGGTCCGACGTTGGTCGCCCGACACGCGGTTGAACGGCCGAAATTTCATCGAGTCGGTGCTGCAAGCGGGCGATTGTCTGAGCATCGGGGCCATCGAACTGGAAGTGGTTGAGACCGCGCAGCCGGGCCTACCCAGCGAGAACCTCTGCGATCGGCAGTTGGCCGAGATCCAGGCCCGCCTTCGTTCGCTGGACGAACAACAGGCCGGATGCGACGCCACGCAGGCGGCTTTTCGAGCCAGGCAGTCTGAACTCGACAAGCTTCGCGCCCAGTGGGAGTTGCAACAGGTCGAATCGTGCCAGCAGCAGGAGGCCCGAGAAGCGGAATTAAATGCCCTGCAAATCGAACTTGATTCAGCCCGATCCACGCTGGACGAGGAGCGTCGCCAGTGGGAGTCGCAACATGGCGAGGCATTGGCTTCCCTGTCCACGAACGCCGCACAACATGCGGCCGAGCAAGCCGAGTTGGATACCCAACGTCAGGCGTTGGAAGAACAGCAGGCAGCCTGGGAAGCTCATAAGGCAGAAAATGCCGCACAGGCCGCGGCGAACGCGGCCGATTTGCAGCGTCTTCGCGCGGACCTCGAGTCCGCGCGCGAAGCATTCGCCGGCGAATGTCTCCGCTGGGAATCGCAACATGACGAGGCATTGACTGCCCAGTCCACGAACGCCGCACAACTTGCGGCCCAGCAAGCCGAGTTGGATGCCCGCCGTCGGGCGCTGGAAAAGCAGCAGGCCGCCTGGGAAGCTCAAAAGGCGGAAAATGCCGCACAGGCCGCGGCGAACGCGGCCGATTTGCAGCGTCTTCGCGCGGACTTCGAGTCCGCGCGCGAAGCATTCGCCGGCGAATGTCTCCGCTGGGAATCGCAACATGACGAGGCATTGACTGCCCAGTCCACGAACGCCGCACAACTTGCGGCCCAGCAAGCCGAGTTGGATGCCCAGCGTCGGGCGCTGGACGATCGCATGGCGGGCCTGGACGCCCTCCGCGTCGACCTCGAATCGCAACGCTTTGTGCTGGAGAAGGAGCGTCGGCAGTGGGAGTCGCAGCTTCGGAAAGCTATCGCCACCCCGTCGCCGGAAACCGGGGATCTAGCTGTCCAAGAAGCCGTAAGTACCTGCCAAACATTAACTCCGCGTTTTGGTGGTGCAGCCGTCCCGGCTGCATGCGCAGGCGAGACGCCCGCACCACAAGTTGATTTTAGAAGAGCCATAAGCGAAACGGAAATAAAGTCTGGCGCCGAAGTCGAGGCGGTGAGAACCTTCGCGCCGTCCAACGCTGCGCCCGTCGATCTGGTTGCCATCTTGCAACGGACCGGCTTTAAGATCGATCCGGCGGATGAGGAAGAGCAGTCCGACGACAATGTCAATCTCAAGAACGAGTCCTCGAATAGCGGCTCGGCGAAAGAGCCATCGATCGACATCTCCGCACCTATTCCGTGTCCGCGGAAACCCGTCGGGCCGGACGGAGAGGAAGAGGTATCGATCGACGAATATATGACCCGCTTGTTGGCTCGCTCGCGAGGCGATTCGGCGCCATCCTCCGATCCGTCTGCCAGTGTATCCCGAGGGCCGGTTGCCGCTTCGCCTGCCGCTACGCCCCGGTTGTTACCGGATCCCGTCGTGCCGGAAACGCAGTCTGAACCTTCCGAACCGGGCAAAGCGGTGGAAATGGCTCCTCGTGCCGTTGCCGCGGAAAGGCAGGTCGACTTGCAAGCGATGCGTCAATTGGCCAACCTTTCAGCCAAGAACGCCTTGCAAAAGCACGAAAGCAAGCGGCTCTCGGGAAATACGCGTGCGAAGCTGCTGGTAACGAGCGTATCGGTCGTGGCCGGCGTGTCGCTTCTGGTCATCTATCTCGTGCCCGGCGCTCCCCCGCTTGCGATTTATGGCGCGGTGGCGTCATTGGTCGTGGCAGCGCTCTGGGGAGTACGCTACGTGTCGTTAACATCGCACATGTCCAGCGCGCGGATGGACCACGTGAGCCGCCACCTCAAGGCGGGCGAAGAGCCTGCGGCGGAGGTCAAAACAGAGAGTTGATCGTGTCGATCGAGGCGGGGACTAAAGCAAGAGCCTCGCGATTGCGTCGCTGGGGGTGCGCAACATGGCATTCCTCCCGATTACCCTCAGCGGCGCATTCGCGAGGCTCTTGGTATTGGCGGCTCAAAATCCTCGCGCCGCACGCACATCGTTGAAGTCGCGGAGGTGATAGTCGATGCCGACGTAGTCCAGCACGCGGCACAGACCGCGGAGGGCGACACCCATTCCGTCCGGCCCGCTGAAGCCGCCAAACTGCCCACCACCTTTAAGATGCGGTTCCAGGTCGAGGAACACACCGGGGAGTCCTCGACGGGCAAATTTGCTTTCCAGGGAAGGCAGAATCTGACGGAAGTCGCGCAGGATCTTCTCATGGCCCGAGTCGCCCAGGTTGGCGGGAATGAAATTGGCCAGATTGTCTTCCTCGACATGGCCGCCCTTGGTTGCCGAGGGGCCGCTGCGATAGTCCTTGATGTGGATCCAGCCCAGGCCCGCTTTCATCGCCAGGTATTGTTCAAACACCTCGCTAGTGGAGAATCCCTGAGAAAGAATGTTGCCGCCGTCGAAGATCAGCACCATGGCCGGATGGTTCACCTGGCGGTAGATTTCGGCCAGGATCAAACCGTTGCTACCCACGAGGTTCGCTTCCACCTCGAGACCAAAAGTCAGATCGGAACGGTGGAATGCCTCGGCAATATGACCCAAGCGGTCGACGACCTGCGAAAGATGTTCCCGCGGATCGCTTCCCTTGGGATGGTAAAAGGAGAAACCGCGGATCAGCTTGGTCTCGAAGGCGTGGGCCAGTTCGCAAGCCTTCTGCACGTCGGTGGCCAGATATTTCTCGAAGGGAACGTAGGCGTTCTTCGTGCCGTCCTCGACATCGACCAGTTTGACCTTGCCGATGGGCGAGCCGATCGACGAGACATTCAGGCCATACTCATTCTGAAGCTGGCGGATCTTCTGGATCTCGGCCAAACTCAACTTCATGACATTCTTCACACCCTGACCGACGTCGATGAAGCGGATGCTGTAATATTGCAGGCCCAGCGCGGCAAAGGCGACAAACTGCTCCATGGCAGTCTTGTTGATCGCCGATTCGTCGGCAAAACCCGAGAGAATGACACGCGGTGTCTCGTTCATGGTGGCTGGTCTCCGCAAGTTATGTGTTCTTGGTAAAGGTGGCCGTAATCGTCGTTGTAATGCCGCCGCGGGCCGTAAAGGCGGCCGACAATTCCATCCGCCGAGGAACCAAAAGCGATACCAGGTCGTCAAGAATTCGATTCGTCACATTCTCGTAAAAAATCCCCTCGTTGCGGAATTGCTGGAGATACAGCTTGAGGCTCTTCAACTCCACGCACTTCCCGTCGGGTACATAACGAAATGTCAGCGTGCCAAAATCGGGCTGGCCGGTCTTGGGGCAAACCGAGGTGAACTCAGGACAAACGATCTCGATCGTATAATCGCGACCGAGATACTGATTTTCAAACGTCTCCAAGACGTCCCGAAAGCTTTGGCTCACTTGAAAGTTCCTTTCCTACAGGGAATAATTGTACCAGTAATTCATGATTAGTACCAATCCACTAAAACCAGAACTGCCGGCTGTAATCCTCCTATCTGGGGGGCTTGACTCAGCAACCACGGCCGCCATTGCTCGGAATGAGGGTTACGAACTCTACGCGCTCTCGGTGGATTATGGCCAGCGGCACCACTTTGAGCTTGAGGCAGCACGGCATGTGGCCCGGGCGGTGGATGTCTGTCGGCACGTGATCCTCGATGTCGATTTGGGGCAACTGGGCGGCAGTGCCCTGACCGACGCGCTGGACGTGCCCAAGGATCGGCCGGCCGACGCCATGTCGGAAGGCATCCCGGTGACCTACGTCCCAGCGCGGAACACGGTGCTGCTTTCCCTGGCCTTGGCCTTTGCCGAGACCGTCGGGGCGGCCGATATCTTCGTGGGTGTCAATGCCGTCGATTACAGCGGATATCCCGATTGCCGCCCCGAGTACATCGAGGCATTTCAGCGGCTGGCCAACTTGGCAACCAAAGCCGGCGTTGAAGGCCAACTGAAATTCACCATTCGGACGCCGCTGATCCACCTCACGAAGGCTCAAATTATTCGCTGCGGCACCGAATTGGGTGTCGACTACGCTTTGACGCACTCCTGCTACGATCCCGATGAAGACGGCATCAGTTGCGGCCGTTGCGATGCCTGCCAGTTACGGCGGAAGGGCTTTGCCGAAGCGGGCCTCCGCGATCCGTTGCGGTATCGGGCGTGAGGCGGGGGGCGGGGGGCG
>Ga0209697_10002575_pt1 | contig 25859 bp, 19 predicted proteins | sample AliMusrvi5mmetaG_FD_184115 | JGI IMG/M metagenome (GOLD analysis project Ga0209697, IMG submission 184115) | Freshwater lake bacterial and archeal communities from Alinen Mustajarvi, Finland, to study Microbial Dark Matter (Phase II) - Alinen... | ecosystem: Environmental > Aquatic > Freshwater...
CCGACCTCGACGGTCCTGTCGATGGAAGTCGGTTTCTGGGACAAGGTGCAGGCGGTGAACGGCCGCGGGGTATTCCTCGGTTGTCGCGAGGCCGCCAAGGCGATGATCGAACAGGGTTCCGGCACGATCATCAACATCGCGTCGATCGATGCCTTGCATCCGAGCATGGTGGGACTCGCGGCCTATGACAATTCCAAGCACGGCGTCTGTGGTTTCACCAAGAACCTCGCGCTCGAGCTCGCCCCGCACAAGATCCGCGTGAATGCGATCGCTCCCGGGGGCGTGTCGACCGAAGGTGTTGCGGCCATGAGTGAGGGCGGCGCGACCGTGTCGGACGAACAGATGAAGGCGTTCCTCAACGCTATCCCGATGGGACGCTATGCCGAGCCCGACGAGATGGCGACCGTCGCCCTCTTCCTCGCGAGCGATGCGGCCAGCTACCTGACCGGATCCATCATCGTCGCCGACGGCGGATCTCTCATCGCGTAAGGTCAGAGCATCGGTATGCAAAACCACCCCGTGCCATACGGCACAGGGGTGGTTTTTGATTTCCATTCGAAACCGCGTATCTTCACGGAGGGGTTCAATGCCAGGGTTAAGACATTGTTCCATGCGATGGAATAGGTTGAAGAAAAAGCGGGACACACAACGTGCTCCCGCTTTCTTCGTATACAAGATTCCCCACTCTGACCCTCTCCAAGAGAGCAAAGGGGCACTGAATGTTACGGTTTCTCCTTCGGCTCGATGCCGAGGAATTTGAGCGCATCCTCGGTCTTGGGAAATATCAGACCGTCCTTTTCGAGCCGGTCATATCCCTTGATACCGGTCTTGAGCGTTTCTAATACGTTCGGATCGATGCTCGAAAGGATCACCTTCTGCCCGCGTAACTCGATGACGGAGATGATCTCATTGAGTGTCTCGACGCCGTCGAGGTCGATGAAGAACACCTCGCGCAGGCGCAGGATGATGTACTTGTACTGCGTCAGACCCGACTCGAACCGGCTGATATGCGCCCGGCTGTTGAAGTACACGAGTCGTCCGCGGAAAGAATAGAGCAAGACGTCGTGGCTCTCTTCGATTTCTTTTCCTTTCCCATCCTTGGAGCCGTCCGTATCACCGGTATCCGATCGGTTTGCCCGCATGTCGAAGCTGCCGTGTGTCATCTTGTCGATGGAGACCAGGAGTGAGAGCACGACGCCGAGCAATATGCCGGTGATCGGATCCTCGACGACCGTGACGATCGCGACGACCATCGAGATCCAGAAGATGGTCTTGTCGAAACGGTAGAAGCGGAAGAAGTGCTCCGTCTCGACCATCTGGACCGCGACGAAGACCAGGATAGCGGCGATGACCGTCATCGGGATGAACTGGAAATACCGCAGAAGGAACAGCGAGATGATCGCGACGGCTACAGAGTTGATGATCGCGGATGTCTTGTGATCCGCGCCGGTTTTGACATTGAGCGATGTACGCGCCAAGGCAGCGGTCGCCGGCATCCCGCCGAAGAGACCTGAAATGACGTTCGCAAGACCGAGACCGAGCATCTCTTTGCGTTCGTCGTGTTTCGTCTTGGTCATGCCGTCGGCGATCTTGGCGGAGAGCATCGTCTCGAGAATCGCGATAAGAGCGATGACCAGGGACGCTTTCAGAAGCGCCGCCGAGTAGAAAAAGTGCGGCATCGTGAACAATTGGAAGTTCATATCTCCGTACTTCATACCGAGCGTCTCGAGCGATATCGGTATGGAATGTGCCTGACTGAGATAGCCGAGCGCGATACCGATCGGCGCGAGGAAGATGGCGCCCGGAAGTTTCGGTACGAATTTCTTGAAGGCGATGAGTCCGGCAAGGAAGACGAGGAAAATCGCAAAGGCCGGAAAGGAGATGTCGGGGATGTGACGGAACGACTCGAGCAGGTTCTCGGAGAACTTCTCATGGCTCGGGAGTCCGTGGAGACCGAGCGCGAAATTGAACTCATTGAGTCCGATGATAAACGCGACCCCGAGCGTGAACCCATGGATGACGCTCGACGGGACCAAGATAAGATAGCGCTCCAACCGGAGAAAATACGCTGCAAGGATAACGATGCCCGCGACGATGGCCAACATCGGCACGCTCCCGATCCCTTGCGCGAAGACGAAGGTCGCAATGATGCCGGAAAGTGCCCCGGTCGGCCCGACGATATTGAAATTGCTCCCGCCGAAGGCGGCTGCTACGAGTCCCGCCCAAATAGCGGTCACGATACCGATGAGCGGCGTGACGCCGGACGCCACCGCGAGCGACACGGACAGCGGTATCGATATGAGCGACACCGTCAGACCCGACTTGAGGTTCCGTTTGATATTCTCGGTAAGCATACTATTCTTATGATTGGCGTACCATATTGGCACTACGAATAAACGAGGCGATAACGGGACAAAACAAAAAGACCTCCCGACGCCGGAGTCCTTCGCGAGAAGATTGCCGGTCCCGAACGGTCTTTATCCTTCAAACAACTCTGCTTTCTTTTTTCCCGTACTTGGGAAACGGAAGTCGATGCGCTCTAGGATAACACATGTTCAAAAGAGGGTAAAGCACCTCAAGTAATTGCTTGACAACAAAATCGCGCGGGAGTAAAAAGGCAGAAGTTGCCCATGCACCGTTCATTACAAAAAAACAAAAACCGGAAGACCATGACCCCATCCCAAACATCAGAGCATCCGTGCATCGCTTCGATAAATTTCGGACGATGGAGCGATCGTATACGGTACGGAGACCCGGACGCACTCTCCCACTTGTATGCCGACGAAGCGACCTTTCACCCCACTCTGTCGGACCAATTCGCACAGGGACGAAAAGAGATCGCGGAATATTTCTCGTACTTCCTGGAACTGCGACCGGTCGCATCACTCGTCGAGAGTAAAATCAAGCTCCTGGCAAACAAGACACTGTGTCTCCATTCGGGAATCTACCGATTTGATTTCAATCCCTCCAAGGAAACCTCGCACTACGTAAAAGCCAGGTTCTCATTCCTCTGGGAATATCATGACGGCGATTGGCTCATCACGCACCACCACTCCTCCGCGACTCCGATGCTGTCAAAGTCTTAAGATTTTCGGGTTTCCAAAGATAAGGGCCTCTGCACGAAAGCGGGGGTTCTTTTTTAAATGCAGTATAAATAATCACTTCCCCTCTTTTTCCTTTACATAGCGGGGTTTCCGTGATAAGCTAGGGTTGTTTCATTCCCTTTATGGAAGGATTGTTTTCATCATCGTACGCGATGTGGCTCACGCTCGTCGCCCTCGGTCTCGGATTGTTCGGTTTCCTCTCGGCTATCGTGCTCTTTTTTCGCTTTCAAAAGCTTAAAAAGGGCCTTTCCGGGATTCTTGAAGGGAAATCCGGCGCTGATCTCGAAGATATCATCCTGAAACAGAAGGAAGGGCTCGATACGGCAGATGAGGAAATCCGAAAACTCTATGGGATTGCCGAGCAGCTGTATCGGCTCGGACAGGAGAGCATTCACAAAACCGAGTTATTGCGGTTCAATCCGTTCAAGGAAACCGGCGGGAACCAGAGTTTCGCCATCGCCCTTTTGAATGGAAAGAACACCGGATTCGTCATTTCGTCGATTCATACCCGCGAAGGGACCCGCGTCTATGCCAAACCGGTCGAGAACGGTGCCGAAGTGAAAGAATATCCGCTTTCGGAGGAAGAAAAGCGAGCTATCGGTCTGGCTATACGGAAACAGTCCGCTGCATTCACCAAAAAAACGACGGGAAACTGACCGAATCATACTTAAAACAGCATCATGAACGAAACGACACCAGAAGAAATCGTCGGCCCACTCCCTCAGGTATCCATCCCGGCCACAGTTACCGTGAAGGCTTTTTCCGATCGTCTGGACCTCCCGGTCGGACGGGTCATCACGGAACTCATGAAAAACGGCATCCTCGCGACTATCAATGAGGAAATCGACTTCGAGACCGCAAGCGTCATCGCGTCCGACCTCGGATTCGAGGCTGTACCTGCCGAAGAAGCAGGACAAGGAGACAAACCGCTCGACCTCGAAGGACTTCTCACTCTCTGTGCCGCAGAAAAAGAGGGCGACCGGAAACTCCCCGCGCGTGCGCCGATCGTGACCATTCTCGGACATGTCGACCACGGCAAAACGACACTCCTCGATACGCTCCGCAAAGCGAGCGTCGCATCAGGCGAAGCCGGTGGCATCACCCAGCATCTCGGTACCTATCAGGTTCGCAAACGAGGGAAGCTCATCACGTTCATCGACACGCCAGGTCACGAAGCCTTCTCCGCGATGCGCAAACGAGGAGTCTCCATCGCCGACATCGCCATCCTCGTCGTCGCTGCCGATGATGGCATCCAGAAGCAGACCAAGGAGGTCATCACGTATCTCAAGGAGCGCGGACTCCCCGTCATCGTCGCCATCAACAAGATCGACAAACCCGAAGCGAACATCTCCCGTGTGAAGCAGGAACTCGCCGAGAACGATATCCTCATCGAGGAATACGGCGGGAAGATCCTTTCCTCCGAGATCAGCGCCAAGCAAAACATCGGTATCGACTCTCTCTTGGAAAATATCATCCTCCTGACCGACGTCGAGGAATTCGTCGCCGATGCCAAGCGTGACGGACTCGCCGTCGTCCTCGAAGCCCATCTCGACAAACAGAAAGGCCCGGTCGCGACCGTACTCGTCCGGACCGGGACACTCAAAGTAGGCCAGGATATCATCGCCGGATCAGCGTTCGGACGTATCCGTCGTATGGAAGACTATACCGGAAAGAGTATCGAGACCGCCGGACCGTCGGTACCAGCTGTCATCTATGGCTTCCACGAAGCTCCGCAGACCAATGACGTCGTCTCGGTCGCGAGTGGCAAATCCTCGGCACGCGCCCGTTCCCAGGCAGTCGTCTCGGCAAAGGGGTTCAAGGCAAAGTCCGAAGAAGGCGACGAACGGAAAAAACTTTCGTACATCCTCAAAGCCGACGTCCAAGGATCACTCGAGGCCATCGGACAGATCCTCGGTACCATCGTATCCGACGAAGTCACGCTCGAGGAGATCTCGTCCGACGTGGGTGCGGTCACCGAATCCGACGTGAAGATGGCGGCCGGCGCCGGCGCGGTCATCTTCTCCTTCAACGTGGAACCGACTCCGGTCGCCAAACGACTCGCGGAGAAAAACGCCGTCTCCATCGAGACCTTCAATATCATCTACAAGCTCGTCGACCGGGCGAAAGAACGCCTCGCCGAGCTCTTGCCACCGGAGACTATCAGGACCGATTTCGGCCTCCTTTCGGTGCTTGCGGTCTTCAAGACCGGCAAGCGCGACCAGATCGTCGGCGGTCGTGTCAGCGAGGGGAAAATTTTGCGTAATTCACAGATCGAGATCCGTCGCGATAGCGAAATCATCGGCCAGGGGAAACTTCTCAATCTCCAACAAAACAAGCAGAATGTCGACGAAGTCGGCCAGGGGAACGAGTGCGGGCTTGTCTTCGAAGGCGGAGAAAAGGTCAAGGAAGGCGACACACTTGCCTGCTACAAAGAAGAGACTCGTCGTCGCACGCTCTGAAAACATCAGGTATTCTCATTTTCAAGGAGCCTGAAATCCTCTCGGGTATTGATGTCGTAGACCTGTTTTCCGTCACAATTTGTTGGCTGTAATCAGTTCTAATACCAAATGAACTGAATCACTGTTTCGTTCAGGAGTTCGCCCCGGCATTCGCGGGGCGAACTCCTCTGGTAGCGATATAACACATTAGGTTGTTTCGGTATAAGTTGTCAGTTGTCAGTCTTCCTATGAACTCTTCCTTCATCCCGACGCCGGTCCTCGGTATCCTCGATACGCTGAAAACAAGCGGTTATCAGGCGCATATCGTCGGTGGCTGTGTCCGAGACCTCTTCTTGGGACGCGAGCCGAAAGATTGGGATATCACCACGGATGCGAAGCCCGAGAAGGTCCTTACCCTTTTCCCGGACAGTTTCTACGAGAATGATTTTGGTACGGTCGGCGTCAAAGTCGAGCCCTTCCATAAGGATCGCCGACCGGATCGCGAGCACGACGTAATCGAGGTCACGACGTATCGGACGGAGTCGTCCTATTCGGACCGGAGACGGCCCGACCACGTCGAGTTCGTCACGTCGCTTACGGAAGACCTTTCCCGACGTGATTTCACCATGAATGCGGTCGCCCTCGAAGTCAGGAACCAAGATTCCTCGTCCGAAGAAAAAAGTCGTCCGGTCGACATCGTCGATCCCTTTCACGGACAAGACGATATCCGGGATCGGCTCATCCGGACCGTTGGGAACCCGGAACAACGCTTCGGTGAAGATGCTCTGCGCATGATACGGGCCATACGGCTCTATGCCGAACTCCGCGAACCAGGAGTGGAGAATGGAAAAGGCTGGGAAATCGACGAATCGACCGTCGCGGCAGCAAAAAAACATGCCGGACTTCTTTCTCATGTCTCACGGGAGCGTGTCCGGGACGAGTTCTCGAAGATTATCCTTTCCGGCAGTCCAAGTGAAGGCGTGGAACTGCTTCGGACGACCGGCCTTCTCTCCGACATCGTTCCCGAACTCGAAGAAGGGGTCGGCGTCGGACAGAACCTGCACCATACCTTCACCGTCTATGAACACAATCTCCGTGCATTGGAACACTGCCCCTCACGCAAGCTCGAAGTCCGGCTCGCCGCACTCTTGCACGATATCGGCAAGCCCAAGACAAAACGCGGGGACGGCTATCGTTCGACCTTCTACAATCACGACCATGTCGGAGCCCGCATGACGCGTGCGATCCTTGTCCGACTCCGATATCCCGTCGCGGTGATCGAGAATGTCACGATGCTCGTGGACAATCATCTCTTTTATTACAATGTCGGCGAAGTGACCGAAGCATCGGTCCGACGACTCATCCGACGCGTCGGGCTCGAAAACATGAAGGATCTCATGGATGTCCGGATCGCAGACCGGCTCGGATCCGGGGTTCCGAAAGCGAAGCCGTACAAGCTCCGCCATCTCGAATACATGATCGACAAGGTTTCCAAGGATCCCGTCTCAGTAAAGATGCTTGCGGTGAACGGCTCGGATCTCATCAAGGAGCTCGCTCTGGCGCCCGGACCGAAAATCGGCGCCATACTCGACGTACTCCTTTCGGAAGTAATTGAAGATCCGATACAAAATACCCGCGAGATTTTGCTTGGGAGAGCGAAAGATCTTTCAAACGAGAATCTCGAAACACTTCGCGAACGGGCGAAGGAAGTCATCGAGGAAAAACGCGATGAGGACGATAAAGACATCAAGAACCGACATAAGGTGGCATAAGGACCGTAGGGAGTCGAAAGTCCGTAAAGTCTCTAAGAGCCTATCCCAATAGGGTCTAAGCCGAAAATACGGTTTGTCGTCTGAAATCCGAAAATTTCGGCTGTAAACCCTTCAAACCTCCTCGGGTTAGTTAGTAGCCCTCGACGATTTTTAGTGTTTTTCACCCAGAGGGTGACCAACCTCTGGTTGGCGCTCAAACGAAATGTACGGATTTCAGTTCTCCCCTTCCATTTTTTCGGAAACCTGCTAGAATGGGACCTGTCGTCAAAAATACCTGATTTCTCTTTCAATAAGGGAAAATCGGAGTGTGGTATAGTGGTATTACGCACGATTCGGGTTCGTGTAATCCGGGTTCGATTCCCGGCACTCCGACATTTTTTCCGGCGACACGCAACCGTATGAAAATCACCGTAGACAGCCTCCCTGCCGATCCAGTCACGACGCTTCGCCGACTCGGGTATGCCTTTCAAAGGAAGGAGGGCGTCGAGATGAGTTTCGTCAGACCACTCGCACAATCAGGCTTTCCCCGTTTCCACTGTTATGCGAAAGTTGAAGGCGTTGGACTCGTCATCAGCTTCCACCTTGATCAGAAGAAGGAAACGTATGGTGACACGACCCGGCATCACGGAGAATACGAGGATGAAGGACCCCTTAAGGAAGAAGCTGCTCGGATAATCGCATCACTCGGTCCAAGTGCTCGTATCACGGGCTGATGCTAAAGAACCTGATTTGTTCTCTGTTGCTACCGGAGGAGTTCGCCCCGGCATTCGCGGGATACGTTGTGAGGAAGAGTGGCGTAGAGGATGCCGGACAAGTCTCGAGAGACATGTATATTGCCGAGGTGGCGAAATTGGTAGACGCACCAGGTTTAGGTCCTGGCGGGAGCAATCCCTTGGGAGTTCGAGTCTCCCCTTCGGCACACAATTTTGAAAACGGTCCCAAGCGAAGTGCTGGGGACCGTTTTCATATCAACATCATCGTAGCATCTGCTATCTCCGCCTCGTCTCATCGTCCGCCGGAGCATTCGGGATAAGTGAGAACACGAATCCGACCGTGAAGAGAAGGAGTCCGCCAGAAAGTATCATGCGGATTGCAAACGTCAAAGCTGGTGGGACGTATCCGGACAGAGCGGCATAGAATTTCTTCACACCGGAATCAGCCGCCGTGGGGAACGCGATATTCGTCACCTGAACGGATTTCGACACCGTAACTTCCGCAGTCTTCGTAGCATCGATACCCCAGATGTTCTGAAGGGCAAGCCTCGTCGAGGCAGGTTGCGCCAAGACAGCCGAGACAGAGATATTGGCGACATCACCCGTATTCCCGCCAGAAGTCGAGGTATTATTGATCTCCATCACAGCCCACTCCGGCTCGACATGCCCATTCACCTGCCATTGCCTGGTAGAAATATTGCCGGCAAATGACGGGACGAACCGTGCCTTCATATGGATGCCGGCACTAGACGCCTTTTCGAAGAAATTCTCGCTATAATCATCGTTTGTCGCTCCATTGAGACCGACGTACTGCCCAAGATAACGTGGCCACAAGAGAGTCTTGTCGACCGATTCAATCACGATGTCTGGATTGACGATATTGAACATACGAGTCAGCGTGACCGCCTTTCCAGTCGACGTATTCACGGCATCGAGCTTCACGTTGATAGTCGTTCCAGCCTCACCGGTGACCGCAAAGAATGCCTTGGACCCGTCCGTACAGTCAGGAGAGATGGACGTATCGCAGGCCAGGGATTTTCCATCGATCTGCCAGCTGAAATCCTTGAGGTCATTGGCCGTATTGTCTATCTTCAGACCGATAATCTCGTTTTTCATGACCCGGCACGAAATTCGGTCCAGGTTCGTCATAGCATCCTGTGCCGTCTGCGGATTTGTGACGTAGTCGCTGCATATCTCATGCCCAAGCGAGACCGCTGTACCTGAATCGTTCGCCGTCGCCGCATACGAGCGGATTTTTTTGTCGGAATTGGAAACCTTGATGATGACATCGCTATGACCCGTCCGGTCACCTTGCGAATTGAAATTCTCCGTCGCCGTCGAGGTGATCCGCATATAGACCGGATTGGACGAAGCGAACGCTCCCAGGATGCTGTCACCCATATTGAGCGGTATCGAGATCGAATTCAGACCATTCCCCTTGGACACAGAAAGGAGCCCGGCGGATTTCAAGGAGCCCGTAATATCCGTCGGGTTGTTCATACCGGCGATATCGCTCAATTCCACTTTCCATTCATAGGTGACTTCGGAATCAGCCTTGCTGGAATTCGTAATAGAAGCGGTCGCCGTAACCGTGTCCCCCGATTTCTCGCCCGTCTTGTCATTCGTCGGGTTATCCGGCGTGGCCGACACGTCGAGCTCTATATTCTTCGAATTCGTCTGTCCGGCACCAAGTGGGTCGACAAGGTTGTCCTTCAGACACTTATTGAAATCGTTCCGACCCATGCTGGTAGTGGGAATAGTCACGGCATATCCTTTGATCGAAGCAGTGTAACTTCCCGTGTGAACGACCCGACACCCGTCTCCGGAGAACGCCCACATGATCATCATTGAGGAATCGTCGTGTTTCGTCGAAAGCATGGATGTCCCTTCCACGACGAGGCCGATCTGGTCGCCTTGCTGATAATTCCAGGTAAACGTATCGCGACCGAGACCGACGACGTTCGCCTCGTCCTTGTTCCCGTTTTTAGCCGTGTCCGGATCGGCAGGATTTGTCCCCCAGAATCGTTCCTCTCCCGCCGTGAACCTTCCGTCTCCGGTAGTGTATCCGTCCGCATCCGGAAACAGATGCGAACATTTGTCCGCCGGCGGAGTAGCATTCCCCTGACAGGTCATATTATTCTCGACCGCCGGATCGTACACGTAATTGAAAACGGGGTTTCCCGTACTGGGATCCGTATACGGTGCGACACGACGCTGCACGGTGTCCGAGAGGCCGAAGGTGCCGGATGCGACCGACGGATTGACACAACGGGTCAATTGCGTGCCCGTACAAGACGGTGTGCCGTTATCACTGCAGTTTGGCGGACCGTCGATCTGATAAGCCGCGGTCGAAGAATTGTCGGCTGCGATATTTTGCACCGCCGAAAGACACGACGCCTGATATCCGTCCGTACCACAAGTAAAGATAGCAGGCGAAGACGACAACGGACCGAGTTCATAGAAAGTCCCGTTCGAAGGATCCTTGATATAGCACCAGGAGTTGTCGACCGACGTCTTGTCACCTCCGCCATAGGGGGCTTTGTATCCGTCATCATCGTCTGCCCCGGGCAGAAACCGGTTCACATCCGCTCCATCGTTTGCAAGCATCCGCATCGCCTCGGTTTTCCAGTCCTCAGGGTTGTTTGATCCACCTTTCCGTTTCAGGAACCAGGTAAAATACAACTGATTGGTCGGATTCGAAAAGTACAATGGGAACGCCTTGGCTGTGACTTTCTGTCCTTCTTTCGGATCCGACGGGCTGAAAGAAAGTGATACCTCCGGCGAGTATGCCTTCGTAGATGCGACATTAAAACTCTCGCCGACATTCTGAACCGAACTCTGATCGACGTGAAAGGTGCTTAAAACATCACCTATAACACTCGATGTTGACGGAATGGAAAGCGCGAACACGGATGCGACCGGAAAGACCTGTCCTAGAAGAAAAACGGCGGCTATTCCTGCGGAGCATATTTTCCGACAAAGCGTGTTCTGTTTCATAACGTTTTCAGGATTTATCGTATGACGAGGATAAGGACATCGGACAGGAAGAGTATGAGCCATGCGGACGCCCAGGAGTAGGAGACGGATCTCGTATAGTGTGCGACGAATCCGGACGCAAGCGAGGCAAAGAGGAGTGGGACATCTTGCCAGGTGATTCCCCTTCCGGACACGGCCAGAAAGGAAGCAAAGAGTCCTGTCTGAAAGAATACTGCCCAAAGACCAGCGTTCCTGAGCCAAAGAATCAGCACGAATCCCCGGAAAAACACCTCGTAAAGAAACGAGATCGCCCCGACCAACACCACCTCATAGAAGAGGAAAAATGGGAATGATGTGCGAATCACTGCCGGAAGACGATACGATGCCGCAACCGGAAAAACATGGAACAAGACATACCAAATCGAGAGAATCGGGACGACAGCCAACAAGACGGCAACGGGTCCGTACCGACGGATACTTCCCTGAAAACCGAGAGCGGAGAGTGGCTCTCGCAGTACGAGTCGTACGAAGAATATCGGCAATGCGACGAAAAAGGCCACGCCGAGCAGGACGGATTGTATCGTCACATTCAACCGTGCATCCGCCGGGAAAAACGCATAGATCGCGAGTGTCGCCACGGCGAACAGTCCCGTCAGCAGGGACTTCTTCCATCTGGAAAGGAGAGGGAGTATATTCATACGTTTATTCCAGTATACCAATTCTTTCCTTATTTTTGAAGAAGAAGACCGCTTCGTTCATTCACTTCGCCACGTCAGTCGTCTTCGTCGGCACCTTCAAAAGCCGGAGGAGAAACGCCGCAATCGCCTCAAACGGGATAACTTCTCCGATGATCGGTATACCCGAAAGAGCACCGGCTGCAAGCAAAATCCCCTCACGTTTCAAAAAAAGCTTTGATCGTTCGTAAAATGGGAGGTGCTGCGAATTTGGATCGAGGTAGACGATTATCGTCTGTACTGCTGTAAATCCGAATGAGATAACCCAGGAAACGCCGGGAATCCATCCGAGTGCGAACGAGAGGAACCATTCGAGTAGTCCTGTTACGACGCCGAGCAGCATGGTCGTCGTCGATAATTTCCCGATTCCGGAGGCGCCGGCAACTTGAGGCAACGGTTTCCTGTTGTTCAATCGGGGAAGTCTCTCTTTCGAAACCGGATCCGCGGACGGTCGTGGACGAGATTCGTTCATATCCGACGAAGGGAGCCGGTCTTTCGAGGCCGCTTCGTCACGAGAAGCCGTTTCCTGTATATACAAACGATCAGTCATACGGTCGTATTCCGGATCAATAGGCCGAGCCCTCCGTCTCGTCGAATTCCTTCTTCGCCGCTTCGATCTCAAGCATCTGGCGCGGATCGGTGGTGATGACTTGATCTTCGCTATAGGAGGCGATGACCTTGATCGCGACATGCTTCGTTCCCGCAAAGAAGATGCCTTCGCCCACATTCGACTCGAGCAGGAGGAATTTTTCATGATCGGTCAGGTAGAACGTCTCGGCGATGAGATCGACCGAGGACGGCGACTGTTTCATAAGGAGTTGGATCGACGAGTTCGTGACGATCGGCTTGCCATAGCGTGACGACATGAAGTCGCCGATATCCTGGGTGATAGTCGTCAGACCCGCATAGTATTTGCGACACCGCTTGGCGATACCGAACATGAAGGCGGCCGCATCCTCGTTTTGCATCATGATCCAGGCCTCGTCGACCACGATCATCCGCCGTTTGGTCTCGGCACGGATCTCGTTCCAGATGAACTGCAAGATGACATACATGGCGATCGGACGAAGTTCGTTTTCGAGATCGCGGATATTGAACACGACCATCTGATTGTCCATAGAGACATTCGTCTGATGGTTGAGGAACCCGCCGAACACCCCGTCGGTATACCGTTCCAGACGCATCGCGAGCGACTCGCCTCCCTCGAGGTTGCGCAGTACGGAATAAAGATCGGACATGGTCGGGAACGATGTCGCGGTAAGCGCCCGAAAATCCGAAAGTTCGGTGATGTCGCGGATCGCGTATGTCTCACGGATCGCACGGTCAAGGACGGAATCCTCTTCCGGCGACACCGCCCCGAGCATGAGGTGCAGGAGACCGATCAGGTTGGCGATATGACTTCGGAACACGCCTTCGTCATCGTCATTCTTGTTGATCTTCGGGAGGTCGAACGGATTCAAGTGTGCGTCGGATGAAAGCGATATCCCGAGGAATACGCCACCGACGGTATCGCACAAATGTTGATATTCATTCTCCGGATCGATGATGATCACGTTGGTACCGAACATCATGGATCGCAATACCTCGAGCTTGATCGTATAGCTTTTTCCGGCACCGGACTTCGCGAAAACGACCATGTTCGCATTCTCCATCTTGAATCGGTCGAACAAGACGAGTGAATTGTTGTGACGATTGATGCCATAGAGAATTCCCTCGTTCGACGAGAGATCGGACGAGACGAACGGGAATGTCGTCGACAAGGGTGCGGTATTGAGGTTGTTCGCGATATCGAGCGTGTCCATACCCAAAGGCCGGGTCGAGACGAATCCCTGATCCATCCGCAACACGGCCGGCTTCGAGAAGACCAATTGGGCCTCAAGGATAGCCTCGATTCCCTGTGAGAGCTCATTAAGTGCCTTCTCATCTTTCGCGTAAACGGTCATATAGACCCCGAAACGGAAGAATTTTTCCGTTCCCTGCTGGAGACTGTCGCGGAGTTCCTCGATATTTTGCAGTGCCGATTCGAGGACGGGATCGCGGATCTTCCCATCTTGAGATTCAATGGAGATTTGTGACTGGACCTGGGTCGCGGACCGGCGCAAGTCCTTCATGATCTCGCGCGTGTCGATCGGATGGATAAAGAACGAGATGTCCATCGGCGCATCCATATTGATGATGGACGAAAACCAGTTCGTTCCGAGGTATTTCGGATACGCCACGATGAAAAGCGTCCGGGCAAGCACGTCACCGACCTGTATGGAGGCTGGGGACAATCGGATAGCGGGCGGAGCAATCAGATCCTTCAAGGTCGCGATGCCCTGATTATAGAGATCGCTGCTCTCGGAATGCTGTGTATTTCCGGGAAGCGAAAAGGTCGGCAGACCGAAACGCTTCGAAGCCGCTGATTTGGCTTTTTGAGCAACCAGTTGAGGCGCGACATACGACTCATGTGGCGTACTCGGTGGGGCGGACTGAGCAGTGGACTCCGTAAAACGTTCCGATGCAGCCATCGGAGGCTCATGAGTAATCGACGTTTGGGTATTCCATGCACCATATTTCGGAGCCGTCTCTTTGCCGGTTGGACCCGATACCATCGGTGCGGCTACCGACGAAGCAGGAACAGTGGGATTGGGAGCGACATACGCGGGAGCCGGGGAAGAAACAGGGCTCGCGGGAGCGAAAGCGGCATACGGATCGACGGCAGTGACCGGAGGCACATACCCGGTCGAACCAGAAGAACCGGTTTGCGGTGAAGCGTTCCCTCCCGTGGCGGATGACTGCAAACGATTTCCATTATCGGAAGCGCCTCCATACGGGTTTGCTGGCGGAAAGAACGGGTCCTGCGAACCGAAACCGGACGAATCTGCGGTCGGAAAAAATCCGGAGAGTCCCAAGACATGGGCTTCCTGAACCGGATGAGCAACCGGCCCCGTGGAAACAGTGCTGACTGGAACGACACTTTCACGCACGGAAGACTCCGCCCGATCAGAATGGCGTTCTTCCCTGTCCGTGAATACGATGCTGTGCTTTTTCATAGAATCAACGGTTGGAAAGTTCCACTTGATCGATATTTCGCATGATGGTCGTCGTAAAGACCGAAGGATTGTACGTGTTGTACAAAAGTTCGATAAGCTCCTCGGTGCCAAGCATGCTCGTCCGGACACCGGTACCCGAAAGCGCGGCGGAAACCTGTTCGGCCCGTTGCAAAAGCTGGTTCCGATACGTCTCGAACTCTCCACCGGGAATCACCGTACCCGCTTTCGGCTGAAGCATTCCGGTCAGCTTCCCTATCAATCCACCATCTTGTGTTTCCGACGGAGCGAATGGGATTACGACATAAAAGAATTTCGACATGATATTCGATACCTCGGTCAGGCTTTGCACGAAATTCCGGTACTCCGAGATCTGAAATCGAAGCAGTTCGTTTTCCTGATGTTTTTCCTGCTCCGCGAGAGACTCAAGGTACGGCTCGATATGAAACCGCCTGGAATGCACCACGATCTGAAGCGGGAAATCGAGCGAGTTTAGAAATCCTTGATACTGCCCGATGATGGCATCCTGTTCTTCGCTTGATTTAAGATCGAAGTTGATGGAAGAAGCAAGTAAAACACAACGGATCGATCCGTTGCGAAGCACGATGACGCCGTCGCGTACGTCCTTGACGTCCACGTACTTCTGCGTGCTCGATGCGTCCGACACGGTTTTTTTCGGCGTAAGAAATTCCATAGATTCCGTTTATATTCATTTCTTCGTTCCTCAACTCGTGACTTCGTTCCCGTTGTAAGTAATAAGTGGTCAGTTGTCAGTTTTTTGACTTTCGCCCTCGTAAAGCCTCTCCGACTCGGCCACGGGGCATGTTTTTGACTTGCGACCTTACGGACTTTCAACTCCCTATCGTCCGTCCATCATCTTCGCGACTCTCCGTATCTCGTCTTGGGTCACGGTCCTCGCCTGAATTGGAGTCGTCTTCTCCACTCTTTTCATTGCGACCGGAGACGGAATAGCGGTAGGACGTCTCCACATGAGCACCTTCGGCCGAAAGAGAAAAAAGAAGGCTTGGATGACATACGAAATGAGCGGCTGACCGTTCGGTCGATAGAAGGCGAGTAGGACGAACACGATGACGATCGGAACAGCGATAATATACGTTGCCGGTCCGGGAAACAGAACCGAGACGACCAGTATGGCCGCACCCATTCCCATCATCCAGAACAACTGTTTCACCGTAAGCGGTCCGGCAACCTTGTCCTCGACATCTATGAATTGCGGTACATTGAACATCATAACATGAAATCGAATGATGAAGATATTGTATCAGTAAACTTTCTCGAATCACCCCGCCGCACACGCTTTACACTTTTTGTTTTTCACTTTCCATTTCCTTATTCCCAATCTTTACTGACTTTCGACTTTATGGGCTTTTAACGTAGTCTTCATTTCCTCGTCCCCGTTGTCAGTTGTCAGTTCACTCTCGACCCCGTAAACCTCTCCGACTCGGTCACGGGGCATACTTTCGACTGTATAGACTTTATTAACTTCGTAGACTTTCAACTCTGTTCCCTTGTTCCTATCCTCTCAGATCCACCGTCCTTCCCGTGTCATCATCCGGTTTCTTTTTCTCCTCGCGAATACCAACCGGATGGATATGGAACGGGTTTCTATCCGAGGACGCCAAGGGAATCAGGTTCGCGTTACCGAAAATCGGGATCGCCGACGGCAACGTGGGACTGTGTGATAAGGAATCGTCAGCCTCATCCGTCTCAGAATCATGAATCGAAAATTTTCCTTCCTCTGATTCGATCGGGAGCGCATGACTCGAGGAAAACGAGAATGTTCCGCCGACCGGAAGATCGGGTGGCGGTTCCGGCGCAAAGGAGACGGGACGCCGGACCGGAGCCTGTGGCGGGGTCGGCAATCCGGCAATCGGAGCAGATGGAGTTGGAGGAGTGACGTTTTGGGAAGGTGCCGGAGCGGAGAACGTCGCTTCTCGTGAAGGAGCGGTATTCGGAAGGTACGTGGCGACGGTCGGTATCGGCGGAGCGGCAAATACGGGAGTATCATGAAATGGGGATGTCATGGGTCTGATCTGCGAAGGAGGCCTTCGTACCGGCACGACGGGCCGTACTGGCACGAAATCGGACTGTGAAGCAGTCATCGGGACAGATGTCGGAACAGGTCTTGGAACAGGGATAGGCGTGACGACAGGAATTTCCCGAGGTACAGCGACTTGGGCCGGCGCTTTGGGTGCTACGGGTACCGACGCGAATCCCGGGAACACGATTTCCGTTTTTTCCGTATCGATATCGAGCGGGGCGTTCTCCTCGATCGAACGGAGGATGATATTGATCCGCTCACGTTCTTCCGAAGACAGTCGCTTCCCGTTTTCCGAATCGAAGAGGAACTTCCCGCGGATCATCGGATCATGATGCCCGACGCCGAGTTCATCGCGATAGACCCGGATCCAGTTCGCCAGGCTCGGCCGAGCCGGTTCCGACTGGTTCCGAAGCTTGATACGCTCTTTCGTTATTTGTTGCTCCCCGAGTCGCGGGTATTTCCCGATCGCGGACAAAAGCGCCAGACGCTCCATCAGACTGTCAATAATGTTCGGTTTTTCATTTTTATCTGCGGGCCTCACTGCCAAAATTTCCTTTTGGAACGATTCTATCATTCCCTGAACATTCTGCTGATCGGATTTATTTGCTGAAAAATGCGAATAAATATTATTTCCACACTCCTGGAGAGACCACTCGTGGAAGTAGAACTTTCGTACCGCTACACTTATATATGCGGTTTCTCCATCAGGAAGACCCCACTTCTGCCCATAATTATAAATAGCCTCAGGAATTTCCCTGGCCGTAATAATGTCTTGAATCTCGGGAGGAAGGGAATCATATTTCTCCCATATCGCATCGTCCTCTTCAGAGGTAGTTCGATACTTTCCATCCCTCTCCGTAACCGAAGCAAGCATCGGAAAATAACACCACTGGTTCTCGTATTCTTTTTTGTTTATTCCACCATTCATACAAATCTTTTATACAGAGCCAAATTCCATCAACTACAATTTTAACTGTCTTCAAAAACGTTTTTATGGATTTAACCCGACCGCCCTCCAGGCGTGCTTCTGATCACCTTTCAGGTTCTTATAAGCTTCTTGCATATCCTGAATCGACCACTCTCCCGTGGTGTGAAATTTATTCTCTATGTAACGTTGTAAATTGGCATTCATCGGCGTACTTTTATCACCATGGAAGTCCTTCATTTTCCCGATATCCGACGCTGTCATTTTATCAAAATGCTCAATATAAACATCTTCAACCCTCCTTGTACCAAGATTGTTTGCGATTTCATGATCAATAATCGGCTTCAATCGACCTTCTTTCCTCAGTCTCCCATCGAGCTTTTCTTTCACCTGAGCCTGAAGGGCCGCGTTTTTCTTGAGCTCGGGCCTATTTAAGAGCGCCGTATACTGCGTCAAATCCATCTTCATCGCATCGCCGTCAACCTTATCGAGAAGCGTAGCGATCGATTTGAAATCGTCTCCCAAATTGCCGACTGATTCAACGAGCTTGTCCGCTTGCTGAATAACTTTTTTATCGACCTTACGGATAATATCAGCCTTCCCTTCAGGGCTTTTCACGGCCGCGATGGCCGAATCGAGGTCGGCCTGATTGCGGATGGCATCCTTTTTGACAAGCATCCTCGCTGCTGCCTCTCGCTGCGCCTCCGAAGCCTTCGCATGCGTCGGATGGCTGGGATCAATATATTCACGAAGCTTTGCCTCATCATGTTTCTTCTCCTCGAACTCTTTCTCAGCTTCTGCGACGTTACGCTTGTGGATTTCGGTAGCAGCACTTGCCTTTCCTGCTTTCAGTCCTTTTTCCGCTATGCTCTTCGCCTTCAATTCCTGGTCCTTCTTGCGTTCATCGGCCTTACCCATATGCCTGATAACGGCGGCCCCCTTCTCTCCTCCGATATTCTTACCGAAAAGCTGGCCTGACTTCGGAACGTTTTTCAACGCCGCACCGGTTCCCTTGGCATATGCGCCTATCCGATTTGCCTGACCGAGTGTCCCCACTTGAAGAGTCGCCTTTCCTCCCCATTTCGCGGCATTTCTTCCGGTTTTTGAAGCGAATTTCTGCGCGGAGCCGATGACTTTGTCCGCACCCGCAATACCGAAGTTCTTCCCGACGGTGATGGACATCCAGATGAAGATAATCGGGACAGCGAAGACGGTCAGGCTTGCCAAATTGACAGACGACGCCAAAGAAGCGGAGTTCTTGGCCGCAATCGCGTCCAAAGCCGTCCGTGTCGCATTGTCGACTTGGAACGCCTGCATGACCTTCACGGCGACAAGGAGCATGAGCGCGGCCGTCGGTCCGAAGAAGGCATTGGAAAGAAGTTTTTTCCACCAGTCGCTCGCAAGAGATGCGAACCACGGGATAGCGGTCCCGATAAATCCGATCGGCGAGAAGATCACGAGTGCCAGAAGCGTGATGGCCCGGATAAACAGCAGTATCGAAAGCGACATGACGGAAATACCGAAGATGAACACGAAGATCGTCGCCTGTATGATCTGACGAGCCAAATCCGCGCCCCCTTTGAGAGAACTGTCGTAACCGGTCACGCTCGGCAGAAGGACCGTCTTGAGCGAAGCGGCGGTAAAAAACGACGACGCCAGCTTGCCTCCTGCACCGGTAGCGCTTCCCGGGGCGATACTGTTGAGGAAAAAGTACATCGGCACGTTCGCCAGGTCGATGATGAATCGTGACACCGGAAAACTGAAGTTGACGAGAAGCGCCATGAGCACGAGTTGCCACAGGAGCTTCTTGTAGTTGTAGGCCTGCACTTGGAATATCGTCGCGAACGCGATGAAGAGGATGATCAGGATGAAGAACAGGTTGAAGAAGTCCCGTACCATCTTCCACAGATCATAGACCGCTTTGAGATTGAAGAGTCCGGTAAATGCGACCGGATCGAGCACGAACTCAAGCATGGTCGACCCGATAGAAACAGTGAGTCCGGCGATATTGAATATCGTATACAAAAGAGCATTGAACACCCACATGATACTGTCTCCCAGCGAGCTTACTGCACCGGAGACAGAGGACGTTACCGCGCCAGCTATCTCTTGGGCCGTCGATAGGTTTTCGTAGTTATACAAGACACCCGGATATTGAGCGCTGTAGGTAGTGTGACAGGTATTGCTACACTCCAATTCCGTCTGTTTCGTCCCGAGATTTTGTATGACGGTACCATTCGCTTGCTTACATATACACGTCCCTGACTTACTAGGATCTGCGGCAGCGAAAGCAGGCATTGGAGCAATGCCTGCGAAAAGAAAAATGTATGCGAAAAAGAGCACCGAGAGAAAGGCGCCAGCAGGGAAAGAATGAATGTTTTTCTTTTTTTTCACACTCGGGACATCCCCAAAAAATGGAAATGCGTACCATGAAATCGGCGCCGATACGGCTTCCGAATATCATTGGAATAATACCACATTACATGACATATAAAAAATACGTACGCTAAGCCGTATACTGGATAGACGATGTCCTATCCGATGATCCGCTTATTGAGACGAAGCTCAGAGCAAACCGGACTCGTGATCACCTCCCCGTTCCCGTTATACTCAGTCACGTTAGAAACTGAAACCATATCAAATACGTCTGTCTTTGCGAGCCCATCCTCGGGTAGCCTGCCCCGCGTATGCCGGGGTGGCAATCCAGAGTCCTAGACCGCTTCTCCGCCAGCTTGCGGACTCGCGGAGACGGAGGGAAGCAATCTCTTATACCAAATGAACTACATCCCTGTTACGTTCAGGAGTTCGCCCCGCCCTTCGCGAAGGGCGGGGCGAACTCCTCTAGTGGCGATACAAAATGAAGATATTTCGATATGAGCAATGGAAAACGAGTACTGGAATGAGTGATGAATCGAGTATGAATGAATTATTCATTTCAGATTTACGTGTAACTGAGTATATAAGTTGTCAGTTGACCCTGTAAAGCCTCTCCGACTCGGCCACGAAGCATGCTTTCAACTTTGGAGACTGTATGGACGTTAGACTTTATAAACTCTAGATGAATAACGCAACTCCCGTTCCTCACTTTGCATTTTGCATTTTTCCCTTCCCCTGTTCCCAGCCCGTGAACGAAATACCTTTCTTTCTCCCGCTCCCGTTGTAAGTTATACGTTGTCAGTTATAAGTCTAAGTATCTCTCTCAAATCTCACCACGATAATAAGCCAAAAAATCCGTTTGTCGTCTGAAATCCGTACATTTCGGCTACAAACCCTTCAAATATCTTCGGGTTACGCTAGTAGCCCTCGATGATTTTCAGTGTTTTTCACCCAGAGGGTGACCAACCTCTGGTTGGCGCTCAAACGAAATGTACGGATTTCAGTTCGACATGAGATTTGAGAGAGATACTAATAGATATATCCCTTAATGGCGCGGCTCGAAAGCGGGATCACCCGACGATCCACCTTGCCCCACCGTGCATAGTTCATCTCAGAAACAGTGATTGAGTCTCCGGAAACACTCTCCACGAGGGCTACGTGGCCGTAATAGCGGTTTTCGGTCGTGACGACGATCGCTCCTCGGGATGGGGCCTTCCCTGTCCGGTATCCCATCGAACGGGCATTGAAAATCCAGGTTCCGGCATTCCCGCTCCATGGGACATAGCGTTTCTGTGCCACATACCAAGTGCAATATCCATACGGAAAGCTGTGCCCGGACCCGGCACGACCATCAGGTGTCCTCGTAGCTGGAGACACGTCTGTCACCTGTCCCGCCGAAGTCGACGACGCATACTGTCGCCGTTCGAGTCCGACCGACGGACTCACTACCGGCTTCGGAGCTTCCTTCAGTCCGCCAGGAATCACGATGGAATCCCCGACTGTCAGGTCACCGTTCGCTGGAAGGCTATTATATGAGATGATATTCCCCCGGTCGGCCTTATACTTCGCTGCGATAGAATCGATCGTGTCGCCGGACGCGACCGTATAGGAAAGCCCTGCGACCGGCAGGATGAAAATCTGGTCCCCAGGTTTGATGGAGTCGACATTGGCAAGATCGTTCGCCCACAAGATAGTGTTCACGGTGATACCGAATTTCGCCGCGATACCGGAGACAGTATCCCCATCTGCGACGGTATAGATACTCACACCACCACCTTCCTCCGGGTCCCGTGCGATCGAGTTTTCCGCATGTGACGAAAGCAGTGCCCCGTTTTGGAACGCAACATTCCCCTCATCGGTCGTCTTTGCCGAAAGATCCACCGCCGTCGACGGTGTCGCCAAAGGGACCAGAGAAAGACTCTCTTTGGTCGTATTCTCAGCAAAACGCTTCCCAGCTGCGATGGACGGAGTACCTCCTTCCGGAAAATATCCAAAAATAGGACTTGCCCCACGCTCATGAGCAACATTCGTCACCGAGACGAGAAGAGCGCTTGAAACGACAAGAGAAAACGAGCCGTATGTCCTGAAAAGTCCAAGTATCCGCCCCCAAAAACCGTTTTTCAGTCCATTAAGAGTCTCGCGCTGGATATGATGCGCCTTCATCTCGAAAACGGAAAACCATTTCACGGTCCGTTCCCAAAGACGAGAAAGACGTTCTTTGATGCGTAAAAAAGTGGTGATAGGGAAAATCCCTTTCTTCAGGAGAAAGCGGTAGGCAAAACGCTTTTTTCAGACAAAAAGACGCTGGAGCCATCGGCTTTCGCCTTGAATTCTTACAGGGAACAGTGTATCCGAAAGGCCCTCTCCCTGTCAAAGATTTTTTCCGTTGAAAAAGCCATTTATCCCTTTTATACCAAATGAACTGAAGCACTGTTACGTTCAGGAGTTCGCCCCGCCCTTCGCGAAGGGCGGGGCGAACTCCTCTGGTAGCGATATACAACACATTACAATATTTCGGTATTATACCATTTTCTCCGCATTACACCCTTTTCATCCATTTTCTCCCATTACCCCCGTTACACCCTTTACTGATAATTCTGTATACTGAATCCATGAAACCAAATCCTCCCATACGAACATCGAAACCGACCGATCCGATTCGTCTGCTCATGCGAAGGTTCCTCGAACACCTCGAGATCGAGCTCGACCGGTCCCCACGGACCATCGAAGGGTATGAGCGATCGCTCGAAAAATTCTTCAGCATGGCTGGCATACGGAAACCCGAGGACATCACGCTCGAACGTATCCGACAGTACCGCATCCGCCTCAATCGCGAGACCAATGAGCGGGGAGAGCCACTCCGCAAGACGACCCAAACCTATCACGTCGTCGTCCTCCGGTCTTTCCTCAAGTACCTCGCCAAAGAAGACGTCACGACCGTCCCAGCAGCCAAGATCGAGGTCGGCAAGACACCGACCCGCCAGGTCGACTTTCTCGAGCTCGAAGAGGTGGAACGTCTCCTTTCGGCCGCCTCCGGCACATCACTTCGTGCGCTTCGAGACCGAGCCATTCTCGAACTCTTTTTTTCGGCAGGACTGCGCGTCTCCGAACTCACTTCGCTCGACCGAGAGCATATCAATCTGAAAAAAGGCGAGTTCAGCGTCCGTGGCAAAGGTTCCAAACTCCGGGTCGTCTTCCTCTCCGACGATGCCCGCGATGCCATCGCCCGCTATCTGGAAAAGCGGCGTGATATGGACCCGGCGCTGTTCATCGCCATCCCCATCGCCAAAAATGGCTTTACAAAAGAGCGCGCTTCGACCGACCTCCGACTTACGCAAAGAAGCGTTCAACGGATGGTCAAACACTACGCCGCCAAGGCCGGCATCGTCAAAGATGTGCATCCGCACACATTGCGCCATTCATTTGCGACCGACCTCCTGCAAAACGGAGCCGATATCCGATCAGTGCAGTCGATGCTCGGTCACGCCTCCATCACCACGACCCAGATCTACACCCACGTCACCAACGAACACCTCCGCGAAATCCACGAGGAATTCCACGCGAAGCGGAAGAAGAAAGACAGATAGTAATGAACTGAGTCGTAAACGCTCACTTTTCTCTTTGCTCCTATTACTCCCCTTACCACCATTACACCCCATTGAGAATCTCTCCTTGCTCCCATTACGCCTTTTCCCTACCGCGTAAAAAAATGCCCGCCACAATTGCTGTAACGGGTTGTATACACTCACTGTCGAACCGATTCAATTCTTTCGATCGGTGGCACAAATTAACGGAATTCCCCTAAATTGTTCAAAACTTTTTTCAGTAACCACTAAAGCACTCCCGTGCCTGCATGACTTTTCGGAGACATATGCAGTCAGTTTCATTGGAATCGGACCCATGCCCGGAGCAGACGGATCGATCTCCACGACAAGCAAATCGATCGTTTCCGCCCCTTTCGGAATAAACAGATTGTATTCGGGTTCAAAATTTCTGATTTGCCCGTTTTTCATGCAAACCGTAATAATTGCCCCTCCAGAATAGACCGTACCATCTCCGACTCCTTGTCCGGAATTTGATGGATAATCGTCATGTCTTGTCATTGCTCTCCCCTATTTTTAGTGAACGAAAATAAACGACCTGCACTATTATTAGCACAAACCTGAGAGAAGTCAACGCGCATGAGAGAAAACAGTGCAAAAACGTAGACAAAGGACCATCTTTTCACTCACAAAGCACTTCTCTGACGCGGTCGTACTCTTTGCTTTGTAGAGTACTCGGTATGCTTTATGGACTTTTGACTCTTTTCGCTTTCCGTCCACTTTTCTCCCATTACTCCCCTTACCCACAGTACGCCCTTTTTCACTGCCCTGTCTGCATTCGTATCTTCATATACCGAATCAACTTGATTTATGGTAGGGTCGGCTTGAGAGGCCAGGCCTCCAATTGGAGGCCTGGCCTCTCTGAGCATTACAGTGTTTAGGTTCATTCGGTATTATTTGACAGCATTTATATATTGTGTATAATACACTTAGTAAGTTCACAGGGAAGACGAGGAAGGGATGCGACGGAACGGCTCTTTCGGCAACCGACGGGACTCATATCAGTTCCCGGCATCGCTGCCAGAAAATGCCTTTCCTAGAGCATTCCTACCACCTCCGCCGACGCGGAGGATCTCTCTTCCCTACTTAGTGTATTTACTACAAGAACTTTTACAATCAACTTGGCATAGACACATAAGGAGGCTCTTATGACAGATATCGGAAACGGCTCTTCCCTCTACCGGGTCGGCAAACCAGTCGCCGATGCGGGTGTATACCGTCTCTATCTGTGCACGCAGGAAGAGTCGGGACGCCAGTGTCTGCTTCAAATCGCGTCCGACACGACAAACAACAGTAGGCTCGATCGCGCCGCATACGTTCTCTCGGAACTCAAACGGCGATCCGACGAAATCGAACGGGAATATACGCTCGTAAAAACGGATCCGAAAGACCAGCTGAACTACGACCTCGGATTTCCGGAACTTCTCGACACGTTCCCCTGCGCGAAGCAGGGTGGGCGACGGGTCAATATCCTCGCCTTCAGGAACGTGTCGGAAATCGGCACCATGATACCGCTCGGAAACATCATCAGGGACCGGCTCCGTCCGGACTTTCGAACCAGCGTATGGATCATGGGCAAGCTTCTCAAGCTTCTCACCTTCGCTCATTCCGAGGGGATATCGGTACACAAGATGACCGGTAGCACCATTCTCATCGAGAAGGACGCGCACTATGTGCTGATCTTCGACTGGTCGGAAGCGACGATACACCAAGACGGAGTCCCGCTTGAAATGCGACGTACGGACATTGCGCAGGCAGCTTCGGCAGTCGTCTCCGTTCTCGGAGGTGACCTGACCACAAGCACCTTCCCAGACGACGATAGTCCACGATATCGACCGTACACGGACTTTCTCATCCGGCTGGCTCGTGGGAACGAAAGCAAGGCGAACCGGGCACACGCGAAGTTCTATGAACTCGCGGACTCGTTCTGGAAACCGGAGTACTACACCTTTACCGTCAAAAATCTCTAAGTATCTATCTCAAATCTTTCTCCCTTCCCACTCTTCCCAATAAAACCCGTACGAAAGCCAAAACCATCATTTGCAGACTGGTATTCAACGTACGCTCACAGTTTTTCCAAAGTCTTCGGCATTTCTCCAACCAAGAGAAACTTCTCTCGACAACC
>Ga0209697_10002580_pt1 | contig 25846 bp, 25 predicted proteins | sample AliMusrvi5mmetaG_FD_184115 | JGI IMG/M metagenome (GOLD analysis project Ga0209697, IMG submission 184115) | Freshwater lake bacterial and archeal communities from Alinen Mustajarvi, Finland, to study Microbial Dark Matter (Phase II) - Alinen... | ecosystem: Environmental > Aquatic > Freshwater...
CGGCGGCAAACGATGACGGCGGCCACGCTGGTGAACGAGAAGACTGTGGAAGAGTTGGCGAACATTTTTTGGGAATTGGGCGGCGAGCGCGACGCGCGGCGATTTGCGCGAGCGATTGCGCGGGAGCGCGAACACCGCCCGTTTGAGACGACGCGGCGGTTGGCGGAGTTAATTGAACAACTGGCACCACGTCACGGCAGGAAGGCGCACCCCGCGACAAGGGTGTTTCAGGCGATCCGTATGGTGGTGAACGATGAAGTTGGTTCTTTGCAGTCGGGCCTGGCGGGAGCGCTGAAGATTCTGAAGTCCGGCGGACGATTGGCGGTCATCACGTTCCACTCGTTGGAAGACCGAATTGTGAAGGGCTTCGGGCGCGCGCGGGCGCTGGATTATACATTCCCCGGAGGGATGGATGTTCCAGAGTTGCGTAAACCGCGCGCGCCTGAGTTGAAGTGGGTGCAGCGGAAGGCGATTCAGCCCAACGATGCTGAAGTGGCATCCAACCCACGCAGTCGCAGCGCGCAGTTGCGGGTGATGCAGAAGGCTGGTGGCGGTTGATGGGCGACGGACGACACATCATGAAGAGACGGTGAGATTCTCAGGATGATATGGCACGAAATCGAAAATTCCAATCAGCGGCAATCCGGTTTGGGCCGGCGTTGAAGGCGTTTCTGCTGTGTCTGCTGATCGGCGGGTCGGGAGTTGGTTATGTCTGGCAGAAGGACCAAATCTCCCAATTGGGCAAGCAGATCACGAAGCGCGAACGCCAACGCGCCGCCTTAGCGGACCAAAGCGATAAGCTGAGAAGACAGTTGGGAGTGATGCGTTCGCCCGGCTACCTGCAAAAGCGAATTCAGGATTTGGGTTTAGGACTGGTGCCGCCCCAACCGGCGCAGGTGTGGCGGTTGAGCGAGCCAGCTCGCGATTTGCCCGCACAGGAAGGTGAACGTCAATATGCCTCACCTCGTGCGATGGGACCAGAGCCGAAAGGTTAAGCGCGTCGACGCGCGAAAAGAGTTGAGTAGCGAATTTATTGCCGCCGCCCGTGACGCCGTCGGATGAGGAACCGATCGCCGCGGGCGGCAGGCAAAATTAGCAGGTAAGGCACAGAGAAACTGGAATGTAATAATCGACAATTTACCGCCGCCCGTGACGCCGTCGGATGAGGAACCGATCGCCGCGGGCGGTCGGTGATTTTCAGGAATCAAAATGTAGTTGAAGAACTCAAGTGGCTGAGCGCGTTAACATGTCAAGGCAACTGCAATATCGAAGGTTGGTGCTTCTAGCGCTCCTGCTAGGTGTGGCCTTTCTTGGGCTGGGATACAGGCTTGTGGATTTGCAGGTTTTGCGTTTTGAGGAACTTAGCACCAAAGCGCGGGGAAACACCCTCCGGGAATTCCTTCTGGAACCACGGCGGGGCGATATCCTGGACATAAAGGGGCACCTGCTGGCCACGAGTCTCTTTGTGAAGACGGTTTGCGCCAATCCGGTGCTGATCGGCAATTGCCAGGCGGAGGTGGCGCGGACCGTGGCCCCTTTTCTTCAAGTGAGCGAGAGCGAATTGGTTCAGCGCTTGATGCCGCGGGTGGTGCGAAATACCAACGGCACGGTGGTGACCAACCGCTACATCGTGCTGAAGCGCAAGGTGCCGGTTGAAACCTGGCAGAAGATCCAGACGGCAATGACTAATCTCTCCTTCGGATTGGACGAGAAGAAATTACCCCGAGCTGAAAGGGAATTTTACAGCAATCTGCGACGAGGTGCGATTTTTGCAGATCGCCTGGAGGACCAATTGCGGGTGTACCCAAACCAAGCGCTGGCGGCCCATGTTTTGGGATATGTTGACACGGACGAGTCAGGACAGGACGGAATCGAGCGGAAGTTCAACTCCGAACTGGCCGGAGTGCGCGGTTGGCGGTTGACGGAAACGGATCGTCCCGGGCGGGAGGTTGTTTCTTTGCGCGAGCAGGACGTCGAGCCGCACGATGGTTCGGACGTGGTGCTCACCATCGATTCGGTGGTGCAACACACTGTCGAGTCGGCTCTAGCCGAAGCGATGGAGAAATACTCGCCGGTCAGCATTTCAGGAATTGTTGTGCGTCCGCATACGGGTGAGATCCTGGCCATGGCGACACTGCCGAATTTCGACCCGAACAACCGTGAGGGCTCGGCGGAGGCACGGCGCAACCGCGAGGGCTCAGCGGACGCACGGCGTAATCGCGTGATAGCCGATGTGGTGGAACCGGGATCAACGTTCAAGATTGTTGTTGTCTCCGGCGCACTCAACGATGGGATTGTGCGGCCGAGCGACACGTTCGACTGCGAGCATGGCCATTTTCTTTTCGCGGGTCGGCACCTCCACGACCATGGATCTCATGGAGTGCTCTCGGTGGAAAACATCATTACCCATTCATCGAACATCGGCGCCGCCAAGATTGGCATAAAGATGGGGCAGGGCCGGCTCTACGACTACATCCGTGACTACGGGTTCGGCACCCGCTCGGGGTTGCCACTGCCAGGAGAGGTGAGCGGTATTGTGCATCCGGTCAACAAATGGAGCAAGGTGTCAATTGCCCAAATCCCAATGGGGCAAGGCATCGCGGTGACCGGCCTGCAAATGACGATGGCGATGTGCGCCATCGCCAACAAAGGGGTGCTAATGCGTCCGATGATAGTGGACCGGTTCGAAAACAGCGACCACAAAGTCTTGAGGAAGTATATGCCGCAGCGCGTGCGGCAGGTGATCACCGAACCCACCGCCGAACAGATGGTAAAGGCGCTCAAGACGGTCGTTTCACCCGAAGGCACTGCGGCCAAGGCCGCGCTAGAGCATTATACCGTTGCGGGCAAAACCGGCACGGCGCAAAAGTCCGGTGGTCCCAATGGCTATCTTAAGGATAAGGTGTTCGCTTCTTTCATCGGGTTCTTCCCGGCGGACAATCCCGAGGTGTGCATTGCGGTGATGATGGACGAGCCGAAGCACGAGCACTTCGGAGGTCAAATTGCCGCACCGGTTTTTAAACAGATCGCCGAGAGTGTGGCAAATTATCTCAATATTCGGCCAGAGGACGGCGAAGTGCCGACGGTGCCGAGTGCCATCGAAGCGCCTCTGGACAATCGTTCCTTGAAGACGGCGGCAGCGCGGTCCCAATGAAAACAACCTCATAAAGAAAGGCTAACTTGATTTCGCTACCGTCTATTCCTCAACACCTGTTTATTGCGGCCATCGGCGACGAGCGCCGCGTGTACGAGAAGTCGGCGTGGTGCGAAAGTACATCCTCCGCGCCGGCTGACCAGGCAAGCCCGATAGCGCTGGAATTGATGGATGCCCGGAAGCCGATTCCGGAGGGCGCAAGCGGCGTATCGCCGGCGAGGATCATTAACCAGGCTCAGATGTGAGCCCGGTCACCCAGGTTGGGGATGGACGGTCGTAGCGGTTCGTATGGAAGCTTGCTCGTTAAAGCATATCACCACGGCCTGCTCTGGCGAGCAGATGAGTGGTCTAGGGGAAACGCGCGTGTATCGCGTTTGCACGGACTCGCGCCAAGTGAAAGCGGGCGACTTGTTCTTTGCTTTGCGGGGCGATCGGTTCGATGGACACGATTTCTTGCGAGCTGCGACAGAGCAGGGGGCTTGCGCAGTGGTGGTTGAGCGCGGGCGCGTGCCGGCGGATTGGAACGGCTGTGCCATGATCGCCGTCGAAGACACACGCGGGGCGCTCGGCCGGCTGGCCGCGGCTTATCGAAAGGACTTTGTGCTGCCAGTCGTTGCAGTGGGCGGTTCGAACGGGAAGACGACAACGAAGGAACTGGTGGCATCGGTGCTAAAAGAAAAGCTTACGACATTACGGAGCGAGGCCAGTTTCAACAACGACATCGGTGTGCCGCTGACGCTGTTGCGGCTGGACAAGTCATATCAGGCCGCGGTGCTGGAAACGGGCACTAACCATCCGGGCGAACTTGCGCCTCTGGTTAAGATGATCCGACCAAACTACGGGGTCATCACCTCCATCGGCCGGGAACATCTGGAGTTTTTCGGTGATCTAGCCGGCGTGGCCCGGGAAGAAGGCTGGCTGGCTGAGCTGCTGCCGGCGGACGGAAAGCTCTTTGTGGACGGGGACAATGAATGGGCGAGCCACACTGCGGCGCGCACGCGCGCCCAGGTGGTGCGGGTGGGATTTACGGCGGCTAACGACTGGCGCGCTCGGGGTGTGCGTCTCGACAAGCAGGGCATGCGGTTCCACGTGGATGGGCCGAAAGCTGATTTTGCTGGTGAGTATCGAATACATCTGCTTGGCCGCCACCAGGTGGTGAATGCTTTGTTTGCCATAGCTATCGGGATGGAATTGGGCTTGGGCCGGGCGGACGTGGCCCATGGCCTGGCTAAATGCCAGCCGCCCAAAATGCGACTCCAGTTGTGGGAAACCGGCGGCGTGAGCCTGCTTGACGACACCTACAACGCGAACGCGGATTCCATGCTCGCGGCGCTCCGGACGCTGCAGGAGTTGCCCTGCAAGGGCCGCAGGATAGCGGTGCTGGGCGACATGGCCGAGTTGGGCGCGCACAGCGCAGAGGCGCACGAGGAAACCGGCCGGCAGGCCGCGGAGTTGGGTGTTGCCCAACTATTCGCGGTCGGAGAAATGGCGCCGGTTATGGGGCGAGCCGCGCGTGCCGCCGGGCTCAACCGGGTGTTCGAATTTGTGGACGTGGAGACGGCGGCCGCGGCGGTGAAGAGTTTTGTTAAGCCCGGGGATCTGGTGCTGGTGAAGGCCTCACGCGCCATGCGATTGGAGCGGATTTCGGAATTGTTGCGAAGCGGAGAGGCCGTCAGAAGGAACTAAATGCTGTATTATTTGAGCCAATACTTGCTGACGTGGTCGGCGGGGACCGAGTGGGCCGACCGCCTATCCGCGCTGCGGCTCTTTAAGTACATCACTTTCCGGAGCGCTGGGGCGGCGCTGACTGCGCTGATTCTGAGCTGGTGGCTGGGGCCGAAGGTGATCGTCTGGCTCAAGCGGTTGAACTTCGGCCAGGAGTACCGGGACAAGGCGGAAGCCGCCGGCGGTATGGCGGCGCGGCTCTTAAGCAAGAAGGGCACGCCGACCATGGGGGGCATTCTGATCGTCGTAACGCTGAACCTGACGACGCTGCTCTGGGCGCAGTGGAATACGCTGGTACAGTTGACTTTGCTCTCAGTGGTGGTGTTGACCGGCTTGGGGTTTTATGACGATTACGCGAAAATCAGCAAACAGAGCAGTGGCGGCGCCCGGTCGTACGTCAAGCTAGGAGTCCAAGCTGCGCTGGCGCTGTTCATTGGGATGTATTTGTGGCGCGTGCCCTCCACCCGAAACCTGATTACGGAAATCATGGTGCCATTCTACAAATACCCAGTCCTGACCGGCGCTGGTTTGGTCGGGTTGGGTCTGACGGCGCTCACCATTGTGGGCAGCTCGAATGCGGTGAACCTGACGGATGGACTCGATGGGCTGGCGATTGGTTGCACGCTAATCGTCTCGTTTGTATTTGTGGTTCTGACCTACCTCGCCGGGCACCGCACCGCTTCAGCTTACCTGCAAATCCCGCACGTGGTCGGGGCAGGCGAACTGACCGTGTTTTGTGCGGCGATGATCGGCGCGGGCTTAGGGTTCCTTTGGTTCAATTGCCACCCTGCCCAGGTCTTCATGGGCGACACGGGTTCGCTGGCGTTGGGCGGGGCACTCGGCATCGTTGCGGTTTTGATCCACCAACCGCTGGTGCTGGTTCTGGCCGGCGGGGTATTCGTGATGGAAGCGGTTTCGGTGATCCTCCAAACGGGTTGGTTTCGCTACACGAAGTGGCGGCACGGTGCTGGCGAACGCATTTTCTTAATGGCGCCTATCCACCATCATTTTGAGAAGAAAGGCTGGTACGAATCGCAAGTTGTGATGCGGTTCTACGTCCTGGGCGTGCTCTGCGCGGTAGTGGCGCTGAGCACATTGAAGATCCGGTAGTATGCTCCAACTTAAAGACGAACAGATTTCGGTCGTCAGATACGTCAAGAACGCTTTTCTTGTGGGCCAAGCTAGCGAGAGAATTCGCGCAGCTTCGGGTTCTTTTACTCCTTGCGCCGTTCCATGTTCATTGCTAGAAGCTCTAGCAGAAGCGGCGAAAAATGCGACTTCCGGCGACGTAGTTTTGCTTTCTCCAGCTCGTTCGAGTTGGGATCAGTTTCGAGATCATCAACCTCGCGGTGAAGTCCTGTGGCAGGCCGTAGGATCAATAGGTAGCGGTGCCCATGGCGGCACCCCCAACATAGATGGTATAGCGGCGAAAGCACAGCAGCGAGCTGAAGTGAAGCGACAAACATGTGATTCTTGCTTCGGGTTTTTTTGAGGCAAAACCCCGGGGCAAAGCCAACCAGAATAAACCAACACCTCAATAGACAGACGCAATAGCGCCACCTGAAAATGAATAACCAGAATCCACTCACCCCACAAGGCTCCACTTTGGAGCAAAAGAACAAGGGTCGTGCCCGTGTGAAAATCGCGGTCTTCTTTGTCCTAGCCGTTCACGGCATCGGCTTGATGGCCTTGCTGATGCAGGGCTGCGGGCATTCGAAAGATCCGGCGGCTTCGACGGAGGCAGTCACCACCAATACGGTTCCGGCTTTTGTCGAGCAGACGAACCCACCGGCCCCTCCCAGCAACCCGCCCACGGTCGTGACTCCACCTGTGACTCAACCTGTGACCCCGGAACCGCCCCCAGCGGTGGTCGTGCCTGCCGGGTCCACGGAATACACTATCGTCAAAGGAGATACCCTCGCGAAGATCGCGAAGAATTCTCATATCTCCGTCAAAGCCATCACTGATGCGAACCCAGGCCTTGAACCGGCCAAGCTGAAGATCGGCCAGAAGATACACATCCCTGCGCCATCTGTGCAGGGGGCACCAACCGTGAGCGGAGCGGCACCGGCAGAGCCAGCGAGTGTCACCGGCGAACAGGTCTACACGGTGAAATCGGGTGATAACCTGACGAAGATTGCCGTGCACCACGGCGTGAGCGTCAAAGCGCTGCGTGCGGCTAACGGCTTGAAGACCGATAGCATCAAGGTCGGACAGAAATTGAAAGTCCCTGCAAAGGCCTCCGCCCCGGCGGCTGCCACTACAGTGCCGGCGGAGCCTGTGCCCGCCGGTGGGACCTCCGCGCCGCCGACGGCACCGGCTGGGCGGTAGCAGATTCCCCCGGGCGCCTGGTGACCTCAGCCGGGCATCCGACGCTCGCTCCGCTATATGAAAGTGGCTGTCACCACTCTGGTCTTTTGCATTGCCTCCCTCCTGGCGCTGGGGATGGTGATGCTCTACAGCTCGAGCATGGCGCAGGTCGGTGTGGGTTACCTGACGAAGCAACTGGTCTGGTGTGCGCTTGGCGTGGCAGTGTGCGTGGTCGCGACCATGGTGGATTACCGTTTCCTCAAGAGAATCTGGTGGGTACCGCTCTGCGTGGCCATCTTGATGCTGGCCCTGGTGTTGGATAAGCACGTCGGCGCGATGTTCAATGGCGCCCGGCGTTGGTTTAAGTTCGGCAGCCTGACTTTTCAACCCTCGGAGTTCGCCAAGCTTGCACTACTCATCGCGCTGGCCTGGTATGGTGAACACTTTCAGCGCCAGATGCCCCAGTGGAAACGGGGGCTTCTCATTCCGGGCCTGCTCATCGGCTCGACGGCGGGGCTGATCTTCAAGGAGCCGGATGTCGGCAATGCGCTGGTGTTGGCGACCGTGAGCGGCATCATGTTGCTCGTTGCTGGCATTCGCCTCAGATATTTCCTGCCGCCAGTCCTTGCTGCGGCCATTGGGGTCGGGGTCTTTATCTACTACAATCCCGTGCGCTCGGACCGCATCTACTCCTGGCTACACGTCGAGGAAACGAAGCAGAACACGGGCCACCAGGCTCGCGAGGCGATGGTAGCGCTCGGCAGCGGTGGTGTCATCGGCAAGGGCTTGGGTGACAGTCGTCAAAAACTGGGCTTTGTGCCACTACAATTCTCGGACTTTATATTCTCGATCATTGGCGAGGAGCTTGGGTTGGTCGCGACGCTGCTGGTGGTCGCGTCCTTTGTGGCGGTGGTCTTTTGTGGAACCTACATTGCCATGCACGCGGCCGACACGTTTGGCCTGTTGCTTGGTGTGGGGATTACCTTTCTGATTGGCCTGCAGGCCTTCGTCAATATCGGCGTGGTTACGGGCGCATTGCCGAACAAAGGTCTCCCGCTTCCGTTCATCAGTCACGGCGGATCCAATCTCCTGCTGATGCTGACATGTGTGGGGCTTTTGCTTAGCATTGCGCGGCAGGCGCGCGAGGCCGAAACGGGCATGCGAAATGTCACGACGGATCAGGAATTGGCCAATCCATTTGCACGGCGCCCACAGCCTCAACCATGACACACTCACCCCAAACTCCCATCCGAGTGGCCATCGCCTGCGGTGGGACGGGTGGGCATCTTTTTCCCGGTCTGGCGGTCGCCGACGAACTCGTGCGGCGAGGATGTGCCGTGATGTTGCTCGTTTCACCCAAGGACGTAGACCAGGAAGCGGTGCGAGGTGTCTCGGGCATGGAAGTCGTCATCTTACCGGCCGTCGGCTTGACCCGTGGAGGTGAAATTGGATTCGTTCGCGGATTCATCCAATCCTACCGTGCGGCGGCCAAGCTTTTCAGATCATCCCCGCCGAAGATCGCTCTCGCGATGGGCGGCTTCACGAGTGCGCCGCCCGTCCTGGCGGCCAAGCGTGCTGGTGCGCGGACCTTCCTCCACGAGTCCAATACGATCCCAGGCCGCGCCAACCGGTGGTTGGGGCGGGTGGTGCACCGCTCATTTGTCGGTTTCCCCACCGCTGCAGCCCGCCTGCATAGCCGGAACGTAACTGTGACCGGCACGCCCGTGCGCGTGCGTTTTCAGGGCCGAGAGGCGGGTAGCTGCCGGGCTGCACTAGGTCTTGACCCGGCACATCCTGTCCTCCTGGTGATGGGTGGTAGCCAGGGCGCCATCGGCATCAACGAACTGGTAATGCGATCACTGCCATTGCTTGCCAGCCGCGCGCCCGATTTGCAGTGGCTTCATCTCACCGGTGCCAGGGACAAGGAGAAATTGAAACAAGCTTACGCGGCTTTTAAGATGAAGGCAGTCGTACATCCCTTCCTGGCGGAGATGGAATTGGCACTGGGCGCGGCGACCGCGTGTGTCTGTCGTGCTGGGGCCTCATCGCTAGCAGAACTCGCGGCCATGCGCTTGCCGGCCGTACTCATCCCTTATCCGACAGCTACCGATAATCACCAGTTTCACAATGCCCGGGCGTTCGAAGCGACCGGCGCCGCGCGATTGCTGGAGCAAAAGACCGCTACGCCGGAACTGCTAGTGCAGTTGCTTTTGGACCTGCTTGAGAAACCGGCGGTGCATGAGAAGATGCAGAACGCACTTACGCGTTGGCACGAGCCGCGCGCCGCCGAACAGATTGTTGAGGCCATGCTGGTGGAGGTCGGAGTGGGGGTGGGCGAAAATCGGCACGCTCATCGCCAATCATGCTCTCCACCTGTCTCCCGGATTCCTAAGTCAAGGGACGACTCGAAAGGCTCCGGGCCCGAGCGAGCCGGCCGATTGCAGATTGGGCGGGAAGCTGAGCGCAGTGTGCCGCTGCCCGCAGGGAGGGATGCGTGAGCCGCCACGGTCCCATTCTGGAGAAGGGTATGCCCAATGGACCAGATGCCGCGAATGATCTCGCGCTACGCGTTTCGCAGGCAACGGTGATTCGCCGCGACGAACCGTTGGCCAAGCATACAACCATGCGGGTCGGCGGACCGGCGGACGTTTATGTGGAAGCGGCCTCGGAACAGGACCTGGCGGTCGTTCTGGCTTATTGTCATGAGAGCGGCCGGCAGTTTTACGTTCTCGGCCGCGGTTCGAATCTGTTGGTGAAAGACGGTGGCTTTCCTGGAGTCGTTATCTGCCTGGCCCATGCGCATTTCAGCCGAATCGAGGTAACGGGCGAGCGCCTTAACTGTGGAGCGGGTGCCAGACTGAAAGCGGTCGCAACCGAAGCGCGGGTAAAGGGCCTTGCGGGTCTTGAATTCATGGAGGGAATTCCTGGCAGTGTCGGCGGCGCCTTACGAATGAACGCTGGAGCCATGGGCGGCTCGATTTTCGACGTGGTGGAATCGGTTCGGTTGATGAGTTTCGACGGGATCGCACATGAGCGAGCCGCCCGGGAGCTGGGGGCCACCTATCGCCGTTGCCCAACGCTAGCGACGCACATCGCCCTGTCGGCCGTCCTGCGCGGCGAGCCCGGTCCGTCGGAGGCCATCGGGCAGCGCATGAACGAGTACAGTCGAAAACGATGGCAATCCCAGCCCGCCGCCCCGAGCGCCGGGTGCATGTTCAAGAACCCAGCTTCGATTCCCGCTGGCAGGCTGATTGATGAACTGGGCTTGAAAGGAACCCGCGTCGGGGGAGCGGCAGTCTCCTCCGAGCACGGCAATTTTATTGTGAACGACGGCACCGCGACCGCCCGGGACGTTTTGGAGTTAATTGAGATTATCCGCCAGCGCGCCCGTGTGGAGCGTGGCATCGAGTTGGAAACTGAAGTTGAAGTAGTTGGAGAATGAACTCTGGGATTGAGAAACTCAACATCACCGTGATGCTCGGGGGGCCGAGCGCTGAACGGGAAGTATCGCTGCGCTCTGGCGCGGGGGTGGCCAATGGGCTCCGCTCGCTCGGGCATCTGGTCCACGAGGTGGACCCGAGCGACGAGAAGTGGAAGTTGCCGAGCGGAACAGACGTGGTATTCCTCGCGCTTCATGGCACGTACGGCGAAGACGGTACGGTTCAGGGCCGGCTGGAAGAGCTAGGCGTACCCTACACGGGGTGTGACCCCGAGGCGAGTCGGATCGGATTTGACAAGTTCCTGACGAAACAGCGTTGTATGGCGGCGGGTGTCCTGACCGCGCGCTTCGTGCTCATCGAGTCGACCTCGGCAAGCTGGCCGATGGGCTGGAACCCGCCCGTCGTGCTCAAGCCAGTCCGGCAGGGTTCCAGTGTTGGCCTGCAGTTTGTCGAGCGCGTGGCGGATTGGAGCGAGGCGGTGGCGGAAGCGATGCGCCATGATTCGCAGGTCCTGATGGAGGAGAAGATTGTCGGGCGTGAATGCACCGTCGGTATCCTTGCTGACGAACCGTTACCTCTGGTCGAGGTACGGCCCAAGACGGGTATTTACGACTACAAGACCAAGTACAGCGCCGGCACGACGGAGTATTTTTGCCCCGCTCCGTTTGACGAGGTCACGACCGCGCGAGCTCAGGCAGCGGGGCTGGGTGCCTTCAAGGCGATTGGCGGCCGTGATTATTCCCGTGTGGACGTGATCGTCCGGCCGAACGGAGAGCCGATAGTCCTGGAGGTGAACACGCTGCCAGGCATGACCGAAACCAGCCTGCTGCCCAAGGCTGCCGCAGCGGCCGGAATCAGCTACCCGGAGCTTTGTCAGCGGATGGTGGACTTGGCGCTCAAACGAAAGAAAAATGTGGCCTAAGCGGAAACCTAAGAATCGGCGACTGGGGCGCGAGCAGGTGCTGGACGTGAAACTGCGCTCCAGCCAGGTGCGTGCCGCACGGACGCGTCTAACCACGATAAGCCTGGGGGTTGTGTTCGCGACTTTCTTTGGGCTGTACCTGTTCTACCGCGCCGGCGATTGTGCGCTCGACTGCCTGGTATATCAGAATAAAGCGTTCGCCATTGAGGAGGTTGACGTGCAAACCGACGGCGTCATCGCGGTGGACCAACTGCGCCGCTGGGCCGGAGTCAAGGTGGGGGAAAACCTGTTGGCGCTCGATCTTGCGCGGGTAAAGCGGGATCTGGAGATGATCCCTCTCGTGCAATCCGTCTCCGTGGAACGTATCTGGCCTCATACCTTGCGGCTTCGCATTACCGAACGCGAGCCGATAGCGCAGGTCAACGTGCCCCGGCCGCGTCCGGACGGCGGGCTGGAATTGTCGGTCTATCAGCTCGATGCGGCTGGCTGGGTCATGTTACCGCTGGAACCGCGCCATCGAGCCACGCCGCACAACCAACCGGATGATTCACTGCCTGTGATCTGTGGAATCAACGCTAACGCGCTGCAGCCGGGCGGGCGCCTGGCGGCGCCGCAAGTGCAAGCCGCCCTGCAACTCCTTGTCGCCTTCGAGCAATCTCCAATGGCCGGACGGGTGGACCTGACTCGGGTAGACGTATCTTCACCGGAAGTTCTGGCGGTGACGACCGGGCAGGGAAGCGAGGTAACTTTTGGCCTGACCGATTTCGAGCAACAACTGCGGCGCTGGCACGCCGTGATCGAGCAGGCACAGAAGGTGGGCGGCGCGGTCGGCACACTCGATCTTGCGGTGACCAACAACATTCCCCTTCGTTGGCTTGAGGCCAGCGCAGTTCCGCCTGCGCCCGCGAAGTCACCTAAACCCTTACGCCCCAAGAAGAAACATGTTTAACGCCTCCTCGATCATAGTGGGACTGGAGATCGGCACGTCCAAGGTCTGCGCCGTGGTCGGCGACCTTGGCGCCGATGGCGCGCTCAATATCGTCGGTCTTGGCCAGGCGCGCTCGCGCGGCGTGCGCAAAGGCGAAATCGCCGATGCGTCGGCGGCCGAAGAGGACGTGCGCCACGCTATTGTGGAGGCCGAGCAAATGGCCGATGTCGAGATCCGCAGTGTCTATCTGGGTGTCACCGGTGGCCACCTGCGCGGCTTTAACAACCGCGGCGTACATCCGGTTGTGTCCGCGGAACGCGAGATCACAGAAGACGACGTGCAGGACGTCATTAAGAACGCCAAGGCGATCAACCTGCCACCCCAGAATCATGTGATCCACGCCATTCGCCAACACTTCCTGGTGGATGGACAAGACGGCATCACCAACCCGGTTGGCATGCTCGGCTCACGCATCGAGGTTGACGTGCATGTCGTGCACGGCAATCTGAACCGGCTGCAGAATGCGATTCGCACTGTCAAGGGGCTGCAATTGGAGGTGGACGACATCGTGTTCAACGGCCTGGCCTCATCACTCGCGGTGCTGACCAATGAGCAGAAGGAGCTCGGCTCACTGGTAATCGACATTGGCGGCGGGACGGCTGAATACGTGGTCTATGGCAACGGCATTATCAAGCACACCGGCGTGCTGGCGGTCGGGGGCGACCATGTGTCGAACGACCTGGCGTATGGGTTGAAAGTGTCGCTAAGCCGCGCCGAGCAGCTCAAGATCGAGCATGGCTCCAGCTTGCTCGACGAAGCCGTCAAGGGTCACACCATCACGATCTCCAACGAACATGGCCTGCCGCTCCGGACCGTTAATCTCGAGCACCTGCGCCGCATCATGTCGCTGCGGCTGGAAGAGACTTTCCAGCTTATCGGTCAGGACCTCGAGCAGGCCGGGGTGCTGGATTACCTGCGGGCGGGGGTGTTCCTCTGTGGCGGCGGCGCCCGGATTCCGCAGATCGCCAAGTTGGCTGAGCAAGTGCTGGGGATGCCCGTGTCTCTAGGCAAAACCAACTCGATTAGCGGGCTGAAGTCGGCCCTGGATCAGCCGGAGTTTGTGACGGCCATCGGGCTGGTGAAGTTCGGTTCGTTTCAACAGCGCAAGCGCGCAGCCAAATCTTCCCTGGCGGATGGAATCAAGAGCACCCTGGGCCAATTATTCCGGCGCGCTTGAGCGATCAAAGGGACTTTCATGATTACTAATGCACAGATCGACCCGGTAGTGGACACGGCAAATAAGAGTACCTGCGTCAAGATCTTCGGCGTGGGCGGCGGCGGCATCAACGTGATGGAACTGTTGCTCCGGGAAAGCCTTCCTGGTGTGGACTTTGTGGCGGTGAACACCGATGCCCAATCGCTCGCCGCGTCCTCAGCTACGGAAAAGGTCCACCTGGAAACGCAGCCTTTGCGTGGACTGGGCACCGGCGGGGACCCTGACCGCGGTCGTGCGCTGGCCGAGGAGCAACTGCCGAGGCTAAGATCGCTCTGCGAAGGGGCTCATGCGGTCTTCATTTTGGCCGGCCTGGGTGGCGGTGCCGGCACAGGCATTAGCCCAGTGCTGGCGGGTGCGGCGAAAGAAGCGGGCGCCCTGGTGCTCGGGTTTGTGACCACGCCCTTCGACTGTGAAGGCGGCCGCCGGCAACGCTTGGCGCAATATGGGCTGGGGGAACTCAAGGCCGCGGCTGATGGGGTTATCAGCCTGCCCAACCAGAAGGTGTTCAAGATGATTGACGAGAACACCAGCGTGCTGGAGACCTTCAAGATTACGAACGACCTTTTGGCTGCCGGTGTGCGCGGGGTCTGGCGGCTGCTGATTCAAAAAGGGCTGATCGAAGTCCATTTTTCCGACCTGGCGGCGCTCCTGCGCGACCGCCACGGGGAGAGTTGCTTTGCCGCGGCAGAGGCCATGGGGCCGACGCGCTCGCGCGAGGTCATGGACAAGCTGCTGGCGCATCCGATGCTTGACGATGGCCATATGCTCGGCGAGTCAGACGCCGTGCTGGTGAGCCTGATGGCGGGCCCGGACCTGACCATGGCCGAGGTCAACCGCGTGATGGAGCAGGTCAACCGCCAGTGCGAGCACGCGCAGGTGATCATGGGGGCGGCCATAGATGAGGCTTTCAAAGATCGTCTGGCCGTGACGCTGATCGCCACTCGAAAGTGCTCGGCGCCTGAGCCGTTGAGCGAAGCCGGGGCGGCTGGGGAAGGCGAAGATCTCGCGGCGCAACTGGTGCCCCAATCGAATGCGGCGCGGCGAAGCTCGAGGTTCTTGCCGCCGGCCCCCACGTTGCCGCCGGACCAGATACAGCAGCTCTTCGCCAGGCAACGCCGGAGTGGCTCGCGCTCGGGCAAGAACTTGTCCAGGTTGCGCCAGGGCCAGTTGCCGCTGGAGATAGTCTCTAAAGGCCGGTTTGATAAGAGCCAGCCGACCATCCATAGGGGCGAAGACCTGGATGTGCCGACGTACATCCGTCGCGGCGTGGCGCTTAATTGAGCCGCCCTTTCATTCCATTGACCTCCCATTCCATTTGCATTTGCACGAGGTCTTCGCAATTATGCCGCACTATTTATGCAAAGACTGTTCGCTCAAGTGCGGCCCAGCCTCGCCGGGACGGCCCTTCTTCTCTCACTGACTTCCTCTGCGCTTGCGGCGCCAGCCGATTGGCCGCAATTCCTGGGTCCCAATCGCGACGGGGCCTCCGCTGAAACCGGTTTGCTCCAGGAGTTGCCACCTGGCGGCCCACCGCTTGTTTGGAAGGCGACGGGCATTGGTGTCGGCTACTCCAGCGTGTCCGTGGTCGGTGACCGTATCTATACCATCGGCGAAGACAAAGAGGTCAGTTCCGTCATCGCTTTGAACGCTATGGATGGCAAGAAGGTCTGGGCGTCAAAGCTCGGCAAGGCGGGCGCGCCCGGTCAACCGGCGTTTGAAGGACCCCGCGCCACGCCGACCGTCGAAGGCGACTTGCTCGTCGCCGTCAGCCAGTGGGGCGAGCTGGCTTGCTACGATGCGGCCCAAGGCAAGGAACTCTGGCGCAAGGATTACGCCAAGGACTTCGGCGGCAAACGCCCGAACTGGGGCTATGCCGAATCCCCGCTCATTGACGGCGATAAGGTGGTGGTTACCCCGGGAGGAACGGAGGGCTCAATCGTCGCGCTGGAGAAGAAGACTGGCGCCGTGATCTGGCGCAGCAAGGGCTTCACCGACGCGCCGCATTACTCGTCGCTCATCGTGGCGCAAATCGGCGGCGTGCGGCAATACATCCAATTAACCGCCGAAAGCGTGGCAGGCATTGCGGCGGCGGATGGCAAGGTGCTCTGGGTCGCCCCGCGCAAGGGCCGGACCGCGGTCATCCCGACGCCGATTTACAGTGACGGCTTTGTTTACGTGACCTCGGCCTACGGCGTTGGCTGCAACCTGTTCAAGATCACGGAGGCTGGCGGCAAGTTCACCGCCGAGGAGGTCTATGCCAACAAGGTGCTGGGCAACAAGACTGGTGGTGTGATCAAAGTGGGCGATTGTATTTATGGCCATGCCGATGACAAAGGGTGGACGTGTCAGGACTTCAAGACCGGCGCCGCCAAATGGCAGTCGAACAGTCTTGGCAAAGGCTCCATCATCTATGCCGATGGCCATTTCTACCTGCGCGCCGAGGAGAAGGGCACCGTCGCCCTGATCGAAGCCTCGCCTGAAGGCTATAAGGAGCATGGGCGCTTCGAGCAGCCCGACCGGAGCAGCAAGACAGCTTGGCCCTACCCGGTCATTTCCAACGGAAAGCTCTACCTGCGTGATTGGGATACCCTCCTGTGTTACGACGTGAAGGGGAAGTAGTAAGCTGATTGGTTAAATGGGTTACATGAGTTACATCGTTACAAATGCCGATTGATCACTTAACCATTGCAGCGATTTAGCTGTGTAACTTTACTCGCATGTCCACGGAGCTCACTATCGGTTTTCTCGGTGCTGGCAAAATGGCCACGGCCCTGGCGCGTGGCTTTGTTCGGTCAGGGCTCGTCACCGCCGGTCAGGTGATTGCCAGTGACCCGAGCGAAGCCGCCCGCGCCTCGTTCGCCAAAGAGGTCGGCTCAAAGACAACCGTCTCCAATCCGGAGGTGGCGAAGTTTGCCGATGTTTTGGTGCTGGCCGTCAAACCGGATCAGGTCAGCGGCGCGCTGGCCGATGTTCGGGACCACTTCACGGGGAAGCATTGCCTCATCTCCATTGCTGCAGGGGTGCCGCTGGCGAGACTGGAAGCTGGGCTGGAATCCGGAGCGCGGCTGATCCGGGTGATGCCGAACACGCCCGCGTTGGTCGGCGCGTCGGCCACGGCCTTTGCCTTGGGTAAATCAGCCCTTCAGAATGACGGTGAGCTGGCGCAGAGGCTTTTCTCCGCGGTTGGCCAGGTGTTTCAGGTAAAAGAAGCGTTGCTGGACGCCGTAACCGGCTTGAGCGGCAGCGGGCCGGCGTACGCCTATCTTTTCATCGAAGCGCTCAGCGACGGCGGCGTCGCCGCCGGCCTGCCGCGCGACGTCGCAACCAGGCTGGCGGCTCAGACCCTTCTGGGCAGCGCGAAAATGGTCCTGGAAACCGGCTTGCATCCCGGCGTGCTCAAGGACATGGTCACCAGCCCGGGCGGCACCACCATCGAGGGCCTTCACGAGCTGGAAAAAGGCCACGTGCGCGGCACACTCATCAGTGCCGTTCGTGCTGCCGCCGACAAGTCGAGGAAGCTGGGGCAGGGGTGAGGGGGACGTGATGCGTGATTCGTGATGCGTGAGCCGAACCTGCGCGGCCCTCACGCCTCACGTATCACGTATCACGCTTGAGCAGCAACTCCCTCACATCCACCGCTTCCATACCTGCAGCCCGAATCGCCCGCATCCCCAGATCCGTGTCCTCGTAAGCACGGCAGCACTGCGGCTGCACGCCCAACTGGCGGGCGGCTTCCAGGAAGATATCCGGCGCCGGCTTCTGATTCGTGACATCCTCGCTGGTTACAACTGCCTGGAATAGGTGCCGGATGTCCAGATGATCGAGTAATTGCTCGATGACTCTCTTTGTCCCTCCGGAAGCAACGGCCAGAGGTATCTTGCCATAGTTCTCCCGGGCCACCCCGACTACCGCGTTAATAGGTTCCACCTGCGCGATGAGGGGCAGGTACTCCGCCTCCTTCTCTCGGGCTACCGCCAGCGGATCGAGCCGCATATCCTGCTCCACGTTCAACACCTTGAGAATGTCGCGCGATGGAACGCCACCGAGAGAATAGAAGCGGTCTTCGGGGAAGAAGAACCCATGCCGTTGCGAGATCACCTGCCACGCACGCCAGTGCAAAGGCATCGAGTCTGCCAGCGTGCCGTCACAGTCAAAGATGATAGCCCGAGGGCGGGGTGGATGGTGATTGTCCTTATGTAGCAGCATAGCTTGGATAGACCTCACGCATCACGCATCACGTTCCTCGTGCCCCGCCTCAGCCTTTGAGCGCCGCCAGCCTCTCCTCCAGATCGTTGGCCATCAACGGCTCGATCACCGGATCAATGGCTCCCTCCATGAGGAACGGCAGGCTGTGCAGCGTCAGCCCGATCCGATGGTCGGTGAGCCGGTTCTGCGGGAAATTATACGTGCGAATGCGCTCGTTGCGTTCACCCGTGCCGACCTGCTCCTTCCGCTGGTCGGCGTATTTCTTGTTCTCTTCAGCGATCTTGCGTTCGAGCAGCCGTGACCGCAGCACCGTCAGCGCCCGCGCTTTGTTCTTCTGCTGCGACCGCTGGTCGGCGCAACGAACGATTAGCCGCGTCGGCTTATGCAGAATCTGCACCGCGGAATCGGTCGTATTGACTCCTTGGCCCCCGGGGCCGGATGCCCGGCAGACCGAGATCTCCAAATCCTCGGGCTTGATCTCGACGTCCACTTCTTCCGCCTCCGGCAGTACGGCCACGGTGCAGGTGCTGGTGTGAATACGCCCTTGCGCTTCGGTCGCCGGTACTCGCTGGACCCGGTGCACCCCGCTCTCATACTTGAGCCGCTTATAGACGTCCGTGCCGTTGATCTGGAAGACGATTTCCTTGTAGCCCCCGAGGTCGGACGGGCTCGAATCCAGGTTCTCGAACTTCCACCCCTGGGCGTCCGCATACCGCGTGTACATCCGGTAGAGGTCTGCCGCGAACAAGGCCGATTCCTGGCCCCCGGCCCCGGCGCGGATTTCGATGATCGTGTTGCGTGAATCCGCCGGATCGGGCGGCAGGATGCCGCTCTGGATCTTCAGCCCCAGGCGGTGTTCCTGGACTTCGAGTCGGGTGATTTCCTCCTTCGCCATCTGGGCCAGCTCCGAATCCGCCGGCTCGCTTTGCAGCAGCGCGCGATTCTCCGCCAGGTCGGTCCCGGCTTTGAGGTAAGCCTGTCCATGCCCGACCAGTTCTTTGAGCCGGGCATACTCCTTCCCCAGCTCCTGCGCTCGCTGCGGGTTGTCGAAGGCCTTGGGATCGCTCAAGGCAGCCTCGACCTCCGCAAAGCGGCGGGAGAACTTCTCGATGTGGGGACGCAAGTCCATGGCCTAAAACAAATCCGCCCGCAAAGACACAAACCCTGCGGGCGGATAAAGGGGCAGACCGTTAGCGCTTCTTCTTGCGCGTGGCGGCTTCAGCTTGGGCAGCCTGCGTCTTGACCATGCGCTGCTGGAACTTATCCACGCGGCCAGCGGTATCGACGAACTTCTGCTGGCCAGTGTAGAACGGATGGCACGAGTTGCAGATACCCACGATGATCACCGGCTTGGTGGACCGGGTCTGGATCACGTTACCACACGCGCAACGGATCTCGGCGGCCACATACTTCGGATGTATTTTCTCTTTCATAAAAGGCTGGGCAAATTACCATCCCCGCGCGGGATGACAAGCCCCAAGTGACGGCTTTTTCCGAGCGCGGCGCATTTCGCCAGTGCCCCCGCGGGTCCTGATCCAAAGACCGTGCCCCTTTGACGCAACTCCGAATCCAGCATCCCGCGCCCCTGGGGTGTCCTTTAACCGGAAGGAGGCGGCGAACTCGCCTCTCTCTGCGCGGGGCATACTGGCGTCCTTCAGCGCCTCAATCTCGCCCTCCAGGCGGGCAACCTTCAGCGCCCGGTCCCGTCGATTGCGCCTCGCCGGTTGATCTGCCGCGCTCTCGGGCCTGTTCTAGAAAGTGCCAAAAGTGAGAACTGACACCGGTCGACACCGGTCAGTGGAGCCTAACGCAAACGCTCAGCGATGCGCGGCCGAGGGCTTCGGACTGCAACCGAGACGCAACCGACGCATTCGCTGGAGCAGAAGTTGGGCTGTAGGGTCCTGCTCACGGCCTCTTTTGGCCCCCTCCTGATTGTGAAGCCGCCTCAGCCCCGACGGTGCCTAGGACGATTCGCTGGTCGAGTACTCTAGCCAGATGTCGCAGATCGCTGTCCTGTTCCCAGTTGGTGAGATTATTCATCGGGGCGATCCATACCTTGAAATCCGCCCTCCTGAACCAAAGCGTGCCACCGGACCCCTTGGCGTCATAGTAAAACACAGCAGCATCTCCAAGGTCCTTCACAGGGGTCTTCCCATACTGCGCGGAATCGAGAATTAGCAGTTGATCAAAGTCCTCCCTGAGGTGCTCCTTGTTCCGGTAGCGTTCTAACTGAACGTCGTATAGACACGATCTGTTGGTGGTTTGAAGGGTGAAGTGGGTATGGCTCCAGCCGCTTACCCGGCCTTTCGTGTCTTCCACTCCGGCACGCTTCTCTTTCTTGAACGAATCCGGCAGTGGCGAAGCGGCGCGCAATATTTCCGGTGGCTTGCTGAGCGGATCAAAGAGGAGACCAATCTCCCGTTTCCATCCAACTCCCAAGGCCGCTTCGTTTGGAAGCGCATCCAATATGGCTTGGGGCTCAGAGCCAGCAGCGGCAGTTCTGAACCATAAGAGCAATACCGTCAAGCCGGCCACGAAGTTCTTTCCAGCGTCCATACGATTTGAGGGGTTCACGTTGGGCGCGTGGGTGTGTTGTGTATTGCCAGTCATTTACTGGGTGCGGGCCGTCGTATTTGTGCCGGGAAGCGTGATGTTTGCGGAATGATTTGCCCTAACAAAGTAAGGATCATATCCAGACTTGGCCTGGGCGGGGTTCACGCTGGAGGCGTCGCTCACATCCCTTCCGACCATAACCCGCCTGGACCTCGCCTCCTGAACCGACCAGGAGTAGCGGAGCAAGCCTGCGACAGCCACGGCCAGCAAGAGGGCAAGCCAAGCGATCTTTCGTCGTTTCATACCCAATAGAGCGACCGTAGGTGCTGCTTGTTCAAGGTGCTCTTCCTCGCCCAACGATGGGTGTGAGCGGTCGGGGCCAGCCGCCACTGACGCCCGAATTGTGGCTGGCCTGAACGGCTGGCCCCCATCCGCTCCACACCTTGGTTGGGCCACGAGAAACTCATTGCTCCCGCGGTCTGCGAACGACAATGAAGCCCCTGGGCACGGCGCTTTCTCCCTGGGATGCGGTGGAGACCGAAACGAACTGCCACCCGGCGGCAGCCAACTGATTGATCTGCTCCTCCAGTTTTCCCGGATAGAGGTTCTGCTCGACCACCTTGTATTCCCATGCTTTTTGACTGGCATAGGGTGTTTGGCATCCGCAAAGCAGCCCTACGATCGCCGTGATCGCGATGAGAGTCTTAATCGAAGTAGTCATGGCGGGATTGTGTTCAAGTGCTCTGTCGAGGTTGTCATGCTTTTGTAAGATTGCGCCTGCTGGCCCAACTATGATTATGCGACAGCCTGACGTTTATCCAGGAGCGGGCCTGGCACGTTCCATTTTGGTGTAAGTTGTTGATTATTAGCCTCATTCGCGTTAGCCCTCAGCCGCCCGGTTCGTTTATTTCCAGCCGGACATTCTCCCTTTTCTCTGTGCGTAAGTTGCTCATTATCAACGACGCTTGTCTGAATAATGCGACGGCTGGTTCGTTTAGCAAGGCCAAATGACAATGGCTTTTGCGGGGTGCCTTCACTGGTTTTAGGCGCTCAATCAAAATGGCTTAGCCGATTCCTGCATTCATTAGTACATGTCCGCCACCCGGAAAAGGTGCCAACTTATTTGCACGAAAGGGGATGAATACAAGTGTCAGTCCTCACTATTGACACAACGGCAACACCTCCTGAGTCTGAGGCTGTGTTTGTGGGGGGTCATTCAGCAAGTTAGAAACGTAGGTCCACGTGCCCATCTGCAAGCGCCTGGCGATCCACTTCAAACTCATGGTCGTTTCCTGACGAAGGCGGCGCGCCAACATGACCTTGAATCGGTGCCCCTTAGGGCGCGCCCGCAGTTGGACCTCATCCCAACCAAGCCGCTCCAGCTCCTCCGTCACCACTCGTTCGGCTTTCTGCAGGCCCGTTTCCTGGCGCTGCGCGCCGTAATGGCTCGGCCCGACTCGCTCGACCACCGCCGCCAGCAGCTCCTGGCGGAATGCCTCCGAACCCAGTACCCAGTCGCGCCGTATCTGCTCATAATCCGCCGCCGACTCCTCCGCCCGCCGACGCTCCATCAGCGAGGCAAACTGCTGTCGCCCAGCTTCGCTGTCCTTTGGGATCCCCTTCTCGCCCAGCAGCCGATCCACCCGCAGCCAACCCGGCCGCTGGCCCGTGGGCTTGAGGTATTCAGGATAGCTGCTCCACGGATAGCTCTCCAAGGCCACCTCGGGCGGGAGCAGTTTGGCGCGCACCGGGTTGAGATGCACGTAGTCGCACACGGTGCGCAGGTAGCCATTGCCGTTGCCCTCCACCACCAGGGCTTTGTAGCGCCCCGCGAAGAGATGCCCGCACAGCTTGTGCCGAATATTGAAGCGCTTGGTGTAAACGCCCAGGAGCCACTTCATCCCAAACACCAGGTTGGGTTGGGGCGTCTCCAGCACCAGGTGGAAATGATTGCGCATCAGGCAATACGCATGCACCTGCCACTCGGTCTTGACGCAAGCCTCGCCCAGCGTGGCGAGGAACTTCTGGCGGTCATGGTCGTCCCGGAAGATATCCTCGCGATGGTCCCCACGGTTCATGACGTGATACATGGCCCCGGGATACTCAATGCGCAGCTTGCGCGACATGGGTAACCCTTACCAACACGCCTCGGAGGTGTCAATAGTGAGGACTGACACTTGTACTTGTACTTGTATGAACAGCTAGCTCCCATCCGCTGAATGCTGTGGTTGGACTGAGCCGCCTGGCGGCAGGGGGTGGGGCTGCTCTCCCTGGTGGCGTTGCTGAGACTGTCCGGCCGGCTTTGGCCATGCTTTCTCTTATACTCCTTCACCACATGCTCACAAGAACTATTAACAGCAAAATTGAAGGCCAATTTGTAGGGAATCCCTAAAGGGATATGCCAACGTTAGGCCGGGCCAGCGGGGTGTGCAACCGGTTTCGCCCGGCTACTTCACGCCCGCCTTGGCGGCCGCTTCGGGGTCAATGGCTTTGAGCGCCGCCGCCAATGGATCTTCCGGATCAAAAAAGGAGAGACCCGACCGGTATCGACGTCGCAGAGCTTCGACTAGAGCCGGCACCGCTGAACTTGCCCGGGGTCCGTACGCCATCAGTGCCCTGGCGGCCATTTCACGCACGTAGGAATCGGTCTCCTGCAAGGCCTTGGTTATCTCCGGCACAACCACTTTGGAGTCGGTGTGAATGCGACCAAGTGCATACAGAGCATTTCCTCGCCAGGTTGGGTCTCGCAATTCTCTCAAGAGCAATGGGACCGCTTGCTTGGCCGCAGGGCCAATACCCCCGATAGTCAAGACGACGTACGCGTGGTTATTGGACGGAAGGTCTTGGCCCAGCAAACGGATCAAATCGGGGAGGGCACAGCTAGCTTCGGGACCAAGCGCACGGAAGGCGCTAGATGCCTCAACGGGTTCATAGGAGCGTAGATGGGGACCACGGGCGATTTTCACGAAGTGCTGCCTCTGTGCCCATCCTCTCCAAGTAACGCTCCAATTGAGCAGTCGCATATCCCATTCCGAATCCTTTGCCGCCAGCATTCTCAGTAGCGTCGGAATGCCGTTCGTTCCTATCTGGCGCACGGCTGTATCGGCCCTTTCCGGCCAGGAATCGTTCCACTGGGTGTTGCCAGCCCGATATCCCTTAACCCAGTAACGCAAAGGCTTGCCCTTGTAGGTCGCCTCTCGTGGAGACGAAGCAATCAGGAAACACATCACAGAAGCGGCAAGAACCGCGAGACCCGCGATGGCACAGCGCTGTCTCATAATGCGTCTGCTCGCTGGTGAATTGTTCCCAAGGGGTAGCTTGACGTCGCGGAAGTACCCTCTGGGTCATTTTCCAGGTGGCTCAAAGGATTGTTGTATGTCACATGACTGAAATGCCTGCTTGAACCGCTGGATGCAGTAATCTGGCCCAAGGCCCGATAGTTGCCACCGCGTGCTTGAGAGCACCACGATTCGTTGCACGTTCGACGCGCTGAGGAATTGCTGCCGGTCAAGCGTGCTCGGAGATGCGCGGTGCTCCTTGGGCGGAACGCCGAGATACTCCGGCTGCTGAGCCAAGGCCACTGCGAGCGAAGAGCACAGAATCAGTAGGGATAGCTTTATTGAGTTGTTTGCCGAACGTCGAAGCTCACTGGCCGGGAGCAGCGGCCAGCGATACCGCCATTGAAACAAACTGAACCGGCTGCTCCCGGTCCAGTGCAGCGGCTTGTTGGGAGGCTCCTCAATAGATCTCATAAATGCCTTCCGCCACCTGATCGTATGCTGAGTGGTGATTACCAATCACGCCACCACCATACCCCACGTCTGGTCTGTAATCGGTGCTCCCGGACGCAGTTACAACCTCCAAACCAAAGTAAGGGACCGAGTGGCCGCCGGTGGAATGAATGCCAAATATCCTCATGCTGACCCGTCCGTATTCCGGCGCATATTCCACGAGGAGCGGTTTCAAAGCAAGGATTGTGGGAGGGAGGTTCGTATCCCGCCACTGGGAATGAAAACCGTTCGTGTGCTGCTCCGCTAAGTCGGCGCAGGCTCGCCGGACAGCATCCCATCCCCCGGCCAACTCCATCCGAGCACGGACTTTCTCACGTTGAGAACGCCGCTCAAGAAACTGCGGGGGCCAAGCAACGAGCAAAGAGGGTAGCACCAAGGCCAAGGTGACTACGGTAAGGAGTAACCCAAGGAGGACACTCAGCAGCTTTCTCTCTAATCGCGTCGACTTTGCCATGCGTGCTTTACTGCCCAACTATGATTCTGCGACGGCCAGTCGTTTATCCAGGATCGGGCCTCGCACGTTCCTCTCGGGTGTAAGTTGTTGAGTACAAGCCTCATTCGCGTTGTCGTCCAGTCGTCTGGTTCGTATATCCCCAGCCGACAGCTTCCCATCTCTTTGTGCGTAAGTTGCTCATTATCAACGACGCTTGTCCGAATAATGCGACGGCTGGTTCGTTTAGCAAGGCCAAATGACAATGGCTTTTCCGGGGTGCCTTCACTGGTTTTAGGCGCTCAATCAAAATGGCTTAGCCGGTTCCTGCATTCATTAGTACATGTCCGCCGTCCGGAAAAGGTGCCAAACTGTTTGCAGGAAAGGGGAAGCTGAACGTGGCACACTTCAGACGAGGTGGCCACGCCACGCCGGGCAGGCCAGGCTGTAGGGGGACCGGCATCTCAGGTTCAGCCAAAACTCCGCCATTGGGTGTGAACAGCGAAGGCGCGAAGACGGGAAGCAGGAGACTGTAAAACGGCGGATTCGGGGAGAACCAGGGTTCACCCTCGGGGTGAAGGTCTCCGACCAGCGTGTATGGCTGACGGGATTTCTTGAGGTTCATCTGAGGGGGGTGTTCCGGAGGTCTGGCTGATTTACCGGTGCCGGCCCCGACCTGGCAATTATGACCCCGCCGGAGTAGGGATACGTGTAGAAGCTGCGGGACAGTCGTGAGGTTTGGATGGCAGGCCGCCCTGGAACCACCGTTGCCATTAGGTCAGCGAGAGTTTGCTCAGTAGCGAGCCACGCCCGCCGCTCTTGTTGGACCCCGTCGTGATGCCCAAGGTAGTAACCAAGCCACAGCGCGAGCACCATGAGCACTGTGGCTGCTCCCATCTTCTTCATTTCATACATACAAGTGTCAGTCCTCACTATTGACACAACAGCAACATCTCCTGAGTCTGAGGCTGTGTTTGTGGGGGTTCATTCAGCAAGTTAGAAACGTAGGTCCACGTGCCCATCTGCAAGCGCCTGGCGATCCACTTCAAACTCATGGTCGTTTCCTGACGAAGGCGGCGCGCCAACATGACCTTGAATCGGTGCCCCTTAG
>Ga0209697_10002581_pt1 | contig 25845 bp, 15 predicted proteins | sample AliMusrvi5mmetaG_FD_184115 | JGI IMG/M metagenome (GOLD analysis project Ga0209697, IMG submission 184115) | Freshwater lake bacterial and archeal communities from Alinen Mustajarvi, Finland, to study Microbial Dark Matter (Phase II) - Alinen... | ecosystem: Environmental > Aquatic > Freshwater...
ATCTGGATCGCCGATTACGTGCTGGCAGGTTACGGGACAGGCGCGATCATGGCGGTGCCTGCGCACGACAGCCGGGATTATGATTTTGCAAAGCATTTCAAACTCCCGATCGTCGAGGTTGTTTCCGGTGGTGATATCTCCGAAAGCTCGTATGATGCCAAGGACGGAACGATGATCAATTCCGGATTCATCAATGGAATGCAGGTAAAGCAGGCCATCCGGGCGGTTATAGAAAAACTGGAAGAGAAGAAGATCGGTTATGGGACTGTCAATTTCCGCCTGCGTGATGCTATATTCAGCCGTCAGCGTTATTGGGGAGAGCCATTCCCGGTCTATTTCAAAGACGGAATTCCGTATGTTATGGAAGAATCGGAATTGCCGCTGTTGCTTCCCGATGTTGACAAATTCCTTCCTACGGAGACCGGTGATCCACCGCTTGCACGTGCAAAAAACTGGAAGACAAAAGAGGGATACCCGATCGAAACAAGCACGATGCCCGGCTTTGCAGGTTCCAGTGGATATTATCTCCGGTACATGGATCCCGGGAATGACAACGCCTATTTTTCGAAAGAGGCCAATGATTACTGGCAGGATGTGGATCTCTACATGGGCGGTTCGGAACATGCAACCGGTCACCTGATCTATTCCCGTTTCTGGAACAAGTTCCTGTTTGATATCGGGCTTGCCAGCAAGGATGAGCCTTACAGGAAACTTATCAACCAGGGGATGATCCAGGGAAGATCAAGCCTGGTGTATCGCATAAAAGGAACTTCCCGTTTCGTTTCCTTCAACCTGAAAGACCAATACGAGATCACCGATATGCATGTTGATGTAAACATCGTAAAGGATGACCTGCTGGATCTTGAGGCCTTCAAAAAATGGCGTCCCGATCTCGCCAATGCTGAGTTTATCCTTGAAGATGGGAAATATGTCTGCGGTCACGAGGTTGAAAAAATGTCAAAATCGCTTCATAATGTTGTCAACCCCGACGATCTCATCAATCATTACGGCGCCGATACTTTGCGTTTGTATGAAATGTTCCTCGGTCCGCTGGAGCAGTCAAAACCCTGGGATACCAAGGGAATAGAAGGTGTATTCCGGTTTATCCGCAAGTTCTGGAGGCTGTTCCATGACAAGGAAAATGAATTTTTAGTTTCGGATGATGAACCAACAAAGGAAGAATTTAAAGTTCTGCACAAGACCATTAAAAAGGTCCAGGACGATATTGAACGGTTTTCCTTCAATACCGCGGTTTCCAACTTCATGATCTGTGTAAATGAATTGTCAGACCTGAAGTGCAACAAACGGGCAATCCTTGAGCAACTGGTAATCCTGATCTCATCCTATGCCCCGCACCTGGCGGAAGAGCTCTGGGAGCAGCTTGGACACAAGGAGAGCATTTTGAATGCGGCATTCCCTGTTTTCAACGCTGAGTTCGTTGCCGAAGATACATTTACTTATCCCGTCTCATTTAACGGTAAGATGCGGTTTCAGCTTGAACTGTCGCTTACCCTGACGATCCCTGAAATTGAGAAAGCAGCGCTGGCGGCTCCTGAATCTGAAAAATGGTTACAGGGAAATCCCCCGAAAAAGATCATCGTCGTCCCGAAAAAGATCATCAACATTGTTATCTAGTTGTCGTTTTTAACCACAAAGGCCACAAAGGAGCACAAAGTACACTAAGATAATCTTTGTGCCCTTTGTGTAAATCATTGTGAACATTGTGGTTAAAATACCAAATTCAGGCATACTCTTTGCTGGAAAACCCATTTCTTAAGTAATTTTAGACTGTATAAAAAGTATCTTTTATGAAAGCCAGTTCTTTCTTTTTGTCCTTATTATTCCTGATGACCAGTTTTGTATTACAGGCATCTCAAACGCAAGAAAAATCACAATCAATCCAGACTACCGGTTTTGAAAAGCAGTGGAAGCAGGTCGATTCGCTTTCCAATCTTGGCCAGCCAAAATCTGCGCTGGTGATTGTTGATAAGATCTGCAGCCAGTCTAAGAAAGACAAAAATGATCAGCAGTTCATCAAAGCCGTCATTTACAGGATCAAGCTGCAATCCGACTACCGGGAGGATGCACTGGCCGGGACGATAAAAGATTTGAAGAAGGAAATTAAAGTTGCTGAAGAACCCGTTAACCAGATCCTGAATTCCTTGCTGGCCGAGGTATACTGGAGATATTACCAGAACAACCGTTACATTTTTTCAAGTCGGACGCAGGTTGTGAATAATGCCAGCGACAGCATCCAGACATGGGATCTCAATACACTTTCGCGTACCATCATCCGAACATACCAGCTTTCGCTTGAAAATGCTGCGTTACTGAAGTCTGTCCCTATAAAAAACTTTGAACAGATCCTTGAAGTCCCGGGAAAAAATACGGTTGCTATCCGCGCATTCAGGCCAACCCTCTATGATTTCCTTGCATGGAGAGCGCTTGATTATTATATGGGAAATTCAGGGCCAAAGCAGGTTTCCGCCGCATCATTCAAAATTGACAACCCGGCTTATTTTTCGCAGGCTGCTGAATTCAGCGGGTTAAAGCCAGTATCAACGAAGGACTCTTCCTCGCTCGATTATTTCGCTGTGCGGATATTCCAGGATCTTGCGGCATTCCATTTAACCGACAAAGATCCCCGGGCATTCATTGATGAAGAGCTGAACAGGTTTGATTACCTGCACGACAAATCGACCGTTGAGATTAAGGACAGCCTTTACCTGGCAGCATTACAAACACTGGAGAAAGAACACTTTCTTTCTTCTTATTCGGCAGATGTTTCCTTTGCCATAGCACAGTTCATGAAGGAAGAGGGTGCAAAATACCATCCGCTGGAATCAGAAAGGTTCAAGTGGGATATTAAAACAGCCAAAGAGCGATGCGCCCAGGCAATATTACGTTTTCCTGACAGCGAAGGTGCAAAGAATTGCAGGATGCTTATAACTGAGATCAACCAGCCCTCACTTTCTTTAACAATCGAATCTGCAGTGGTTCCCGACAAGCCATCGTTGTGCCTGGTTGCATTCCGAAATATCCCGACAGCCTGGTTCAGGCTTGTTCAAACTGATCCTGAAACCATGCAGGAAAAAACCTCAGGAATGACCCGTGAAGAGCAAATATCCTATTATTCCGGTTTGCCTATACTCAAATCCTGGTCTGAAAATTTACCTTCCGACGGCGATTTCCAGATTCATAAGATCGCCGTAAAAATCCCGGAACAGCCGTGCGGATTCTATGTAATCCTGTGTTCTTCAGATAAAGATTTCAGGGACCCCGCACAAGCCATTGCATGGGCTGATTTCTTTTCTACTCAATTGAGTTATATCAGTCAACGGAACGATCGCAGCGGGCTCGATGTTTATGTTCTCGACCGGGAGACAGGGTTACCATTGAAGAACATTGGTGTGGAAGGTTTTCAGAAAAATTACAATTATCAGGGCCGGAAATATGAAACAAATAAGACGGGAGATTATGTCACAGATGACCAGGGATTCATATCAATTCCAGCCATTGAAAAAGGTGTGAATGCATCAAACTGTTACCTGAAAATTCACCAGAAACAGGATCTTCTGATCACTGAGAATTTTTTCATGTTTACTCCTGCCGACAGGGTTGATAAACCTTTCCTGGTCACTTCTTTCTTTACCGACCGGGCCATCTACCGTCCCGGGCAGACCATCTATTACAAAGGGATCCTGCTTGAAAAAACCGGGGATAAGTCGGCACTTAAAACCGGCGTTCAGACGACAGTTACTTTCCATGATGTCAACTACCAGAAAATCGCCGAGCAGACTTTTACCACCAATGAATTCGGTTCATTCAACGGATCATTCATTGCGCCACAGGGCGTTTTATTAGGCAAGATGACCATCTCCAATAGTTCCGGTTCGGCAACCGTGAATGTTGAAGAGTACAAACGGCCAACCTTTGATGTGACTTTTAACCCGCTCGAAGGGAATTACAAACTGAACGACAGTATTCTTGTTACCGGAAAAGCTACCGCATTCGCGGGAAACAGTCTTGATGGCGCAAAAGTTACGTACAGGATTGTCAGAACGAGCAGGTTCCCATTCAGGGAGTGCTGGTGGTGCCCGTTCCCGGTTTCTTCCGAAGTTGAGATTTCAAACGGAACCGAAACAACAATGGCCAACGGAACTTTTTCTTTCCGTTTCAGGGCAATACCAGATCCTACACTGGATAAATCCTATAAACCCGTTTTTGATTATAAAATATTTGCCGATGTCACGGATATCAATGGGGAAACACAATCCGGAAGTGATATTGTTTCCGTTGGATACGCATCACTATTGATCAGCATGGATGTTGCGCAGAAGCTAAACCTGGCGAAAGACAGTGTTTTCAAACTCAGGACCACGAATCTGAACGGCCGGAAGACACCGGTAACCGTCACAGTCCTGTTCCAGCGACTGCATCAGCCGGACAGGCTTTTCAGGAGCCGGAAATGGGACAGGCCCGACCTGGCGGGATTTTCAAAAGAAGACTTTTATAAAAGCTTTCCTTATGATGTCTATGATGATGAGGATAACCCGGCCAAATGGGCGGTTGAAGAAACTGTTGTCAGGCAGGAAATGAATTCACAAAACGATTCCCTGTTCCGGCTTCCTCCAAACAATCTGTTAAAACCCGGATCATACCTGGTTTCACTGGCCGCCAAAGATCCTTCAGGGGAAACTGTTCAGACCAGTTCACAGATCGTTGTTTTCGATCCGTCTTCGAAGGAGGTTCCGGCCAATGTTCTGAACTGGTTTGTCCCGCTGAATACCACCGGGGAACCCGGTGAGAAAGCCCGTTTCCTGCTGGGATCAAAAGACGAGGATGTGAATGTTGTTTATGAAGTGCGGGTGAAGGACAGTCTATTTTCACGCCAGTCATTAAAAATCAGCAATAATCAAATGCTGATTGAGGTTCCTATCCGGGAGGAATTCCGTGGAAACTTTTCGGTGAATTTTGTTTTCATCAGGCATAACCGTGCATACCAAAACAGCCAGACCATTACGGTTCCGTACACCAACAAAAAACTCGACATTCTTTTTTCAACATTTAGAAATAAACTTGAACCGGGAAAACAGGAGGAGTGGAAAGTAAGAATCACCAATGCTTCAAAAAAGGGCATCGGGGCCGAATTCCTGACAACCATGTATGACGCCTCCCTTGACGAACTGATCCCGAATACCTGGAGCTTTTCAATTTATAAGAGTTATTTTGCTTCCCCGGAGTGGGACACAAAAGGTTCTTTTTCTGTCTCCGCCGGCAGCTATTATCCTGTTCACCCGTCAAGTCTGGATTATTCAATTCATGCGTATGATCAGCTGAACTGGTTCGGGTTCGGATACTTTGGTGGTTCGCGCTATGGAAGGGGACTGAAGCCCGGGCTGGCAGACCGTGCCATGACAGTTATGGAAGAAAAGTCATTAGTTGCTCCCGGGAAACAAGGCAATAATGAAACTATTGTTTCTGAAGATCTGGCTGAACTGTCAACTACAACTGGTTCAACCGGGGAAAAGGGGCCCAGGCCTGCGTCAAAGCAGGAGATTGTTCCGAAACAGCCGGCTGGCATCCAGGTCCGCAGGGATTTCCGGGAAACAGCGTTCTTTTACCCGTCGCTTGTCACCGATTCAACCGGCAGCCTGGTGATAAAATTCACCGTTCCCGAATCGCTGACCCGGTGGAAGATCCTGGGGTTTGCACACACAAAAGATCTCGCTTATGGATTAACAGAAAAAGAAGCTGTGACCCAAAAAGACCTGATGGTATTCCCGAATGCCCCGCGGTTCGTGCGCCAGGGAGATACCGTGATCTTCAGTGCAAAAGTTGTCAACCTAAGCGATCATGCATTATCCGGTGATGTATTACTGGAATTATCTGATCCGGTTACATCAAAACCGCTGACCATCATTTATGAGAATGACGGCGACCGGCCCGTAAATGGTGCGAATCAATCTTTCGCGATCCCAGCCGGGCAAAGCATTTCAAAAGAATGGAAACTGGTAATTCCCGTGGATCCTTCGTGCCAGGCCTTTCAATACAGAGTCACCGCTAAAGCAGGCAGTTTCAGCGATGGCGAAGAGAAAGCAATTCCCGTTCTGACCAATCGCATGCTGGTTACAGAATCCTTGCCGCTTCCTGTGAATGGAAAAGGAACGTTCGATTTTCATTTTGATAAACTGCTGCAATCCCAGCCGGGCAAGACACTGAAAAATTATAAGCTCACGCTTGAGTTTGCTTCAAATCCTGCATGGTACGCCGTACAAGCCTTACCGGCTCTCGATGATCCCACATTCCCCAATGCCGATAACATCTTTGATGCCTTTTATGCCAACAGCATTGCATCGTACATTGCCAATTCCAATCCGAAGATCAGGCAGGTTTTTGAAGCATGGAAGTCATTGACCCCGGATGCATTGCTCTCGAACCTCGAAAAAAATCAGCAGCTGAAAGCTGCCATGTTGGAGGAAACCCCGTGGGTGCTGGAGGCAAAAGATGAAACCCAGCGGAAACAACGCATTGCCTTGTTGTTTGACCTGAACACCATGGCAAACCGACTCGATCAGAACCTGAAGATGCTGCAGAAACTGCAGAAGGAAAGCGGGGCCTGGCCCTGGTTTGAAGGTATGCAGGAAAGCCGTTACATCACACAGGATATCGTAACAGGCTTGGGACATCTTGATCATCTTGGCGCTAAAAATATCAGGGAAGACAAGGCGACATGGGATATGGTAGCCAAGGCGATCAGGTATCTCGATGGGGAACTGGCCAGGGATTATGAGTGGATCAAGAAACATGATGCCGGCAAGATGGGAGAAAACCATTTAGGGTCAACACAGGTTCAGTACCTCTATGCCCGGAGTTATTTCATCAAGGATCTACCCGTCAATTCGCCGTTGAATGATAAATCTGCACAGGAAGCATTCAACTTTTATACGAAGCAAGCCGAAAAATACTGGATGAAGAACGACCTTTATCTCCAGGGCATGATTGGTCTTGCATTGAACAGGCTGGGAAATAAAGAGATCCCGGCATTGATCTTGAAATCCTTCTCCGAAAAGGCGCTTCATTCGCCGGAGATGGGAATGTACTGGGCCATTAATAGCGGATATGAGTGGTACCAGGCGCCGGTTGAGTCGCAGGCATTGATGATCGAAGCATTTGATGAGATTGCCGCAGACCGGAAATCGGTCAATGAGATGAAGATCTGGCTGCTGAAACAGAAGCAAACGCAAGACTGGAAAACCGGAAAAGCCACTGTTGAAGCCTGTTATGCGCTGCTCTTACGTGGAACTGATTTACTTGCCAGTTCTCCTGATGTAAAGATCAGCCTGGGACAAACCAAAATCGATTCCAGGAAACTTATTGATACGAAAACCGAAGCAGGAACAGGATATTTCCAGGTCAGCTGGGACGGCAGCGAGATCCTCCCGGAGATGGGAAAAATCAGCATTTCAAAACCGGACGAAGGCATTGCGTGGGGTGCATTATACTGGCAATATTTCGAAGACCTGGATAAGATCACGCCTCACCAGACACCGATGAAGATAGAAAAGAAACTGTTCCTGGAACAGAATACACCCTCAGGGCCTGTCCTGAAAGAAATCGGAACATCATTGAACGGTGCCATTCTTTCAGGAGACTATTCACAACTGAAGAAAGGCGACAGGCTTAAAGTCCGGATCATTCTTTCTGTTGACCGGAGCCTTGAATTTGTTCACCTGAAAGATATGCGGGCATCGGGTTTCGAGCCGGTGATTTCATCTGCATCAAAGGATGGCGGCGGCGCAGTTTCCGGTTACCGGTACCAGGGTGGATTGGGCTATTACCAAAGCACGACCGATGCCGCAACGAATTTCTTCTTCGACTATCTTCCGAAAGGAACATGGGTCTTCGAATATCCGCTGCTGGTCAATGCTGCAGGGGATTATTCGAACGGGATCACAACGATCCAGTGCACGTATGCTCCTGAGTTCGCGGCTCATTCTGAAGGCATCAGGGTGAAAGTAGAGTAATTTTTGTAAATTCGCCGGCTTAATAAACACACTGGAAAAAAGATGCTTAGAACACATACATGCGGCGAACTGGCGATCCAGTATGCCGGGATTGAAGTGACACTCTGTGGTTGGGTACAGCGGTCGAGGGATATGGGCGGACTGACTTTCGTTGATTTGCGCGATCGGTACGGGATCACCCAACTGGTTTTTAACATGGAGGTGAATGCGCCGCTTTGTCTTGAAGCACGGAAGCTTGGACGGGAATTTGTCATCTCCGCAAAAGGGATCGTTGCCGAACGAAGCAATAAAAATCAGAAAATTCCAACAGGAGAAATTGAGATCCATGTCACAACCCTGGAAATACTGAATGTTTCAAAAATACCGCCATTCACGATCGAGGAAAACACTGACGGAGGAGAAGAACTTCGTATGAAATACCGTTACCTTGATCTTCGCCGTACGGTCAACAGGAAAAACCTCGAGCTTCGGCACAAGATGGCAATTGCCACGCGCAATTACATGAATGATCATGCGTTCATCGAGATTGAAACACCGGTTCTCATCAAATCCACACCGGAAGGTGCCCGTGATTTTGTTGTTCCTTCACGGATGAACCCGAACCAGTTTTATGCATTGCCCCAATCGCCGCAGACCTTCAAGCAACTCCTGATGATCGCAGGGTTTGACCGGTATTTCCAGCTTGTAAAGTGCTTCCGCGATGAAGATCTTCGTGCCGACCGTCAGCCTGAGTTTACCCAGATCGACTGTGAAATGTCGTTCGTTACCCAGGAAGATATCCTGAATACCTTTGAAAACCTTGCAAAACACCTGTTCAGTGTCATCAAAGGAAAAGAGATGGATAATTTCCCAAGAATGTCTTACGACCAGGCCATGCAGGAATATGGTTCCGACAAACCCGATATCCGTTTCGGGATGAAGCTGGTCGAGCTCAATGATGTCACACAAGGGAAGGGATTTAAGGTGTTTGACGAGGCGGCACTGGTTGCCGGTATCAATGCCACAGGTTGTGCAGAATACACACGCAAGCAACTTGACGAACTTACCGAATGGGTAAAACGCCCGCAGATCGGGGCTAGCGGTTTGGTTTACATCCGCTGCAACCCCGATGGTACCGTGAAGTCATCGGTCGATAAATTTTATTCTCCTGCCGACCTCCAGTCTATTGTTGAGAAATTCGATGCAAAACCGGGCGATCTGATCCTTGTTCTTGCCGGAAAAAAAGAAGCTACCCAAAAAGCAGCCGGGGAACTGAGGCTGGAGATGGGACGCCGGCTTGGGTTCATGAATCCCACGGTTTTCAAGCCCCTCTGGGTGATCAATTTCCCGTTACTGGAATTTGATGAAGAGACCAACCGGTATTATGCCAAACATCACCCGTTCACATCACCTGTGCCGGAAGATATCCCGTTGCTGGAAAGCAATCCGGGTGCTGTCAGGGCAAATGCCTATGACCTGGTCATCAATGGCGTTGAAATCGGCGGCGGTTCAATCCGGATCCACAACAAGGAGCTGCAGAAGAAAATGTTCCAGATCCTGAGCTTTACCGAAGAAGATGCACAGGAGCAATTCGGATTCCTGATGAATGCATTTGAATACGGGGCTCCTCCGCATGGCGGCATTGCCTTTGGTTTCGACCGCTGGTGTACGATCTTCGGGGGCGGGGAATCGATCCGTGATTATATCGCTTTCCCGAAAAACAATTCCGGCAGGGATGTGATGATCGACACACCTGCAAAGATCAGCGATGCACAGCTGAAAGAATTAAATATCCGGTTGGTAAGTTAACTTAAGCGGAAGCTTCCTTATTCCTTGAGATCCTTCTCAAATTCAGCCCTGTCTTCTTTTGAAAGGGAAGGACAGTTCAGCATGGCTTTGCGGAGTTCCTTTGCAAACTTCTTGTTGAAATCTGCGTTCTTGGTCTTTTCGCCATATTTATCGCCGAATTCCTTGTAAAGGATCGTCATCTCTGTCTGCAGCTGTTTGGCCTGCTGGTGCAGCTTCAGTGAAGTGGCCGTGTCCTTCGGGTCGCAAGCCCTGATTTTATTCATGATCTCGATGTTGCGGCACATGGCATCTCCAATTTCAACGGCGCTTTTATTTATTTCGTTGTCGCGGCTGCATCCTGATGACAGGATAATGGCTGCTGCAAAGAGAGGCAGGAGGAATTTTTGAATCTTCATGATGGATGTGTTATTGGATTTTCGGCAAATATAAAGGATATTTTTAAAAACGAACATTGCAGAGACCGATATGCTCACCGTGTATTCCTTATCTTTGCAGCCGTAATGAAAAAAAACAACAACAAGCTTGAGATCACCGCACCCGTCGGATCATTTGAATCGCTCATGGCGGCCATCCATGCCGGGGCCGATTCGGTCTACTTTGGCGTTGGTGTCCTCAACATGCGGGCGAGATCATCGATTAATTTTACCCTGAGTGACCTGGTAAAGATTTCGCGAATCTGCATCAAAAACAACGTCCAGACCTACCTTACGCTGAATACCGTCATTTACGATAAAGAGATTTTGCAGATGAAGAAGATCGTCGATTCTGCAAAAAAGAACAGGATATCCGCAATCATCGCATCAGACCAGGCCGTCATCCAGTACGCAAATTCCATCGGAATGCCTGTACATATTAGCACGCAGGCAAACATCTCAAACATCGCGGCCGTAAGCTACTATTCGGCATTTGCCGATGTCATGGTTACAGCCCGTGAATTATCCCTGAAGCAGGTCTCCGGAATAACCAAAACCATAGCAAAAGAGAAAATCACCGGGCCTTCCGGGAACCTGGTAAAGCTTGAAATCTTCGCCCATGGTGCATTGTGTATGGCCATCAGCGGGAAATGTTATTTAAGCCTGGATAACTGCAATGCATCGGCCAACCGCGGCGCCTGCTACCAGCTTTGCAGGAGGCCTTATAAAGTAACCGATCTTGAAGGTGGTGTTGAACTGGTGATCGACAATGAATACATCATGTCGCCGAAAGATCTTTGTACGATCGGGTTCCTCGACAGGATCGCAAAAACCGGTGTATCCATATTGAAGATCGAGGGGCGCGGAAGGAGCCCGGAGTATGTGAAGACGGTCGTTTCATGCTATCGTGAAGCGGCGGATGCAGTTCATGACGGCACATATTCGCAGGAGAAGATTCATGGCTGGATGAAACGACTGGAAACCGTTTATAACCGTGGTTTCTGGGATGGTTATTACCAGGGGCAAAAAACCGGGGAGTGGGCGGTTCAGCATGGTTCCGCAGCTACACAGCACAAGGAGTATGTAGGGAAAATTTCCAATTACTTCACAAAGCTCAAGGTTGCCGAGATCAAAATGGAGTCCGGAAATCTCATTCCCGGTGATCCGATCCTCATCATTGGTCCTACAACAGGTGTTGAAGAGCTTTTCGTTCCCGAAATCCGGGTGGATCTGAAGGTAACAAAGAAGACGAAAAAAGGCGATGCCTGCTCAATTCCCGTGAATAACCTGGTAAGACGCGGTGATAAAGTGTACAAAATCATTTATGATGCGCTCTAACCTTCATACACATACCAGTTTCAGTGATGGATCCGATCTTCCCGAAATATATTGTGAAGAAGCCATTCTCCGGCGATTTGAATCCCTGGGTTTCTCAGATCATGCACCGGTTCCGTTTGAAAATACGTTTGCCATAAAAGAAGGAAAGCTGGAATCTTATGTAAATGCCATTCTTCAGTTAAAGGAAAAATACAGTTCACAGGAACTGCCGCTGGATGTCCTTCTCGGGCTGGAAATTGATTTCATCCCCGGTATCTCAGAGCCATTTGATGATTTCAGGTCGGAATTTCAATTCGATTACCTGATAGGATCTGTACACCTTGTGAAAAATGAGGATACAGGAAACCTCTGGTTCATCGACGGACCGGATATCTCGATTTATGATGCCGGCCTAAAGGATGTTTTTGACAATGATATCCGGAAAGCAGTTACCGCCTATTACAAACAACTGCAATCCATGATCCTTGATCACCAGCCGGATATCATCGGTCATCTGGATAAGATCAAGATGTACAACCGGGATCGCTTTTTCTCGGAAAGTGAAACCTGGTATACAAAACTGGTTGATGAAACCCTTGATATCATTGTGGAAACCGGATGCTTTGTTGAGGTCAATACCCGGGGAGTGTATAAAAAGAGATCGGACACTTTCTTCCCCGGTCCTGAGATTCTGAAGAAGATTAAAAAGCTGGATATCCCGGTTACGATCGTTTCAGATGCGCACAAGCCCCATGAATTGTCGCTGGGATTTGATGAAGCAATAACAACGCTGAGATCCCTTGGTTTTGATAAAACGTTTACCCGGACGGCAACCGGCTGGAAGGACGTTCTTCTTTAGATTTTTTTACCGCGAAGACGCAAAGACGCAAAGGGATTAATTGTATTTCTTATGTCAGCCAAAATGGCTGCCCCGGCAAATTTTCCCCAGGAGATCCTATAGTATGCGTATAGGTTGCCTATACTGCTTGTATATGCTGGCAAATTGTCAGGATTTCGACTTTTGACTTTTAACTTTTGACTTTTGACTTATTCTACCCCTTATAAACCATAGTATAATGTTCAATCCCGGCCTCGATGAACATTTCGCCCTCGATCACGAACCCGTTTCGTTCATAAAAACGGACAGCCTTAAGCTGTGAATGAAGATAAATGGGTTTCAAAAGTGGCAAAGTATCGATCAGTATCTCCAGCAGGATTATCTTGCCAAAGCCCTTGCTTCTGAATCTCGGCAGGACTGCAAACCGTTCAAGCTTGATCTGGCCGTCGATTTCACGCCATCTTGCAGTGCCAATAGCTTTTTTCCCCATGCTCAGGATATAGTGCTGAGCCTCTTCATCATGCTGGTACTCAAGCACCGGGTCTACGCCCTGCTCTATCACAAATACCTTATGCCGGATAGCCAAAGCTTTCTCGGCCAGCGTTTTATTATCTGACTTAAATCTTTTAACCACAAGTTGGTTCTCCCAGATTCAAATGTACAAAGATTGTATGAGATATGCAATTTAATTTCCCGGCTGATCAGTCGATTTTCTTTATCTTCGCCTTGCACAAAGTCATTCATGATCACCCAGGATACCATCGGAACCATTCTTGCAGCAGCCCGGATTGAGGAGGTTGTAGGCGATTTTGTCTCGCTCAAGAGGCGGGGCGTGAACTACATCGGACTTTGTCCTTTTCATAATGAAAAGACTCCTTCTTTCACCGTATCTCCTGCGAAAGGGATCTTTAAGTGCTTTGGCTGCGGGAAAGCCGGGAATTCCGTTAATTTCCTGATGGAATATGAGCATTTCACCTACCCTGAAGCACTGAAATTTCTTGCCAAACGATACCACATCGAGGTTGAAGAGGAACAGCAGACACAGGAGAAAATCGAAGAGCAAAACGAAAAAGAGAGTCTCTTTCAACTGAATCAGTTTGCCCAGCAGTATTTTGAAGCAACCCTTTTCGATAATGAAGAAGGTAAGGCAGTCGGACTGACCTACCTGAAAGAACGCGGATTCCGGGAAGATACGATCAGGAAATTCCAGCTTGGCTATTCAAAAGAAAACCGTGAGGATTTTTCAAACTATGCCCGGGAACATGGATATAAACCCGAGTACCTTACAAAGACCGGTTTATCAATCCAGAAAGAGGCTCGCATGTTCGACCGTTTTCATGGTCGCGTCATTTTCCCCATCCACAGCGCTTCCGGCAGGATCATCGGTTTTGGCGGCAGGATCCTGGGAGCCGACAAGCAAATTGCCAAGTACCTGAATTCTCCCGAATCGGACATCTACAACAAGAGCAAATCATTATACGGACTCTATTTTGCGAAAAATGCCATCATCAGCAAAGACAACTGTTTGCTGGTCGAAGGCTATACCGATGTGATCTCCATGCACCAGGCAGGAATTGACAACGTTGTCGCATCCTCCGGGACATCTCTCACGCAGGATCAGGTAAGAATGATCCAGCGTTACACTTCCAACATCACCATCCTTTACGACGGCGATCCTGCAGGAATCAAAGCTTCCCTCCGGGGAACCGACATGATCCTCGAACAGGGAATGAATGTAAAGATCGTGCTTTTCCCCGCGGATGAAGATCCGGATTCTTTTGCCCGGAAAAACCGTGCTGCAGATGTTGAAGCCTTTCTTGCAAAGAATGCAGTGAATTTTATTCTTTTCAAGACACGGCTGCTGCTTGACGAAACTGCCGGTGACCCGATCAAAAAAGCCGCACTCATCAAGGAGATTGTCAGCACCATCGCACTGATCCCCGACGGGATCAGCCGTTCAATATACATCAAGGAATGTTCGTCCATGATGGGTGTTTCGGAGCAGATTCTCGTCAACGAGATGAACAAGATGCTCCGGAAAAAACATTCAAAGACCACACAGGAATCCGGACAAGCTGCCACGCAGGCAATACCACTCACAGAAGAGGCGGCTCCCCCGCAGGTTGAGCTTGATCTGAATTCAAGTGAGACCCAGGAAAAAGAACTCATCCGGATCCTTCTTCAATATGGGAATGAGGATCTGAGGCCGGAAACAAAAGAGAAACAAGAACAGGAAGAACCCGAGAAGGTAAAAGTTGCCAGTTTTATCATCCAGGATATCCGCAACGATGACTTATCTTTTGACTTCCTTCACTACCGCCGGATCTTTGATGAGATGGATGAACTGATGAAAAAAGGGATCATCGCCGATAAGGATTATTTTTTTCACCATGCCGATCCTGCCATTGCAAAAACCGCGATCGGGCTGAGCATCCTTCCTTATGAACTCAGTGATAAATGGGAAGAGAATAAGATTTACGTGGAGGCTGAAAGTACACGGCTGCTGGATTCGGTCTGTTCCGCACTCTATACATTCAAAGCGAGGAAAATCGACCAGATGATCGCGGAGAATCAGAAAAAAATGAAGGACTGCAAATCGGAAGCCGAATTTCTCCCGCTGATGAAAGAACAGGTAAAGCTGAAGAATATTTCCCAGCAGATCAACCTTGAACTGGGACGAATCGTTACCCGGTAAACCGGTTATTCCCGGACAAAGACAACCTCCCTTGTCGGGTTGCTGTTCCAGTTATCCATTAACTTCTTAAACTTTACATAAACTTCAGGAGTTATAACCCTTTTGTTGAAATGAATGCTTTTCTTCACAATGATCTTGTCGCCTTCTCTTTTTATCTCAAAGAGGAAATTACCGGCTTCATTCCGGATCTCTACGTTTTTCCCTGCAGAAAATGGTTTCATCCCATCAGGAAAGATAAAACTCAATTCATAACTTTCATCATCAAGCAAGGGGATCTCCAGCGATGACGTCCGTTTCTGCGGAAGCCAATGGATTCCCCAGCTGTCAATACCATTGGTAATGGTGGGAAGAGAAAAGAAGTAATAATTCGTATCATTCCTGAACGGCTGATCTTTTTGCACCGAGTACTTCACATACGCTTCAACCGGACCAATGGTTATGATCTTTAATTCCTTCAGGTCACCGGAAGACAACCCGCCGCCGATATAATTTTTCATCTTGTTCTGGTCCCGCAGCATCACGAACCAGGGATCTGAAGCATTTGTATAAGTTACCGAAACACTGCCACTGATCTGTTTTTTATCATCAACAATGAAGTTTCCCCGCATCGACAGCGTGTTACCAGCTTCATCAGGTTTTTCAATGGTCAGTTTCCCGTTTTGTTTTAATGCCACCAGCGTCTTCCCCGGAAGGGCAAGCCCCAGGCTTTGGGGATTTAATGTGGAGACTGATAAGAATACAGGGCCATTTTCCCTGAGAATGGCTTTTACAACGATGTCATCAATGTCGAGCAGGGAGCCAATCTTGTCATCATACATAGTATTCTTTATGATAAACACCGGTTCCGCTTCAATGCCTGCCTCTTTAAGAAGGGATATTAACAATACTGCTTTCTCAATCAGTGTGCCGCCGTTGCTTTTCCATGTTTCCGTGGCCGGACGGCTTATAAAACCAACGTTCCGCATCGGGATCGGGTACAGGCGGAAATCATTGACAACCTTATCCTGGAGCTTCAGAACTACATCAATATTCTCCCCACTTTCATGCCTTATATCTTCGACCGCTTTCTTCATTTCAGCATTGACATCATAAGCAAAAGCCGGTTGTTTCATAAAACTGCTGTAAACCTGGTCCCTGCCGGCTGCGGTGCTGAAGACCAGCCTTGGATAGAGTTCATAACCGGACTTTTGAAATTCTTCAGTAGAAATGGCAGGAACATCTTTCATCTTCCATGTATAAACCCGGAACGACCCGTCGTCAGTGATTGCCGGTAGTGCATCACCATTCAGGAAGCTATAATTCAGTTTCATGTTTGATGGTATGCGGACAACCATGTTCTGCTCCCTGACCGGCTCATATTCAGCCATCAGTTCATTTCCCATGAGGGCAGGAAAGAAATCCTTCTGCGAATGCAGGGTGTAATCCAGGTTGATCGTGGCATTGCGCTCTGTTCCCGAATGGGTGATCACCATCTCACGCAGGGCGTTATAGGCAGGCGCATTGGCGCAAAAGCCGGGAAGCACTTCATTGAATGCATTGGCCGGTGAAGGAACCTTTTTCCCGTCAGCCATAATAATGTAGGCTTCATTGATCTTCAATGACTGGAAAACCGGGTGATAAACGATGAAGGTCTCCCCGTACAGGCTTTGAAATGACCGGTACGACAGAAGCTTCATCTCTTTCCTGTAATGAAAATCCATGCTGCCATCGGGGTTCAGCGTGTATTCCCTGGAGAGCTTCAGGTAGACGGCATCACTGTTGTCTTCCTGGGAATGGAGGATTGAAGGTGAGCAGAAAATGATAACGGTCAAAAGTAGTAACAGGCGGATAACTTTCATATTGTTTTGTTTAACAGGTTTTTGGTTACACAGAGATGCACAGAGAAGACACAGAGGACCACTGAGGTTTATGTAAATACTTTTTAGTTTTCGGTTAAAATGATGCTGTTCATTTTTTCTCTGTGAATCCCAGTGGATTCTCAGTGAATTCTAAGATATAAACAAGTGCTTACGCAAAATTTTGTTGATAGATTGAAACATAGGGGGTCTGTCTTTTAACAACAGCAAACACCCTATTGACTAATTTACAACTGATTGCGTTAATCACTGCTTTATGTTCTTTTCCTTCGTCAATTTTTCTTTTATAGTAGGCCCTGATCTCAGGATCCCAAGACTTTGCTGAATTTGCTCCATTTGATAGCAGGGTTTTAAGTTTTTTATTTCCGAGATGACTCACCTTGCTTTTACCTTTTATTGATGTGCCAGACTCGTTCGGGAATGGTGCTATTCCTGCATAACAGGCATATTTTCTTCCATTTTCAAAGCCGGTAAAATTATGAGTTGTAACCAGCATGAACGCTGCAATGACCAGTCCAATCCCTTTTACCGATGTTGCAAGGTTAAAATTTTCCTTCAATTGCTCCTCAGATTCGATGAGACCCATGATCTGCTTCTCGAGCTCAGTCACACTTTGAGTTAAATGGTCAATTTGCCCATGAATATCTTTCGTTACAAAGTCATCCGTACTAATTTTTTGGTACTCCATGTGACTTTGAAGACTGATCTTCAAACCGCTCCTCAGGCGCACCAACTGATCCCGGTAAGTGAGCATTTGTTTCATCCGGATGATTATTCCTGTCGGAAGTACATACGGTTTCAAATCTGCTCTTTTATTCAGGGCATAAGTAGCAATACGTCGAGCATCAATCACATCATTCTTACCCCTTGTCATTCCCAGGCTCTTCTTGATCTGTAGACCAGGTTCAACACTAAAATCCGCATCCTGCTGACTTAACCAGGCAAACAACAACAATCCATATGTACCCGTATGTTCCATACAGAACAAGCAGCTTGAAAGTTTAACTTCGTGCTTGACGTACCATACTTTCATATTCTCAAATCCTTTGAGATCATTTGAAAACCGATGGTTGATAAACCGACCAGGTTCTTTTTCATTCAATATGGCTGCATCAATGAAGTTCTTAGAGATGTCGATGCCAATAAACCACTTTTTCTTAATAAATTTGCCCATAACCTTTAGTTTTAGAACCGGTAATGGTTGCAAAACTGATACCTTTAATAAGCCTCACGCTTAACATTCTAATTGGTTCATGCAACCTAAGGGGAACTGAGGACTAATTCACAAAATGATGCATAATCAGGCCTTCGTTTAGTTCACCTCTGTTCCCTCCGGTTTTAGTTGTTAACACTTTTGTTAGTTATTGACAAAAGAAAAGAAAAAGAAGCAAAAAGAAAAGAAAATCAACACATTACACATACTTTTTCTAATCAGCTTTATTCTTATTGTTAATAATGCAAATCTAAAGGGCCTTTGTGGTTAAATAGGTATTCAGTTTTAGAATTTTAAACAGTCTCTTAGTGTTACTAAGTGTTCTTAGTGCCTAAGTGGTTAAAAAATATTCCAAGGAAATCCGGTTGCCACGGATAAGAATACCGCGGCCCCTGCTTCAATTGAGAATGGAAATAAATCCCAGTTCTTTCGGTGCGATCGACATTACAGGTATGGGCGAGCGACGGACGAACTCCTGGGCGCGGGATCCTACGAAAAGCTCAATAACCCCCACTTCCTGCTGGGTCATGATCATGATGAGGTCGATATCACCCTGCTTTTCCGCATAGTTCAGCAAGGTGGGGATAAGCATTTTTTCATTTTCAACATCTTTGATGATCTCGGCCGAGAACCGGATCCCTTCTTCTTCGATAAATGGCTTTACCTGCGTGGCCAGGAATTTGAGCTTGCTGTACACCGAAGGATCATTCTTGCTCCAGATCCCCGAAACTACTTTTATTCCCGCGCCATATATCTTGGCAATCCTGATGCCCCAGTTGACTTTTTGCCTGCTCTCCGTGGTAAGATCCAGTGGAAGCAGGATATTCCTGCAACCGTCAAAATGATGCTTAGCATTGATGGTGATCACCGGGCATTTAGCCGAGCGTAACACCCTTGAACTGTTAGCTCCCATCACACCGACATCGCTCCCCGGAAGTTCAGGCTGACTGTGTGTGCCCATGATGATGAACTGGGCCTGGATTTTATCAGCCACTTCCAGTATCCTTGAATAAACCCGGCCTGTCTCGAGCATCGTTGAAACCTCCAGCCCGGTTTCAGATTTTACTTTGGAGGAGAGTTCTGAAAGTTTCTCTTCCAGCTTTTTCATGATCTCCTCGTCATGTGATGCACTAAAAAACGATTTGATGCCGGCAGGCGGATCATAAACATACAGCAGCACGATTTCTGCCGGAAGCAGGCGAGCCAGGTTATAAGACTGTTCCAGCGCTATAAGCGACTGGGGTTCAAAATCGACAGGGACAAGTATCTGAGTCATGATTAATAAGATTAAATAACAATAACCGGACAAAGGTAATGATTATTAAAATGACGATTGAAGAATGACGAATATGCGAATATGCGAATGTAAAGGCCAATCTTCTGTATTCTGTATTCTGAATTCTTTTATTTAATAATAAACAACGGAAAGTCCATACCGTAGCCGAAACTGTTTGGATACTGTGCAACGCCCTTGTACTGCTCTGAGAATTCGGGAAGCTTATTCTTGACATAGGATAACAGCTCTTCCACGGTGATCTTTTTGTCACCGTTGCTATCCGCGGCTCCTTCCAAACCTTTCAGGATGGTATAGGTGAACAGTCCGTGACCAAGTTGTGCGAATTCCGATGCAAACTGCTGACTCCCGCTTGCGGTGATCCAGTATGTGCCGGTGCTCCGGGCCAACTGTGCAATGGCCCGTTCCTCTATCGCCCCGCGCATTGCAAATTCTTCAACAAGTCCTCCCGACTGACAGGCGTCGAATACAAAGAGCTGTTTCTGTGCTTTAAGGTCTTTTGAGAATGCCTGCAACTCTCCCGCCGAAACAGCAATGTTCTGCATCTCGAGGTTGGTACTGATCAGTTGTGTCACATCATAGGGAACAATATAAAACTGCGGATTCTGTCCTTCGCTCATCACCCCGTGGCCTGCGTAATAGAATATAAAGACATCCTCCTGCCTCACCTTTTCCTTCAGCTCTGTGAATTTTTCCATGATGGATTTGCGGGTCACATTCGCATCCTGCAAAAAGATCGTTTCAACCTTGCTGAAAATACTTTTTGTCCCGTTCTCCATGCTGGTCTTGAAACCCATTGCATCTGCAACTGCATAGTTCAAACGATAAGCCGGATTTTTGTATTGGTTAACTCCTGCCACCATGATGTAAAGATTTGGTGCTGCTTTTGCACCGTTGCAGGTCACCCCGATCTCATCGGGAATTGCTTCCATGCGTACCTCGTTGAATGCAGTTGCCCTGATCCGGTTCACACCGGAAGTGAGCGTGATATTGAAAGTCCTGGCATTTCCCGAAATGGGTTCTCCAACAATGACGATCCCGCGCGGAGTGGCTTGCACAAGTTTTCCGTTCACATAGAGCAGAACCTGGTCAATTCCCCCGCCCTGGTCTGTCACCTCCATGGTAACGATGATCTGTCCCTTGTCGGTGACGGTATTGTTTGACGGTGAAATGATCTTTACCAATGGCGGCTTTTTTGAGATCTCTGTCTTTTGCTCACCTTTCCACTTTAAAATTTCCACATCGGTTTCACATTTTGCAAGGACTTCGGAAACGATATCGGGGCGAAAGAACTGATCCGCGTAATTTTTTGCAGGATAAAAGCTCGCTGCCTTATCAAGTCCGTTGTTGATATGCCACCCGATCAGATCATCACCACCTTCGGAGGAGATGAAATACCCGTTTGCAGTATAGAGGATCCAGTGCTTATTGTCGGAATGCGCAAAGAGTGTGAGCAGTAAAGCGCCATCGCTCATGCGGTACCAGCGGATGGTTCCGTCATTCATTGCGGCGACCACCGAGCGGTTATCGCCGGATATGCTGACTGACCAGGCTGCAGACTGCGTCGGGGTTTCCCATTTCTTCTCCCCTTTTGAATCCAGGCAATAGATGTACCAGTTGGCACCAAAGACAATCGAAGCGGTGTCAGTGGAAATGTCGACACTCCTTGCCCGTTCCAGGGGTTGTAAAAATTTCAGTCTTCTGCCATTGAGTTTCGGAACTGTGTCGTCCAGCCAATCGGTGATGAACATGGTTCCCCGGTGGTCTGAACAGCTTTTCATGCCGGGAAATCCCGATGTGTCCGTGCTGAGTTGTTTATTCTTTACCGAAAAATGCAAGGGAGGCTTGCCCACGGGGGTAATGCCAATTTCATCTCCGGGTTTATTTATCTTCAGATTCTTTTCATCCTCTGAACTATAAGAATTGATATCCGATAGTTTGTAATAAACAATGGTTCCATCCGCTTTCATTCTGCCAAAGTCAGGCCTGCTGCTGCAAAAGACGATCGAGTTGTCAGGTAATGGCTTAATATCATTCACCGAACTCTGGCCGGCATTGAAATCAACAAATCCGCCTTTACCAGCATTTTCCCATCTCCTGACCGGCGCCCATAAAACGCTGTCCTTATCGTACACATGATAATAGCCCCCTCCAAACAAAAAGCTGCCATCGGCCGAGAAGGAAACGACAGAAAAATTATTGAACCTGTTTTCGGCTTTGCTTACATCAGGCTTATAGAGCAGTTTGAGATTCCAGCCATCATACACCTCTATTGCAGCGCTGTTGTTGAATCCAACAGCTATTTTGCTGCCGTCGGGTGAGAATGCAAGGGAAATGGGATTTTTGCCTCCTGTTTTAACTTCACCTGTTTTTTTGAATTGATTGTCGTAAAGCCTCAGGTAACCATCGATACAGATCGTGGCAAGGCGACCGGCATTGTCGAAACAAAGATTGTAGCAGTCGCTGCCATAGCCATCCAGCTTTGCAAAGGCATCAAACGTCCCTTTTGATTCCGACCATTCAAAGATCCGTACACCGTTTCCCTTATTTAATGCAACGGCCAGGTATTTTCCATTCACAGAAACTTCCAGGTCGACGATCAGGCTCTCCAGGCCCGTGAGACGCTGGATCATCTCCCCGGTCGCGGTGCTGTAAATGTAAATGTTGTTGTTCCAGGTTGTTCCGGTGTATCCTCCAAGAAGTGCCATCTTCCCGTCGGGAGTGAGGGCGCAGGCGTAGAGCATTCCCTCGTTTCCCGCCTGGATGGGTGTGCGGAAGGTACGGATCAGTTTCCCGTTGGCATTATCCCAGAGTTTGGCGGTCTTGTCGTCGGAGCAGGTCAGGACAATTGTTCCTTTTGCATCGGCGCTGACTCTCCGGATCATTGAGGTATGCATTTCGGTGTTCAGTCGCAGGAACGGCTGGTTTGTCTGGGACATTGCAGTGATTGCTGCAAACAGCACTAATAACAAGGATGAGATAAGATTCCTGATACTCATGGGAGACAGATTTTAGAGGTGTATATGATCCGACGATTCCACTATAGCGAGTCAAATTTATATACTTCGGGAGAGAATGGCAAATGTCACAGACTTGATTGTTCTTTTTAATTCCTGAATATTCCTGCCTGGCGGCAGACAGGGATTAACGATTTTTGAAATCAGATCGGCAGGCAGAATCCTGACCGGGGATTGCAAAACAAAAGAGAAACCACAAAGGACACGAAGATTTTACACAAAGGGCACAAAGAACCAGGGGATAGCAGGCTTTCCGGTACTCCTGCGACGCATTGCAGTATGCTTCTTCTACTTTTCAGTAGACCTCTTCCACTTTACAGTAGGCTTCTTCCACTTCACAGTAGGCTTCTTCCACTTCACAGTAGGCTTCTTCCACTTTACAGTAAGCGTCTTCCACTTTACAGTAAGCGTCTTCCACTTTACAGTAAGCGTCTTCCACTTTACAGTAGGCTTCTTCCACTTTACAGTAGGCTTTTTCCAGCTTACAGTAGACTTCTTCTACTTTAAAGTAGACTTCCCGCACTTTGCAGTAGGCTTTATGAATTCATGGTTTTAAGAATTTCACGAAGTTATAATGAAGTTCCACGAAGAAAATAAATTCATGACTTCGTGATCATCGTGACTTCTTCGTGGAGCTTCGTGTCAGGATATTTCTTGGAACTATGCTTCGACTGTCCTGAAAGTTAACTTTGAAACTTGCTTGTATTGCGGGCTGGTACCTCCGTAGAGGGATTTGACATAATTTTTGACGGCCAGTGCGACATCTACCATGCCTGAATCTGCTTTGTACAGTATTGCATCGCGCGAGATCCGGGAATTGCTAAGGAGTGTTGCGGTATTGATCACGTCCGCATTTTTGGCAATCAGATCCGTGATCAATGCTGTTAAGCCTGTAACATTCAGATCGGCCTCATTGGGTTTATAAACCGGAATGCTTTCCAGTAGTTTTATCAGTTTATCGAGGTTGTCGAGCCTGCTGTCGAAGCTCAACTGGGAAACTGATATTTCTTTTGGTGTTTCTTCTACCGGCACTTTTACTGCATCATTGACCGGTTCCTTTACTGTCGTGCCATCGGCAGGAGGATTGGTCTTCATTTTTGTGTTTTTTTTGGCTTTGGCCCTTTCTCCGTGGATTTTACGAACGATTGTCCGGGCGCTTTCGTCTACCTGGGTTGACGTGTCGGTAGCCTTGAGGGCGTTCAGCACGCGTGTGGTGAGTTTGTCCAGGGGCTCGAAGGCCACCTCCCGTGCTGCTGATGCGTTACTATTGGCCGAAAAGGCGGCATGGACATCGCTGATCGCCGTCTTCGCATTTGCGGAGAGGGCCTTTAGCGCGGTTAGTTTAATGGAATCTTTTGAAGGTTTGTAATCGGTTCCATAACCTGTAACGAATGAAATGATGTCATCGAAAAGTGCTACATTTTTCGCATGACCGGTTTCTGAGGTACTTGACATACGATTTGGTTTTTGGGTTAATAATTAAGTGAATTGGTGATTTATAATTTTAATGATTACACGAAGGTCCACGAAGAAGTCACGAAGATCCACGAAGTCATTGATTTTTTTTCTTCGTGGATCTTAATTTTAATTCAGTGGAACTTCGTGAAATAATAATCTTTTAGCGTTTTTCATCGGATCCATCCCAATATGTCAATGATCAACATTTAATGAGAGTTTCTGTTTAGAATGTCAGCTCGTGTAGCTTGAATAATTAAGATAAATATAATACATATTTTATACAATTATTCATTTTTGCAACAACAAAAAACCTAATTAAACATAACAAATTTTGCCTTCTGTTATAGGTATTTTACCTCCCGGGGCCATGGAATAAAAGGCTGATTATGTGCAATTCGGAAAATTCGGATTGCCCGAAAAAGGCACCCTAACAAGTGATTGTTTCTGCAAAGGAATTAGTGGCAGAAAAGTTGACGGGAAAGCATATCAACTTTAATGACTCTTGCTGGCTGGAGGGGGGAATTGGGGGGATTGCTATCAGAGAGGGATCGACTTCCCAATGTATCTAACGTTTAGCTGAGTTAAGACTAATCAATCAGAACCGCCTTTTGCGGCAAACCGGGATCTTGCTTTCCCATCAATTTTGATACTCTTTCTCTTACAGTACTTTATCAGATCATCAAGGTTTACGTGGAAATCATTCACCTGAAGGCCATCTTTTACAAGTTTTTCTTTACCATTCATGTATGCCTTATGCCAATCATCCCAATTATCATATTGTGTTTCCCGATCATCAATAATTTCTAAGAATCTTTTCCAGTCATTCTTATCAATGTAAGCCATATTTATTATAAGAGCCATGGTATTATGATATTAAAATATGAAGCCTAACGCTTGGCCCGCAGCCATCTGGCAGGTTTTAACTGTTTAGTGCTTGTTTTTTGTTTGCAGGTCGTACTTTTTTGTCGTCCGACTTGTTTTAATTTTAATTCGGTTGTCAGGTTAATTCTTTGATGATTGTCTCGGGGTATGCAATGTATTCGCCATATTGCCCCTTTTTCATTTGCGCACCTTTGCTTTTGCCTAAACTTGTCAAAGCCCATTCGTCATTGTGTTTTTCAATCCATTTAAGTTTTTCAATTTTATAACTAAGTTCTTTTGGTGAAATACCAAGTTCTTTGGATAATGCTGTCGCTGAAAAATATTTACAGTCAAAAGTACTTCCTTTAAGATGCTCCACATTCTTTGTCGTAAATTGTTCTTTATGGATCGCTGGCTTTTGTACTTCAACTTTTTGAACAGAAATTGTCCTATGTTCACTACCTCGCTTAATTCTGTCAACCTCTGTTGCGACTTGTTTATAAAGCTCTTCGTCTTTTTCTTTAGAAATATAAATTCCCATTTCAACATTGTTCTGTTGTGAGAACATGTACAAATTCATTGAAGTAATAATTGCTTCATTTTCGTTGAAATAGCATTTTGCATGGAGGTCTTTGTGAAACAATAATTTAATTCCAGGCATTGATGTCAGCCAATTACTGTCATCAGGATTAATGTCACTTACTCTACCATAAATAATGATAATATCGATTGAGAATTTGTGTCTATCCTCAAGTGATAATTTGAGTTGATTATTTAATTGTAAGTACGGACTTATTAAATACAATTTGTCATTCGCATTATTAATAAGTTTTTTTAAGTAGTAGGAAACTCCTTGGGTATCTAAAAATTCTGCCATTGTCTATTTATTTTAAATGTTAGATTTTGTCTATTGAATGTTGTAATAGCATGCCCGCTAACGCTCCGCAGGTATCCACCTGGTGGATTTTGCATGGTTTATGTTTGCTTTTTGTCGTTCACTTTGCAGACCAAGGTATTTATTGTTTACCCCCTAAGTCCATTTTGCAGTTGCTGGCTTGTTTGCTATAG
>Ga0209697_10002586_pt1 | contig 25801 bp, 19 predicted proteins | sample AliMusrvi5mmetaG_FD_184115 | JGI IMG/M metagenome (GOLD analysis project Ga0209697, IMG submission 184115) | Freshwater lake bacterial and archeal communities from Alinen Mustajarvi, Finland, to study Microbial Dark Matter (Phase II) - Alinen... | ecosystem: Environmental > Aquatic > Freshwater...
TACGCCCTCAACACACGCCAAACCCGATGGTGTTGGGTTTGCTGAGTTCGCTTATACGATTGGCCTGCCAATGCCTGCAACAGCGAAGGATTGCCCCGAGAAATACTATATCTCGCGTTCGAACACCTTATTGGTTTTTGGACAGGAGCAGCGTGGCCAAACGATTTATGGCTTTGCACGCTGGGTGAACAAGAACAGCAAGACTGGTCCATGGAGTGGTATTATTACCGCGATTATTCCGTAAGGGAAACGAGACTACATACCCTTACAATTTTAGACCCTCAAGGTTTCAAACACCTTGAGGGTTTTTAGTATAAATCCGGATGCTGCCTGATATCGAAAATAGGAGGCCTTTATTTTTCGGTGCGAAGTATACAACAGGACAAACGTGTGTTGTGGTTGGCGATTATTTTTTCAGGTAAAATTTCCTCTTTTATTTAATCAGCCCAGTTTCTTCCTTAAATCATCTTTGACCATAACTTCCCATTCCTCTTTCAGAATACTTAAAACGATGCTGTCGCGCCTGATGCCATCGGGACGAAGGGCTATACTGCGCAAAATGCCTTCAACCTGGCACCCTATACTTTTCATCGCGGCTATGCTTCGCTTATTTTGACTGTCGGCCCGAAATTCAACCCTTTCCATTCCCATTTTTTCGAAGGCATATTCTAACAGTAAATACTTGCAGTGCTTATTTAATCCCGTTCCCTGGAATTGTTTGCCATACCAGGTATATCCCAGTTGCAAACATTTATTTGCCAGTTGAATATCATAAAAGCGTGTTGATCCTGCATATTTATTCAATTGTTTATCGAAGACTATAAACGGATATTCTTTTTTCGCTTCGCGCGCTTCAACTGCCTGGTTCAAATATTTTTTTAAGCCATGTTCATCCGATGCCTGAATCACTGAATATTGCCATAACTCAGGTTCGGTAAGCGAAAATTTTAAAAGATATTCAATGTCCGTATTTTCCAAAGGGCGAAGAATAACCCGCTCGTCTTCTAAAATGATCTTCTTAGTGAATTCAAAGATTGTATTCATATTCTTTTCTTTTATGGTTTAATTGTTCAGTTGTAGTTTTTAATGGTCAATTTCCCGGTCAGTTAATGATTGAAATGCATCTATCCCCAAAAACAATGATGCTTATCTTCGTTAACCAAATATGCAAATTCTTTGATCGTTTTTATAAAAGGATTTGCATGATAAATATGCCACCTTAAGTCAGAACGCTTATAGTAAAAAATCCATTCATGCCTTTTTATCACATAAGTTATTTTGGCAATTGGCAGTTCCGTCATTTCTTTTGGGTTGTTCCACTTAGGTCTGATCTCATAGACGATCACACTCTGATCCTCAATTTTGTATGCGACATCAGCCTGGCTTCGCAATTCCTCAGGTGGCCGTCTTTTAAATAGAAAATTCTCCATCACCTCTATAATATCGAGTGTTTGCATGATTTCTAATGCCATAATCTTCTATTTTAATCTAAATAAGGTCTATCAAATCTATTTGAAATACTTCTTTGCAAATTCGAGGAATACGGGCCAGTCAAGCAAATCGGTATGCCCACCCGCGTGATTTCTGAAAGCCAGTTCTCCCGATATTAACGATACATCGGGTGCAGGCATCTCTGTTGTGCCAAGTCCTTTCATCCCAAGCAAACGATAAACGGGGTCAGCCCCCACACATGCTAAAAACTCGCCGTGCGGATCAGACCATTGATCGCGGGTACCTCCTGTGATGAAGATGGGCCGCGGTGCAATCAGCGCAATTAGTTCATGCGCATCAACAGGCATCGTATCCCAGTGGCCCGCATATTTGATAAAGTTACCTGCCATCCAGTGATATTCTCCACTTCCGGCTACATTGTCGATGTTTTCGCCCCAGCTCCGCTTTTCGAGCGATGCACCCATCGATCCTGAACAACTTGAAAATACGATTGCCCATCGCTGATCGAGCGCTGCAGCGAGCAAAGCCGTTTTCCCCCATCGGGAGTGTCCATGAATTCCTATTTGTTTTGCATTGATCGCTTTATCTGTTTCGAAGTAATCGAAAGCGCGGCTTAATCCCCACGACCATGCTGCTAACACGCCCCAATCATCGGGTTTTCTTGATTGCCCTTCATTGACGATGCCGATAATTCCATCATTCAAGCCAGCGCCACTGTCCATCTGGATGGCCGAAGTGTTGACCGTTGCATACGCCCATCCCTGGGCAAGAACCATCTCCTCCGCTGAAAGTCCAATTGGATTTCCTCCACCTGAATTGGCCGGTCCCCAATCGGCAGTCACGATCAATGGAAAGGGTAAGGTTGATTTTAGCGGAATATATAGCGTGATGTTGATTTCTGATTTGGCTGAAGGGAATTTGGAATTGTCTGTTTGTCCGACAATCGTTTTTTTGATCACCTTACCATTGATATCGATAGTATCGATTGCGGTAACTTTAAAGCTGACGTGAGGTGTTGATTTTGGAATTTTGCCATATACCTCCTTACTGAAATCGTTGAGGATTTCGGGGCGGCGTTTTTTCCACCAGGTTTTTGCATTTTTAACCAGGTTACCGTTTTTCAGCATCAAAGGATCGGGAAGTTTATATTGGCCTGCTTTCGATTCATCGTAGTTCGACCAGTTTCCCCATCCGGAGCGCACATAGGTATTGCCGATCGAATCGGTCCAGTTTTTAGAACCTGGTTTTTGGAAAAGATAGGGCGGACGGCTGGGATCTTCGGCAGCTTCCGAAAGAACCGGCATTTTTATATTGAGTTTGGTGGCCATTATCTGCCAGTCTTTCTCAGAAGCATCGCGCATTTTTGACATATAAGCTGTTCGCTCTTCGGCTGTCATCTTTCTGAAATCGGTATTTTGTGCTTCCGAAACATTATTCATGAACAGAATGAATAATAGAAGATATAAAGTGGTAATCAGTACTCGTGATAATTGGCCTTTTGCAGTCATTGTTATTTGATTTATTGTAGTAATCGCTTTAATAGTTGATTGTATGGTTCTTGTTTAAACTTAAAATTAACTCTTCTTATTGGCTTCGGTCTTCATTTCATTTTCTAATATCGATTTTAGTCTGACAGCTTTATTGACTACCTTAACAATGTTTCCAAGCTTATCGATTATAAAATGAGTCGGATACAAATTTACTTTTAAAATATCCTTTAAATATGACTTTTGATCTGAAACAATCGCATAGTTAAAGGGATTCTTCAGTAAGAACGCCCTTAAATCGGCTTCATTATTAAAAGCCAGGCTTACAAATACGATATCATCGCGGTTTTTATATTGATCTACAAGCTCATTGAGTTCCGGAAATTCGGCTACACAGGCCACGCAACTGATGTACCAACATTTTAAAACAACAACTTTCCCTTTTGTATTCTCACTTGTATACGATCTTCTGTCTAAGTCGGTGAAGCTGAATTTTGGAAATTTCTGACCCTCCATTTTAAAATGTTCGTATTCTGTGATCGAAGCATTTTTAATGGTGGAAGATATGTTATTAGTTGATTGTCCGCTGATATTAAATAGTTTGTAACTTGTTTTGGATGCATCTTTTGACATCAGTTTTACAGGAATATATTTTCCTGATGTGAGATACTCCAAGAAAGCCGCTTTACTTATCTTGCCGGATGTATTGTCAATAGCAATAAAATCCGACGACAGGTTGATCTGCACGTTATAATAAGTCCACCATTTCATAAAGTCTTTTTGCAGGTTTTCGACATTCACATCTGGTTTTTCGTCAACCCCGTTTTCGGTACATGATACGGTTGCAATGACAAATAGCATGAGGAGTAACAGTATGTTTTTTTTCATCTGTATATAATTGTTTTTTAAAGGTAAGATGGAATAGCCATCTGTCAGCCGACGGATTCATTTCGGTTTGTGATTTATCAACCATGGCTATTTCATGGGAATGGTTTTTGTAAATTTACATCATCCTTTTTACTCACGATCATTTATCAGCCTGTTATTTTGAATATTATTCACTCGTAAGCTTTTATTCCTAACCAATAATGATACCACTCTTTGATTAGCGCAGGATATTCTGTTTTAAGACCGATATCTTCGTGCCAAATCCATTTTAAAATTAAGGAATGGTTTTTTCTTTATTTTGCTTCCAAGGGTTAAACGATCTGGTATATTGAGATTTGGCCACTTACTAGCATGAAGATAAAAATAGTAATACCCACACGATTCGTTCTATTAGTTTTTAAAATTTAAATGTAGGAACGTAGGAAACGTAGGAACGTAGGAAATGTCCTTATATTTCATTTTTTCAACTTCCTAAGTTCTTAATATACTGCGCTCCTACGTTCTTCTGATTCCTACGTTTCATGGTTCCCGATTTACTAAGTTCCTACGATTCAAACGTTGGTAAGATCCTAATATTCTGCTAATTCCAGCGATCTTCCTACGTTCCTACGATTCCTGCGTTCCTATTTCGTAATTTTTAATTCTGAAGGTTCTGAAATGGCGGTGTCGATTTCCCAAAAATGAAACATGCCAATAGATTCTTACACGACATCTGTATTATTCTCATTGCTTATGAATAAAGCACGTTACATTTGTCATGGAATTAATAATTGAGGTAATGAGCAACTTTGATGATATGGCGCGTTCATGGGATGAAAACCCTGTACATATGGAGCGCTCAATGGCGATTGCAGCAAAAATGGAGGAGATGCTCCCGCTAAGCATAAAGATGAAAGCGCTTGAATATGGCGCAGGAACAGGTATTTTAAGTTTTCTCTTACATGAGAAACTGGGTTATATCGTGATGATGGACAATTCTTCAGAGATGGTCAGTGTGATGGAAGAGAAGATTTTGAGCCGAAAGGCAGACAATCTTGTGCCCATGTATTTTAACCTTGAACATGAGCCATTCGTTGAGTCGTTCGACCTGGTATTTAACCAGATGGTATTGCATCATATTGCCGATGTGCAGTCCATCTTCGCGAAGTTCTTTAATCTGATTGTGCCCGGAGGCTTTTTGGCCATTGCCGATCTTTATACCGAAGATGGCCACTTTCATGGCGAAGGTTTTGATGGTCACCTGGGTTTCGATCCCGAAAAACTTAAAGTAATGCTGCACGAAATTGGTTTCAAAGATGTCGTTTTCGAAACATGCTACACTGTGAAAAGAATCTCCGCCGACGGCGAAATAAGATTCTTTCCGGTCTTTCTGATCACTGCTTCGAAATAATTAAATATGAGAGCGATCGTACTCATCGATAATCATCCCGACCCCGATGGAAAGTTACTTACCGAACATGGTGTATCCATTTACTTCGAAGCTGATGGTCTAAAATGGTTATTCGATACCGGTGCGTCACCCAACTTCGCGATCAATGCCCGCCGATTAGGAATTAATATTGAGGATGTTGATTACCTTATTCTTTCACATGCCCATCGCGACCACACAGGCGGACTGGAGTATTTTCTTAGGAAAAATAAAAAGGGACGCGTGGTGATGGCGCCATTGAGCAGCGGACAGTTGTTTGTTTCGTACCGCAAACAAATCCATCACGATATTACAATCAACCATCAGCTTATCGAGGAATATGCCGGCCGCTTTACGTTTTCTGATGACGATTTTAACCTGTCGCCAAATGTTACATTGATCCGAAATATTCGAAAGATTGATCCTCTTCCCAAAGCCAATTGTTTATTGTTCCAGACGGATGGTAAAGTTGAACGCTCCGATGACTTCAGACATGAGGTAGCATTGGGCGTCAGAACGCCTCGCGGAGTGGTGCTCTTTTCGGGCTGTTCACATCACGGTATTCTCAATATTTTAAGTACAGTTTCCTTGATTTTTAAAGATGAGATTATCATAGCCACGATTGGGGGAACCCATCTGCTCGACAGTGACTGGTATAGTGATTTTGAATCGGATGAAGAGCTTACAGAAATTGCAAACTCGATTTCCTCGAAATATCCGGGTATGAAACTGATTACAGGCCATTGCACAGGGCTTCAGGCACAGCAACATCTTTCGGCAATTCTTGGCCATCGTTTTGAACTTTTCCACAGCGGAGCAGGTTATAGATTTGATAGTCTAAAAATATAACTATACCAAAATCAAATTTGCATCATTTTCATAATTTTTGTAGTTTTAACGACTGGTTTTTGATAAAAAATGACTCGAATGACAGATGCCAATTCAGAAGACGCTTTGACACTTCTCCCCAATGCCGAAGAGTTGCTGGAAAAGAATCCAACAATGGTGGATTCCCGACTTTCTGAACCCAAAATGTTGGAATTGATTCAAAAGTTTGAAGTGAGCCAATTACAACTTGAAATGCAGAATCAGGAACTGATTCAGTCGGAAAAAATATCGCACGAAAACGAGATGTTATACAGCACATTGGTTTCAAAGATGTCCGATGGTGTCTATAAAAGTACACCTGCCGGGAAATTCATCGATGTCAATCCTGCCATGGTTTCGATGCTGGGTTATGCGAGTAAAGAGGAACTGATGTCTATCGACATTAAAACACAATTATATTTTGAAATAACTGACCGCGAAAACCTGTTAATGCAGGGAAAATTTAAGGATACCTGGGTTTATCGTCTTAAAAGGAAAGATGGTTCAGCGATCTGGATCGAAGAGAAAGGATGGTATAACCTTGATGAAAAGGGGGAAATTCGTTCGCACGAAGGGATACTGCGCGATATAACCGAACGCAAGCAGGCAGAAGCGGAAATACAGTTTAAAAATGAAGAGCTTCGCAGGATTAATGCAGAGAAAGACAAATTCTTTTCAGTTATTGCTCACGACCTTCGAAGTCCGTTTAATGGATTTTTAGGATTAACAGAGATATTGGTGGAAGAACTGCCCCAAATGACCATGGCGGAGATTCAAAAGATGGCCCTTGCGATGAGAACATCTGCTACCAATCTATTCAGTTTGCTTGGAAATCTTTTAGAATGGTCAAGCATGCAAAGAGGCGTAACCACTATTTCACAAGCTACGTTTTTATTGATGCCAAAAATCTCCGAAAGTGTGGTTTTTGTTATCGAAGGAGCAAATAAAAAGCAGATCACCATCAGCTATGGTATCGCCGATGACCTCGAAGTTTATGCCGACAGTTATATGCTTGGCGCGATCATCCGAAATTTGGTGTCCAACGCAGTGAAATTTACACCCGTAGGCGGAAGCGTTGCAGTTTCGGCAAAGGCAATTCAAGGTAACTTAATTGAGATCTCCATAAATGATAGTGGAATAGGTATGAATGAGTATATGGCTGATCATCTTTTCGAGCTTGGCAGTAATACGAGCCGTAAGGGAACAGAAGGCGAATATAGTACGGGCTTAGGCTTGATCCTTTGCAAAGATTTTGTCGAAAAACATGGTGGTAAACTGTGGGTCGAAAGCGAGGAGGGAGTAGGCAGTACTTTTCGATTTACATTACCTGACAACCCAGCGAAACTTTCTTAGCGCAATACCGTTGAATGATTTATAGAACGATTTGATGAATTAGTTATGGTTTCCAATTGTTCATTGACTCAAAAACTTAACAGTTTAATTTTCTCATTGCAATTTTTTTCGAAGACTTGTATGTATGTTTAAATACGAACCCATTAAATTAAGGGGGTAACCTGAGAAATAATTACAGAAAAAACTAAAGACATAAATTAGATTGCCATTAGATAAACCAGTTGTGAAAATAAAAGAATTCATTAATATTTAAAACTATGTGTTTTTTTTATTAATTTTCGAAAGAATAATTTTTGTTTTTACGACCGTAAAAAAGGAATTTCAGAGCCAATAACAATTAACTAAATCAATCTTCTTATGAAAAAGGAGAGCAAAACTGAAGCTGAAATAACCCTTCGGCATAAAGCCGAAGAATTAATGGGAAAAAAAACCTCAAAGACTGTTCAACAGCTTTCGGAATATGAAGCCATGAGGCTCGTTCACGAGCTGGAGGTACATCAGATAGAGCTTGAACTGCAGAACGAAGAGCTCATTCTTGCCAAAGAAAAGGCGGCAGAATTGGCGACCGAAAAATACACTGAATTATACGATTTCGCTCCTTCAGCCTATTTCACACTATCGATGGCTGGTGATATATTGGAACTGAATCTTTGCGCATCACAGATGCTTGGTAAAGAACGTTCACTTTTAAAGAAACGGAGGTTTAACTTTTTTATTTCCGACGATACTAAAACCATCTTTAATAATTTTTTGTGTGATGTTTTCAATAAAAAAACGCGCGAAACCTGCGAATTGACTATTTGTGCCAGCGGAGATAAGCCAATCTATGTTAATATAATAGGTGTCGCAACCGAAAATGGCGAACAATGCCTGATAACTGCCAGTGATATCACCGAGCGTAAGCAAAACGAACTGGCATTAAGAGAGAGCGAAGCACGATTCCGGAATATATTACAGGATATACCTTTTTTAGCTGTTCAGGGATATGGGCCCGATGGAACAACCCAATACTGGAATAAAGCATCCGAGCGGTTTTACGGATACACAGCCGAGGAGGCGATCGGACAGAACCTGCTCGATTTGATTATTCCGCCCGAAATGCACAATGAAGTTGAACATGCAATCAGGGAGATGGCTTCTAATGGTCAACCAATCCCTGCAGCCGAAATGTCGCTGATGCGCAAAGATGGTTCGCGCATTTCTGTACTGTCCAATCATGCCATCGTTCAATTGCCCGGGCGTCCTCACGAGTTGTTCTGCATTGATATTGATATCACTGAACGGAAAAATGCCGAAGAGGCGCTTAAACTCAGTGATGTTGCCCTCAGCCGCAAGAATGAATTGCTCTCTTCGCTGCTTCATAATTTGCAGATTGGCGTATTTATGGTTGAAGCGCCTTCAGGCAAACCATTGCTGGCTAATGAGATGGCGCTTAAACTTTTGGGGCGCGGGATTCTTCCGGATGCTTCAAGGCACAATCTGGCTGAAGTCTATAAAGCTTTCAGGGTTGGTAGCCGTATACCATATCCTCCCGAAGAGATGCCGATCATGTTAGGGATAGCCGGCAAGTCTGCTCATATAAACGATATGATAGTTGTGCGTCCTGATGGCACTGAAATATACCTTGAGATTTTCGGCTCTCCCGTGAAAGACAATAATGGCCATATCTGGGCAAGCCTGGTTAGTTTCTTTGATATCACCGAACGTAAACAGGCTGAGGATACAATTCTGCACAATAACGAGCAACTTCAAAAAATTAATGCAGAGAAGGATAAATTCTTTTCAATCATAGCTCATGACCTTCGAAGCCCTTTCAATGGTTTCCTTGGACTCACTGAGATCATGGCCGAAGGTTTGCCGCGCCTGACATTAGATGAGATTCAGCAGATAGCCATTGCAATGCGAAGTTCTGCTACGAATCTTTTTCGCCTGCTGGGAAATCTTTTGGAATGGTCGCGTATGCAAAGGGGCTTAATACCTTACAATCCTGTCTTCTTTAAGTTATTGCCGAAAATAGCTGATAGCATTGCATTAGCAACTGATTTGGCTAACAAAAAGGAGATTTCAATAGACTTCAAAGTTCCTGATAATATGAAAGTTTATGTCGATGGTGAAATGTTGGATGGTATCATGCGAAATCTGATAACCAATGCGGTGAAATTTACGCCACGCGGTGGAAGGATCCATGTTTCGGCAAAGCGTGTTCAAGGCAACATGGCAGAAATTTCAGTATGTGATTCAGGCATTGGAATGGATAAAAATATGATTGAAAATCTGTTTCATCTCGATGTTAATACAAACCGAAAAGGTACCGAAGGCGAAGCAAGTACAGGCCTTGGATTAATGATCTGCAAAGATTTTATAGAAAAGAACGGAGGAAAATTGGGGGTTGAGAGCGAAGAGGGAAAAGGAAGTACTTTCAGATTTGTTTTACCGATAAAGCCTGAAGTGAAGAAGCCACCTCTTAAATCATAATGGCTAATCGCATGACTGGTAATAATGTATAACTCATTAATAAAAACTGCCAGACCCTGTTTTCATCCTGTTGACAAATGACTGTTTTTTTGCTCATTTTTTACGCTGTTTTTCAGTTGAAATAGCCAGGACAAAAAAGGCACAAACCGAAATGAATCCGTCGACTGACGGATCGCTATTAGCTTCGCTGATCTCCGATTCCATCTGACCTTTAAAAAACAAATTATATACACATGAATCATTAATTTATTTTTTATAACTTTCCGAAGTCTAACTTTATACGTCAAGTTGGATTCCTAAATACCTTTATAATGAATACCAGAAAGTTAAAATCTGAAGAAACTGCTAACGAAAAGTCCTCCGAACATACGGATATTACTGATTTCCCTGTTGTAGGAATTGGAGCTTCTGCCGGTGGGCTCGAAGCGCTGGAGCAATTTTTCGAGAATATGCCCAAAGATAACGGAATGGCATTTGTCATCATTCAGCACCTTGATCCAACACGTGTCGGAATTATGCCGGAACTCTTGCAACGGATTACTTCAATGAAAGTAGTACAGGTAACTGATAGGATCAAGGTTAAGCCTGATTGCGTATATGTGATACCGCCAAACAGAAGCATGTCTATGCTGAATGGGGCACTTCATTTATTTGAACCCATCGAAAGTCATGGACTCCGTTTACCCATCGATATATTCTTCCGATCACTGGCCGAAGACCGTAAGGAAAAAAGCATCGCAATTGTCCTTTCGGGAATGGGATCTGATGGTAGCCTTGGACTGAAAGCAATAAAAGAAAAAAACGGTAAAGTACTTGTTCAGGAACCTTCGTCGGCTAAATTCGATAGCATGCCACGAAATGCAATACAGGCTGTAATTGCTGATATTGTGGCTTCAGCAAGTGAGTTACCATCGAAATTGATCCAATTCCTGAATTTTGTCCCGGTTTCCAAAGGGGATGTCGATAAAGAGTCACTCAATATAAGTAACCTCGAGAAAATTATCATCCTGCTCCGCGAACAAACCGGACACGATTTTTCGTTGTATAAGAAAAATACGCTGTTCCGTCGAATCGAGCGGCGTAAAGGGGTTCACCAGATCGACAAAATAAGTAACTATGTCCGTTTTTTGCAGGGAAATCCAAAAGAGGTAGAGATCCTTTTCAAAGAGTTACTGATAGGGGTAACGAGTTTTTTCCGCGATGCGGCTGTGTGGGATATGCTGAGGGATATCGTTATTCCTGAAATGATCAAGGATCTGCCCGACAAATATGTTCTCCGTGCTTGGGTAACAGGTTGCTCTACTGGCGAAGAGGCTTATTCGTTGGCCATGACTTTCAGAGAGGTGATGGAAAAGATGAAAAAAAGCAGAACCCTCACCTTGCAAATATTTGGAACCGATCTCGACACCGATGCCATCGAGATTGCCCGTAAAGGTTGTTTCTCAAAAAACTGCGAGACCGATATTTCGCCCGAGCGGCTAAAACGTTTTTTCACGGTTGAAGGGGATGGTTACCGCGTAAATAGCGCAATTCGCGAAATGGTTGTATTTGCTCCGCAAAATGTGATCAAGGACCCCCCGTTTACAAAGCTCGATATTCTTTCGTGTCGCAACATGCTCATATATATGGAGCCTGAATTGCAAAAGAAACTGATATCGTTGTTTAACTATAGTCTCAATCCGGGTGGCATCATGTTGCTTGGTACTGCGGAGACACTGGGCAATCATCATTTTGGTTTCGAAGAGCTAAATTCAAAATTCCGCATCTTTAAGCGGACGGCGACCTTTCAGCCGTCTGAAATGGTTGATTTCCCAAGTTCCTTTTACCGCAGGCAAGAGGTGTCGACCGAAAATAAGATTACTACTCAAATTGCTGAAAATATCCAGATGCTCGCCGATCAGATTTTGCTTCAGCGGTTTGCCCCTGCAAGTGTGATGGTCAACAGCAAAGGCGATATTATTTACATTACAGGTCGTACCGGGAAATATCTCGAACCTGTGGCAGGCAAAGCAAACTGGAACATTCATGCTATGGCACGCGAGGGATTGCGCCAGATTTTACCAGGAGCATTTCGTAAAGCGTTGCAAAATTTCGAACCTGTTGTTGAGCGCAATGTTAAGATGGGATACAACGGAGGTACTCATTTCGTTGATGTCACAGTTCAGTGTATCGAATCGCCAGAATCAATCAAGGGTATGGTAATGATCGTATTTACCGATGTGCCGGCAATGATTGAACTTGAAGTATTGAATGCTAAAACAGGGAAACGAAGTTCAACCGGCAGGCAAAGGCAATTGGAGATGGAGTTGCAGCGAAGCAAGGAAGACATGCGAAGCATCAGCGAAGAGATGCAAACATCTCAGGAAGAGCTTAAATCGACCAATGAAGAATTGCAGTCGACCAACGAAGAATTGCAATCGACCAACGAGGAGCTCACCACTTCGAAAGAGGAGATGCTGAGCCTGAACGAAGAGCTGCAAACTGTGAATATTGAGCTTCAGAGCAAGGTGAGTGATTATTCGAGAGCAAACGACGACATGAAAAACCTGCTCAACAGCACCGAAATTGCGACACTTTTCCTCGACAAGGATTTGAATATCCGCAGATTTACAGACCAGGTTACCAGGATATTCAAATTGCGCACCACAGATATTGGGCGGCCGTTTACCGACCTTGTCACCGATTTACAATATCCCGAAATCGATAATCATGCCCGCCAGGTGATCAAAACGTTTACGTCGGTCGAAACTTCGATAGCAACAAACGATGGCAGGTGGTATAAAGTGCGAATTATGCCCTACCGCACCATCGACGACCGCATCGATGGTATAGTAATGACATTTACGGATATAACTATTGCTAAAAAATTGGAGCTCGAGCTCATGGCCGTCAACGAAAAGCTTCGGAAAAGTATGGAAGAAAAATGAAACCCTCCCCTTCGAGCGGTTGAAAACCCTCGAAGGGGTGGATAGCGTACAAGCCCTTCGAGCGGTCGTAGACCCTCGAAGGGGAGTAACTAAAGCGCCACTTCGAGGTTGAACCCACCCCTTCGAGCGGTTGAAAACCCTCGAAGGGGAGTAACTAAGGCAGACACTCGAGGGGCTCGCGGGAAGTTTTTAAATTAAATAGATATGGAAACAAAAATTCCTTTGGAACCGTCACATTTCTACCATATTTATAATCATGCCAATGGATTTGATAATTTTTTCATTGACAGATACGATTATCAAAGTTTTCTGAATGGCTATATCAAATACATTGTACCAATATGTGACACTTTTGCATATTGCCTTATGCCAAATCACTTTCATTTTTTTATTCAAATAAAGCCGGAGCCTGAACTCATTAAGTCACTTAGAACAATTGAAGGAACACAAAAGGTTTGTTGCGAAACGATAAGCTACCGGTTTTCTCACTATTTTAATAGCTATGCCCAGCATTATAATAAAAAATATAAGCGTCAAGGCAGTTTATTCAGGAGCGGCTTTAAACGGAAACCAGTAGATACAAGCGAATATTTCCTTCATTTAGTGCACTATATACATTCAAATCCAGTTAAAGACAAATTCGTCAATAAAATAGAACAATGGGAATTTTCATCTTACAATCCAATATTATATAGTACGAACACATTTCTAAATAATGCTACTGTTATTGAATATTTCGGAAATATCGATAACTTTAAATTGGTGCATGAAAATATATTCGATGTCCCTTCAGGTGGTTTAGACCTCCCCTTCGAGCGGTCGTAGACCCTCGAAGAGGGGATAAAGAAAGCCGCTTCGAGGGTCTGCGACCGCTCGAAGGGCACTTAAAAACCCTCGAAGGGGAGAAAGCACTCCCTTCGTGGGTCTGCAACCTCCCTTCGAGCGGTCGTAGACCCTCGAAGGGAGGATAAAGAAAGCCGCTTCGAGGGTCTGCGACCGCTCGAAGGGCTGGCGAAAATAAATAAACAAATTTGACTAACATGAAAAAGGATGGCAAATCAGAATCTTCTGCTTATCTACGTAAAAAAGCAGAGGAATTAAGTAAAAAGAGACCGTCAAAATCAGCTTCCCAACCTGATGAAGCAGAAATGCTTAAATTGATTCATGAACTCGAAGTGCATCAGATTGAACTTGAATTGCAGAATCATGAACTCTTGCGGGCAAAAGCACAATTCACTGCCGACGCCGAAAAATATGCCGAATTATACGATTTTGCACCATCAGGCTATTTTACCCTTGCTGCTAATGGCGAAATATTAGAGCTAAACCTAAGCGGTTCGCAAATGCTTGGTAAAGACCGAATGTTTTTAAGAAATAAGTTATTTGGTCTTTATGTCGCCGACGATTCAAAACTTACCTTCACCAGGTTTCTTGATAAAGTATTAAACTACAAATCAAAAGAAACCTGCGAAGTAGCCTTGCTTGTTAATGGCGGTTTGCAGGTGTATGTGAACCTTTCGGGCACAACATCCGAAAATGGCGACCAATGCCTTTTAATTGCGACAGATATTACCGCGCGCAAAAAAGCAGAGGCAGAACTCCTCGAAAAGGAGGTTCAATACTACCACCTTGCCAATGCAGGAATTGCACTTACATGGACATCGGGCATCGACAAATTATGTAATTATTTTAACGAGCCCTGGTTAAAGTTTACAGGCCGGACCCTCGAACAGGAGTTAGGTAACGGGTGGGCAGAGGGTGTTCATCCCGAGGATTTGGATCGCTGTCTTGAAATTTACACAACGGCTTTCGATCGCCGCGAACCATTTGAAATGGAATACCGTTTACGCCATGTGAGCGGCGAATACCGGTGGATAACCGATATTGGTACTCCAAATTTCAATGTTTCCGGCGAATTTATTGGATATATCGGCAGTTGTTTCGACATCACCGAACGCATAAAAGCCGAAAAAGAAATCAGGAATATAAAGGAACATTTTCAGGCATTAATCGAAAAAGCACCAGATGGAATAGTGCTATTAGACGCAGAAGGAAATTTCAAGTACATCAGTCCCTCAGCAAAAAGAATCTCGGGTTTTTCAGCTTTAGAAGAAATCATTGGAAATCCAGCTGAATACACACATCCCGATGATTTGAACATGGTTCTTTCTGCTTTATCCCGGATAATTCAAGATCCATCCTATATTCCTACGCTCCAGTACCGTTATCGCCATAAAACAGGAAATTGGCTGTGGGTTGAAAGTACTTTCACTAATCTACTCGCTGATTCAAATGTCGAATCTATATTAATTAATTTCCGCAATATCACAGAACAAAAGCAGGCAGAAGAGAAGCTCATGCATGTGACGCGGCTCTATGCATTTCTTGGCCAGGTCAATCAGGCAATTGTCTGGAACAGGCATGAGGATGAATTGTTTGATAAGATATGCAACGTGGCTGTTGAGTTCGGACAGTTTCGCATGGCATGGATTGGATTGACTGAAGAAAGCAGTGAGCGGGTAATACCAGTTTCTGTTGCAGGATTTGACGATGGTTACCTTGAAACGGTTCAGATCACAGCGAATGATCAACCTACAGGGAGAGGCCCAAGCGGACAAGCGCTACAGCATAATAAATTAATGATCTGCAACGATATTTCCACAGATCCACAAATGATTTCCTGGAGGGCCGAGGCATTACGCCGCGGATATCGTTCATCGGCTTCTGTTCCATTCAACCGAATGGGTAAATTGGAAGGAACATTAAATATTTATTCTGCAGAAACGGACTTTTTCGGCGAGGATCAGCTTAAGTTTTTAGATGAGATTAGTGCGAATATTTCGTTTGCTCTCGACGCAATGACCTCGGAAACTGAAAGAAGGAAGACTGCAGATTTGCTGCGAAAGAGCGAAAAGCAATATAGAAGCCTATTTAATAACTTCCTCGACAGCGTAGCCGTTTATGAGCTCATTCAGGATGAAACAGGAAAACCAATGGACTATATATTTATCCAGGTAAATGAAGCTTTTACAAAGCAGATCGGCCTTCCTATGTCGGATATCCTGGGGAAAAAGATAACAGCAATCATTCCTGGAATTGAAAAAACGCAGCTTACCGGTATTTGCGAAAATGTGACCATCACAGGCCAACCTGCCATATTTGAACAGTTTATTGAACCTTTACAAAGGTATTTTCACATTAATGTTTTTCTGATTGGGCAAGGTCGTTTTTGCTCAATTTTTCAGGACATTACCGAGCGCAGGCTGGCAGAGATAAAGCTACAGAAAAGCGAAGAAAGGTATCGCAGTTTATTGACAAACCTGGAGGCAGGTGTAGTTGTCCATGCTCCTGATACAACAATTATCATGAATAATCACCGGGCAGCCGAATTATTGGGGTTAAGTGACGATCAAATGAAAGGAAGGAAGGCCTTCGATCCCAACTGGAATTTTATAGATGAAAGCAGCAACCCGATATTGCCAGAAGAATATCCTGTAAACCGGATATTATCAACGAAGAAACAATTCAGGAATTTTATTTTAGGCGTTCGGCGTAATGTTTTTGAAGACATTGCATGGCTCACTGTTAATGGTTTTCCTGTTTTTGATGATAAAGGTGAGATAACTGAAATATTGATCAGTTTCATTGATATTACCGAATTTAAGTTGGCACAAAATGCGCTATTTGAAAGTGAAGCGAAGTTCAGAAACCTGGTTTGGAACATGCAGGTTGGTGTATTGCTGCAAGGAACTGAAGCTGATATTTTAATGTGCAATCCCAAAGCGCTCGAATTGCTTGGATTGTCTGAAGATCAGCTACTGGGTAAAACTTCTTTTGATCCCGACTGGAATGTAATTCACGAGGATGGTTCACCTTTCCCGGGATCAGATCACCCGGTTCCGATGGCAATTGCCACCCGACATCCTGTTCATGATGTTGTAATGGGTGTTTATCGTCCTTTAAAAGGTGACAGGGTATGGTTGCTGGTCGATGCTGAACCTCAGTTAAACGAGAACGGTGCACTACAACAGGTAGTGTGCACATTTGTTGACATCACCGAACGTAAGCTGGCCGAGGAAGCTTTAATCGAAAGTGAACGGAAATTTCGCGATATAGTTACCTACCTTGATGAAGGCTTTTACAGCGTTTCCATTGACGGAGTCCTCTTTGAACACAATAAGGCATTAAGTCGCATCCTTGGGTTTGATACAAATGCTGATTTAATGGGTATTCATTTACCCGATTTCTGGCAACACCCTGAAGAACGAAAGAAATACCTGGAGGCAATATCGGCCAACGGTTCTGTCTCCGGTTTTCAGATTGAAGTCAAAACCCCGACCGGAGAGAAGAAATCGGTACTTACCAGTGCCCATTTTGTCAAAGACAAAGATGAACAAATACTGCGAATTGAAGGTGTTTTTCTTGATGTTACCGATCGCATCCGCATTGAAGAATCACTGAAAAGGCATACTGAACGATTACAAAACCTGCATAAAATTGATAAAGCGATTCTGTCGCCGCAAGGATCTCCTGAGGCAATTATTCAGAAGGCACTTCAGCATATTCGGAGTCTGCTTTCGAGTCAGCATGCGAGTATTGGTATCGTTGATTTTGAAAATGAGGCATTGCAGTTGTTTGTTGCCAGTATTAGGGATGGATCAGCTAATAAAGTTGAAAAATATATGATCGATAAAGCCTATGTTGATTTGGAAATCCTTCGTCAAAACAGGATGGTAGTAGTTGAGGATATTTCAATGAAAACGACACCACCCGAGTTGCTTAGGATTCTTCAATCGGAAGGAATCATGTCGTGCATCAATGTCCCGTTATTATCGGGTGAAAAACTGATTGGTGCAATGAACCTGGGTTGGGGAGATCCAAGAGCATTTACGCCCGAAGAACTCGAAATTGCCAGTGAAGTGGCCGACGAAATCACAATCGCTATTGAACAGGTGAGGTTGAGGCAGGTTGCCGCACAATATACTGAAGATATGGAGAAAATGGTTGCGAAACGAACTTCACAGTTAACGGCTGCGAATAAAGAACTCGAGTCGTTCTCGTATTCAGTGTCGCACGATTTACGAGCGCCATTGCGCCATATCAGCGGGTATGTGAATATTTTGACCAAACATCTTCAGGGTACACTCCCCGAAAAAGAGAAGCACTACCTCGATACAATAGCTGACTCGACGCATCAGATGGGCCTGCTGATCGACGACTTGCTCCACTTCTCACGTACAGGCCGGCAGGAAATGCTACTAAAGAATCTGGATATGAATATTGTACTTCGGGATGCACTTCAGTTGGTAAAACACGAAAGCCTTGGTCGCGATATCAGGTGGTTAATTGCAGATCTCCCTGAAGTACTTGGCGATTATTCATTGCTGCGAATGGTGTGGCTTAACTTGTTGAGCAATGCCGTAAAATTCACCGGGACTAATGCGATCACCCAAATAGAAGTTGGTTTTACAGACGATATTCATGAAGTGATATTTTATGTGCGCGATAACGGAGTAGGTTTCGATATGCAGTATGCACATAAGTTGTTTGGTGTGTTCGAACGACTCCATTCAGCTCAGGAATTTGAAGGAACGGGCATCGGCCTTGCAAATGTCCGACGAATTATTCTTAGGCATGGCGGACGTACATGGGCCGAAGCCGAAGTTAATAAAGGTGCTACATTTTATTTTTCATTACCGAAGGGGAAATAAAAAAACAGAAAGTGTTTTAGAGGTGGAAAAGAGAGATCCGAATGGCTATAAATCGCTGTATTCGTTTTCTGTAAATAACTTATAGAGAGATTTATTCTTTTTCTATAAGTCATGATTAACTTTCGTCTTTGGTCTAAACCTTAGTTTTAATAACGAGGTATATGAAGTGAATAAGTTTCAACCTTAATTCATACGCTGTAAGCGTTTTCCGTAAATAACCCCCAGTAAAACTGCGGGATAAGTAGATGAATGCAAATCAGAAACCCTGTAAGGGTTTCCCGAATATTATCAATGTGTCATGAACAGCTGCCGTCAGTTCCTCTATCATATAGGCTTAATTGGAGGGGATTCTAAATAAAACAGCCCAGCCAATAGCGCGTTTAGCTAAAAACCGAAGAAATAGATACAATTTAAAAGAAAAAGAAATGAAACTGCGAACAACACAACCCGTTTGTTTGTTTCTCGTAACGAACTTCCTTGCTTCCAATTGCTATGTACCCTGTTATCTTTCCATTTATCGCTAAAAATAGAAGGCCATGAACGATTTAAGACCAATTTTATTAGCTGAAGACAATCCGAAAGATGTCGAGTTAACCCTTTTAGCACTTTCGGAACATAACCTGGCCAACAAAGTTATTGCGGTTAGAGATGGTGTGGAAGCGCTCGAATTTCTGCGTTACGAGGGGCGGTTCAAACTACGTACCCGGGGATTTCCCGCTGTGATGTTTCTGGATATTAAAATGCCGCGTATGGATGGAATCGAACTGCTTCAGATCATCCGAAATGACCCGGCGTTTAAATTCTTGCCTGTCGTGATGCTCACTTCTTCGCGCGAGGAGTCAGACTTAATCAGGAGTTATGAACTTGGAGCTAATGCTTTTGTGGTGAAACCCGTTAATTTCACTCAGTTTATGGATGTCATCAAACAATTAGGTGTCTTCTGGGCGCTGATTAACGAACTTCCTACTGAAAGATAAATGAATACTAAAAAATGCGATGATGCCTGTAATGAAATTGAACGTGCTTTCGCTTGAAGATTCTGTTTACGACTACGAGATCATTCTCGATCAGTTGAAAGATGCAGGATTTAATTTGAATATTTCGCGCATTGAGAAAGAAAGCGAATTCGTATCCGAATTGCGCCATTCTAACTGGGATATTATCCTGGCTGATTTCCGATTGCCGGGCTTCGACGCCTTTAAAGCCCTGAAAATATGCAACGAAATCTGTCCCGATGTACCGTTTATTTGCGTATCGGGATTTATCGGCGAGGAAACGGCCATCGAACTCATCAAAGCAGGAGCCGAAGACTATGTTTTAAAGGACCGGTTAGGCAGACTTCCATTTGCAATTAACCGGGCGCTTGATAACGCAAGAGACAAAAAGGCGCGGAAGCAGGCCGAAGATGCTTTACGCGAAAGCGAACGAATGTTAAAAGAGGCCCAATTGATCGCCAGGCTTGGAGCCTATTCAATGGACATTCCTTCATTTCAATGGAAAAGTTCAGAAGTGTTGAATCATATTTTCGGTTTAGAGGCCAATTTAAATAATTCAATTGACGATTGGACTTCGGTGCTTCATCCCGACTGGAAACAATTGATGACCGATTATTTAGCCAATGAAGTCATTGGCAAAAAGACCAATTTTGATAAGGAGTATAAGATTATCAGGAAAAATGATCATGCCGAGCGTTGGGTTCATGGATTGGGAAGCCTTAAATTTGACGATGATCATCAACTGGTTGCGATGATCGGCACCGTACAGGACATTACAGATAGCAAACTTGTTCAGCAGGAACTTATTTTGGCCAAAGAAAAAGCCGAAGAAAATGAGCGGCTAAAATCAGCTTTTCTTGCCAATATGAGTCATGAAATCCGTACACCCATGAATGGTATCCTTGGTTTTGCAGCACTCCTCAAGGAGCCGAAGTTATCGGGCGAAGAGCAGCAGGAATACATCGACATTATTGAGAAAAGCGGGGCCCGTATGCTCAACATTATCAACGATGTTATTACAATTTCAAAGGTTGAATCGGGACAGATGAAGACGTATATTTCTCCGACCAATATCAACGGGCAGATCGGGTACATTTATAACTTCTTTAAACCCGAAGTTGAAAAAAAGGGGATGAATATATTCTTTAAAACTGCTTTGTCGTCTGATGATTCAATTGTTAAAACAGACAAGGAGAAAATCTATGCCATCCTTACAAACCTTGTTAAAAATGCCATCAAATTCAGCGATAAAGGGACCATTGAAATTGGTTATAACCTCGTTGAAACGCACGGCAGTGCGTCTCCCGGCAGTGCGTTTCTGCAATTCTATGTGAAAGATACCGGAGTTGGCATTCCTAAAGATCGGCTGGATGCTATTTTTGACCGTTTTGTACAGGCCGATATTGCCGATAAAAGAGCATTTCAGGGGGCAGGATTGGGATTATCGATTACGAAGGCTTTTGTCGAGATGCTGGGTGGTAAAATCTGGGTTGAAAGTGAAGTCGGGAAAGGGTCAGTTTTTTATTTTACTATACCTTACAATGCCGGGAAAACCATAAATAAAGCAATTAAAAATGCACTTCCGAATGATATACAAGAATCTCAGCTTAAAAGTCTTAAAATATTAATTGCCGAGGATGACGAAATATCCGAAATGCTGATAGGAATGGCTGTAAGAACATTTGGAAAGAAGGTACTTAAATCGAGAACCGGTTTCGAAGCTGTTGAAGTTTGCCGCAAAAACCCGGATATCGATTTTGTGCTCATGGATATCAAAATGCCCGAAATGGATGGTTACGAAGCAACAAGACAAATCAGGCAATTCAATAATGATGTGATTATTATCGCACAAACTGCTTATGCGCTTACCGGCGACCGCGAAAAAGCGTTAGAAGCTGGATGTAATGATTACATTGCCAAACCTTTCGGGCAGTCATCCTTATTAGCGCTAATGCGGAAACATATCCAACCAGCTAATTATTAATCGGAGTTCGATTTTAGTAATGAATATCAACTATGGCTCTATGATGTTTAGTGTGGCTGCTAAATTCTCTTAAAGAAAATAACTCGATTCTTAGTGGTAATCTTTTTTATCGCCCTGAATGGGCGATAATTGAATAACCGTGGGCGCTAACCCACGGATAAATCAACAGATCTATTTTCAATCCCAAAATGGGCTAAACAATGATGTAGAAAGTTCAACCACTGCGTGGCTGTAGTTCTATTTTTATTTCTTTCGTGGCTTAATCACCCACAGGGTTATTGAGATAATGCCACTTCGTGGCCAATGACCAAAAATAGGATTGACCATACAATTCGTTTTAGAGACGAATTAATATTCCACCCACTTTTAAAAATATTAAAGCCAGTGTACCTGGGTTTTAAATCATTAAATTACCCGCAACTATTTTAATCGGTCATCGCTCAATATGCATCTGCTAAGTGGTTATCAGGGTGATCGGTCTCTTCGGAAATGCTGATTCCCAATGGGGGCTGTTTCATCCTGGGTTATACCAATGAAATCGGGAGAGCGGATTCAGTCAGACAGAAAAGCGCTGCATACAATAGGGTTAAAACTTTTTCTTCGAAATGCTCCTTGTCCCGAATTGCCTGCTTATTTCCCAAAAAATGCCGATTCCAACTAAAAGTAGCTCCTTTTGGCGGGAAATAACCTCTTTTTTCCACAAAATACCCCTTTTGGCGAAAAGGAACCCCTTTTAGCGAAAAGGAACTCCTTTTAGTTGAGAAGGAACTCCTTTTGGCGAAAAGGAACTCCTTTTAGTCGAGGAGGAACTCCTTTTGGCGAAAAGGAACTCCTTTTAGTCGAGCAGGAACTCCTTTTGGCGAAAAGGAACTCCTTTTAGTTGAGGAGGAACTCCTTTTAGCGAAAAGGAACTCCTTTTAGTTGAGAAGGAACTCCTTTTGGCGAAAAGGAACTCCTTTTCGCCAAAAGCGACAAAACACAGTGAAAAAGCGTAAAAACACAGGCTGAAAGTTCATCGAAATATTTATATAGGACTAATGATCAGGCGAATAAATGTGCGTCAAATTTATTTTGGCAAACAACCGACAACTGAGTTTAGGCGAGTTGCATCTTTAGTCTGAAGAATTGCTGACTGTTGAAGTTGTTTCACTTGTCGCGAGTATTGCGATCGGGTCCTGCGGTTTTTAACCGCGGTATGCAAAAAGGCGATTGGAAAATCGCCTGACCCCGGTTGCCTAACCCTTCGAGAAGTCGCCAAACCCTTCGAGAGGTCGCAGACCCTCGAAGGGGCGTTCAATAAAACATAAAAAGCATGACAGGGGATTAAAATTAAGTTGTTTGATGTTCTGCGATCGGGTCCTGCGGTTTTTAACCGCGGTATGCAAAAAGGCGATTGAGAAATCGCCTGACCCCGGTTGCCTAACCCTTCGAGAAGTCGCCAAACCCTTCGAGAGGTCGCAGACCCTCGAAGGGGCGCTCAATAAAACATAAAAAGCATGACAGAGGATTAAAATTAAGTTGTTTGATGTTCTGCGATCGGGTCCCGCGGTTTTTAACTGCGGTATGCAAAAAGGCGATTGAGAAATCGCCTGACCCCGGTCGCCTAACCCTTCGAGAAGTCGCCAAACCCTTCGAGAGGTCGCCAAACCCTTCGAGAGGTCGCAGACCCTCGAAGGGGCGTTCAATAAAACATGACAGGGGATTAAAATTAAGTTGTTTGAGGTTCTGCGATCGGGTCCTGCGGTTTTTAACCGCGGTATGCAAAAAGGCGATTGAGAAATCGCCTGACCCCGGTCGCCTAACCCTTCGAGAAGTCGCCAAACCCTTCGAGAGGTCGCCAAACCCTTCGAGAGGTCGCAGACCCTCGAAGGGGCGCTCAATAAAACATAAAAAGCATGACAGGGGATTAAAATTAAGTTGTTTTGATGTTCTGCGATGAGGTCCTGCGGTTTTTAACCGCGGTATGCAAAAAGGCGATTAGAAAATCGCCTGACCCCGGTTGCCTAACCCTTCGAGAGTGTCGAATTCGGTTGTTCGATACATTTTCTATAAACATTTTTTATATGGTCTTTCAACCAGGTTATTTTATATCCCGGGTTTTTCCTTGCATGGCAATTCAGATCTAAAAAAAAGAAGCTAAGTATAATTATTTTACATTGGCATTTTGTATGAAATAACTGCGTAGAAACATAGTTTAAATCGTACGTAATGTTTACATTGCAAACGTTCTGGCCTTCGATCATTGACTGACTTATTGATGAAGTATTTGAATGCCTGAAGCACGAAAACCCCAAGCACCCAATCGCAACGATATGAAGGACAAACACCAAGGCTCAGCAGATTCTACAAAACTTCGCCAAAAGGCTGAGGAACAAATTGATTCGAATCCGTCGCCAACAACTATTCTTCATACGGAAGCCGATATGCTGAAGCTCATTCAAGAGCTGAAAGTGCACCAGATTGAGCTCGAAATGCAGAATGAAGAGCTTGAACTCGCAAAAATAGCTGCACAAGATGCTGTTAACTTATACGATCTGGCACCGACAGGTTATTTTACCCTTTCAGCCGAAGGGGATATTCTAAATGTAAACCTTTGTGGTTCGCAAATGCTCGGGAAAGATCGGCTGAATCTGAAGAACAGCAGGTTTGGCTTCTTTCTTTCCGACGAGACCAAACCAGTCTACAATCGCTTCCTCGATAAAATTTTTAATAGCAATACCCGGCAAGTATGCGAAGTTACCTTGTCAATTCGCGATGTATTACCAATGCATCTCCAGCTAACGGGCCAGGCAAGCGATAATGAAATACATTGTCTTATTGTTGCTGTGGATATTACCGAACATCGGCAGGCTGAAGATATATTAAAAATGAGCGAAGTGCGCTATCGTACGTTGTTCGAAAACAGCCTCGCAGGTATCTTAATCACAAATCATGATGGTACAATTATGGGTGCAAACCCCGAGGCCTGCCGTTTGCTCGGTAGGTCCGAGGCCGATATTTGCAGTCTGGGCCGCAAAGGAGTCGTTAATCTTGCCGACCCCAACTTGCCTTATGTGTTGGAAGAGCGATCGCGAAGAGGCTTCTATTGCGGAGAATTGACCTTTGTGCGGGGCGATGGAACCATCTTCCCGGTCTATGTTGCAAGTAATATCGTTAAAGATGCATCAGGAAAATTAAATACAAATATATTTTTTCAGGATATTACAGTTCGCAAACAGATCGAATATGAACTTATTGCGAGTGAGGACCGGTACCGTAAACTGATCGAACATTCACCCGAGGCCATTTTAATCTATGTCGAAGGGGTAATTACATTGGTAAACAGGGTATGTCTTCGTTTGATGGCGGCATCAAATGAAGAAGAACTGGTTGGAAAATCGGTGATTCAGTTTGTTCATCCTGACTATTTGGATCAGGTTAATGAACGAATGGCAGAGTTAGCTAATGATGGAACTACCTTGTCAGTTTTAAGTGAACGGTTTATTCGTTTCGATGGTGTGGAGATTGATATCGAAATCAATGCCATGTCGATGATGCTTGGCGACAAAGTAGCTGTTCAATTGATTTTTCGCGACATCACCGAAAGAAAAAGAGCAGAGCTTGCACTCCTGAAAAGTGAAGAAAAATATCGTTTTATGTTTGCGAACAATCCGCAGCCCATGTGGATATTCGATGTCGAAACCTGCAAATTTTTAGAGGTAAATCAGGCGGCTATCAGTCACTATGGTTATTCATCCGAAGAGTTTCTGTCGATGACGATCAAAGATATTCGGCCTCCTGAAGATATGCCAATACTTATGTATCACCTTGAGCCTTCACCTCACAATCATAATGCTATAGGTGAGTTTAGACACATTAAGAAAAGCGGTGAAATTATAGATGTTGAGATTACATGGCATTCTGTGATTTTCGATGGCAGGGAAGCCCGTCATGTTTTGGTGAATGATATTACTGAAATGAAGCGAGCGAAAGCGCTCGAGCAGGAAGCGAATAATCGTCTGATGAAAATCGCAGGTCTGTTGCCCGGAGTTATTTACCAGTATCAATTATGGCCTGACGACAGTTCATGTTTTCCATTTGCAAGTCATGCAATGTTCGATATGTTTGGAGTTCGACCCGAAGAACTCACTGAGGATGCATCCGTATTACTAAAGGGAGGTTCTACAATTTAATTATATGATATTCAGATATTTATTGTTATATTTGGCACATTGAATTCGGTATTATAAATTCTATGAGCAATATATATAAGTC
>Ga0209697_10002590_pt1 | contig 25786 bp, 26 predicted proteins | sample AliMusrvi5mmetaG_FD_184115 | JGI IMG/M metagenome (GOLD analysis project Ga0209697, IMG submission 184115) | Freshwater lake bacterial and archeal communities from Alinen Mustajarvi, Finland, to study Microbial Dark Matter (Phase II) - Alinen... | ecosystem: Environmental > Aquatic > Freshwater...
TAACTGGACTTTAGACTTCTGTAGCGATCTTTGAAAAATGTTGATTTATCCGAAAAAACAGCTTGACAGCCGGGTCAAGAGTGTGGGTCGCGCGCTACTCACGTAATTGATCTTAGAAGTGAGTAGCGCGCGACCTCTTGAGAGAAAACATTCTCTCTCAGGAGGTCGCTATGGACTACAAGGGATACCGCCATATCCCCAGAGCCCTGTTCGATGCTATCACATTTCTGGCTCAAGCTCTCCCAAAACGTTCGGTTCCAACTTTCCTGGAGTTGCTCTTCGGGGCGATGCTTACCCAGACCGGGTTTGTTACCGATGCTGTACTGGCAGTCGATACGGTCAGGCATTGGAACAGTTACTACAAGTGGCTCCACTTCGGTAAATGGTCCTGGGTCGCCTTGGGACGTCAGACGGTTCGTCTTGCTTTGCTGATGTTCCCCAAGCGTCGTTGGTTTCTCATGATTGACGATACGATTGTGTTTAGATCATCAAAGAAGGCGCCTGGCTCGGCCATTCATCACCAGCATGGCAACAAAACCAATCGTCCAACGTATGTCAGAGGGCAGTGCTGGGTGACATTGGCGCTGACGCTTTCCAAGGGATTCCGGTCATTGGGGATCCCAATCATCTCCCGCCTGGCACGGCAAGGAGGCAATTCGGGCAAGCTTGTTGCCGCAAAGACCTTGTTGCGCGTGATTGCTCCCTTGTTCAAAGAATTCCAGACCTTTCTGTTGATGGACAGTTGGTATATGCGCTGCACCCTGATCTCATATGCTATGGAACATGGCCTGCAAGTGATCGGTCAGGTGCGCCGAGATACTGCACTCTTTCATCAACCTGTGCAAACCGGCAAGCGGGGACGCCCGAGAAAGTACGGCGACAAGGTCTCTACCGATTGGATCGACGCCTTACCGGAAGTAAGCATGGAATGCTTTATCTATGGCAAAACCCAGATGGTCTACTACCGCTCTGCCGTTGTACTGGCCCGTTTTCTGAACGGTCGGGCCGTACGGATCGTCTGGAGTCAGTTGGTAAACGATAACGGTCGTACCAAGCCAAGCTTGATTCTTTCTACCGACACATCACTGTCCGCCGCAAGGGTCATACTCAACTACGGGCGTAGATGGTCGGTTGAGGATCTGTTCAACCAACTCAAGAACCGCTGGGGATGGAAGGAAACCTGGCAGCAAACTCGTCAGGTTCTCCATAGATGGGTTCAGATACTGTCAGTCAGCTATGCCATTCCCCAGTTACTGGTATTGCTTGATGATGCAAAAGTGAAGACCCTGGCTTCATTTAGCCCGTGGCGACTGAAACAACCCATAACCGCCGGCAGAGTACGTCAGGGGCTGCAAAGGTATTTCGGGTATATCAACATACGGGCCATGTGGAACCCGAAGTCCGGTAAATTCGGACCGCAAAAATGGCCGTTTGAGGATGATTACCATCCAAAACGAGACAAGATCGCGTAGATTCAGACTTATTCGACAATCAGACAGCTGTGCAGTGACCCGCCTTAAAGGCGAGAAGGCGGCGCTGTAACTCTAAAGTCCAGCTTACTAACTTTGGCGGTTTATTATGATTTTTAGAGCATAAATCAAGCTCACTCGGCTTCTTTCTTGAAATAATGAGGCACCTTCAGTATCCGCATTCCACAAAACCAACGAACTCTTCTCCCTATCAACCTTCCTTTATAGATCCCTATTAAGCAGCGATGAGACCGAATTATTCTTCTGCTTGATGCAGCAAGCAAACAAATAATTGCCGGTTAAAGTCTGACTGGCACCAACACCATAACATTCAGGAGGCCTCCCATGGCTACCGTTCAACAGAAAGTTATTTCCGTCATCTCAACCAAAGGTGGTGTCGGCAAGTCAACCATAGTCACCAACATTGCCACAGAAGCGGCGGCAGCAGGCCGCAACGTCATTATTGTCAATTCTGACACTCAAAAGAGCGTCGTCTACTGGAACGCTTTCAGGAATGCAAACCCGGCACTCACGCAAATCCCGGTCTATCAGTGGAAACTGGAGAACGGTGATCTGAACAAAGGCATTCACCTGCTCCCGTCAGGTTGGGATCTTGCCGTCATTGATGTATGCGGAACTGATAACCGTGCGCTACGTTCAGCAATGCTGGCGGCGGACCTTATAGTAGTGCCAACCACCCCAAGCGGCGCTGATTTTCATGTACTCAGAAATGAAACCATACCTGTTCTGGAAGAAATGCATAAAGCAACGAAAGCAACCTCAACCGGAGTGTTCGTCATCAATATGTGGCACTGGTCACATCGCCTGCATCGCACAGTCACTGAAGCAATGACTGCCATGATCAAGGCAGACTACAGAATATGTGAAACCAGACTGAAACGTCTTGCTGTTTTCCAGGATGCCATCACATCAGGAACGGGTGTTGGTGAGTATGCGCCAAAAAGTGAAGCCGCCAGGAATGTTACTGCTTTGTACACAGAATTGATGAAACTGATCAAGTAGCAGGTAACCAGCCGTTTTGCTGCGAATCTATATTTCAATAGGGAGACTACAGATGAGCACGAAAAAGACCACCGCCCTGAATCTCGATGTATCGATGGAAAACGCCGCAACCGATGCCACGGAAGCTTTTCTAAATGCGGCCGATCCAGAATCTACACAGAAAACACCACCACTATCCGCATTGAAGCCAGTAGCTCACACTGTTAAACGAATCGAGAAGACTGAAAAAAAGCAGCCTGTCAATCCGGACTGGGTCTGTGCATCGCTCTGGTTACCGAAAGTGGTTGTCGAGAGGCTGACGCTGGAAGCGGTGAAAGCAGCAAAAAAGCAGTTCCGTAACGTACCGAATATGTCGTTGTACTACCGTGAACTGGTCATAAACGAGTACCGCCGACTGGTAGGTGATGGAACTGTCCAGCCATAGGAGGAACCGACATGTTTCATGAAATCGGCAACCGAATCGCCCGTGGCAGCGATTGGCTGAATGCAAAAATCCAGTTACTCAGCACAACAACAGAATCAGCACATCAGAAACCAGAACCGAACGTCACGGCAGCACTACCAGAACCAGTAATTTCAGCAACTGAATTCAGAAAGTTTTACGAGATGGCGCTGATGGTGGAAGAAGAACGCAATCTGTACGTGGAGCAGTTGAATGAAGCACTCGACTTTTGCGGAGTGGTATCTCTTGCGGCAGATGATTTTCGCAAGCTGATTAACAGCGCCAGTCGTTACAAGATGAGTGACCGCTTCTACACCATACGCTTCGAAAACTGCATGCATCCGATTTACGACGAGCATTTGAGAAAAATTGAATTGGATCTCGGCATGATTGAACCGGAATCTGCTACCAGCACCAGGGAAGATGATACAGCAAGAGAGCGTGATGACGGAGCGTTCGGAGATATCATTGTGCCAGTTGCGCAGAATGTACACGGCGGCGTTACCACCGCGCCGGCAAACCTGCCCGAACAACGACCATCTACCACAAGAGGAAAAAGCCTGTGAGCCCATTACCAGATAATCGCAAAGACGACCGACGTAACGCAGACAGGCGAAAAGGAGAACGTCGAAAAAAGCTGATCTACGCTTTCCTAGCTCACGTAGGTAACACTTCTTACAGTGAAGCTGAGATCGACGATTTTCTTGACGCTGTTTTGCTTCACCCCAAAACCGATACAGGAGGCCACCATGAGTAACAACGATTTTACAGACGAGCTTCAGGATTCCGACTGGGTACTTCAGGAAGTACAACTTGCCAATCAGGATTTGAACTGTGCCTTTCAGAAAATCAAGGATGAGACCGCCTCTGCGAATGAAAATTTGCAGACTATCGACGAAGCTCAGCAGACCATTCTGGCAGAACTGGCAGCGCTCAAGACAACCATTCCGGAGGCAGCTTTCGCTAAAATTGCCGCAGCAATGGCGGCAATGGCGGTACGTCATGATACTGTTCAGCAAACAGCCGAATATGGACAGCAGCGCATCGCCGAACTTGAAACCAAGCTTACAGTCGATCATCTGACCAAAGCGCAGAACAGACTTTCACTGGATATGCGAGCTGCTGAACTGGAAGAGAAACAGATTCCTTATGCTGTGATTCAGTGCGATCTTGATTACTTTAAAAGTATCAACGACACATTTGGTCACGATGCCGGTGACCAGGTTCTCCAGGTATTTACATCACGGGTTCAAGCGTGCTTGAAATCGACCGACACCCTGTATCGAGCCGGAGGCGATGAATTCATCGTTATTCTGGAAGGTGCGACAGACCCGGAAGATGTATTGAAAGTCATTGATCGGCTCAAAACCGCTGTTACCAGCGAACCGATCGTGCTTGAAGGCACGTCCGTTCCTTTACGTTCATCAATGGGCGGGGCGCTGTGTGACTGGAAAGAGACAAATTCAGCTGACATCGCAAAACAGGCTGCAGACAAGGCGCTTTACCAGGACAAGGAATCACCGGCCCGAGCGGAGTTCAAAACGGTAATGGCAAAAATATCCATGGAACATACCGGTGCAAAGGCGAAAGGTTTCCGTGACGATCTGACAATACCCGCAGAGCCGGCACCACCAAAACCCCCAAAATCATCTTTAACACGCTGAAGCTGAATGAAGTTGGTTGTCTGTTGATCGGTATCAACACATCCCGTGGTGATTCCGGTCAGCAGGACTGGATTGAATGACAACAAAAATGCGTGCACAGTCGAAAAACGATTGTACACGCATTTTTGCGGTTCCCAGAATTGACCCTGATGGACGATTGACGAGGTCGATAAGGTTTCCTATTGACTGAATGTCGAGCGAGACCCTGGAGCGGTCGCAAGAGATCCGCGTGTGATCGAAGCAGCAATGGGCAAGCTTGTTGAAGACGAGGGATCGGGTTCTGCGATACATATTCGACGAACGATAAAACTGTAACACAGATTCAGGCATCACAAACAAAAGCGGAGCCCCCTGAAGGACATAAGGGATCGCCGCTTTTGTTTTGATTGTATCAAATGTCCTATTGTTTCAAAGATTCCCTGCAGCTACCAGAGAACCCCTCAAACATGATTTCGTGAAAATCATCGTCAGTACCAATCTGTTTAGTACGTTTTCGGAGGATGGTAGTATGCCTCGGTTCTTCCAACGCTACTTTAGATGGTTCTTCTGCCTGACCACCCGCCTTGGCAGTATAAACAACAATCTCTTCAGCCTCAGCATGCTGAATATTTTTAGAACTTTTCGGACGATGAGCATTGCTTTTGACTTTTCTTATCTCACGATGAATATATGATTTAACATTCGGTACCAAATGATGCACATCCAGCCTCGACATTAATTCGCCTTTCTCAATGGCTTCCTCAGGCTTAATGTAGACTATGCCGGTGGTTTTTTCACCAGTGCTATGACCAAGAAGTAACCCTATTTGACGTTCCTTTAACCCCGCTCGGTCGAGCGCTGTAGCTACTGTATGACGGAAACTATGAAAATCTTTGCCAAGTCCGAGTCCATGTCGCCTGCGCATCCTTTTGAAATCTTTTGACGCCTTATATGAAAAACTCCCGTTTTTATAAGGCAATTCTGGAAATAACCGTATCTCACCTTCACTTTTCCGAGCAGCAATTAGTGTTTCCAGACCGAAACTGAAAAGTTCCAGATGAATCGGAACGTATCTTTTACTCGCAAGAGATTTTACACTTTTTTTCTGATCTTTGACTTTAAGTGGTTTCCCGGCATCATTCGTGACATGGAACATCCAAACACCATGGACGCACGTGATGTCGGCAACGTCAAGTTGCGAAATTTCATTTTCGCGCATTCCAGTATACAGACCAATCAATGGCAACCAATAATCTGAAGGTGCATCAAAGTCTAATTCTGTAAAAACGGTATCATTGAACAGTCGTGTTAACTCTTCGTCATCAAATTTATCCCGGTCAGCGGTAGGTAAAGACGAACGTGCGACTTTATGCGCTTTAAAAGGGTTATACGTCACACATGGATATCTACCACGCATCCAGTCGAATAAAGAAGTAACACACACTATATGTCGGTTCACGGTACGTCTTTTAAATGCTTTTTCCGGATCATCCGTCAGAATTTTTAAAATAGGTTGGTCTTTAAGATCTCCGGTGTTGCTACGATGGGTAGGAATTTTTTGTAGAGTGTCAAAATATGTAACCCCATCGATATCGGTAATATCAGAAACCATTTTATCACCGATTATCTCGATCAGAATATCAAAAGTGAGCATTATTGATCTTTTGTAGCGGTCTTTCCAAGTGTATCCAATTGTGGTGGAATATATGCGTATGGCTTCTGATAACCGTATATCGCCGGGCGAAGAAACTTTCTGTGGGGCAGGCGCAGGAGGCAGTTCAGTAAACACAGGACTCGATGCAGCTTTCAAAGCGGCTGCTTGGGTCTCTAGCCGGTCGATAATTTGATTTACCGCTCGTTCTTCCGCTTCCGGAAAGCGTGGGTCAGTTGAATATCTAAGCCGATATGTTCCATCTGCGAAAGGTTGAGCTTCGTCTACGCAAATAGTTGTGAATGGGAACTTTGTCATGTCCCTTCCTTTCAACGCATCAAACATGTCCTGACAGCGAATAGCGTAGATTGCTGCCAATCGCGAAGCCCGCTGTTTGTTCTCGGTTTTTAGTGATTTTTTGATCTCGCGCTTTTGTAGCACAGAACGTAACTCTTGAGGAACTTTCATTCTGAAGTAAAAACAAGCAGGCGTCTGAAGCAGGTAATCTGACATAAACCCTCCCGGTGTACTAGCGGTGTACCGGTTTAGGGTCAATGAAAAACTGGAAACGGCTAACCATTTGGAATGATTAGCCGTTTACTACAATTGGTGGCGGTGCAGAGATTTGGACAGCGGACCTTAGCTCCACTTTCTCTGAACAATTCTCGAGCCCTGCAAACGCGCCAAATACCTAAATTCGTTACCCTTATTCGTTTTTCCACGGTTGTTGTGTAGTTGTCATTTTACAGTTCCACTAGGTACGGAGTTCAGTGCGCTATGTCCAAAATTTTGTACCATTTCTGTACTACAAGCACATAACGCATAATAATTCAATCTACTTACATTAGGTACGCAGTGCGGTGTAAACTCTCTTGTTTATTCAAGGCTACGAAGCACATTTTTAAGACAGCTTAGTCCTCTACTATACACTAAAAAAATACCTCAAGTACAGGACAATTTCAGCCAACGAACTGTTGAGTCTTCCAACGTCTTCGTCTAGCTTCAGTAAACGGATGGAGGTCCAACACATGAAACCGGTACTCAAGACATTCTCCAGGTTATGTAAGATGCAAACGCCCGGTTTTGATGCCTACGTCGAGTATGTAGATACCGGAACGCATCAATTCGGACCAGAAATCGTCGCGGTGTCTAATACACTCCAGAATCCGATTAAGAAACTCGAGAATCAGTTTGGGCTATCTATATACGTAGTGACGGAAACGTATGCCCTGTCAGCGTCGCTTTATAAGGTATTCGAAGTTGTAACGCGCTCCGGACCCAATGGGACGGTTGAGAAAATCGACACCATCCCGTCTACACCTACTGAAAATGAATTTATGGTCGCATTAAACAAGGCATCTGCACAAGTTGAAGGAGATCAAGATCTGGTTTCGGCTCTGCGTGAGATGAGCAAGCTCAATGAAATGTATGAAGAACAAGGGCTGTCACTCGATGATATCGCTGCGTTCTGTGAGTTCACAACGCCGGTTGTGAAAATTAAGAGACGGATCTAAGATAATTGCGAAAATAACGGAGGCAACGTGCGTACTTTGGAGATTCCCGAAGTTGACGGTTTTTCGGCATTTGAGACGGATTTATCAATCGCTGCAAGCACGAGAGAGGCGGAAGATATTACTCGTTTTCAGGAGTACTTACAAGTACACGGACGCGGCCACGAGCAGCTGATAAGTCTTTCGTCTCAGCATGCAGTGACTGAAAATTATCACGGCCCAGTTTTTTGGATGGCAAATGATGGTCCATACACCAGCGACAGTCTCTTTGACGGTCGTCTCGATGTAAAAGCTGAGCTTAAAAGTTATCGTGAGCTGGAACAGGTGCTCGGGCATACGGAGGACTGGAAAGCAATCAAAACCGTGCTGAGCATCAACGAGAAGCTAGAGGCATACGACCTTTCATTCGATGAGTATTGCAACGCAGCAGAGGCAGCGCAGACATCGGTAAAAACGAAGCGAAGGCTGTAAACTTCCGAACAACTGAGGCCACCCGGTGACACCCCGGCGCAGCATATAAGTGTTATTATTAGTGAGGTCCCCGGAAATGACGAGGGGACCTCACGTGCATTCAGGCGTCGCACGTCGCACGTGTCGTAATAGTCAAAAACTTCAGTAGCAAAACCCATCACGCAATATCCCCAAACCGCCCACCCAGTGTCAACCCCCCAACGAACTTTTTATCAAAGCATCTCCTCTATCTATCTTCAGCAGAAAGAATTCCCAGAGACAGGAGGAGAAATTATGAAGGTTGATTCCGTTCCAGTTGAAACAAACGGTAAAACAAGCAATGCCCGGTTAGTGATGACGTCGATCTATGCGTCGATGTTGACGGTAGCTTCTGCGGTAATGATCAAGTCAGCGCCGGTAGCTGCGCAGATGTTTGAAGCTCACCCAGTTGCAACGGCTATGGCAGTGAGCGCGGCAATTATCGGCGCGCTGAAGTTTATTAACAAGTCGTTGGATTCAATTATCGCTGCGGAAGATCTTGAGATGCTCCAAGAGGCACAACAGAAAGAGCGAAAAGAGCAAGCGCGGCAGGATGCGATCGCGAGTCTATCACCGAAATCGAGTAATTGTGCGTCGGCAGACGACATACAGGCAGAGATGGATCGGCTCAAAAACAGTGAATCGGTTGCCCCGAAATCGACAAGTTTGAAAGGTCTGTAGCTCCGACACGGGCGCGCCAACGAACATTTGTCCAGTCGGCACCTCGCTCTATATTCCGGTAACAAGCAAAAAAAAAGAAGTACAGGAGAAATATATGTACAGCATTCAGAGCACTCTAGTAGCAGTTGCAGCCACTTTCATCGCAAGTTCGGCATTTGCCGGCGGGTTGAACCTTAATATTGACCTCGGTGTATTGCTGCAGCCGAAGCCTGAAGTTGTGTATGTCGCGCCTCCTCCAGCACCAGCGCCGGCGGTAGTTTATGTTCAACCAGCACCACAGCTGCAGATAGTATTACCAGCTGAACCACCGCAATTTCTGTTCGTCCAAGAACTCGGCTACTATGTAGCTGTCGGAGTCGCTTGCGACCTGATCTTCCATGACCACGCGTATTACATTCATGAAAACGGCAACTGGTTCCGGACCGAGTATTACGGTGGACAATGGTCATACGCTGACGCCAAGTTAATCCCTCTGCGTATCACGTCGTATAATATTTCGGAGATCCGGAGATTCAGAGACCATGAGTTTCATCTGTTCGAGCGAGATCGTGCGCACTACCGGGGGCAGCTGCACCGACCGGAAATTCGGCTGGAAATCATCAGAGAGCGCGAGCATCGCGAAGCGATGAGACTGGAAGAATTAAAGCGTGAGGAGCATAGACGCGCAGAGCTCAGACGCGAAGCAGTCAGATTGGAAGAGTTAAAACGGGAAGAGCATCGCCGGGAAGAACTTCGTCGGGAAGAGTTAAAGCGTGAAGAGATGCGACGCGCAGAAGCTATCAAGCATGAGATTCGTCATGAAGAAGCAGTTAAGCATGAGATCCGACGTGAAGAGGCGGTGAAGCACGAGATTAAGCGGGAAGTCAAACGTGAAGAGGTGCGAGCGACGGTGAAAGATGGTGATAGAAAGAAGAACGACGAGCATGTGGATCATGAGCATCAGAACAACCACTAAAGCAAGGCGAGGTGAATATGTCAGAGATTTACAACCGAAATACAACAACACAGACACTCAGGATTGACCTGCCGATAGGGATTCTTGTTCTCTTCGACAAAGCCAGCGAGAGAGCAACGACACACGGGCTGAACACGAACATAGCGCAGATAATCATGCATGCGCTGAGGAAGTTTGTTAAAAGGATCAACCGCGAGTGTGAAAGAATCGATTGCCAAGCCGAGAGTGAAGCACAAGCACAAGCTCTTGCAGTCGAAGAGAATATCACGCACGCGCACGTAACAAGTGAGGCAGTTAAACCAGCACCAAAATGCAAGAAGTTGAAAAAAATCAAAATTCCGAGCAAGTAGTAGAAAAACGCGAAACGTCTAGGATGCATTGAGTAAGTTTAGAAAAAGGTCAGAGACGTCGTGAGCGGTTGAGACTACAGGAGGTTGGAAGTGGCTAAGAGTATCGTTGACCTGGCACGCAAGAAGAACGGTGACGGAGAATTTCGAGGGACTGTTACCGAGGAGAATATGGCGTATCTGAAAAAAGTAGCAGCATTCGAGAAGAAGCGACCAACGTTACTTTGTAATCAGCTGTTGAATGCGTATCTGAGGGAACTGCAGAAGATCTGTCCGTTGTGAGATAGCGATTAGCGAGTACCTGCGCAAGGAAAAACAACAATGAAACGATCGAATCAAGCGAAACTTCTATCGAACTCAGGTCGTGTGCATATCTTTGTGCTGTTGTTCGCGATCATGGCAGTCTGGTTCACGTTCACATATTATTTTCCGAGATTCGTGGCGGTAGTTAATGATGCCGAGACGTCAATTTCAGCGGCTTTCGCAGAGGGTTCAAAAGAGTTATCTGGAGTGCAGGGTCTCGCACAGAAGCTGTTGCCATCGACAGCATTGATAGCAGCAACGGCACCAGTTGTACCAGCGGCACCAGCAGTGTCAACAACGAGTGTTTTGTCGAATTTCATCACCAACCTGACAAAATGACGAAGTAAAGGATAGACACCGGAAAGCAGAAGCACGTGAAAGGCCGGAGACGCGAGTTTCCGGCCTTTTTGTTTGTTTGTTGGAACGTGAGTTCGAGGAGCGTTTGACTCCGACACGCGCCGGAACAGCCGGGTGACCTGAGAGGAAGACCTAAAAATGCGGTGATGACTCTTATTAAGAACACAGACTTGTTTAATCTGGGACGGTCCTTGTGACACGCGCAGATGCCGTGAATCGTATATCCAATCATCGGTAGGTGAGTTACTGCCACGGATCTTTACAGAGGGAGATCCGCAGGGCAAGAAGTGTAAAAGCCAGTTTAGTAGCGCTCTCGAGAGCATCAATTATGCCTACGAGCTGAAGGCGAAATCGGAGAAACTGCTGGCAGTAGACGCTGACAATGCATTCGCACGTGTAAAGCCGAGCATCGACTTGTATTCGAAAGAGTTATGCAGTGAAACACTAGACTGGCCTATCGATAAACTGATTAACCTACTGCCCACCACAAAACAGGCGCTCGGTAATTTAGAGCGAATAATCAACGATACCGAGTTCGATTATGCAACACTACCACTCAGAGATAAAAACAGGCTAATTACCCGAGTCGAAAGTGTCCAGCCGTTGAGTTTAGAAGACCAGCCGCTCCGGAGCATACTTGACGGTTATAACTTGCTTACAGCAGAAACAGCGGTCCTCGCGAATGCAATGGCACGAGTTTCAGGAATTGCAAAGAGTAAAGAGGTACGTTTCGACGGAACACCGGATTCAGTTCTCAGTCTCAGCAGAGGGGACGGAATCCGCGAGGTGTTACCGGGTGTCGTTGTTGACGCCGAAGTTATTACTACAGCGACGAAAGCGGCTGAGTATCATCTTAGTGACCTACCTATCTCGATATGTGGATTTAGTCGTCCCGTGGTGGTACAGGGTCTTAAAGTTCTACGGTTTTTCCATAGCGGTGCCGTTCACCTTCCGAAGTACCTTAGAAACAAGGACGCCGCAATCTTCGACGCCCCGTCTTATGATAGTCAGGGTAAGAACACGAAAACAAAGCTGCAGAGTGCTCGGCTTGAATGACAAAATCCGACGAGAGTCTATGGTAATTGTCTCACCGGTTTGAGGATTACGTCCGCGTCGATCTTTCTTTTGTTTCACTTCAAACTTGCCGAAACCAGAGATTTTAACGTTTTCGCCGCTTTCGAGTGTCGATTTCAAAAGACTTAGCACTGACTCAACCAGATCTTGAGACTCTTTTTTCGTAAACCCGAGTTGTGTTGATACGTTTTCGATGATGTCTGCTTTAGTCACATCCCACCTCTTCCGCCAGTTCGACGAGTACCTTTCTTTTTTGCGGCTTCGATTTCCTTCATTTTCAGTGGCACATTCTCGAGACCGTACTGGTCTTGCACGATTTTCACCGTCTCTAAGAAGTCGATGAGCTCCGCATGACCAGTTTCTTGCGCGGTTTCAATCGTGTTAGGTTCGCCTTTCAAGATATCGACAGCATGACCAGAGTCTAAGACCATCCACCGCACTAATTCGAGATGTCTGCCTGATGCAGCTAATGCGACAGGTCGATCATAGTCCGTGTAGTTTATCTCAGTATTGAGGTCAATATTCGGGTCAATTTCGTTTACGAGCCAGCGAATGATTTCAAGTTGCCCGTTATCCACTGCGAAATACAGCGTACGATCGTATTCAGGGTCAATCCGCATCGCCGGGCATAGCTCCTTCAAGTACCATTTAACGATATCTAAATGCCCGTTTTCGACTGCCGTAGGCAGCATAGTACTGAAGTCATCTTCACGAGTCGGTAAGCTCGAGGTAATCGGCGCAAAGTCAAACGCGAGCCATTCCAGAATCTCCGATCGTGAGTATTCCGCCGCTAGTGCCGTAATATCGTCGAGGCATCCAGCAGAGGCTTCAGCTAGGTCTGGTGAGCTCCAGAAATCAAGTGAATATCCAGACTCTTCGCATAACCAGCGTAAAGTAGATAACTGACCATAGATAATTGCAATCTCAACGCAATTGTAGAGGTCTTCACGAGACATCGCCGGTAAGACACTGGCGCGTTGCCATGCGTTTAGGTTACCTAAGCTACCAGTTTGACAAGCCTGTACGATGTCACCAGGTTCTGGTTGTATGATTCTCGGCATTGTGACTCCAACCTCTTTTGTAGTCGTTTGATTGTGTTCAGCTACAAACTCTAGGCGGTTGCGTTACTCGGTAGGCCAGTAAACTTTTGTCAGTGGAATTAATGTACATCCTTCCAGATCAAACTTTTCATAATTATCGATAACCAGAGATGCAAGGTCTTCCAAGTCGATTAACGTGCATGGGATGGTAGAGCGTTCCGCCTCATATTTAGCTTCCTTAGTAAATCCACCGGTACTGACATACAGTCCACGATTTCCTTCCCGTAGCCCACCTAGAAAGCCTCGGATGTCTTGAGGTGCCATTGCAGTTTTTTGACGATGCTTGACCTCAGCTTTGATCCTCGGTTCTTGCAACCCAAGACCATCCGGTGACGCGAGTACATCAACTCCTCTATCTGGACCGACAGGCATGACTCTGGTTTTGTAACCCATGGCGCGGAGTATAGCGGCAACAAGATGTTCCATTTCACGGTCATTAAGCCGAAGGATCTTATCCTTTATCAGCTCACGAGCTTTTCCAATATTATCTTCTTTAATCAGCTGAAGTTCTTTTCTTTCTTCTTCCTCAGTTTCGTCAGGTGTGATAACCGGAGTGCCAGCAAGAACACCCTGAATTTCCGCCCAGACGTCATCGTTTACCGTGAACAACGTCAAAGTGCTACCAAGTGAATTCCGAGACGTGGCCGAGAGTAAGTCGCGGCAGACCTTGTTTTCCCACTTTACTTTCCGCACATGGTTGTAAACTGGAACCTCGCCTTGTTTGAAGTAGTAATCGCTTATGATTTTGCCGATAGAATAGTCTCGAGTTTCAGGATCATAGGTTATAACCGTGTCATCGATAGCAAGGACTGTTCGGAATTTATAGAAGATTGCAACAGGATTCCCGATCTCACCAGGGCGTGCATCTGGATATCCGGTGATGTATCTTTGTCGAATAGCGTCTTGAGTTGTCATATCCGTCATATCGCCCAGTTTCTCAAAACCTATTGCAACAAAACCGCGTGCAAATTCCTTTGCAAGATACCCACCTTCACCAGCGCGAACCATCCAAATACCGGACATTTCAAGACTCCTTGATCTTAGCGAAGATAACGTTACGTAAACCGGTTACCACGGACTTCATGAGTTTCTGAAACTCAGCTAGATCAACCCAATATTCGCCGCTGCACGCAGTTGTTGAAGATTTAACACCTACATCCGAATATCTGAAGGTCGTAGAGCTCTCGTCGAATTCATGCAACTCAAGAACCGTATCCTTGAACCACTTAGGGACGGGTTGGTGATGAGTGTCGCGCATATACCGAACAAGATTCGACAGAAGACCTTGAAGGCTGTGCCGATTCCTTCCAGGCTTAACGATCATCTTGAGATATAATTCAAGACAGTGACGATAATTAAACATTATCGGATAGACTAGTTCCCATGCTTCTGCTTTATGCGACAGAACATGTTCGACCAGTAGATCCGCAGCGCATCTATAAGATTCCGCGAGATCAAAACTATCTGATGGACCGCCGAGCATAGCACCGTGATGCCATGTCTCGTCAAGACCGTCTGGTATTTCGGCGAATATTCTATTCTTCGGCGGCAAGCTTCACATCCAGTTCTGATCGGAAATTAGCGATGTTCCCTTCCTTGAGACTCTGGAAGAATTTGTTAAAGTTCAAACCCGTCAGAAACGTGAACTTGTAGCGTACGGCGTGTCCCAGTTCTTCAAGATACTCATTCACTCGCTGAAAATGGTTAACGGCATACTCGTTCTTTTTCCGGTTCTCATCGGAAGGTTCTTTAAGCTCTTCATCACCTTTGATTTCGACCACAACTATTAGATCGCCGATCTTGAGGAAGAAATCCGGGCTGAATTTCCCGCGTTTCGGATGCTCACCCTTTTTCCAAGCGTAGTCAATTTCATAGAAGCGCATCGAGGATGACTTGATCCATGCGTCATATCTGGTGAGGTTCTCCGGTTGAAGTAAGCCGTTGATAAACCGTTTCTCGTTGTCTGAATCGGCGATCACTGAATTGAGCGGTGTTTTGAAATCATGTCGATTTGGGACACAAATAACCTTAAAACCGCTCCCAGGCTCGGTTACTTCGTCAAAAAACTCGACTTGTTCATCGAGAATGCAATCTCGAGTTAAGTCTGTATGGAAGAATGTTTTCGTACTACGCAGGTCAGCGGCGGAAATGCTGCTAACTTGACGTTGAGTCGTAGAAATTGTCTGGAAGCAGTTCACGGAAGTTGTGTATCGGACGTTCTCAGAGATTTTCCGACGGAGAGTACCAAGCGACTGAAGAAACTTCTGTTTCATGCTTTCCGTTGCAACCTCAGTCCCGAGACGTGTCAGAGAAGCAGTTACAATCTCTTCCAACTTAGCCACAGGCCATTTATCGGTATAGACAGTTCGCATCGTCAGATCGGGATCATCGGGATCTTGTGCTTCTTCTAATCGGCAGTACATATCAAGCGCAACTTGCCTTGGAGTATAGGTTTTATGCTGGATTGTAGTCTGCCATTTGTATCTTTCGCCGGTTGATGCGCGTTCGAATTCAACGCTGATATCTTCGGAAGCAGAATCAGTAGCCAGGTCTACGTATCCTTTAGCGAAAAGGGTGTACTCACGATCCATTGGCTTCTTGATTGAGGTCGGCTCAAGAGTGTAATCAATGCTATGCAGGTCGAAGTTGAATGGAGACTCCTCGATGACCTTAGAAGTAAGTCTTTTTTCGATCTCAAGTATCTCATTGACCAAGTGCCGGATTCGCGGTGCCCATGAATCATGATTGAAAACGGTGACTTCTGGTTGTTCGCCGGTCCATCCGTTCGGTACGCGTAGACCACGCCCAAGAACCTGAGCAATCAGCAGCTTACTGTTGAATGCACGTTCTTCATGCGGAACAATTTGGAATACACGCTTTACATCCCAACCTTCATTAAGCATTGAGACTGCAACGATCCATTCGACTTTACTTGTCGGTCTGTCAACTTGCGATAATTTACGAACGTCTGGAGCATTGTTGTAAACGACCAGAACCTGATCTTGAACTACATCATGTGATTGTTTAAGCTCTTCTATCAGAAACCACTTCAACTCTTCCGCAACGTCTTTGCAGACGGCGATCGTCTGCGTGACAATGATTGTCAGAGGACGAATATCCTTCTTCTTTAGTTTGCGTCGAGTTTCTTCATGGCGGTTACAAATTAACTGCCACTTTTCATTCGGGTCACCGGTACGCGGCATTTCTGCGACGTATTCAACTTTTTTGACGTATTTCTCTTCCATTGCTTGACGGAGAGAATATCTATAGATTACATCCGCAAAATATTCGTCGGCTACATAGCAGGTACCGGAAACGCCGATGATGTAACGGAAATCGTATTCAAGATTAGTCAGGAATTCTTTCCACTTCTTTGATTTGGCCGCAGATTCATTCGCAACATGATGAGTTTCATCATTCAAGACTGCAATCCGCGCTCCCTTACCCTTCAAACTCTCACTGATCGACGACCCGACATGTTCTAAAATCGCATGATAGTTTTCGATGCAGATACTACCTTCCGTTATCGTTTCACTAGCATTAATGACCGACGGAGAGGTTATCTTGCTACCAGCTGGAAGAAGATCACGTAAATCTGCGTTTGAGGCCAGTTCACGGAACTTTTCCAAAAGACCATCTTCGATCGTGGTGGATGGACATAAAACCAGAATCCGATCGACCGAGCCTTCAGCCAGAAGAATTACGGCAATGCCGTACATGACGTAGCTTTTCCCGGTTCCAGTCGCAAGGTCGAGGGAAACTGATAATCGGTCTGGAATTTGAAGGTGCCGTTCCATACCAGCCCAAGAACCGTACCGAGCTTCTAATACCGGGTTATCTTCAAAATTCTCTTTAGCCAGTGACCGCAAATCAGAATATTCACCACTCAGCAGATACCGCAGAGCCGTCCGAATTGCATCTTTCTGATATTCACGAGTGCCGCAAAGCTCATCAATGAAACCTTCATACCGGCTTTCATCCCATTTAGCCCGATTTACGGATGGGCTGACCTTGAGCAACAGATCTTCATTACGAAATCGCTGATTATCGGCGTTACGCGCGCTACGAGCCATTTTAACTCCGCTTCTTAGCTTTCGGTTTTGTTACGGGTATTTCAACTGTAGCGGGTGCAAACGAATCCCTAGATATGACTTCTCTTGCCTCATTTCCATATATGTCCAGAAACACGACCATGATATTTTTACCGATTTCATCAAGGCTGAACCAGGTCTGCCACTTATGTTCTTCCAGCTCATGTGCAAAATGAACGGCATCCATATCAAATACTTCACCGTTGTAGTCAAAATCAAGCATTAGCGTCGAAAAGGTTTCTAAACCACCCTTGGTATCTTTACCGCGCAATCTGGCACGGCTCTCGAACGCTTTCAGCTCAAGACACGCAGATTCATGCTTACCTTTTGTCTTCATGCTTATTGACCAATCAACTAACGGTGGTTGAATGAAATCAAAGCCGACTGCATCTACAGTTTCATTCACGGAAGTTTCGTCGTTCGGTTGCTGCAACGCGGTAAATTCACGGTGATGGAGTTCGTTTATCATCGAGTACGGAATTCGCAATGCGTAATATCGGACACCGCCGAAATCAATGTAATCTTGTTGGAAATCAAAAACACCACGAGGTGCAACGATAAAGAAGCGACTACCTATTTTCTTTCCGACCGCGCTATGAATATCATGGACGGTTTCTTCGTCGATTCGCTTATCCGGATTCTCAAGATGATTGAAAACAAGGACGCTTGCACCTTTAAATTTACCGTCTAATTTCAACCCGCCGATCATATGAGGTTCATCTTTACACCCGAACAGCTGTAGAGCAAAGAAACGCCAATCAGTCCAAGGAAGCTGTTTCAGAGTCGAGAAATCATACAAACCAGCATTGTAGAGGGTGAAAGGTTTCGTCGCGTAAACTTTTCCGCGATTCCCAATCTCTGTCTTAAGATTCAGAATTCGTTTCTGGATTGAATAGATGGCGAGTTTACCGCAGTCTATACCGATCCAACGACGATCAAGTTTTTCTGCAACAGCTACAGCCGTCCCGGAACCGGCGAATGCGTCAAGAATGATATCGCCTTCGACCGAAGATGTTGTCAGTATACGCTGCAGCAGAGATTCAGGTTTCTGTGTTGGGTAATCAACGCGTTCAGCGGCTTGTGAATTCACCGGGAAAATGTCGATCCACATATCCGATGGTGGCACGCCCGGAAGATCGTCAACGAATCGCTTTATTCGCGCACCGCCGGTACGTGTGTAATAAAGCTTATTATCTTGCTCATATTTGCGCATGGTGTCGATCGGACAGCGCCATGTTCGGAAAAGACCTTTCCACTCGTAGGCATATCCACCACCTTTTAAACCAGTACCGATGAGGTTGTCATCTGCATAGCGCTGACCTTTTCTCGGCCCCTTAGTTTCGATATGTTTATATCGTTCCGCGATATACTCCTCAGTGTACGGTGTAAATTGCGGATCGAACCGGAAAGTAGATGATTTCGAGTAAAACAGCAGAGAATCATGAACGTTTGCGTAGGTATTCGAATCGCTATGAGCTGAAGTACGTTTCCAGATGATTTCATTAACAAACCGCTCCTCACCGAAAATCTCATCGAGAATTACTTTCATGTAATGGATTTTTTTCGTATCCAGATGAAAATACAGGCATCCGTCGTCGGCAAGAAGTTCGTAAAGAAGTATTAAGCGCTTGCGCATAAATTCGATAAACTGCGCACCGGCCACTTTATCCTGATACGCTTTCTGATCCTGGCTACCACGGAATTCTTGTTTCGTGGCGAACGGCGGGTCAATGTAGACTAATTTCACGCCAGATGAGCCGTCCGCGTTTATCAGCTCACCGCGCTCTTTCATTTTGAGCAGCGTTTTCATGGTCTGAAGGTTGTCGCCGAAAATTAGCTTATTATGCCAACCGTCGCCATTTTTTCCGAACGTGCTCGACGGTTGCAGAGGAACAGCCATCGTTTCCGCTATAACGTCTTCTTTCCGCTCTTTCCCGTGGTAAACAAGTTCATATTCTTGTTTCTCAGGCGGAAAAAGAAGACGCGCCCATTCGATAGGTAAATCTTCACCCCGTCGAAGCGTTTCCATCACCATTTGCCTGAATTCGTCTTTCATTCGCCCACCTTTTTGTTGGTTATAGTGACCCAATAACAGGAACCTAGTTCATACCAAAAATCGCCCAACTTAGCCAGAATATTACAGGTATTATGCGACACAATGAGTCATAGCAAGCTGAAAATCGCAAAAAAGGACCAGTTTTCACTGATCCGGTTGTTAATCTCGGCGTTTATTGGGTCTATATGATGATGCTCAGCGCCCGTGAGCGCGTCTCAATACCTGCTCAATCTTCCGGTCAAGCAATACTCTCGTAAATGGGGCCATCGGGTCACCACAGAACACTTCGGAATCCAGCGCTTCCCGCATCCGCTTTAACATGTCAAGGAGCCTCGCCGGTGTCGTTCCAACATCTTCAGCTTGCAAGTCCTTCCACGCCACGTTCGACATCTTCTCTCCAAGCAGCCAACGGCATTCATCGACCGCGCACACCGTCACCAAAGCTTTTTCGGACGCCGCCATCACAAAAACCCAGACATACTCGCCGGATTTTCAGCCAATTGCAACGAAAAACACTTCTTAACTGAGCTTGAGCCAAAAAGAGGAACACCCAGGCGATCCCTGAAGGACGATTAAGAAGTAGCGGAAGTAATCATATTGGAAATTTTGTGAGGGACGCTGAGAGGACCGCGAGAAGCCGACGGCGGTTTTTGCGTTTTGGGAACTTTTTTCAGCGTCAATTCGGCTCTTCGGTCTAGTTTGATAATCGGAAACGTCGATTCGAGAAAAAAGTGAGCGATGAATGAAGATTCGCACAGAACCAGTAATAGAAACCACCGAGGGTTTTAAAATTGACCGGATGCAGCAGCTCATACGGCTGTGCGATCACTATCCGCTGACCACGCAAGAGCAGACCATCGGCGCGTATTTGTCATATGCCAAATCGAGTCTTGAAGATTTTGGTTACAACGTCACAGTTCGGACTAAAAATGAGAATCTTACGCAGATCGATGTGTTTTGGAAAGATATGCTGTTGCTGAGTTCGGTTCGGTTCTTCGACAATGGTGCGGTGAAATTGCAGACGTCGGCAGGAGGGCAAACCGATATTGTTAAGACGCAAACAGGAGAATTGACATGCTCGCAGATTTCGCACGGTGCTTACACTGATTTCGTTCGCGCAGAGCTGGAAATATTTGCTTCGCTGACTCTACACGTGTCATCTAACTTAGAAGGAGAACGTTCATCAGATTGGTTTAAAAGAAACCTTCCCGGGGCAGAAAATCTTCAGGTTGGGCAGAGATTAGAGGTTGATTTTAGAGGTGAAGAGTTCCGGGTCGGAGTAAAACATGATCCAGCTGAGATTTTGAAAGAAGCGCGAGCAAATGTTCATACATGGAACGAGTTGCGACCTTTCTACATCACTTCTGAGAGACCGCGATTCAATAACACGCTAACTGTAACTACAAACAAAACGGTGCTGAGCAAAGCGGCGGATCTTCGGAGTAGAGGAAGCGAACCAGAAGCACGGCAGAAGCGCAACGCGAAGCTAGACACGATCTACCAAGAATTTTGTATTCGACGAGAAGAAGAAAAGCTCGCGATTTTAAATCAAAGTGCGATTGAAGAGGATGACGATTTCGACTTGGGTGACTGGGGTGACGGACCGAGCCAGGTAAAATCACTCAGCATTACCAGACATAAATCAAAATCGATATAGGAGGAGATAAAGTGAAAACAACGAAAAGTGTACTCGAATCATTACCACACGTGAAGAGGCCGGCATCAGAGTGTGTACCTGTGTTACAGGTACAGCGAAGCGTTGAGGAACAAATTTCCAGCTACATAGAAGATGTACTGATCTTTATCACGATTGGGATGCCAGATCACGCGAGAAGTTTATATAGCAGCGTTGAAAAGGCCATAACCAATGAAGTCCCAGGTGCGGAGTTCCCACCGTTTCCGGATGACGAAGCAATTAAAGTATTCCTCGGCGAGAAATACTTCACGGAGTTTGTTGAAAACCGGGATGCGAAGGAGCTGAAAAGAGCACATTTTTAAGCGCTGAGGCGGCTTTTTCGTCTACTTTCCGATGGCGAGAGCCAATATTCCGGAGCACGGAGTATTATCTTCAGGGAAAGTGAGGAACAAAAGTATGACAATTAAACCGATTATTCCGTTGAATGTGATGGCAGTGGATCCAGCAAAGCGAGTTTCGTCGTCGACGGCTGTGGTGTCGAATTTAAACGATTCGAGTTCCACCAAGAAAGCGCCGTTGGTTGTAAAGCCGGTGACGTACTTTCCACGCTAAAGCGCTGGAACTTCTAACCAAGCGGCCGATAACGGACGCTCAGCAAGAACCAACGATTTTATTGTTTTAAGTTTTACAGCCGAGTGCGGCTCCATACACACTCGACGGCGTTTAAACTCTGTCAACGAGTTTAAGGCGCGCCACGCGCCATGCTCCAGAATCCGATGCATATTGAGCGTACTGTTGACATCTCGCTCAATTCGAAATCCGCAGCCGGGTGAAACAAGAAGATTATTTTCGTCATAGACATCCGAGCAGGTGAATACCCGCTGCGAAGTCGGTACACCATTACCAACCGTGCCGCAGTTTGAGCAGGTCCTCGTGGTTCCGCGTTCATCGAATTCAACAACTTTTTGCCGATGGCCAGGAGCCTTCTGCGTTAAGTATCCGATGAGTGCGCGGACGGGATTATTGTTCTGTACGGCACGGTTGATTTTTTTGTTCGCGAAGCTATTGCCGGTATCAGCGACTGTCTCAGGTGGAGACCAGTCACCGACACTGATGATTTTAACATCTTTATTTTCGTCGAGAATCGTCTTTGCTAATTTGTTCAGATTCTGCTTAGTTCGCGAACGAATTAGCTGGAAACCTTTGTCAATACGCTGGTCGAGTCGCTGATACTTTCGACTCATAATTGGTTCTGTTTGTCGGATATACTCCGGAAGCTGCGGTCCGACGAAATGTTTGACGTGTTTACGGTACCAGGCGAGTTCTTGCGAGCATGGGAGGCGGTCGCGCTCTGAAATCAACTTATCAAGTTTATGGTATAGCTTCATGTTGAGTTTCCGGAGCGGGTTGATGTCATACTCAACAATCTTGCCGTCGGATCGCATTCCGGTTAGAGCAGTTTTACAACCTGGATCGAAGACCAAGTCGAGACCTTTGCTGAAGTTTACTTCAGTGATGATCGGGAGTTTAACGGTGAAGTGTGCATAAAATTGACCGGACTTGCGGTCTCTGGAGATCTCCAGTGAATTCAGAACAATACCCGCCGGAAGGTCTACCATTGATTGAACGGCAATCCAGTCCTTCGGTTTCGAACCATATGCGATTCGCAGCTCGCGACGATTGATACTGAACTGCTTGCGATAATCTTGAGTATAGAAATATTTCGATGATTTGAAGCCAGGTGGTTTCGCTTTAGCGTCACCGTTGCGGTGCTTCGTTAAATATGATTTAAAGTTATCTTGATGCTGTTCACAGACTTTCTGAACCGCAACTGAACTCGGCAGTTTAAGCTCCGGGTGTGCCACTTTAAGCTGCTTAATTACACTACCGAGGTCACCGTATCCAGTGTCCGTATCACGACGCAGCTCCGTGATGTGGTTCCAGAGAAATGTGCAGCAATTGGATGTTTGTAGTAGTTTAGCTGTGTTGAGCTCATCGACCAGAATCGGTATTTTGATAACCCGAGTCACGGTTTTAGACTCAACCCCGCTGACAGCCGGCACTATAAAACTTTCGAAATATTTCACTCGAGATGCTTTCATAATTAGGTATTACACGCGCGTGGGTGCGAAAGTTGAGTTCAACGATAAATTATTATGCCTCTTGAAATTCATATCGCACGCTAAAGCGTGGATCTTTCTTCCAAGATTGGTTGTAATCACTCAACCGGGTTCCCCTGACTCCACTGCCTTCGTCATTCCCGATCTCTCTTTCACCCACGACATGATCGCCGGTCACCTACTCGTACTCGAACCGTTTTCTAATACCGGTCGTTGGTGTCGTGAAGTAATGCGCGTGTCGCCTGATAGTGCCGGTGTCGAGCGATATCAAATCGACGGTTCTATCACCCTCAACCTGTACTCGATCCTCCCAGACGGTCGCTTGAAATTGTCGTTCCTCTTCCCACGTGGTGCAGTCGAACACATACGCCTCCAGTGCCAGACCGGCGTGAACACCTTTTTTGTGATCTATCACGGCTTCTTCGCCGTTGACGGCGCTGTATATAAGTTGTCGATTTTTTAAAAAGAAACCTGAATCGTTCTAAAAGAGCGCTTGCCGTAAAAACCATTCCGGACGGCATCCGGTATGCGTAGCGGCGTAGACCAGTCTGGTGAATATGGCTGGCAGGTCGAACCGGCGGTTAAACCGATACTGGCACTCACCGAGATAGCGGTAGCCATATTTTTTAAAACCAAACGCATGGTAAGTGCCCGAAGCTGCTGTCTTTAGGTTGCCAAGTATGGTGTTGACCCAGGTAAAGCACTCCATGTCGGTGCTTTTACGGTGCTTTCCAACAACTTCAGGTTGATGAAAGCAACCAGCATCGGCTACTGCTGTAAAACAGTTGAGTCCATCTGATACCACGACGGTTTCTGGGACTAAAGACCGTTTGGCCCAGGAACTGACTTCATCAAGGCTGAAGTTTTTGACCTGGTGAAATACGGCATATACTGGATTATTGCTGGCATTGGTCTGGATCGCCGCAATGAATGGGATCTTGTTTTCAGAACCACGGCCAACTTTACCTCCGGGAAGTTCACCGCCAAAATAGGCGTCGTCAACTTCGACCCGCCCGGAAAGTTTAGTTGTTGATTCGCGTTCATACATAACTTGCATGAGTTTATGCTTTACTCTCCAAGCTGCGGAATAGCCAACACCCATGTGTCTTTTCAGCTCTAGAGTCGAGATATTATTCTTGTTCTGGGTCATGAAAAATATGGCCTGGAACCACTTTATCAAGGAGAGTTTCGTAGAGTGAAAGATTGTTCCTTCGGTCAGCGAAACCTGATTTCGGCAGTCGCTGCACTGGTAAGTTTTCACCGTTCTTTTCCAGTAAATATATGGATGTGTGCAGTTACATTTTATACATCGGTAGCCGTCGGGCCACCGTGACTTTTCAAGCACGGCTTCACATTGTTCTTCTGTGCCATAGCTGGCAAAAAACTGGCTTAAGCTCAGGCCTGCTTGTAATTGAATGTTGTTCTTTTTCATTGTTATCCTCCCGATTCTTGATATCAGTAGGATAACAGATGTATGCGACAGAATAAGTCATACTGAAAACACAAGCGCTCTTTTAGAACGATTCAGGAAAAGAAATTACACGGTCGAAAGGAGATTTTATGCGACGTAGACGTAATGTTATGAATGATTGGAAAGCTGAAGAAGTCATTTGCGAAGCAATTGAAGAACTTGGTTTAGCCGCCGGATTCGATCCGGACAGAGACGGACCTGATTTTAAAAATCCTATCCGGAACCGGTTGCAGAATGCCCTCATCCAAGCCCATTTCCGTGATCCACACTTCTGCCGTGGGCCTGGCATGTTTCGAGAGAACTACGATGACGACGTCTTTCCTATAGTCTATGACGTAGCCCTCAATTTCGCTGAGCGTAGTAAAGACACGGCTCGGACATCTGCGGCAATGCTCCAAATCGTAGCGATTGAGGAATGGTTTTTTAGCCGTCGACGCTTACATCCTGACATTGGTATTAATGGTTACCGACGTGATAAAACGGCACCACCGCCTGATCCTGCGGTTATCGAAGCATTAATGTTAAGTCTTAAAAATTTACGCCTAGTCTAAAAAGTCCCTTATCTTACATCCCCCCACATACCACACCAAAAGGACGGCTTTTCTCTGCTGTCCTTTTTTCGTCTTTACCTCGGATAAACTCAGCTAACTACATGATAAATAAGCAAAAATAATTGTTAAAACTTGCAAAAAGCACTGTACATACGGGGTGAGTGTTCTATACTGTATCTAGGTAAAAGATTAACTAATACGGAGTGTTACGATGACCGCAGCCAAACTTACATTTAAGAAGCAGCCAAGAGAAACCGGACTACGCGCTGTAGGCTACTCAAGCCAGAGCATCGACGTTAAGCTCAACAAAAAGACCTTCGGCACGATTAACGCCCCGAACTGGCAGACTGCCGACAACCTTTACGGCGTTAGCATTATGGTCATGAAAACAGCTGAGATCACGGACTCCAACTCCAATTGCGATTGGAAACGGATCAACTTTAGAGCCCGCTTTGCTGACCCGGAACAAGCAAAGATCTGGTTTCAGGAACACATCGACGCGCAGCAGAAAATGTACACATTCCGATTCGAGGACTCTGAGTGACACTTTTCCAGCTAAAGCATGGAAACTTCTGGGCTACAGAACCCAGCTGAATCAATGTCTAACTGCGCCGCACCTGGTGGCACTGAATCAGGCACCCGAAAGCGTAAACCTTCAGGGTCAACAACCCGTTCCCGGATGTTGATAGCAGCGTTGACATCGGCATTGGCTTTGTAACCGCACTTGACGCAGACAAACCTTGACTGCGTGGTTCGGTTGTCTTCGCAGACGTGACCACACCGAGAACAACCTTGTGACGTGTACGCAGGTTTAAT
>Ga0209697_10002594_pt1 | contig 25755 bp, 20 predicted proteins | sample AliMusrvi5mmetaG_FD_184115 | JGI IMG/M metagenome (GOLD analysis project Ga0209697, IMG submission 184115) | Freshwater lake bacterial and archeal communities from Alinen Mustajarvi, Finland, to study Microbial Dark Matter (Phase II) - Alinen... | ecosystem: Environmental > Aquatic > Freshwater...
CCCAATGTCATAAAAGGACTTGCCGCTGCGCTGAATCAAGTCAATCCTTCTTTTTATGACGCTGACTATTTTTGCGGAAGCATTCCCGCCGCCGTACGGGTTTACCGCCTTTGAACACTTTTTCTTAAATGATTCCGACAATACCTGTTTTACCGTATTTGCGATGGATACGATGGACGGATCGCAATCTATAACGCTTTTAGCTCTCAAGCGTCCCTTTTGCCTGTCACCGATATTCACCGACGGCACTTTTAGAGAAGGTGCTTCTATTATCCCGCTTGACGAGTTCCCGACCACCGCAGAAGCGTATTTCATGGCTGATAGATACTTCAACTGTCCCAACGAAACGAACGCTGAAGCTTTTGAACTATTGTTGGAAACATAAGATTGTATTGTTTTGATCATTGCCCTGCCGCCGGCGTCTGCGTTGGGCAATGTGAATATTATATGCATATCTTTAATTTGGTCCAGCGCCAGCAGAAGGTTCTTTAGCTGAGCAATGCCGTTATCTTGTTCCATGGTAACTGGATGGAATGTTACGAGAAGATATTTCCCTTCTAAATTAATTTTTAACTGTTCCTGCAAGTCACCTTTTGAAAGCAGATGCATTTCATGTATGTTTTCAACTCCCAGAGAACCGACATTGAACACCCTACAAGGTTCCTCGCCCATCTGGATCACTCTATCTCTGTATTCTTTGGCCGCCGTAAAATGAAGAGAGCTCATTTTCGTTATTGCGTGGCGCAGTCCATCGTCTACCGCACCCTCGGTAAGCTCCCCCCCATGAATATGAACCAAGGGAATCTTTAATAAAAATGCAGAAATAGCGGCTGCGAATATCTCGTAGCGGTCGCCCAGAAGAATGACAAAATCTGGTTTAAGCACCGAAAAGGATTTAGTGAACCCGGAAATGCCGGTTGCAACCGCATGGGCGACATCGGTATCAGCGCTGCCTTTAAGGCCAATGTCGACCTTGGCGTCTATTTTATAATCCTTTGCGATCTCCCTATATGTATTACCGAAATCCTTTATCAGATGCATACCGGTGACCGCTATCTGTATTCTGAAGGTTTTTTCTTTTGATATGCGTTTTATGAGAGGGCACAAAAGCCCGTATTCGGCCCGTGATCCGGTAACAAAACATATTTTTTTGTTCATGCTTTTACCATCGAGCCGGCGGGAATTTTCTTTACGGATTTTTTTCCGATAATCCGATCCCACAACATCGGCGAAATGCCGGTGCCGGGCCTCTTAGTAGTCAAATTCTTTTCAGAAAATAGTTCGCCTTTTGCTATATCCACTGCCGCAAAAACGCTTTTGCGGACAATACCCCTGTTTTCCCTCTCGGAGTTGGTAACGGTCTTGGTTGTCTTGCCCAGAGCAGATTCAATATTCCTGACAGATGTAACGAGGCGTTTAAGTTCCCCCGGTTCAATGCTCGCCTTATGGTCGGGGCCCCGCATTTTCCTGTCCAGGGTGAAATGTTTCTCTATGACCTCAGCGCCCAGAGCGACGGCAGCTAACGCCGCCTCAATTCCCGTCGTGTGGTCAGAATAACCTGTCTTCATTCTAAAGTGCTTTTTCAAAAAAACAATGGCATTAAGATTGGCATCTTGAAAGGGCGTCGGATACTCCGTGTTGCAATGAAGGATCGTTATTTTTTCAACCGAAGTGCCGCAACCAACCAAAATCTTCAGCGCTGCAGCAATCTCTCCTTTGTCAGCCATGCCGGTCGAAAGCAGTATATTTTTTCTCATTTTCCCTATTTCCCTGAGATAAGGGAAATTAGTAATTTCTCCTGACGGAATTTTTATAGTATCAAGACCCAACCTTCCCAACAAGCGCACGCTTTCAACATCAAAAGGAGAAGAAATAAATTTAATTTTTTTTGTTCTGCAATAAGCTATCAGCACCCGATGATCTGATTCATTAAGTTCCAGCGCTTTAAGCATCTGATACTGGTTCTGCATTTTGGGCGTCGTTTTTTTCTGATACATAGCTTTAGGTGCGTTTTTGGCGGCGATAGCGTCTGCCCGAAATGTCTGAAACTTCACGGCATCCGCTCCGGCCTTAGCCGCCTCAGAAACAAGCCGCCGCGCAATTGCGAGTGAACCGTTATGGTTAACGCCCGCTTCGGCGATTATGAAGACCTTACTCATTTGTTTTCCTTTGCTGCTTGCACGGAACGCCATAAGCCACAACATCGGACTTTACATCCTTTGTGACTACGCTCCCCGTTCCTATAATCGTATTTTTTCCTATGGTAACACCCTGAATTATCGAAGCACCCACCCCGATATGCGAGCAATCGCCAACCGATACGCCACCGCTTAAGATTGATCCTGGGGCTACATGCACGAAATTGCCGACGGTGCAATCGTGGTCAACAGCCGCGCCCGTGTTTATAATGCAGTTATCGCCCAATTTCGAGCCGGCATTGACCACCGCACCCGGAGCTATATAATTGCCTTCTCCCATACTACAATCCTTGGAGACGACTGCATGGGTGCTGATTATATTCGGAAATGTAAAACCTATCTTTTTTGCCGCCTTAAATATTCGTATTCGCTTCGCCGGATTTCCCACACTGCCAACGGTAACAAACGCTGTGCGGATGCCTTTTTTATAGAGCATAGCCAGGTCATCGTCAGTTCCTATAACCGATATATCCATGATGCGGCTATTCACCTCATTTTTGAGCCCCACTATCCCGACAATCTTAATATTACTGTAAGTCCTGAGCGCGTCTATAACGACTTTACAATGGCCACCGCCGCCCAAAAGAATTATTTTTTTCATAGTTACACTCCGAACTTTTTTAACATCTCTTGCAGTTCCTCGAATTGCCCCATGTCGAGCCATGATTTTGCCGATATTGGATACACGCCCACTTTTTTATTTTTTTTCATAAGATCATTGATAAGATCGGTAATATGATAGAACTTGTTTTTGGGAACCTGAGCCAAGGCCGCGGGCTCAAGTATATACATGCCCGTATTGACAAGAAAATCATATTCCGGTTTTTCATCAATAGCATTAAGTTTCCCGTTATGTCCGACTTTGCAAACCCCGTAAGGAATCGTAAAATGTTTCATGGAGCCGACAAGAGTAACAATATTTTTATTCTTTTTATGAAAATCCATAATGTCGGCAAGGTCGGTTTCAAGCAGAATGTCGCAATTGCTCACGCATATCGTGCCTTTAATCTTGTTTTTAAGCAACGACAAACTTCCGGCGGTCCCCAGTGGGACTTCCTCGTTAATGTAGTGTATGTTATATGTCGGATGTTCGATATCGCTGAAAAAGGCCTTGATAATATGGGATTTATAATTGACAGATAAATAGAATTCTTTGCATCCGTATTCGGTGAATTTTTCAATGATAAGCTCTATGATAGGCTTATCGCCGATAGGCATGAGCGGCTTGGGAAGTATCTTGGTAAAAGGTGCGAGACGCGAGCCCTCGCCTCCCGCCATTATAATTACTGGGACATTGATTTTTCTTCTCTTGATGACTTTCTGTTTAAAAAGATCTGTCCACCATATTGCGGATATAACCTTGTTCTTGTTGTCAACAATGGGTATACATTCTATCCCGTTGACCGTCATGATATCCTTTGCGTTTTCTGACGAATATCCCTCTTTGAGTTTTATGGGATTCCTGTTCATTATCCTGGAAATCGGTTCACCCATCCCGCCTTTTTTTAATATCCATCGGCGTATGTTGCCATCAGTGACAACGCCCAAGATCGTGTTTTCATTGTCAACAACGAACAATATCTTGTCGCCGCCCTCGTCCATCTGCTTCATCGCGTTTCTAATGGTCGCTTTGGGCGTAATAAGAGCTTTTTTCAATCTTTCCATTGATTAGTCCCCGTTACTGATTTAATAATGCTTTTATGCAGCCGCATACATATTTAATTGACTCGACCGAGTTCAAGGTAGAGCTTGGCAGACACAACCCTCTTTTATAGATGTCATAAGCGTTCTTAAAAGCACCTTTGAGATATTGTTTATACGGCGGGAACATGGTTATCGGCATGAACAACCGTCTTGCAGGAATACCTTTATCTTTTAACTTTCTCTGTAGCGATGCAACATTAATTTTTCTATCAAAAGATACGCAGGTAAGCCACCATGAAGCGTCAGACCCCTGATAGCGCTTTTGGAATCTTATAGAATCGACAGCCGAAAGTTCCTGTCGGTAAATCCTGTTGAATGCCGCTTTGGTTTTCAAAAATCCTTCCAAACGGCCTATCTGCGCCAGCCCCAGAGCGGCTTCGATATTCGTCATCCGGTAGTTAAACCCCACCTCGGGGTGGAAATAACCTCTTGATTCGTCGCGGGCCTGGTTTACCAGAAATTTTGCGTGTTCAAGTTTCTTGAGGCTTTTGCCTATTATCATGCCTCCGCCGCCGGTTGTTATAACCTTGTTCCCGTTAAAACTGAAGCATCCGAACTCGCCGAAAGTTCCCGTAGGCCTGCCGCCAAACGACGCGCCAAGGCTTTCGGTCGCGTCTTCGATAATCGCGACGCCGTATTTTTTCGATATCCTTACAAGCTCTTTCATGTCGCATGGGTTGCCGTACAGGTGAACAGGGATAATGGCTTTCGTTTTCTTAGTTATTTTCTTTTCGACTTCCCGGGGGTCTATGTTCCATGTTTCGGGATCGATGTCAACAAAAACAGGCGTCGCTCCTACCTGAACGACAGGATTAACCGTTGCAATGAAAGTCAACACCGGCACAATCACTTCGTCGCCCTTGCCTATGCCAAGTTCATGTAAAGCGACATGGATTGCCGCAGTCCCGCTCTGGGTTGAAACGGCTTTTTTGAGCTGTAGGTACTTGGCAAAACGCTCCTCAAACTCGCCGACCAGCGGGCCGACGGTTGAAACATACCCTGAATCAATGGCCTTATTAAGATATTTTTTCTCGATAGCGCCAATATTTGGAGCATCAAGAAATATTCTATTAGACATTATACACATCCGGTTTATAGAGTTTAAGGTTCTCGGGGTTTGCAAACCATTCAACTGTCTTTTTGAGGCCTTCTTCAATGGTGGTATCAGGTTTCCAGCCGGTCAATTTGACAAGTTTTCTGTTACTGCCGAGCAGGCGTTCAACTTCGCTCTTAGTAGGTCTCTTGCGCGCATTTTCACATTTAACTCTCGCCTGAGAACCGCACAGTTCCAGTATCATTTTTGCAAGGTCGCCGACGCTGATCTCTTTTTGCGTTGATATATTGATAACTTCACCTTCGGTTTTCTTATGCTCAAGTATCCTGAGAAAACCTTCGGCAGTGTCTTTAACGAAAACCAAGTCTCTGGTCGGATGGAGAGAACCAAGATGAATTTCTTTCTTGCCGCTCAATGCCTGACTGATTATGGTCGGAATGACCGCTCGCGCCGATTGCCGGGGGCCGTAGGTGTTAAACGGACGAACTATCGTTACCGGAAGGTCGAAACTGCGGTAAAAACTAAGGGCCAGCTGGTCGGCACCGATCTTGGTGGCTGAATAGGGTGATTGCCCCTGTAAAGGATGATCCTCGTCAATGGGAACATATTTCGCCGTACCGTAAACCTCGCTGGTAGAGGTCACCAGCAATTTTTGTACCCCTAAATCCCTGCATGCGTTAAGGATATTCAGGGTGCCCTTCATATTGGTGTCAACATAGCTGTCCGGGGAATGGTAGGAAAACGGTATTGCTATAAGCGCCGCAAGGTGCATGACCGCATCGCACCCCTTTACGGCATTTCTTACCCCGTTGGGATCCCGTATGTCGCCAGAAAATATCTCTATTTTTTTTAGTTTTTCTTTCGGGAGCGAATCAAGCCAGCCATAACTGTTGAAGGAGTTATAGTAAACAAATGCCTTGACGCTGTAACCCTTTTCAAGCAGATTTTCAACTACATGACTGCCGATAAATCCGTCGGCTCCGGTAACAAGAATTTTAGAAGTTTTCATTTTTTAATCACCCAAAAATCATCCGATAGATTTCGTGAAGACAAATACTGATACGGCATGGTAAAATATCCTTTTATTCCCCAATCAGTTCCCCATGAATTGCGTACGATAAAACGCTTCTGCGCATCATTGTATCCTACTGCGACAACGGCGTGTCCGCCAAGCATGCGTTCTGATGACTTCGGCATGGATGCTTTACCTGTCCGCGCAACGGTCGTCGTTTCAAAACTTTCGTAAACCGCGAATCCGAACACAAACGGATATCCTGACGCAAGGCACACTTTCATTTCATCGAGTGTATTAAGGCGGTGATAGGAAGTGATGCAATGTTTTTTTGCCGCCGCATAACATTTTGGCGATGGTTTTTTTGCGAAATCGGAAGGTTTGTAAGGCCAGATCTTTTCGGGGCAGGAACCCCATGAAGCCAGAGATTTTATGCCGTCACGCAGCATAGCCCCTGAGTCCACAGACACTTTCTTCTCAATCAACCGTTCATTGTAGTATATGAATAATCTGCTTTGGTCGACATAACCATCGGTGTCGCTATTATCCAGAAATTCCAATGATCCGGCAAGAGCATTAGCGGTACAACTGCCTAATGCCCACTGGTCTTCAACCGAAGGGCATTGTTTTCTTAAATCAACGCTCGCGGGCAGTGTTTTAGGAACTTTCATTATTTTGCAATAGAGAAAGTCCCTCTGGTCAGGAATGTCCGGAAGCCATCCGAATGTGCGTTTTACCATGAGAACCTATCCTTGTCAAGTGATTGATATATACCACACAAAACAATTCAATATTTCAAGTTCAGCAACACATTGTTCAATTATTGAACATTATACAATTTGCCATGAGCGGTGTCAACACATGAACGGCAGCAAAAACATTAAACATGTAATCTTTATCGCAGAAAGTAGGTAGTGCTGTTAATGATTCGCTCATACAAGGAAAAGTCATTCCGGGCGAAAAGAATGTTTTTGAGTGAATTCAGCCCGCGATGAGAGAATACCAAGCTTGCTTTGTGCATACTCGGTATTGCTCCTGACAACAGTACGGGTGGCTTCAATGAACCTTTCAATCTAACCCGACCATTGTCTTGATCACAAATTGGGGCTTCTTGTTGTTGTACAATGCCAATCGCCCGACATATTCCCCAATAACCCCTATCATAACCAGCTGGATACCTCCCAGAAATAGCATAACAACGGTCATCGCCACCCATCCTGATGGATTCGTCCCGCTGTAAAAATGCCGCATAAACAGTAGCACTATTGAAATAAAACTGACAGCGGCAAAAATAAATCCGAGGAAAGTTGCCATCCGCAGGGGAATTATCGAGAAGCTTGTCGCCTGAATGAACCATACGCTGATCAACTTAATAAAGCTATAGTTGCTTTCGCCCGCTAATCTTTCGTAATGGGTGGCGGGAATCTGTGTTATATTGCGCGTTATGCCGAAGATCAAGCCGTCGATATACGGGAAAGGACCATCGTATTTAGTGATCTCATCAACCACGAGCCGGGAAACTGCCTTATACGACGAAAGATAGATCGCATCAGGTTTTCCAATGACAATATTAGCGACCTTTCCGTTAAACCAGCTGCCAAAGTTTTTTATAAAAGATTGTTTCTTGGATGCAAAGTTTGCATAACAGACATCATACCCCTTTTCGATCTGCAGCAACAGAGAAGGTATGTCGCAAGGATCATGTTGGCAATCATCATCCATTATTATGACTGACTTTCCCGAAGAATGTATCAGCCCCGCCATCAGGGCGTTATCCTGGCCAAAGTTTTTACTAAAATTGACCCCTTTAACCGTATTATTGACGGCGGATAATTCCACAATTTTATCCCAGCTCCGGTCTTTACTTCCGTCATTTACTAAAATGATCTCAAACGGTTTATTAAGCGGTTGCATCACCGTCGTCAATTTGTATACCAGCCCGTCAGCACAACTCTCGCTGTTATAGACCGGGATCACTACCGATATGCCCATAACGGGGGGGGGGCCTTCAGCGGCGTATTCATGGGGCTAACACCTCTTTGACCGTCCTGACTACATCGTCGACATCAATGTCCGTCAAACCGGGAGACAAGGGCAGCGATACCGTCCTTTCAGAGATCCATTCGGCATTGGGGAAATCCCCCCGTCTGCACCCGTATGTTTTCTGGTAGTAGGGATGTAAATGGAGCGCGATATAATGGACGCCGATACCGATATTACGCTTTGTCATTTGCTCCATAAATTCATCACGGGTTATTTTCAGTTTATCAATATTAAGCAACAGGGTGTATAAGTGGTATGAATGGCGCGTATCTGTCTCGATCTCGGCGGGAATAAATACCGGCAAATCCTTAAATGATTCATTGTAATGGTTCCAAATTGACTGTCTTCTTTCCCAGTACTTGTCAATCCTGCCCAACTGGTGAATGCCTATAGCAGCCTGCATATCCATCATATTGAATTTATAACCCGCACACACGACATTATAATGTTTATACCCTGAATCACTAAAACGTTTCCCCGCGTCTTTACTCATGCCATGGTGCCCAAGCACTTTGATCCGATTCGCATATTCTTCATTGTTGGTTATAGCCATGCCGCCTTCACCGGTAACGATATTCTTGGTTGCATAAAAACTAAAACAGCCCACATCGCCAATCGTGCCCGCCTTTTTGCCGTGATATTCCGCTTCGACAGCATGGGCGCAGTCTTCAACGATTCGCAATGTGTGTTCTTGAGCGATCCGCACTATTTCTTTCATGTTGCAGGGCCGCCCGGCGAAATGGACCGGAACTATTGCCTTCGTTTTAGATGTAATTTTACGGATTATATCTTTGGGGTCAATATTCATGGAATCCTTTTTACAATCCACAAAAACCGGGGTGCCACCCGCGTGAATAACCGCGTTAGCAGTCGCGGCAAAGGTCATGGTGGGGACCAGCACTTCATCGCCGGGTTGAATCCCGATGGCCAACATCGAAAGATGCAGCGCCGCGGTACAGGAGTTTAACGCCATTGCGAACTTTGTGTTTTTATATTCTTTGAATTTTTCTTCAAACAAATGCACCTTGGGTCCGGTACCGATCCATCCGGAAGCCAGTGAATCAACAACCTCGTCTATCTCGGGCTGTTCGATCAGCGGTTTTCCAAAAACCAGGAATTTTTCACGAATTCTATTATTATTCTTCATGCACCCTTGCCTATCTTACGCACCAAACAAGCTGCCATCTTAAAATCATAGGTATCGCCTATATCGCGCGATCTTTCATTCGGCATGACGGAACCAAGGGATTCCTTGAGATAATGGGCCTGATTATATGTCGGCATGATAATGGACACTAACGGTGTCGTCATGGATTATTGCGCGGAAGAGCCAAGGCATATCGCGAGCGTTTCGTCTATCTCTTTATTGATATCACCCGTCAACACATATCCCGTCGACAGGAGCTTTTCAACATCGTAGTCCAAATGCACCGCGATGCCATCAGATATCTTTGCGGCAGGAAAGTGAATTGAAGGACGGAACCCCATAGTTACTTCACATCTGCGCGCAATAATCTCGGCTATTTCACGAACCCGCAAAGACCGTTTTCCGCCGACATTGAAGATGCCGTTACCGATACTTTCCGTCGACAATTTGGCCATATGCTCAACAATTCGGCACACATCGTGCAAACAGATAAAGTCGCGCGATTGCAACCCCGCTGTTTTTAAAATGAGCTGCTTCTGTGTAACGGCCTGTCTGCATAAATCGTTGACCAGCAGAGTCCAGCGGTTAACTGATACATCCAGCGGAGCCCCCACAGAATTTGAAAGGCGAATCACGATTCCTTCAATATTTTTTTTCTCGTGTTCGGCTAACACAAAATCTTCAGCCGTATGATGCGTTATTGCGTAGGGATGTACCGGTCGGGGTATCGACTGCTCGGTAATGTGACCGATGAGCGGTGCCCCGTAAACATGTGCCGTTGAAAAATAAATAAAGCGTTTGACCCCAGCTTTACGCGCTGCCTGAAGCAGTTTTAGTGTGCCGCCGGCATTTACCGTCAGCGCCCTAGCGGGATCGACAACTGAATCAATCTCATTAAGCGCCGCAAGATGAATAATACAGTTGATACCGGCACAAGATGCCTCGAGATTATCGTCCGAAAGGACATCAAGCTGTGCCATTTCCCCCTGCGCAAGCCATTGTGGTTGCTGAACATCGCGGCGGTTTGTACCCAGTCGAAGAAAAATATCACCGCGAGTGGACAGATGCCGGGAAATCCGCCCGCCAAGATACCCCAGCGCACCGGTAATCAATATCCTCATCATTTGTCCTTCCGGTCCCATGAATAGGGTATCGCCGGATCATGGGCATCACGACGAGAAATCTCCTGTGGATCATGGGGTTTCGTCGTACAATTAGCGATGATTGCCACATCAGTCCCAATCCCCTTAAACCCGTACCACACCCCCGCAGGGACTGTCACCAAACAATAGTTATCCGTTCCCACAAATATTTCAAAAACTTCTCCGCACGTGGTGCTGTCTGCACGGTCATCATACAGAACCAGCTTAATACTCCCTTGCGGGACGGCATAATTGATAACCATTTGCTTATGGAGATGCCACGCCTTGACAGCCCCAGGATATATACAAGAAAAATATATCTCACCAAACGCAGTGAACACGGAAGAATCACTGCGTATCATGAGCATGACTTTTCCCCGCTCGTCCGGTATTTGCTTCAAAGGAGTTATGATTACTCCGCTGATCATTGCACACCTCCCTGTATTTATGAACATAAGATGCCGTTACGGTTCTATAGTATCCTGCACACCCTGCATCTTTTTAAATAATCCGTTGTCACATCAAATTCATCCGAGCATTGCCAATCAACCAGTAAATGGCACAAATTCCAATGTTACTAATTTTCTTACTTCTTGCAAGAATTTCTCGTGGTTAAAATATTCGTAATACAACAGAAAGAAGGTCCTTTTCGCAGATATTGTATGTAATTCATTTACTGGGGACGAATTCACAGAATCCGAAGCATGTATATTCCCTGCTGCTGACGGACGGACTTTTCGTTTTAAGCCGTCGAGGAATCTGTCTACAACGGGAACACTGATCCCGTTAAAACGATTCAGCACTGAATCATATTGTTGATGTTTGATGGTGATTGTATAATCTGCCCTTTCCTTAAATACATAATCATCAAGCTGAAATATCCGACGATACAACAATCCTTGCGGGGAATTATCCTTCAAATTAGGAACAGTGAATTTATAGTAGCTATCAAAAAATCGCTCATCAATTCCTAATCTCTTTTTTTCTTTCACTGATTGAGCCATGATACCAGTATATTCATATTCTCTGTATATTCTGTCATCAGCATTCATGCCTGTCGCATTGTCAACAAATATAAACATTGTATTGTCCCGAATAATTCTACTTTCCTTAAACGCCTCCCTTAAGGCCACCTGTTTATACCAATCTTTTTGGTATTCCAGACAATCATGAATATTCATGTTCACAAACAATGCAATGAATAGTGAGTAGACAAAAAGTTTAAGTTTTCCCCATTTCAGCATTAGAAGTTCAATCCCATAAAATAAAACAAGACTGGCACCCAACGGGACAAGCAACTGATGTCTACTGTTCCAATCGGCAAGTGCCGGCACATGCCCTACAAGGACATACGGCGCAACAGCTAAGACAAAAACACCGATACCCACAATAAAAAGTGCCATTGATGTCTTAGCCTGACCCGTGCAGTAAGATGTGTCTCTAAATCGCTTAACTAAACACACATAAAGAAGTAGTGCAAAAATAACTGCACCCACAGAAACTGCATGAAAGGAAGCAGCTACGATATCCAAGAATGATCTTTTCATGCTTAAAAATAAATAGAATATATTTTGTAGGATACTTGTTATCTGCAAAACATTGTATTCGTTATAACTCCCGTACGGCACAAAAAATACTTTTTTAATGAACCAAAAAAGAAAAGGCAAAAGAATGTAATCTAGGTACGACAGCGCAGTATTTATTACGCCTCGAATGTGCCGTACATTGTCTCTGTTAGAATATAAGACATAGATAGCGGGAACAACATAAAATACCAGCAAAGAATTGGTTCCAAATGCAAGAAAAAACGCCATGAGACTTAATGCTCTTACAAAAACATTGCTCTTTACTGCTTTTGTTGAAAGCAACCAAAAACCGACAAAAAACAATGTATATGATACCGAATATTGCGCAATGCACAAAGCAATTCTTGCGTCATTAACGGGAAACAATGCAAAGAAAATCACAATAATCATCCTCGCAAAAGGACCTATTTCTTTGATTGATTTTAATATACCATTCAAAAGAAAAGCCGATGAAAGGTAACAAACAAATGTCAAGATTCTATATAAGAGAATGCTTTTTATACTTAGCATGAACAGCTGGAAATATTGAAACCACAAAGCCCCCGTTTGCTTTCCCATTTCAACCATGACGCTGGAATTGGGCCAAACAAAAACATAATCATCCCAGAATATTCCTCTATTTAGCAATGACAAACCGAACGCCACAGAGTATAGCGAAAACAATACGACAAATATTCTTTTCTCTGCCGAGCTAATCATTTTCTATTGACTTTCTATAAACCAATGGGATTATTCGGTTAATCTTCAAAATTAATTCTTTCTTTTTCAATGACTAACGGCCTGTCTTTTAGCTGGGTGAATATTGTGCCAATATATTCTCCGATTATGCCGATAAAGAAAAGCTGAACCGCCGCAAAGAAAAATAGCCCGATAGCAATGGGTGCCATTCCAACCTGGAAATTTCGCCAAAACACTATCTTATAAAGAAAATAAATACCTGCTACTATTAAACTAAACGCCCCCAACAGAAACCCTAAAAATGTAGCCATTCTTAAAGGTATTTTTGAGTGCGTGATAATGCCAAGCATAGCTATATCGTAAAGCGTATAGAAATTGTTTTTTGTCTTGCCGTTTTTTCTTTCCGGCTGTACATACTCAATCTCTACTATTTCAAAACCAAACTCGGAGATCAGTCCTCTGAAATATGGATATGGTTCATTGAGAAGTTTTAAGATGTCAACAAATTTTTTGTCATACAAACCAAACCCCATAAAATGCTTTATCTGTTTTGTTTCCGAAAGATTTGCAATCAAATTATAATAGATTTTTCTCATCAAAAACAGGAGCCGATTCTCCTTGCTCGTTTTTTTCACGCCAACTATGACTTTATAACCTTCTTCCCATTTTTTGACAAAATCCCTAATCAACTCAGGCGGGTCTTGCAGATCAGACACAATGAGAATAGCTGCATCGCCGGTTGCCTGCAAAAGGCCGTAATAGGGCGAACGGATGTGGCCAAAGTTCCTGATATTAACAATAATTTTTACATTTTTGTCTTTTGCCGCAATTTCTTTAAGTATCTTTACGGTATTGTCTTTTGAATCATTGTCTATGAAAAGATGTTCATAACCATATCCCGGCAGAGAAGCAAATACCTGTTTTACCCGGCTATACACCTCAACGATATTATTTTCTTCATTATAACAGGGGGTTACGACACTTAATTGTTTCATTTGCTCCTCAATTGAGATAAGAATTTTTCAAAAATATTTAACATGTAATGCATTTTTTCCTTGGTTATACCCGGGTATACACCTACCCAGAACAAATTATTCATGACAAGATCAGTATATTTCAACCCTCCTACAACCCTGTATTTGGTATGTTCATAAGCAGGCTGTTTTGTTAAATTGCCACCAAAGAGCATTCTCGTAGCCACTTTATGTTTATCAAGATAGCGAACAATATCCATACGGGTAAAAGGTGCGTCTTCTTTCACTAATAATGTAAAACCAAACCAGCTAGGATCACTATTTTTTGTTGCCACCGGCAAAATAAAATATTTTTCATACTTTTTCAGAAAGCTGCGCAACTTTTTGAAATTTTCTTTCCTTTTGGCGATAAATGCCGGTAATTTCTTTAATTGCGCCACACCAACTGCTGCCTGCATATCAGTAATTTTGAGGTTATATCCTACATGTGAATAAACATATTTATGATCGTAACCAAGCGGCAGCCTACCGAACTGTTTATCGAACCGGCTCCGACAAGTATCGTCGTGCCCCGGTTCACACCAACATTCCCTTCCCCAATCTCTCAATGACAGGATGATCTTTCTCAACAATGGATCATTGGTTAGAAGCGCGCCACCTTCTCCCATCGTTATATGATGACCCGGATAAAAGCTGAGCGTTGAAATGTGTCCGAACGATCCGGTGTACAAACCTTTATATGTAGACCCTAACGCATCGCAATTATCTTCGATAAACCAAAGTCCATATTTTTTTACAATACGGTTTATCGCGTCAATATCCATCGGATTTCCAAGCGTGTGGGGTAAAAACAATGCTTTTGTTTTCCGGGTTATCGCTTTTTCTATCTTCTCAATCTGTATATTATAAGTCCCTGGCTCAATGTCAATAAATACGGGAACAAGGTTATTCTGTATAATGGGGTTTAGCGTGGTAGGAAAACCGCACGCAATAGTAATTACTTCATCGCCGGGTTTTAGCTGCCTTTCGCAAAGCAGGGGCGAGGTAAGCGCAGACATGGCAAGCAGGTTCGCAGAGGAACCCGAGTTTGTCAACATACAATGTTTTACGCCCAAATATGCGGCAATTGATTGCTCGAATTGACCGGCATACCTGCCAGAGGTCAACCAAAAGTCCAACGATGAATCAACAAGATTTACAAGCTCATTCTCATCAAATACTCTTCCCGCATAATGCACATAATCAGTACCTGCAATAAATTGTGATTCCTTTAAACTGACCGCATAAAACTTTTTAACATTTTCTAATACTAATTTTCTGATTGTATTTTCTCGATTCATGGTTACTCCCTTAACACAAGAGTGCTTCTATTGCAGGCATAAGCACATCAATAGAGGCATAGAGCTGGGTAAAGCCGCTTTTTATTATCTTTTATGGCATTTTTCATAGTAAAGTAATTACCTTGAACACAATGACATTAATGACAACACAAATCACATACTACAATATTTTGCAAAATTTAATATACTCATCGTTCTCAAGTATTTTCCTATCGTATTTTCCTGCGTTAGCCTTGAAATAAGTGTACAACTCCGCAATAGCATCTTTCATAGTCGTGAATTTAAAGTTACCTTGTTCTTTTAACAGCCTTGTGTTGTCGCCGCTATATTCTTTATTGAGTCCAGGATTCTTGATGAGAATGTCTGATTCATTACCACCAACTTCATTGATTATTCCGGCTATTGAAACAAGATCAATTACTGAGCCAGTACACATATTAAATGTTTTATCGGTAACCTTGTTATCTATAAAATGACTGGTTAATCTCACCAAGTCTTCCACATAGAGATAATCAAAATTTACATTTTGGTTAATGACGATAGGCAACCCATACATGTTTTTTAGTATGGCGTTGGATATGAATCTGATAGCGTGGTCTTCGTATTTTCCAAAAACACCAAAAAGTCGCAGGTTGGTTATTCTATCGGCCCGCTCAGCATATTTTGAGCAGACATACTTTGAAAACCCGTACGGATCTATCGGGACATGGATATCAAAATAATCTTCCTTCATCAGGGGCAGAAAATGCGGTTTTGAGTATTCGGCACCGCTACCGAAATAAATAATCTTGTTAACAATATCAGAACATCGCACGACATTAAAGAACATCAGCAGATTCACCGCGACAACATCAGTTTTATGTATATCGTAATCGGTTTTTCTTGTTCCGCCGATGCTCGCACAGTGAAGGATTATCTCAATGCCTTTGTCTTTAATATAGTTCCTGACAGCATAGGAGTCAGTAAGTTCAAGTTCCGCATGATAAGGATAGAACAACTCATATGTATCAGCCGCGGATACGCGATATGATTCAACTATCGAGCGCCCAATAAAACCCCGGGCTCCCGTGATCAGTATTCGTTTTTTTTCTTGCATTTAGTTTTCCTAAAAATTAAGATTCAGCGGCCACCTACTAGCTAAATACCCCTATCCTTGTGCCACATCATTGTGCGTTTTATCGCTTCGTTTATATTTACCGTGATAGTTAAGGCGAGTGATTTTTGCGCCAGAGCTACATCAGGAACGAAGCGTGATTTGAGCGCGGCTTTATTTACCGGGACATGGACTATCTCAGGCGTAGCCGGAAAGTGCGAAGCAATGCATTCGGCCAATTGTTTTAACGATATCCCGTTGGGGCTTCCCACATTGTATGACTGGCCGGGTTTACCGTTGATAAGTATTGTAAGTAGCCATACCGCCATGTCGCTGGCGTACATGTAGCTTCTCACCGTGTTCTCATCTCCCAGTATCCTGATAGGGCCGCCAAGCAGGCTATCCCTGATAAAATTATTTATCGCCCATGGTTTATCAAGAAGTTGGTACGGGCCGATAAACGCGAAAGGTCGAACAGTTACTATGGGAAGTTTGAACTGATTCCTATACGCCGTGCATAATGTCTCGGCATATCTCTTTGCTTCTGAATATATAGATAGAATTGAATCACAGTCAGGCCCCCCGTGCGCTGTCTCGGGAATACATTCCATGTCCTGCGGCTGCGGTCCGTAAATAAGACCCGAACTGATATTAAGGATGTTTTTTATGTTCGGCAGTCGGCTGGCGGCATTGAGCACGGCGCCCGTGCCTCTTGATATCACATCCATCACCTTCAGCGGATCCGATGAATGCTGCCGGTTGTCGGGGTTTGCCGCTGCATGGATTATATATGTCACTTCCCGTGGTAATTCTATTAGGTTGCGTACATCTTTTTCAACGATAGCAACATCTTTGCGCGTGGCAAGATGTGGGGCTTTAGAGCTGAAACTGAACGCATGTTCGGAAAGGAGAATCATTTTGGTATTGAACGCATAATGGTCATTCAAATAAGCCAGCATCTCTGCAATCCATGTGCCGACGAAACCTGTCCCCCCTGATATAAAAACTGTTTCGTTCTTAAGAGCATTAAATCTCTCGGGAGAATTTCCGATGGCTTCAATACAATCTTTTAACAGAACATGCGTCATCGGATTCGTCATTGTGTTTTCCTCTTTTGGGATAATTGAATCGCGACCTCTACAATAAGGTCTTCCTGCCCTGCCACTACCTTTCGTTTGCCCAGCTCAAAGAATATGTCCCGGGGGTCAAGCTTGTATTCAGTTGCTACCCGTTCGACATGCTTCGAAAATCCTGCAAACACTCCCGCCAAACCACTGATTACGCTAATCGGCTTAATACTTGGAAGAACCTTCATAAGTTCTTTTTCGGCGACATCGCTCGCGTCAAGAACCTTATAAAGGTCTATGCCGGTTGAATAACCCATTTTTTCGAGCACCGCCACCAGTATCTCTATCGGGGTATTGCCCGCACCGGCACCAAAACCTTTCGCGGTACCGTCCAAAATGGATGCGCCGGCTTCAACAGCTGCCACCGAGTTCGCCACTGCCATGCTGAGGTTGTTGTGAGCGTGAAATCCCACCGGAACATTCAGATGTTCCGCCAGAATCCCTACTTTCTCCTTTACATCCTGTGGCAGATACGCTCCGGCTGAATCCATGAGTATAACGCCCTGAGCTCCGTAGGATTCCATCTTACGGGCTTCCTCCAGAAGCGTTTCTTTTGAAACCATGTGAGTCATCATTAAACATCCGTACGCAAGTTTCCCCTTTTCACGTACGAAGCTGATATGGCGTTCTGTGATGTCGGCTTCCGTGCAGTGAGCAGCGACACGAACCGCGTCGACGCCTGCTTCCAATGCGGGTTTAAGATCCTTATTTATCGTGGCGAAACCCGGCAGAACAAATATCTCAAGTTTGCTGGTTGTCAGATTTTCACGGGCGATCTTCAGCATCTCCCCGTCTTCAAGAAGGCTTAAACCCACCTGCAACGAAGAAGCTCCCATCCCGTTGCCGTGACCAACCTCTACAATCGGAATACCTGCGGCGTCCGCGGCTTTACAATACGCCGCTATTTGAGCTGCACTAATTTGATGCCCTACCGCATGCGAACCATCTCTTAAAGTCGGATCTGTGATCAAAATATTTTTCATGATAATTCCTTTTAATATTCCTGTATCCCGTATTTTCTTTTCGCGTATTCCTCCGCGGTAGCGATAGCCGCGCAGTTAATGATATCGAGATTCCCCGCATAGCTCGGCAGGTAATCGCCGGCTCCCTGAACCCGTACCATGGTTATGACTCTGTTGTTCTCGTATGTTGGAGAAATAACGAGGCTGTAGCCAGGCACATATTTCTGCATTTTTTTCACAATGTCATCAACAGCTATATTAATCGCCACCATGTCGGGCTTAGAGATTTTAGCGAAAACGGTGGTTTGCATATTTATGCACGGCTGTGCCGGATTTAAAACAAGCACCGCTTTTGTTTTTTTTGCGCCGGAAAATACTTTAACAGCTTTCTCCGTGGTCTCTATGTATTCGTCCATGTTTGCCCTGGTCGCAGGCCCGGCGCTTCGGGAAGCGATTGTTGAAATGACTTCAATATAGTCAACATCCTTATGAACCTGCCCAATCGCGTACGCAATGGGCGTCGAGGCCTGCCCACCGCAGGTCACCATATTCACATTGTCCTTATCAAGGCACTCTTTAAGGTTTACCGCGGGTATGCACATGCCCCCTACCTGAGCGGGCGTCATGTCTATGGCTATAATACCCAATTTCTTGAGAATGGGAGCGTGGATCTGATGAAAATGCGCTGAAGTAGCATCAAAGACCAATTCAAAGTTTTTTGGGTTTTCCGCAATCGCTTCGATGCTTCTGTCTGAAACCGCCACACCGAGGCTCACTGCTTTTGACATGCCCGAGGACTGCAAATTTCTTCCGACGAAAAGGGTACAGTCAAGATACTTCGACCGCAGGATTTTTATTAAAAGATCCGTGCCAATAAAACCACTGCCAAGAATGGCTACTTTCAGTTTTTTACTATCCATTTTTGCATTCTACTTTTTCCCGCAGGCAGTTGCCAAGATATTCTTCCCTGGACATAAACGGAAACATATCGTCAAACGGCATTGAAACCATCCTGCCATCATCAAGCTTTTTGGAAGCAATACGAGGGATCAACAACTGATTTGGAGGAGTCATAACTTCACAGATAATAGGCCCTTTTGCCTTTTGCAATTCCTTAATCTTCTTCTCCATCTCTGACCTTTTTGATATCTTCATATACTTTATTCCATATGCAAGGGCAATTTTCTTCATATTGGGGAATCCCACCCCAGAAGCCGGGCTCTCGCCGATAAGTCTACCACCGCAGAAGTTCATCTGGGTATGGCGTATTAGTAAGTATCCATTGTTATTAAATATGATGATCTTTACGGGAAGTTTGTTAAAGGCAATGGTTTGCAATTCCTGAAGATTCATCTGGACAGAACCATCCCCGGTAACACAGTACACATCTTTTCTTCTGTCAATCGCAGCTACACCAATAACCGCCGGCATATATCCCATAGTAGAAAGTCCACCTGTTATGATATGCCTCTGCCCGTACTTTACCTTGAAAGCCTGGGCGTAAACATGGAAACACGATCCAGTATCAACAACAAAGAGACTGTCTTTAGACATTTTTTCCGATAAAACTCTTGTGAAATGATATGAATTAATACCGTTTTTTTCTTTTGAATATTCCGGCAAATCTACAGGGTATTTATCTTTCCAATATTGAGCCTTTTTCACCCAATCTGTGTTGTGATTGCGATACCCTTTTAAATTTCCTTTTAAAACCTTCAAGAATTCCCCTACATCAGCTTTTATCGGAATATCCGGAACAACAGCCGGCTTTTTCAATTCCTGCTCATCAACATCAACCATCACTTTCCTTGCATGCATGGCGAAATTCTGAAAATCATAGCCAACAAGGCCAATCCCCATTCTGCACCCGAGCACAATAAGAAGATCGCAGTTTTGCACGGCAAAATTCGCCGCGCGATCGCCGTAGGTTCCTGGCCGTCCTATAAAAAGAGAATGGTCGTCGCCTATCAAATCCATCCCTAAGCGGGATGTTACAATCGGAATATTTGTTTTCTCAATGAATTTTTGCAGTTCTGCAATGCATCCCGACAACCTCACGCCGGCGCCAGCTAAAACAAGGGGCCGCTTGCTTTTCAAGAGTTCCTGTTTTACCTGCTCTGTCTGCCTTTTAAACTTATTGCTATAAATAATAATATCTTGCACCGGGGGAACATACCCTTTGCATAAGTCAGGATCGAACCAAGCCCCCTGCACATCTACGGGGCATTCAAGGTAGACCGGCCCCACTCTCGGGCTTTTCGCAATGTGAATACATTTTTCAACCTCATACCTAACTTTTGAGAGATCGTCAAGCATAACTGCGTATTTGGTTATGTGCTTAAACATCGGGATCGCATTGTACCCCTGCAAAGGGAATTGCCGTGGGCCCTCAACCTTCGCCAACGAAACTTTCGACTGACCTCCCACAATAATGCATGGGGCCGAATCTACATAAGCTCCTACAACGCCAGTAATCGTATTTAATACCCCCGGTCCGGCAGTAACATACGCAACCCCCAGACGACCAGTGTACCTGCCATAAGCATCAGCTGCCATGGCAGCTGCTTGTTCATGCTGAAAGCAAATATACTTCATTTTCTTATTTGCCATCAGAGCATCCGTTAAATGCATGATCATCCCGCCGGTTATCATAAAAACATACCCTGCACCGGCTTCATAAAGCTTCTGAGTGATATAATCCGCAACTCGCACTTTCATTGATTTTTTTCCTTTATATTTACACTATATCTTCCTAATTTTTATTAAGCACCTGACGCATAGGTGACCTTCAAGTTTATGAGAATTTCAGAGAGTCAACACTGATTAAAAAACCTCTTTATATAATTCATGCTGCAATCAATTAACATAAAATATTTTTATACCACGCAATTGTTTTGCGCAACCCCTGTTCTAAAGTATACCTTGGCTTCCACGCAAGCATTTTTCGTGCTGTTATTGAAGAAAGATATTGGTATTTTATTTCATATTTTGCTTCGTTTAGAACTTTGATATTTTGTTTCACATTAGACAGCAGATAAATCTTCTTTACGATATCAAAAACCGTCAAGGGATCTTCATAGCTGAAATTAAAGGCATTCCCAGATAATTTGTTTTTTTGTAAACGCTCAGCAATAGTTATAAAACCGTCTATAATATCATCAATAAAAACATAGTCGCGGGTGAATTTACCGTCACTTCGTATTGAGAATGTTTTATTTGAAAGGCAGCATCGAATTGCATCAGGAACTAATCGTGAAAAGCTATAATCACCCGGGCCGAATATATTGCCACACCGTGTCACAACAACAGGCAATTTATATGTTTTGTGATACATATATGCGATCAGATCAGCACAACTTTTCGAAACATCGTACGGATAATTACCGCTAAGAGACGCATCTTCTTTATACGGCAATATTTTATGGCTACCATATGCCTTATCGCTCGAAGCAACGACAATTGCCTTAGCACAGGATTCCTGCCTGAGGATTTCTATGACATTCCAAGTGCCCTCAATATTTGAAGTAAACGTGCGTAAAGGATTAGTGTTGCATCTGCCGACAATAGCTTCGGCTGCAAGATGAAATACTATTTCCGGTTGAAAACGCGATACAATCCTTTTGATTTTCCCATAGTGCGAAACATCATCATTAAAAACTGATATTTTCTTGTAATCATCCTTTTCGAGTATCGTTTCTTTCCTATTTACCAAAATGTCAATACCAACGACGCGTGCACCGCATGATATCATCCGCCTGGTCAAGTTTGAACCCAGGAAACCTTCAAAACCGGTGATTAAAACTCTTTTACCTTTCCAAAATTGAGCATTCACAATGACCCCGCCTTTGAATACTTCCTTAAAGGATTGAATCGAGAAGTTTTGTTATTGCTTTTTCTATCGTGAACTATCAATCGATGACCAGCGAAGGGCATCCCCGCTAGTAATAATCGATACCAAATCATTGCTTCAATCCCGCACCATTTCAGTATGGAGAAATCCGACAAAATTCACTGAAGATTAAAATATAATTGACTATATTATGTCAGATATTTGATTGCATGTAAAGCACAAATCCATACCACGAACTATCTGTCTCCCATCGTATGCTGACTGCGTATTTTTTCCCAGGTTCTCTGTATTTCAACAGTGTTTTTCAGCACATTCGAAATGGCAACTTCATCAATCATCCCATTAAACGGCCTGTCGCCTCTATCCCCGTTGCCAAGAAATAAAGGTGCGAGCGTATTCTTGAGGTCCCCGGTGTTATTAACGGTGTCGACAAGGATGCCATTATTAAAGACATTAATCGTGCCATGATCAAATGTGACGGCCAGGTAATTCTTGATATTCGCGGTAAGGCTGAATCGTACTCCCGGCAGCCATGCGGAACCGTATCCGTAACTAAAACTATACACATTCGCCTTCATGCTATCATGTTCAATGGAAAACCCAGAAAAACCACTGCGATTACTGATAATCGTGGCAAAGGGAACCTGAGTTCCTGAAGGAAAAATAATCGCCTCTATCGTAAAATGATCTTCGAGCATCACCGGTTTATAACATACCCCATCGAAATTCAGGGTGCCGTCATTCTTGCAGTATGTCATGGAGCCGTTTTGTTGCTTCTTGATATGAAATATTGATTTGACTGAATCGTATATCTGATAATCCAGTCTGCCATTAATGGTATCGCTTCCTTTCTCAAGAAGATATAAATTCCCGTCAATGCTTTTCGCCACTTTCTTATATTTGAGCCATAGAGGATAAGAAAGTATGTTATAAACTGAGTTGGCACGATTACTGTCAATATCGTACATAACACGGCTGTTAGTATCGCTGGACAAAAAATCGTATATTGAACTAAAATCTTTCCATAAGAACAGTTCGGTTAATCCCGGGATTTTCAATGGGCATGCGGTTTTTGAATACAGGTGATAAATTCCGGAAAGATACGATATTAACAATATTTGCTCACCCGGCTTTGTATTGTTTTTGACAAAGTTTACATTCCTCTTGACAACGGTTTCCCCATTATGCGTTAATACTGCGACTTTGTGCTTAATCTCCTCATACATATAATTGACGCTAGATACCGTGTTAATGACCGCACTGAAGATAAAGTAGAAAACGGTCAACCCGACAATAACTTTTCCCCAATCGACCCGCATGTGTTGTGCTTGCAAGTAGACATCATCAAATAATCGGTCAAAGAATATCACCACAATCAGCAAGGCGGGATACCACACTACGGTAAGATTAAAATCGTGGCTCCTTCCTTGATAATAGCTGAAAAGGCTGATACCCAGAACAGACAGCATAAAGATTAAAGCACTTTCACGGTCTGCATGTTTTTGAACCAACCGGCGGATGGCAAACGAGAGTCCCAGGATATAAGTTAAAATCACCAAATTCCAAGCATGGAAGAGATGCATGGGAAGCATGAAAAATCCATACATGTAAAAACATCTCTGATAGTCAAAATACTTACTAAAATCGGGGAAAGATCCATTCCTAAAGTATATAAACAATGAAAATGCCGCAACAGTTACAACCAACGCGCCGATACCCATACTGGCATGAATGAACGACCTTTTAACGGATTTCAAGACATCGTAACGGGCATATTCAATATATGCCAAAAACAGCACCCAAACAATAAGTGCAACTGCCCCGGTCTCAAAATTCCAAAGCACCCCGATAGAAAATAAAAAAAACGACGCAATATATAAACCCCTGCTCCGGCCCGTGTAATACCAAACCGACAACAATAGAAGCAGTGCAGGAAAAATGGAGCGGAGAGGATAATTAGCAAAATAGAACTCTGCACCGTCTTTAAGTTTAAGAAGGAAATATGAATAAAACAGGAACATAGTAAATCCGGCATATAATATAATCTTATTTCTGATCATACACCTCAAAAAATAAAAATAAATAAGGAATGTGATAACGATAAGTGAGCTTTGAACAAGAGTAAACTTGAGCATCCCAAAGCCGATTACCTTAAATAGTGGGACAAGAAAATGAGGATAAAAACCATATTGATTGAGCAAATCAACCAACAACGCTTTTCCCGCAAACACCTGTGAAAAGGAATAACAAATAGCATTAAAGTCAATGGTATATGCTTCTCTGTATTCTATTGACGAAGAATTGAGAAGCGGTGTAATCCCGATAGTAACCATCATGACTGAAAAAATGATATAGAAACCTGCTGTGACAATGCCAGCGGACAACTCTTTCAAACGCATGCTGAACACATGGAAATACATGAAGATCCCTGTCAATGCAGCTAAGAATAGAAGTGTATTCCCGAGTAGATGTCCAGAATTATAGCCATTTAAAAAGAAGTTAGGACTTCTCGTTAAATCGACCATCACAAGAAGAATCAACGAACCAGCAATTACCAGCGAAGCGACATTGCGCAGCGTTGCTGACATTATCAAATGAAATCTGAGGGATATTGTACGCATGCCAACATGCATCATCAAGAGCAATGGAGGGCACAGCAATGCTAAGAATATATATGTATTTCTCTCTGTATTTTCAGGCATAAAACAGGAAGTTGGAAGGATGAAAATAGAGGTTAACTTGTTTGTGTCGATGAGATCCAGATACGCAAATGTGCGATAAATATAGCATCCCACAGCATACAATACAAGTATCGAGATGGCGGTGGCAAGAGCATTAAAAATATACTCATTTCTATCGCTTACGTCAATTTTCATTGACACGCTGCTTTCACTATGACCCTGTGTCCATTTAATTATGCATGCTCCATATATTGTTGAATGTGAGACGCCGTCACCGTTTCGGCCGGGATGCCGGATACTACCTGCCGGTACCACTCGACTGTTTTTTCAACGCCCTTCTCAAATCCCCAGCGAGGATTCCAGCCAAGTTCCTGATGAGCTTTGTCGCAATTAAGATGCAATAAGCCGCATTCGTGCGGCGCATTCGGCTGGGGCTCAATAATAATTTCGCCTGTTCCCCATGTACGCACAATTTTTCCAGCCAACTCTTTTACTGTCTTTATTGATTCGACACGGGGGCCAAAATTATATGAATTTGAATATTCTTTTGGGTTGGCAAACAGTTTATACGCTAACAGCAGGTATCCTGACAACGGTTCAAGCACATGCTGCCAGGGGCGGGTTGAATCCGGATTACGCAGTATAACCTGCTTATTATCGCGCAACGATCTTATCGTGTCAGGAACCACCCGATCAGCTGACCAGTCCCCTCCGCCAATCACATTGCCCGCCCGCGCACTTGCAATCCCCATATCCCGTCGCGCTGAAAAATATGATGCAGTATAGGCATGAAACACCACTTCCGCGGCTGCTTTAGATGCACTATAGGGATCTTCACCGCCCAGAATATCATTTTCGCGGTAGCCCCACACCCACTCTCTGTTGCTATAACACTTATCGGAAGTTATGTAAACGGCAGACCGGACGCTCGGCGTCATCCGTATCGCTTCAAGGACATTCACTGCCCCCCCGATATTGGTGTCAAAGGTCAATTTCGGTTCATTGTACGAACGGCGGACAAGTGCCTGTGCTGCAAGATGAAATACGATATCTGGCTGAAACGAGGCAAATACTTTCTTAATCGCATCATAGTCACGAATATCGCCGATTACATGAGATATCCGTTTGTCCAGCTGCAACAGATTAAAATGATCGTCGTTCTGC
>Ga0209697_10002622_pt1 | contig 25608 bp, 17 predicted proteins | sample AliMusrvi5mmetaG_FD_184115 | JGI IMG/M metagenome (GOLD analysis project Ga0209697, IMG submission 184115) | Freshwater lake bacterial and archeal communities from Alinen Mustajarvi, Finland, to study Microbial Dark Matter (Phase II) - Alinen... | ecosystem: Environmental > Aquatic > Freshwater...
CCTGTTTGCCATCGAGCAGCCAGAGCAGGGAAAATAGCAGCGCCACCACCAGGTTGGCCACGAACGTCGTGCGCCATACCCCCACGCCGAGTTCGCTGGAGCGTTTCAACAGCAGCGCGCTGAAGACATAAATGAACGCGGCGATGAGCGGAAAAAGGATGGTGGGGGGCATGGGCGGAAACAGGAGCCTGGAAGACGAAGGATTGGAGGGGGCAGGAAGGACAGGCTCTCACGTCTTCGGTCTTCTGTCTTCCGGTCTTCTGAAATGTTGACGCCTTGTTGACCATCCCTTATGTATCCGCCGATGAATGTCCCAGCCTTTTCTCGCCTCGCTGCCACTTGTGCAGCCATTTTCCTCGCTTCCGGCTCGGTTTCGCCGGCGTGGGGATTCCTTGATTTTTTCAAGAAGGAGCCGCAGAAAGTTGCCCCTACGGCTGCTGAACTGAACACCCAGGAAGCCGCTGCCACGGTCCTGCTGGACGAAGCCAAGGCTGCCGAGAAGGCCGGCAAAACGAGCAAGGTCCAGGATCTCTATGAGCAGATACTGAAAAAGTATCGTTTCACCAACGCCGCCGCCGAAGCCGCGTATGCCAAAGCCTGGTCGATCCGCCAGACCGGCAAGATGCAGCCGGCTTTTGATGCGTTCCAGCGGTTCCTCTCCGACTTCCGCCGGAGCCCGCGTTTTGGCGATGCGATCCAGCAGCAGTACGAGATTGCCGAGGAGGCCAAGGGCGGCAAGAAGCAGCGTGCGATGCTCGTGTTGTCCATGAAGATGGGATCCGAAGATGTGATCAAGATGTACAAGCAGGTGATCACCAACGCACCCTTCGGCAAGTTTGCTTCGCTTGCGCAGTTCAGCATCGCTGAAATTCATCAGGACAAAGGCGACAAGGCGGAGGCTGTTGCCGCCTATCAGGCAGTGGTGGACAACTTCCCCACCTCCAAGGAAGCCGGGGAGGCACAGTTCCGCATCGGTGCCATCTCGAACATTGCCGCCAAGAAGACCCAGGATGGCCAGAATCTCACCGCCACTCGCGATGCATTGAAGACCTATGTGACTACGAACCCGAAAGGTGACCGGGCCGGCGAGGCGCAATCCATCCTCACCGGGGTCGATGAAGCCCAGGCCGCCCGCTCGCTGGAGATCGGCAAGTACTATGAAAGGCAGCACAAGCCCAAGGCGGCCGCGGTCTATTTCAATGAGGCGCTGAAATTTGGCGATGCGGAAGCTTCCAAGGAAGCGCGCGAGCGCCTTGCCAAACTGGCCGCCAGCAACCCTGCGGCCGTGACCGACACAAAAAAAAACGCACCGGGCAATGATTACACCGTGCCGGCCGCTGTCGATCTTCGCCACAGCCCTGACTATGCCGGCCCGCCCTCGCCTGAGCTGGCCCGCTTGAGCCAGAAGCCGAAGATGCGCAAGGATAGCGACAGTTTCATGCCCATTCCGATCCAGGAACCCTCCCTGCCTTCCCGCCCCGCCAGCCAGCCCACTGCAGCCGGCACCAGCCTGCTGCCCCCAGTTTCGGGTGGCGACAAGCCAGTGCTTTTGCCAGTTCCTGCGGCATCGAGCACCCCTCCTGTCCCGCCGGCTCCTGCGGCTGCGGGTGCCCTCCCTGTGCCACCTCCTCCGGCTCCTGCGGATCAGAAAAAGAACTGATTTCGCTGCGCCTGTCCGCCCTGCTCCCCTGGTCCATCCTTTTCGATACATGAAACGCTGGCTGTCCTGTCTCTGCCCTCTGATTGCCTTGGCCCTCTCTGGTTGCGCGGGTTATCGCCTCAGCGGCAGCAAGCCTCTGCACATGGAGAACATCACGAAGCTGTATGTTCCCACCTTTGAAAACCTCACCCTGGAGCCACGGCTTCAGGCACTGGTGACCGATGCCGTGATCAAGCAGATTCAGGCCACGGGCACCTACAAAATTGTCGACGAAGACCATGCCGATGCCACGCTGAAGGGCAAGGTTTCCACCCTTGATCGCAACCAATGGCGTTCGGTGACCACCAACACCCTGGAGACAAAAGAGCTGATGATGCGCCTGAAGATCGAGTACAGGGTGGTGGGGCCCGCGGGAGTGACTCTCCGTGCGGGCAAAGCCCAGGGCAATTCATATGTGGTGCTGAACCCGAACTGGCAGACCTCGGAGCGCCAGATCCTTTCCGAAGCCGCCGAACGCCTGGCAGTCACGTTGTCTGACGAGTTGGCGAACGGTTGGTAAGTTTGTAATGATCCCAACGCCCCCTCCCTCGTCAACTCCCTGCGCCGGAGATTCGCTCAGCGCCATCCGGCAGGCGGGGCTGTTCATGGTGGCGACTCCGATCGGCAATCTTCAGGACATCACGCTGCGCGCCCTCGACCTGCTGCGTTCGGCCGATGTCATCGCCTGTGAGGACACCCGCCACTCGGCAAGGCTTCTGAACCATTTTCAAATCAGCAAGCCTCTGATCAGCCTCAATGAGCATAACGAAGCGCGGCGTATTCCTGAGCTCGTTACGCGGATTCACCAGGGGGGCGTCGTGGCGCTGGTTTCCGATGCCGGCATGCCCACCGTCTCCGATCCGGGCCAGCGGCTCACCCAGGCCGTGATTGCCGCCGGTCTGCTGGTGCAGGTGCTGCCGGGTCCTTCGGCCGTGCTCACCGCACTCGCGGGATCGGGCCTGCCCACCACTCCCTTCTATTTTGGCGGCTTTTTACCTCACAAAAAAGGCCAGCGTGGCAAGGAGCTTGCCATCGCACGGGAGCGCGAGGCCACCTCGCTCTATTTCGAATCACCTTACCGGCTGGTGGACACGCTGGACATCATCTGCCAGGAGGCCCCCGAGCATCGGCACGTGGTGGCGCGTGAATTGACGAAACACTTTGAAGAATTCAGGCGTGGTTCGGCGCGCTCTTTGCTGGATCATTACAAACAGAAGACCGTCAAAGGCGAAATCTGTTTGCTGGTGGCTCCGAAGGAACTGCCCAAATGGGTGACCTGGTAGCCGGCGCGGCGCGAATCATGCAACACCTTCAATTCAAATATCAGCGAGTGCCGTGTATGGAGTGTCAAGTGCCGGGCATCCTGTCATGAATGCTCAGCCCTTGCCACTTCTCCCTGCTCACTTCTCCTTTTCCCACTCTCACTTCTCCCCTACTTTTTCATGTCCACCTTTCCTGAATGCTCGCTCGACATCTCCCCTGCATCGCTCAAGTCGAGCATCCGCCAGCACCTGCGCCTGACCTTGGGTCGCGAAGTTTCAGACGCCCGTCCGCATGACTGGTTCAACGCCACATCCATGGCCGTCCGCGACCGGATGATGGCGGCTGTCTGGGACACTGTGGCCACGCACCGCTTGAACAACGTCCGGCGCATCAATTACTTCTCGCTCGAGTATCTCATGGGCCGCCTGCTGGAAAGCAATCTGCGCAACTTTGATCTCTATGAGCCGGTCAAGGACGCCCTCGCCGCGCTTGGCCAGGACCTCGATGTCGTGCTCAACGATGAGCAGGACATGGGTCTGGGCAACGGCGGCCTGGGCAGGCTGGCCGCCTGCTTTCTGGATTCCTTCAGCACGCTCGATCTCCCCGCCGTGGGCTATGGCATTCACTATGAGTTTGGCCTGTTCCGCCAGGATTTTGTCAACGGGCGCCAGGTGGAGCATCCCGATGCGTGGACCCGCTACGGCAATCCTTGGAAGCTGGTGCGACCCGAGTATCAGGTGGAGATCCCGCTCTATGGCCAGGTGGTGCAAAAATTTGATGACCTGGGCAATGCACGGCCTCAGTGGGTGGACACCCGCTCCATCATCGGCATTCCTTGGGACATCCCGATCGCGGGATTTCGCACCCGCACCGTGAACCTCCTGCGCCTTTGGGAGGCCCATTCGACCACCGATTTCGATTTTCAAATCTTCAATTCCGGCGGCTACGTCGAGGCCATCCAGAAGAAGGCGGAAGCCGAGACCGTGTCGAAGGTTCTCTATCCCAATGATGCCACGGAAAACGGCAAGGAGCTGCGGCTCGTGCAGCAGTACTTCTTCGTCGCCTGCTCGCTTTCCGACATCTTCCGACGCTACAAGCGCGACAACACCACTTGGGCCGCCTTCCCGGACAAGGTCGCCATCCAGCTCAACGACACCCATCCGGCCGTCTCCATTTTGGAACTGATGCGCCTTCTGGTGGATGTGGAGGATCTGGGCTGGGACGAATCCTGGGCCATCTGCAAGAAGGTCTTCAGCTACACCAATCACACCCTGCTGCCCGAGGCGCTGGAGATGTGGAGCGTGCCCTTGTTTGGCCGCGTGCTGCCGCGCCATCTGGAGATCGCCTATGAGATCAACCGCCGCTTCATGGCGGAAGTGGAAGCCAGGTGGCCGGGCGACAGCGACAAGAAGCGCGCCATGTCCCTGATCGACGAGCGCGGCTCCAAGTCCCTGCGCATGGCCAATCTCTCCGTGGTCGGCAGCCATGCCACCAACGGCGTCGCCGCCCTGCACTCGCGCCTGCTGGTCGAGAATTTGTTTCCCGAGTTCAACGCGATGTACCCGGACCGGTTCCTCAACGTCACCAATGGCGTCACCTTCCGCCGCTGGCTCAGCGTCTGCAACCCGCAGCTTGCCGCCCTCATCACCGAAACCATCGGCGAAGGCTGGCTCAAGGATGCTTCCAAGCTGCGCGCGCTCGATGCCGTCGCCAGCGACCTGGTCTTCCAGGAGCGCTTCCGCGCCATCAAACGCCACCACAAGGTGATCCTGGCCGGTATCATTCTTGACCAGTGCGGTCTCGTCGTCAGCCCCGACGCGCTCTTCGACGTGCAGATCAAGCGACTGCACGAATACAAGCGCCAGCATCTGAATCTGCTGCACATCCTCACCCTGTATCGCCGCATCCTGCAGGACCCGGGATTGGACATTCAACCCCGGGTTTTCGTGTTTGCCGCCAAAGCTGCCCCAGGATATTTCCTCGCCAAGAACATCATCCACGCCATCAATGCCGTGGCTGACAAGATCAACAATGATGCCCGGGTGAACGACCGCTTGAAGGTTGTGTTCCTGCCCAACTATGGTGTCACCCTCGCGGAGCGAATCGTGCCCGCAGCCGATCTGTCTGAGCAGATCAGCACCGCTGGCAAGGAAGCCAGCGGCACCGGCAACATGAAACTCGCCCTCAACGGCGCGCTGACCATTGGCACCTTGGATGGTGCCAACGTTGAGATCCTTGAAGAGGTGGGACCGGAGAACATCTTCATCTTTGGCCTCACCGTGGAGGAGGTGGAGGATCTCAAGGCCAGGGGTTACAACCCGTTCGACTACTACTGGGCGAATGAGGAGCTGCGCGCCGTCATCGACTGGCTCAGCAGCGACTACTTCACCGGCGATGCGGGCACCTTCCTGCCCATCCGCCAGAGCCTGCTCGACCACGGCGACCCCTACCTTGTACTCGCCGATTACGCCGCTTATGTCGATGCGCAGGCCAAGGTGGATGCCGCCTACCGCGACCCCTGCAAGTGGGGGCGGATGACGATTCTCAACACCGCGCGCATGGGCAAGTTCAGCAGCGACCGCACCATCCGCGAATATGCGGACAAGGTCTGGAAGCTGCCCAGCGTCTCGGTCACGGTTTCGCTGCTGTAGGCATGGCGGATTTCGGGGCGGGGGAGGGCTGTCGTGCCCGCACCCCCGCACTTGTGCTCCCCACGGTATCGATGTCGGCCACAGCGTCGTCGCCATACGCGGACCGGTTCGGGCATCCGGCATCTGCCATCTGAGGGGCCGCCATTTTTACTTTTCTCTTACCCCCGTCCCCGTTGTAACGTATTGATGCCACATGACCATTGAACAACGCACTACAGGCATGCTTCTTGGGGCATTCGCCGGCGACGCCCTTGCCCTTGGTCCGCACTGGATTTACGACCGAAAAGAGATCGAGCAGAAGTTTGGCCGTATCACCGGCTTCACGGATCCTGCCAGCAGCTACCATCCCGGGAAAAAAGCCGGTGATTACACTCATCTGGGCGACCAGATGCTGGTGTTGCAGCGGTCGGTTCAGGGCCATGGCGGCCTGCTCGACCCGGAAGACTTCCTGCAAAGCTGGCGCGACTTTTGGACCAATCCAGCAACGCAATCCTACGTGGACAAGGCCACCCGCACCGTGCTGGGCAGCCTGGAAGATGGCTTTGGCATCATGGACATTGGCTCTTCGTCCACGGAATTCGCCGGTCCGGTGCGTGGTATTCCGGTGCTGGTCACCGGCTTGATCAATGACTATGACGAAAACTCGCTGGTAAAGGTGGCGAAGGAGCAAACTCGCCTCACCCATCGCAGCGCCCAGGCGCTCGACGTGGCAGCCTTTTTCGCCCGCCTGGCCTCGGGGCTCGCCGCTGATCTCGATCTCGAAACCGCCCTGGATGGCGCCCTCGGCGATTCCTCGCAGTTTGTGCGCGACAGCGGCCGCCGTGCCGAATCGTCGCGCTTGGCCCACCTAAAGACCGGTGAAGCGGTCGAAGTCCTCGGCCTGGGCTGCGAAAGCGAGCAGGCGTTGCCCTCGTCGCTGTTTATTCTCCGGCATCATGGCGACAGCTTCGAGGAGGCTCTCATTGAAAACGTCATGGCTGGCGGCGACAGCGCTGCGAGGGGTATTTTCATCGGGGCCGTCCTCGGCTGGGAGCACGGAGTTGAAGGCATTCCGGCCGCTTGGCGCAGTGGGCTTCGGCAGCCGCCGGTTTAGCTCACTTTGCCATCGCGAGAGGCCGGTTGCAGTGGACACCCATGCGCAATGAGCCGCTGGCAGTGTTCCTAGTGGCCGGTGGCCCGGGCAAATTCCGGAGCGGACCCCGGCAGGAAGGGTGGCGCTCCCTGTGTCGGCTGCACCATGTGCAGTAGCGCGTAGGTTGCGAACGGGTGCGCATTTTTTGAATGTAATTGACTTTGGTTTAGAGCAGTATTAAATAATACTATATCCGCATGATGCGAACCATCCGGCGGCGTCATTGGCTGTGACTTTTGAGAAGGCCATGCTGATGGCCTCATCGAGTTGCTCGGAGGTGCGGGCACCGGCGCTGCGCAACAGCGACTTGATCTTGCTCCACATCTTCTCGATGGGATTGAGATCCGGAGAGTAGGCGGGCAAAAACCTCACTTCGGCTCCCGCAGCCTGCACAAGTTCGAGCACTTCAGGGCTCTTGTGCACCGAGAGATTGTCCATCACCACGATATCTCCCTTCTTCAAGGCCGGGCAGAGCACCTGGCCTATGTAGGTGACAAAGGCCGCCGTGTCGGCGGCTCCAGGCAGGTGCATGCAGGCCGTGGTGCCGTCCAGCCGGATGGAGGAGATCATCGTGGTGCTCTGCCAGCGGCCACACGGTGCCGCAGCGTGCAGCCGCCGGTTGCGCGGCGCTCTGCCGCGCAGCCGGGTCATGTTGGTCTTCGCGCAGCTTTCATCCAGAAAGACCAGCCGCCAGGGCTCTAGCCCGCCTTGCCGGCGCTTCCAGCGCCGCCGCGCACGGCGGACGTCTTCGCGGTCCTGCTCGGCGGCGCGGAGCGTCTTTTTTTATATGTCAGCCCCATGTCCACAAGCACATAGTGGATCGCGGGCAGCGTGCATTCCAGACCCAGGGCTTCACGCAGTTCGGCCAGCGTCATGTCGGGCTTGCGCTTCAGATGCTGCCGTATCGCGATGCGATGCTCGGCCACAATGAGTTTTTTGCGACCGGCGAGGTGGTGACGGTGCCTGATGCTCCCAGTCTTGCGCCGCTGCTGAAGCAGCTTTTTGACCATGCCAAGGGAGACGCAAAAGCGCCGGGCGATCTGGTCGCGAGTGCCTTCGCCGTTGTCATAGGACCTCAGGATGCGTTCACGCAAATCAAGGGAAATGGTAGCCATGAATTATAGCACGGCTATTCCATACTGGCTATAATAGTATTTAAAATGCTCTAACGGCGACACCGGCATGTTGCTCACTATCCCATAGTGCGTTAGGAGTTCGGGCAGCCTGAGGCTGGTTGTCTCCATTCCAGTTGATAACGGAGCCGCAGAGCCTGGCAACGCGGAGGGACGCTGTCCGCCTCGGGAATGCAGGTATTTATCTGTAGCCGTGATAAGTCGTTTGCGGGGCTGAGAATGCCGATTCTGCCCATTGTTGGAAATTTGTGCCTTCACACAATTTCAATACATCCAGTATTTCATCTGGTGACGCATTCAATGCATCCCAACCTAACTCAAAACCTTAGCAGGGGATGATTGTCTGCTTCCAAGTTTGAACCTGTAATTGACCTGTTAAAAAAATCGCTGCCAGTTTCGATGGCTGACATCACTATAGCCCTGCCACACGTGGGCAGTGTTGAATTAATCTGACACAATATGAAAACTCCGTCTTCATTGTTCATGCGGCGAGGGGGGATGGCCGCGCTGCTGTGGTTTGCAGTCCTCTTCACTTCCCTGGCACTTCCCAGGGTTTCCTATGCAGCCTCAGGCACGACGGCTCTTGACCCCTATGCCAGTGCCACGCACACCAACACCCTCTCATACTCCGTCACGGCGGGCAACAGCCGTGCCATGGTGGTGTATGTCTCGGATAATGACTCCATCAACGTCAGCTCGGTAACGTGGAACGGCCTGCCCCTGACCAGGGCGATTCAGCAGGCGGATGTCGGGAGCAACGCTGTGGACAGCATCTGGTACCTGGTGCTTGGCAACAGCAGCAGCACAATCACCGCCAATATCGTCGTCGTGACTGACGGTGCGGGTGACGGTGTGGCTGCGTTTATCGCGGCTGAAGCCTACAGCAAAGTGAACCAGACCTTCCCGGTTGGCAGCGAGCAGTCATACGTCGGAGCTCCTAACCCGTCGATCACCGTGGTCAGTGCTTCAGGCGACTTGGCGATCGACTTGGTGGGAATGAACAGCGCCGGTTCCCCCACCCAGACGGCGACCGCAGGCCAGACTCTCCTTGGCAACAGTCCGGTCAGCACTACGTACGAGTATTCCACCAGCACCAAGCCGGGCGCTGCCAGCGTGCCCATGAGTTGGACTGTAAACGGACTTACACCGATCATCCAGGTGGGCCTCAATCTCCGTGGTGCATCCAGCGCGAGCCCTGTCCCGCCCACGGTCATCCTGCCCACCAGCGCGGCGCTCAGCACCACCACTGCCACGCTGGGTGGCGACGTCAGCAGCGATGGCGGTTCGGCGATCACTGCACGTGGCGTGCTGTACGTTCCTACGGCGACCAACAGCAATCCGCAGCTCGGCGGCACGGGAGTGACGAACGCGACGACTGCGGGCACCACCGGCATCTTTGTGGTGAATGTCACCGGCCTCTCGTCTGGCGTACCCTACAGCTTTGTGGCGTACGCCACCAATGCCGGGGGCACGACATACACCAGCCCGGTTTCGGCCTTCACGCCCCTCGGTGCGGCGGCGGCCCCCACCGTGATTTCGCCAACCGTGGCGAATAATACGACTGGCATCAGCGCCACGCTGGGTGGCAACGTCATCAGTGATGGCGGCTCGCCGATCTCTGTGATCGGCGTGGTGTATGCTCCGACGGCGACGAATTCCAACCCTCAGCTTCTCGGCACGGGAGTGGCCTTTGCGACCACCGTCGGCACGACTGGCGTGTTCACGGTGGGTGTCCCCCAGGGTATTTTCCCCGCTCTCACACTGGGCACGCAATACTCGTATGCCGCGTATGCCACCAATGGCATAGGCACCAGCTATAGCAGCGTCGGAACCTTCACCGCGACCGACACCAACCTTCTCACTCTCAGTATCAGTCCGGGAGCCTTGAGTCCGGTGTTTGACCCCAATACTCTGAACTATACCGTCGCATTGCCTGCGGCAACCACGAGCCTCACCTTCACGCCGACCCTGCCCCCCAGCACCTCCAGTGTATCGATGCAGGTGGACGCCGGTGCGCCCTTCACACCCACCTTTGCGCCAGGCTATACGGTGACTGGTCTGACGCCAGGCCCCCATCATGTTTATTTGACGATCGTGGACGGGACCGGTCACTCCTCACTTTACACCTTCACGATCATTGTCGGCATTCCCACCGTATGGGTGGACTCGACATTCACCACGCCTGGTGCCGTGATCGCCGTGGTGGACCCATTGACCCATTTATCTGCGAATGCGATAGTGGGTGTCACGGGGTTCTCGACGATTGCGGCGGCGGTGGCGGCGGTGGACACGGGGGGCAGCGTGGATGTCAACGCAGCCACCTACACCGAGGATGTGAGCACGGGAGTGAAGGGACTCACGTTGGTGGGGTCGAATGGGCTCAATTCGGTGCCAGGAATTGGCACTGGACTGGTGAACATCAGTGGCAATTTCACGCTGGCAAGCGGAGACACTTTGCTCGTCGCCCTGAACGGTACGGTGGCGGGTACGAGCTATGGCCAGTGGAGTGTCAGCGGCACGGTGACACTGGGCAGTGCTGCGCTCAGCTACAGTGGCAGCGATGTGCCGGCCACCGGCCAGTTCTTCGATCTCGTACAGAACACTGGTGGGAGCCCCATCAGCGGCATTTTCAGCGGCGAAGCGGAAGCTGCTGTGATTTCCAGTTTCCTGGGCTCGTCGCTGTCTGCACAGGTCAGCTATCTGGGCGGCGGCGGCCAGGATGCCGTGATCAGTGTGCTGGGTACCTATGTGACCCCAGGCGGGCAGCTGGTCATTTCAAACCCTCCGGGAGGTGGCGGCAATGCCGACCTCACCATCACGCTCATCGGCGGCGGCACGACGATTCAGATTTATGACCCGCTCAACCTGATTTATGCCGGAGCAGGGGCGGTCCAGGTGGATCCCCATACGATCACTGTCCTCCTTAGCAGTGTCACCTCGGGGCTGGTGTTCAATGGCACGCCAGGCAACGACTCGTACACCATTGACTTCAGCACGGGCAACCCCATCCCGACGGGTGGCATGACCGTCAATGGGGGAACCCAGACAGGCGCCCCCGGCGACGTCATGCACGTGGTGGGGGTCTCAGGTCTGCATGCGGTGTACACGCCGGATGCCGTCACCAACGGCAACGGGGTGATTGTTTTCACCGGCACCTATGCGGGCACAGTGACCTTCACCGGCCTGGAGCCGGTGGATTTCGTGGGCGGCAGCGTCACGTTGACCCCGCCGAGCGCCACCAATAACATTGATGTCGCGAATGGTTTCCTTGTCGATGGCACTACACCTGCCCTGGTGATTTCCGGCACCAGCGGCGGCGTGGGCTTTGAGCAACTCAATGTGCGTGGTGCAGCGGTTACTATCGACACTTCCGGGTTGGGCGTCAGCACGGATCAGATCACCATTACCAGCGCCAACAACGCTCATACCAACACCAGCCTGACGATCATCACCGGCACCGATGCCGGCGACTACATCCATGTCAATGGTTCTGTCGCGATCGCCGGTTCCTTGTCGCTCAACGCAACCACGGTGACGGTGGCGGCGAGCCAGAGCGTGGCCGCCTCTGGTGCCATCGGAACGATCACCATAGGCGCGGATGCACTGACGATCGCTGGGACGGCGACGCTGAACGCTGCGGTCTCCGCGACCTTCAAGCAGAACAGCAACGGCACATTGATTGATCTGGGCGGAGCCAACGCCGCCGGCACGCTGGGCCTGAGCAATGCGGAACTGGGCGTGGTGACCACGCCGACGCTGAACATTGGCGACGTCAATAGCGGTGCCATCACGGTGAGTGCCTCGATCACCCGGTCCTCGGCTACCGCGCTCAATCTCACCACGGGCTCGACCATCGCATTGAATAACTTGCTGAATTCCGCCGGCGGCAATGTGACGCTCAACGGCACCACCATCACCCCTGCGGCCACCGGCACGGATGTGTCGATGGGAGCCACTGGCACGCTTGCCTTTGGCTCGGGGGACAACCTCGGCATCGCCATTGGCGGCACCACGGTGGACACCGGCTACACGCAGCTCAATGTCGCGGGTTTTGTCAATCTCACAGGTGCCGTTCTCTCGCTCAGCGGCGCTTATGTGCCCACGCCCACGGACACCTTTACCATTGTCAACAATGATGGCGTGGATGCCATCACGGGAACTTTCACCGGGCTGGCGGATGGCTCCACCTTCGTCTTCAACGGCGCGATTCTGGAGATCCACTATAACGGCGGAACTGGCAACGACGTGGTGCTGAGCGTTCCGCCGGTGATCAGCAGTGTGACGCCGCCTGCCAACGGCACCTACAATGATTCGGACGTGATGACTTTCACTGCGAACTTCAGCAAGGTGGTGACAGTGAATACGGGCGGCGGCGTGCCATACATCGCTATAAACATTGGCGGCACGGTGCGCCATGCCGTCTATGTCAGCGGCTCAGGTACGGCGAATCTGGTGTTCCAGTACACGGTGACAACCGTGGACCTGGACAGCGACGGCATCGCGGTGACCAGCCCCATCGTGCTCAATGGCGGCACCATCCAGGATTCGCTCGCCAATAATGCGAGCTTGAGCTTCAACCCGCCTGTGACGACGAGCGTGCTGGTGGATGGCCGGGTCTTCTCCACTGCCGGCCCCTCAAGTAATACGGCCCCCGGCACGATCGCGGGCGGGGCGAGTGTGGGTACGTGGGACAGCATTCGCAGCGGCATGGTCATTGCCCCCAATGGGGCCCTCGCCTATCGCGCGTTTCTGACTCTCGGGGGCAGTGTGACGGCGCTCAACTACCAGGGCATTTGGAAGAGCCCGGACGGCACGTTCGCGAGCACCTATCTGCTGGCCCGGACCGGCAGTGCCGCCCCCGGCACCACGAGTGCCTTGTTTGACCTGCTGCCGCTCAATCCTTACATCGATAATCTCGGGCAAAATACGTTCGTCGGGTTCCTGCGCGTGGGCACGGGCACTCCGGTCACTGACAGCACCAATGACAGCGGTATTTGGTCCGAACAGGCGACCGCTGGCACCGGGCCGCGCCTGTTGCTGCGTCAAGGGGATGCGGTCACCGGAGGCACGGTCACCATGGTGGCCCCTTCAGGATGGGCCGGCGTATCCCTGCCCGCCACGACATCCACCACTGCTTATACGGCGTTCAATGTGCAGCTCAATGGCAACACCAGCACACCCAGCAGTGCCCTGGTGCGGGTGACGTCCACGTCCGCGGCAGTTACGCCGACAGTTCTGGCGACGCAGGGAGATGCGGCCCCCGGCATCGGCGCGGCAACGGGCGGGACGTTCGACACGATGTACGGCAACAGCAATGACCCGCGCATGGATGGGGCCGGGGATGTGGCCTTCCTTGCCTACTTGGTGGATGGTCGTTCGGGAATCTGGTACGATAACGTTGCCGGCACGCTGAGTGCGGTGGCGCGCACCGGCGAAGCGACGCCAGGGCTTGTGGACACGTTTACCGGGTTTGAGCGGCCCTCGCTGGCCAGCGGCGGCGGTCACATAGCGTTTCGTGCCTTCATGACCACCACTGGACAGGGCGTGTGGTCGGGCGATCCGGCCACGCCGGGTGGGCTGGTTGCCATTGCCAAGACGGGTGACACGGCCCTGCCAGGAATCCCGGGGGGCAGTCAGCTGAATAGTGTCTGGAGCCCGTTCAGCAATGCCAGCGGCAAGGTGGCGTTCCGGGTGAGCCTGCTGGACGGCGCTTCGGTGGAGACGCGCGCGATCGTGACCGATGCGAACGGCACCTTGGGCGTGATCGCCAAGGCGGGAGACGCCGCGCCAGGAACTGCGGATACCTTTGTAAATTTTGATCACCCGATCATCGGGGACGGCAACCAGGCGGCCTTCAGTGCCACCACTCTCGGCGGCACCACCGGCATCTGGAAGCAGGCGGCAGGCGGCGGAGCGCTGAGCTTGGCGCTGAAGGTGGGCGATACGATCACCGGCAACGGAGTCACCAGGACCGTCGGGGCCTTCATCGTGATCGGCACCGCCAGCAGCGACCGGCTCAATGAAGTCGTCTCCATGAACGCAGCGGGCCAGATTTTGGTGTGGATCTCCTATACCAACGGCGACACTGGCATGTTGCTCACCGTCCCGTAATGGGATAACAGTGTGTGCCACCCAATCTGGCATGCATCTGTGATCCACATCGCCCTCACCTTGATTCGTTGTTGCGCCCTGCTTCTGTTGCTACTGGCCGTTCCGGGCTTTGCCCTGGCTGATACCAACGACAGCTTTGCCAATCGCATCGAAGTCTTCGACAGCAACACGGTCACTGGCAGCAACGTCGGGGCCACCCTGGAGGCGGGTGAGCCCATCCCGGCAGGCTATACCAGTTCGAACTATCAGGCCACCCTCTGGTATGTCTTCAATCCAGCGGCCGAAGACTGGTACGAGATCAATACCGTGGGCAGCGCCATTGATACCGTGCTGGCCGTTTGGACCGGCCCTTCGCTCAACCTTTTGCAGCTCGTGCATGTGAACAATGAAGCCATCGAGGGCAAAGTGAGCCGTATCCGGTTCGAAGGACGGCCTGACACTTCGTACTTCATCAGTGTCGCGGGACGTAATGCGGCGGCACGCGGTGCGGTGTCATTGACGGTGCAGTTGGGCGGCAACGAGATGATCGCCAATGGTATCAGCGGCATTATCTCGACCGGAATTTCCCCGGCCTCCGTGGATGTGAGCACCACCACCGCCAGCACCGCTTTCACCGTTGAGATGAGCGTGACGAGCGATATCCTTGGGGGCTACGTTCGGGTTTATGCTCCGAGCGGCCAGCAGGTGGCCACTTCACCACTTACGGTTGCCAACCGCACCAGTGGTTACAACCTCGACGGCATCTATACGGTGTCCGTCACTCTGCCACGCTACCTTGCGCCGGGCACCTATTGGGTGGGGTTCGAGGTGCAAAATGCCGCTTCGAACCCGAGCAAAACTGATTCGTTTGGCTGGGATCAAATGTCGTCGCTGGGCAGCTTTACCAATACCTTCACCGTGCTCAACAGCGGTGCCGTGGACACCTATGGCCAGTTCAATTACACCTATGGTTTCACGGGGGCCAATGCCGCTCAGACGGCCGATTCAGACGGGGACGGAATTCGCAATCTGGCAGAGTTCGCTTTCGGCACCGATCCCACGATTGCCAATACCGGCCCCCTGGTGGTGACCGGCGGGACGCTGACGCAGACCGGGCTGCCACACATTTATCTGACCGGCACCGGCACGCAGCAGCGCCTGCGGGTGGAGTTCATTGAGCGGGTGACCGATGCCTCGCAGGGGCTCACCTACCTGGTGGAATTCAGCGATGACTTGATCCACTGGACGACTTCCAACAACGCCCCCCAGGTCATGGCGACCTCAGGCGGCTATCAGGCCGTGTTTGTCGAAGATCAGACCTTCCTGCCCGTGAAGACGCATCGCTTCGGGCATGTGCGCGTCAATTATCAACTGCCGCCATGAGCCGCCCATGAGCGTGAACACGGCTGCGCATTCGTGGGCCTATTCGCTCTCATCACCCCAGGAAGTGGATTCCTGGAACTGCAGCTGGTACAGGCGCTGGTAAAGCTCGCTCTTTTGCAGCAGCTCCTGGTGGGTGCCGACGCATTCGATGCCGCCGTTCTGCATGACCACGATCTGATCCGCACCCAGAATGGTGGAGAGGCGGTGCGCGATGGCGATGACGGTCTTGCCTTTGGAGAGCTGTTGGATGGCTTCCTGGATGATCTTCTCCGTTTCGGTGTCTAGCGCGGAAGTGGCTTCATCCAGCAGGAGGATGGGGGCGTTGCGCAGGATGGCGCGGGCGATGGTCACGCGTTGCTTCTGGCCGCCGCTGAGGTTGCCGCCACCGTCGCCCACCAGGGTGTCATAGCCGTCCGTCTTGTCCGCCACGAAGTCTTGCACGTGAGCCTGGGTGGCGGCGGCGATGATTTCGGCCTCGGTCGCGTTCAGGCGGCCATAGAGGATGTTGAAGCGGATGGTGTCGTGGAACAGGAAGGCGTCCTGGCTGACCACGCCGATCTGATTGCGCAGTGATTCCTGGGTGACCTTGCGTACGTCCAGACCATCGATTTCGATGGAACCGCCGTCGATGTCATAGAAGCGCTGGATCAGGGAGAAGAGGGTGCTCTTGCCTGCGCCGGTGGGGCCCACGAAGGCATAGAACTTGCCGGGCTGCATTTCAAGGTTGATGCCGTTCACGGCGGGACGCGGGTCTTTGTGACCGGTCTTGTAGGCGAAGGTCACGTTCTTGAAGCTCAGGTGGCCCTGGGCGCGCTTCAGCACCTTGGCATCGGGGGCATCCTCCACTTCATGAGGCTCCTCCAGGGTGGCGAAGATGTTGGAGGTGGCGACGATGGTCTTCTGCATCACCAACTGAATGCGGCTGAGGGCTTTGGTATGCGGATAGATCTGGGTGAGACCGCCCACCAGCGTGATGAACTTGGCGGCATCGATGCCCGAACTCCAGGCATAGAACAGCCCCACGCCCACGCCGAGGGAGGCGACGACTTCCACCAGCACGCCGACCAGTTCCAGGGCCTTGCCATAGCGCATGAACAGCTTGTTCATCTTGGTGTTGCTATCCCTGAAACGCTTCAGCTCATAGGCTTCGCGGGCGTGCGATTTCACTACGCGGATACCGTTGAAACACTCGGTCATCTGCACCATCATCTGCCCGGCCTCCTGCTCTTCCTGGGCACCGGCTTTGCGCACCCGGCGGCCGATCGCCACGACCGGCAGGATGCACAGCGGGAAGACCACCAGCGAGTAGAGCGTGAACTTCCAGTCGCTGTGCAGCAGGGCGGCGAGGATGGACGCAATGGCGACGGGACGTTGCACGACGTCCTGCGACAGCGTCATCAGGTTCTGCTGCGCCACGCGCGCCTGGTTGAACACCGTTTGCACCAGGTTGCCGACTTTGGCGCGCGAATAGTAGCCCAGGGACTGGGCCAGCAGCGCCTTGTAGGTGTCATTGCGCAAGTCAAAGAGGATGCGCGTGCTCACCCACATCATGAGGTAGTTTGCCAGATAGGTGAGGCCGCCGCGCAGCATGAAGATCAGCGGCACCAGGACGCAGGCGGCGATGACCAGGCCGACCGAGCCGCGCCAGGCTTCCGGCAGCAGTTTCGCTGGATTCCACGGGTGCTTCTTTGAGAAGCCCATGTTGAACTTGTCGATCTTTTGGGAGGCCTCCACCACCGGATGGTATTGCAGGGTGGCTGGCACTTCGTTGATGGCCGGCATTTCGTTCAACCGTGCCATGAAGTGTTTCATGCCCGCATTGGGGTCCACCTTCTCGTTCTTCTCCAGCACCACGCTGAAGACGACGTTCATGCCCTGAATCAAAAGGAAATTGGAAAAGCCGGCGAGCACGCTGACGACGATGCCCAGGACGAAGCGGGCGCGGTAAGGCTTGATGTAGCGGAACAGCTTGGCGTAGGTCTGTTTGGCGAGGGACATGGTCTCGGCAGTCGAGAGCTTGGCCATGTCTTTGCGGCTGACTTTGATGGGTTTGGACATTATGAAGGAGTGAGGGCGCGACTGATAGCACTGAGCACCTGGGTCGTCGAGATGAGGTTCATATCCGCTCCTTTCGCCTTGGGCGCAAATTCCATGAGCGGTTCGGCGTGCCCGGCGGCGACCACCTGCGCCCGCTCATGCCGCGGCCGCCAGTGAAACGGGTTGGTGGGGCCGAAGAGCACGACCTGCGGGCGCTGGAACATCGCCGCCAGATGCATCGCCATGCTGTCCACCCCGAGAGCAAGATCGCACTGCTCGATGAGGGAGGCGAGCTGCACCAGCGAGAGCCGGCCGGTGAGATCGGTGACCGGCACCTGCAGGAGGGCGCGAAGCCTGTCCAGATGCGGGCGTTCCAGCCCGGCATTGGTGCCGGTGAGCACCACCTGATGGGCTTTCGCGAGGTGTTCGATGATTTCCGCCCAGCACTCGTCGACCCAGAATTTTTCTTCCCGTGCGGTGCCGATGTGGATCACGGCCAAGGGGAGATGGCTGCGGGCGAACGGCAAATGGGATGACGCAGCGGGCACGCGCATGAAGGCGGAGCCTTCGGAGGGGCGGGCGAGGGGAGCGGGCAGGGCGGCGGCGGTTTCACCCAAGGCCTTCTGAGCGGCGCACTCCACCTGGGCGAGGTGGAAGTCCACCGTGTGCAGGTCGCGCACGGAGGCCTCGCACAACTGCGTGTAGGCGCGGCCCGCCATCTGGAGCTGGCAAATTTCGCGTAGCCCACGCTCTGTTTCGCACGCGAAAGCCAGGCCATCAGGGCGCTGCGATCGGTGCCGGTGAAGTCGAGGCACAGATCCCACTCACCCAGCAGCAGGCTGGCCCATGCGGGTGCGTTCAGCATGCGGCCGCCATAGGGAAGCACGCGGTCCAGCCCCGGAATGCAGCGCGCCAGCCCTGTCACATTAGCCGGCACGATGGCGACGATTTCCGCCTCCGGGTGTGCCTGGCGCAACGCCGCCACTGCAGGCGCGGTGAGGATGAAGTCACCTATGCGCTTGAGCTGGATGAGAAGGATGCGCAACGTGTTGAAAAGAGGGGTGGATCGTTGAAGGGGGCAAAACTATCGACCATCCAGGCCGGGCCATCAACCCTGGATGGTGGGTTGCGGAGAACACAAGATGGCTGGGCAGCAGAGGTTGGAGTCAAGCATTTATGCGACCACCCCGGAGCGGCTCCTGACAATGCCTTAGCCCAAGGCCATGCACGGCCACGTTTCAGGGGTGATCGCGTAAACGCTTGACTCCAACGATCACTGACGCGGCGTGCAGCCACAGAAACGGCACCCCTTCGTAAATCGCTGCATGAATCCTGGTGGGTGGCGATCATAGTCGCGCAAGTTTCACTGCAGACACTGCTGCCCCGGCAGCGCCTGAAGCGTATGGCAATGGAACCCATGAATTCACCCACCCCTGTTTTACTTGCTGGCAAGGTCGCCATTGTCACTGGTGCCAGCCGCGGCATTGGTCGTGCCATTGCCATGCGGCTTGCGCAGGCGGGCGCAAGCGTGATGCTCGCAGCGCGCAGCGGTGAGCAGCTTGACATGGCGGTGGCGGAAATCGTCGCTGCGGGCGGTTCGGCCGCCGCCGTGGTGGTGGACCTGCGTCAACCGGACGCACCGGCGCGCCTGGTGAAACTTGCCCAGGATACCTTCGGCGGCTTCGACATCGTGGTCAATAACGCTGGAGCCACCAAACGCGGCGATTTCCTCAGCCTCACCGACGACGAATGGAGCGACGGTTACGCACTCAAGTTCTTCGGCGCGATGCGGCTGATCCGCGCGGCCTGGCCGCAGCTCAAGCTGCGTGGCGGCTCGGTTGTGACCATCGCCGGGGTGGGCGGCCGCACCCCGGGAGCGGAGTTCACGATTGGCGGCTCGGTCAATGCCGCCCTGCTCTCCCTCACCAAGGCCCTCTCCGACTTGGGCATCCGTGATGGCGTGCAGGTCAATGCCATCAATCCTGGGCCGGTGCGCACGGACCGTCTCCAGGTGCGCCTGCAAATAGCGGCCACCCAGCACGGGCTTGATGCCGCTGCCGCTGAGGCGGCTCTGCAGCGCGAGATGCAGGTCGCGCGCATCGGTGAGCCGGACGACATCGCGGGCTTGGTGGCGTTCATCGTCTCCGAGCACGGGCGCTTCTTCCAGGGCTCGCTGATCGACATGGACGGCGGGCAGACGAAGACGCTTTGAGGGCGGCGCGGCCACCTTGGGACAGGTCCAGATGAAACACTGGACACAAGCCTCGCAGGAATGTGATTGACGGCGCTTGTGGACTCAAGGCGTTCATGCCTTTAATAGCACCCCACTTATGAACGTTGACCGCCGCCGGCTCTTGAAGCTGCTACCTGCCTCCGGACTTGTCCTGCTTGCCGGCTGCGAGGAGTCTGAGGAAGAAAAGGTGGCCAGGGTGGAGCGGGCCGTGCAAGCGCAGAAGGACAGCGTGCAGAAGCCCGAGGAAGCTCCTGCTCCCCAGCCCACGCCTGAAGAGAAAGCGGCTGAGGACACGACGAAGAAGCTCATCCTGTACTGCGCTGCGAACCTTGCGGATCCGTTTTTGCGCCTTCAGTCCACGCTGATGCAGGCCGCAGTGCTCCAGATCGACGGCTATCGTTTCAAGACGCTCGACGCGGCCGGTGATGCGGGCGTGCAGATTGGGCAGCTCAACAAGGCTCTGGGGGAGCGCCCGGCATTCCTCATTGTGAGCCCCCTGGAGGTGCATGTCACCGCCGGTCTCACCGAAACCTTCCGCAACGATGGCAGCGTGGTGATCGGGCTTGATGAGCGACTGGGCGTGGGGGCCTGCACTTCAGTGGTGTTCGTGAGCCAGAAGAAGCTGGGCCAGCAGGCGGGACAGCTCGTGGTGGAGGCGCTCAAACGCAAAGCCGCGGATGAAAACAAACCCCGGGTGACGGGGCGCGTGGTGCATTTGCTGGGCGACGCCGCCTCATTCGCCGCGAAAGCCCGCAGCGAGGGGTTTCATGAGGCGCTAAAGGCGGAGACCGGCATCGTGGTGGTGCATGAAGCACCCGGAGGCTGGACCCGTGAAGCGGCCAAAGCACGCACGGAGGAGGCCCTGCGCCTGCAGCATGAGTTCGATGTCGTGTTTGCCCACAATGACGTCATGGCCCAGGGGGCCAGCGAAGCTTTAAGCGCGGCGCAGATGCGCGAGCGCGTGCTCATCGTGGGCATGGATGGTGGCCTGGATATGCTGCGCAAAAGCGTGATCGACGCGACCATCCGCCAGCCTATGCCCATGGAGACGGCCTTCGAAATCATCAAGAAGTTCGCGGCTGACAAGCACTTTGAGCCGCCCTCCCGCACGGAACGCGAGCCAGAAGCGGTGACTCCGGTCAATCTGGACGAGGTGCTCGGGCGGATGTACAAGGGCGGGCAGTAGGCTCAGCCATCCTGATCAGGCGAGGAATTTCCGTGGCTCGCAGGAAAGTGAGTGATCCGCTTTCCCGCAGATTCAGGCAACCCACAGATTGGGGATTCTGAATCTGCGGGAATACCTCTTGAGTGTAACGTTGTATCCTGGTGATGTCAGGATGTCTGAGGCTTCGTTTTACAGCGAAGTCGGGGCGCTGAGGAACTTGCGCACGTCCGTGTACAGGCTGTCCTGGGAAGCTTCCTGCACATGGGGGCGCAAGCCTTCGAACCACTCGCCACTGGAGGGGCGATGCAGGTTCGCCACCTGAAGCAGCAGCTCCATGCTGATGGGCACCGGCCGGCCCGTGTGAACGGCCTCGGACAAGGCCAGCTCGGCCCCGCGATCAAACACCCATTTCAAGTCGGCACCAGTGAATCCTTTGGTCACCTTGGCGAGCGCATCCACATTGAGCTGCGCAATCGGCTTGTCCTTGGCCAGCAGCTCGATGATTTGAGCGCGGGCAGGGTAGTCGGGCGGGGGAACGAAGATGGTCTGGTCAAAGCGGCCGGGCCGGCGGAACGCGGGATCAAGCTGCCATGGCGCATTGGTGGCGCCGATGACGAGGATGCGCGAATTGTCGGAACGCAGGCCGTCGAGCTCAAACAGGAACTGGTTCACCAGGTTGCGCATCTGGCTTTCGCGCAGGTGGCGGCGGTCCACCGCGAGCGAATCGAGCTCATCGAAGACCAGCACGCAGGGGGAGTTCGCCCGCGCGGTCTCAAAGACCTGATGCAGGTTGCGCTCGCTGCTGCCGAAATAGGGATCGAAGATCTCGTGCAGACCGATGGCAAAGTAATTGCAGCCCACTTCGCCAGCGACGGCGCGGAGCATGAGAGTCTTGCCGCAGCCCGGGGGGCCGAAGATGAGGATGCCGCCGCCCGCCTTGCGACCGTAAGCCTTGTAGAGTTCCGGATGCTGCAGGGGATAGACGATCTTCAGGCGGATCTCTTCCTTGAGTTCCTCCATGCCGCCCACGGCCTCGAAATTGACGCGGTTGCGCTCGGGATCGCCAGGGGCAAAGAAGGTTTCGGGACGCCAGTCTTCGGCGGCATCATCGACGAAGGGGTCGTCAAAGGGGTCAGGCGGGAACTCTGTGTTGGAAAACGGATCGGAGAACACGGGTTCAGCGGGATTGGGTGCGGCAATGTTCTTGCGCGCTTCGCCTGCACCGCGGCCCAGTTCTTGTTCCAGCGACACATCGCTCACCGCGGCATCGCTGCGCACGGCCTTCTCAAAATGCTCCATCGCACGGATGCGGTCACCTTCGCTGAGGAACACGCGGCTGAGCAGCAGGTGCGCCGGGGCGTTGCCGGGATCGCTCTGCAACACCCGTTCCGCACGCACGGCGGCACCTGAGGAATCACCCTGCATCAGCAGCACACGGGCAATGCCCAGGTGGGCATCGCACTGGCCGGGGTCGATGGCCAGCACCCGGTCAAACGCATCACGCGCCTCATCGAGCTGGAGTTCCTCAAGACAGGCATGCCCGTAAAGTTGCAACAAAGAGGTATTGCAGGGGGACTGATCAAGCGCTTCGCGAATGGCGGTGAGTCGTGACATTTGGTGGGGTGAAGAAGCGCAGGGTGTGCGCACTCACAATAATGGTGACTTAACGGGTGTTATGGCGAGAGTTCCAGGAAATTCTTCAACAAGCGCTTCCCCTCAACCGTGAGGATGGATTCCGGGTGAAACTGCACCCCGTGGATCGGCAGTTCCTTGTGGCGCAGCCCCATGATTTCACTCTCGTCATCCGACGCAACCGCGGTGATTTCAAGGCATTCAGGGAGGGTGTCTCGTTTCACAATAAGGGAATGATAGCGGGTCGCCTCAAACGGTGACGGCAATCCCTTGAAGACAGATACGCCTGTGTGCTTGATCATGGACGTTTTTCCGTGCATGAGCCGCCCGGCACGCACCACTTCGCCGCCAAACACGTGGCCGATGCACTGGTGCCCCAGGCAGACCCCCAGGATCGGAGTATTTTTCCCGAACCGTTCAATCACCCCGGTGCTGATGCCCGCCTCCTTGGGCGTGCATGGCCCCGGTGAAATGCAGATGCCCGTCGGGTTCAGGCGGGCAATCTCGTCCAGCGTGATCTGATCGTTGCGACGAATCTCCATGACCGCACCCATCTCGCCAAAGTATTGCACGAGGTTGTAGGTGAACGAGTCGTAGTTGTCGATGATCAGCAGCATGGAAGGACTCTGTGCCGGAGTTGGATGGAAAGCAAGAGGCGGGGAAGGGGAGGGGAAGTGCGGAAGTGCGGAAGTGCTCAGTGGGAAGTGGGAAGTGGGAAGTGGGAAGTCAAAAGTGGTGGGTGGGGAGAGTCGATGGGAAGCAGGGGCGGCGAGGGGTTTGAGACCATACGTCTGCAAAGCTTGAGCCGTGCCATCCAATCTGCACATCCTTCTGGGCACTCCATCACTCCACCACTCCCCCCGCATTGCACCAGCCCCAGGCCACCCTCTGCGATCTTTGCGGTCAAATTTCTAGCGCTCCATCACTCCAGTACTCCATCACTTCCCCCCCTCCCACTAACTCCTTGAGTTCTCCGGCTTTCTTCGCACCGTACCCACCCCCATGCTTTCCCTGATAGCCAGTGCCTCGCAGTTCGTGCGCGAGAACGATTTCAAAACCATCTTTCATCGCGTCAAATCGCATGATGCCCACCCGACCATTCAGTTCCTCAAGTATGCCTTCTGCGGCGGGTTGGCGACGCTGACTCTGGTGGTCATCGTGTTCGCCCTTTCACAGACGATTTTTCCGGCGGCCAAAGGCATGATCATCCGCGGGCAGGTGCTGGATGAGGTTGTGCGCAAGCACAACCTGGTGCTCAACAACACCATCGCTTTTCCCTTCAGCGCCATCGTCGGGTACCTCTTGAATGTGAAATTTGTCTTCAGGCCGGGCAGGCTCAGCAGGGGTATGGAGATCTTCTCATTCTGTCTGGTGGCGGCGATTGGTTTTTTCCCGGGCCTATGGCTGGTGGACTACCTGGTGGCGCGGTTTCATACCGATTCATCCCTGGCCACGACGGCCTTCATCATGACCTCCTTCTTGGTGAATTTCGTGTGCCGGAAGTTCGTGATATTCAAGGCGTGAGCTTCGAGTCCTCATCATCGGATGCCCGCCGCGCCGTCATTACCGGCATCGGCGTGGTGTCGGCGCTCGGCATTGGCAAGGCGGCGTTCTGGGCCGGGCTGCAGGCACAGCGCAGCCCGATTCGTGAGCTGACGCTGTTCGACACCGCCGATTTCAGGGCGAAGCATGCGGCCTGGATTGATGATTGGCAGCCCCGCCAGTGGATTGCGCCGCACCGGCTGAAGCGCATGGACCGGTTCTCCCAGTTTGCGTGCGTGGCCGCCCATCTGGCGATTGCGGACGCGGGGATTGAACTGTCCCACGAGAACCCGAGCCTGCGGGCCGGCATCAGCCTGGGCAGCGCGGTGGGCGGCTTTGCCCATGGGGAGGCACAGCACGGCGTGTTCATGGCACACGGCGTTAAAGGCATCCAGCCCTCGCTCGGCGTGCAGTGCTTTGGCGGCAGCGCCCAGGGCAATCTGGCCATCGAATTCGGGCTGCAAGGCCCGGGCGTGACCAATGCCAACACCTGTGCGGCGGGCAACGCCGCGCTGGGGGATGCGCTGCGCCTGATCCAGTACGGTTCGGCGGATGTGGTCATCGCCGGAGCGGCTGAAACGCCCCTGTCGCCGCTGATTTTTGCCGCCTTCGACAAGATCCATACCATGGCGCGGGGCGGCCTTTACCGCCCTTATCATAGGCATCGTGATGGCTTCATCATCGGCGAGGGGGCGGCGCTGTTCGTGGTCGAAAGCCTGGCCCACGCCCGGCGGCGCAACGCCCGGATTCTTGCCGAGATCGCGGGCTATGGGCTGACCAACGACGCCTACCACATGAGCAGCCCTGAGCCGACAGGCGTGGCGTTGCAGGCCGCCATGCGCCTGGCATTGGAGGATGCGCGGGTGAATGCCGGAGCCATCGATTACATCAACAGCCACGCGTCCGGAACGCCGGCCAATGACTCGAATGAGCTGAAACACATCGCGGCTGTGTTTGGTGATCATGCCAGGCGCACCCCGATCTCCGGCATCAAGCCCTTTGTCGGCCACACCCTGGGTGCCGCCGGCGCGCTGGAGACCGCGGCCTGTCTGCTGGCGATGGAACATTCCTGGGTGCCGCCGACGCTTCATTTGGATGACATTGACCCCGCTTGCCTGGGCTTCAATCTGGTGCCGCAACAGGCTCAGGAGAAGGTGATGCGCAAGGTGCTGAGCAACTCGCTGGGCTTCAGCGGGATCAACACCTCCCTGGTGCTGGTGGCGGAGTGAAGCGAGGGTTCGCTTGACCATTGACCCTGTAGAACGGTCTGTTGACATATCTGTGCGCGAAGCGTCGTGGAGTGCGTGCAGCTTGCTGCCGCTTTGGGATACGCAGCTTGCTGCGGGAGCGGCGGATAGTTCGCAGCGAAGAGATCGGGGCATGAACGAATTTTGTGCCGGCAGCAAGCTGCCATGACCGAAAGCGGCAGCAAGCTGCGCGCATTCCAGGACGCTACGCGACTCGCTGGGCGCCCGGCATCTCCGGAGCGGTTCTGCGTGCAGCTTGCTGCCGCTTTGGGATACGCAGCTTGCTGCGGGAGCGGCGGATAGTTCGCAGCGAAGAGATCGGGGCATGAACGAATTTTGTGCCGGCAGCAAGCTGCGCGCATTCCAGGACGCTACGCGACTCGCTGGGCGCCCGGCATCTC
>Ga0209697_10002623_pt1 | contig 25603 bp, 26 predicted proteins | sample AliMusrvi5mmetaG_FD_184115 | JGI IMG/M metagenome (GOLD analysis project Ga0209697, IMG submission 184115) | Freshwater lake bacterial and archeal communities from Alinen Mustajarvi, Finland, to study Microbial Dark Matter (Phase II) - Alinen... | ecosystem: Environmental > Aquatic > Freshwater...
ATCTATCTCCTGCCGAACCTGATGACAGCGGGAAATCTCTTTTGCGGATTTGCGGCCTCGCTGCTCATCGTCAAGGGGACGCTGGCGCTGGAGCGGGGGGAGCCCGACATTTCGTTTTTTCACCAGACTTACTTTCATCTCTCCATCTGGTTGATCCTCACCGCCTGCATTTTCGATCTGCTCGACGGGCGGCTGGCCCGCTTGGGCGGGCACGAAAGCGAGTTTGGCCGCGAGTTCGATTCCCTGGCGGACGTGATTTCCTTCGGGGTCGCTCCAGCGCTCCTGTTGTATAAGATCGTGCTCCAAGAGTTCGCGCCCTACGGCTGGATCGTGGCGTTTCTTTACCTGCTCTGCGGCGCGCTGCGGCTGGCCCGCTTCAACTGCATCGCCGCCAAGGGAGGCGGCGCGGACAAGGATTTCCGGGGGTTCCCAATCCCCGCCGCCGCCGGGGTCATCTCCTCCGTCACCCTCTTCATTCTTTGGTGGAAGGAAAACGACCGGGGTCTTGGGAACTGGAAGTATCTGCTTTTGGTGCTGATGATCTTCCTCTCCTTCATGATGTTCTCGAAGTTCAAATACCCGAGCTTCAAGGCGCTGAACTGGCAAACCAAGGGGTCCATTCCCAAGATCATTTTCATTTTCCTGCTGCTGATTTTTACGGTGATCCAATACACATGGATGCCGGCGGTGATCTTCATCAGCTACCTGCTCTACGGCTTCCTGCGCCCGTTCCTTTCCAAGAAGATGCGCCGCGAGATCGAGGAGGAGGAAGCCGACGAGGGGGTCGAACCGCCCGATCCGACACCGCCGCTGGGGTAATGCCGTTAAAAGCGTTTTTGACCGTGCTGGAGAAAGTCGTGCCTTGGAAGCGGCTGGTGGTGCGGCTGGAAGCGCATTATCCCAAAAGAGGGAGCGCGGGTGAACCCACAAGTCAAGGGGACGCTTTCCGCAACAGACGCGTGAGGGATGATGTTTTCTTGCCGGATGGGGTTTCAGGTGATAAATGGACACCTACGAACAGAGGCGGAAAATGAAGGACGAGCTCTAACTTCTGCTCTAACTTTTGGGTTTAGAGCGAGCGTAATTCGCGTAAGTCTCTGTAAATCAAGCGTCCCCGTAGTTCAACGGATAGAACAAGGGTTTCCTAAACCTTAGATTCGAGTTCGATTCTCGACGGGGACACGGCTTGCAAGTCTCTAAAAACAAGCTACTTACAGAGTAAAAAGCCACCAAATCGGGGGTGGCGATTTTTATACATATTGCCCTATAAAACCCCTTGTCTGCCTCAAAAAACCGTTCCAAAACAGTTCCAAGTTTTTGCGGCAAAGGGTTTGGTTTGTAAGCGATGCCAAAAAAACCATTTTCCAGAGGTTTGCCAGCAGTTCCACCCCACCGAAACAGGCGAGCGCCCCCCCCTTCGCGATGAACCCAATTCGCAAAAAATCCGCCAGCTTGGGCGAAAATTCTTTTTGGCAGACGCTCTATGCTCCCTCCTCGCGCCTTGGCCACCACCAAAATCAGCCGCAACGCGCACGCCCCACACTTTTTTCACAAGCTCTGAGTTTTTCCCTTTTTGCCGGAGGCAATTTCAGGCAGAAGATTGGCCCGGCTCACTCAGCCAGGAGCTTCGCAATGGAGGCATCCAGGTTGCTGCGCGCATCGGTGGAAACGAGGATGCCTCTTTTATTCACGAGCCACATGGAGGGAATGCTGTGAATGCCAAATGAGGTGCTGATCTTGTTTCCCCACCCATTTCCGTCGAAGTATTGCGGCCAGGTCATCTCTTTTTCATGCGTGACCTTGATCATGGTGTCCTTGCTCTTATCCAGTGAAATCCCGACGACTTCAAAACCCTTGGCGTGGTATTTTTTGTAAGCCGAAACGACGTTGGGGACCTCATGCATGCACGGGCCGCACCATGTCGCCCAAAAATCGACCAACACCACCTTGCCGCGCAGCTTGGAGAGATCGACCGCCGCACCGTCGACCGCCGTAAAGCTCAGATCAAGCGGTTTGCCCAAAAGCTCGCCTCCCGGAGTGTTCCCACGTGGTTGCGCTTGCCGCTGCAACGGCGCCTTGGCATTGGCCTGCTGCGCGATACGGGATTGTTCCTGCTGTTTTTCCTGCTCTTGTTGTTGAGCCGCAGCAAGTTTTTGCTGTTGAAGAGACGCTTGGTAGGCTTCGGCAGCTTGCGGGGAAGCAAGCATCGCAGGCGACCGCAGGGCGTTCAGGAGGGACGGAGTAGCGCCAAGGGCTGCCAAATCTTTTTCCTCCTGGGGCGAAAGGGGCTGAAGCAACCTTCGTTTGGCGGTGTCATCCAGGATGAATTGGGGCTGCTCGCCATTCCGAAGGAGCATGGCGATTTCCTTGTAGGTCATCGGGATGGCTGCCGCCGCAGTGAGGACTGATCCGAAAATCACCGCGCAAGCGGGAAGTGCTTTCCAGTGCATTTGAGCGCAAGCCTACCCGCGGCATCTGCAAAATGCAAGGAACGACATTCCCAGCGGCAGAGCTCACGCATCTAAATGATTCTCACGCAAAGCCGCAAAGACGCAAAGGTCCGGAACAGAAAAACCGGGCAATACCCCCTGTTTTTCCAAGATTTGTGAATTTTTGGCGATGCATTCCTCTCTTCTTTGCGCCTTTGCGCCTTTACGTGAGAGCTTTTTCATAATGCAGTTCAGCAATGCGTCTCGATTATTTTAGATGCGTGAGCCCTGAGAGAACGCGGGGCCTGCGCACTGCGAGGCGCTGCGGCCTGCGGTTACTCCCGCGCTTTCGTGTCGATCCAGAGGCTCACGGGGCCGTCATTGACGAGGGAGATTTGCATGTCCGCGCCAAATTCGCCCGTGGGCACGGGCCTTCCCAGTTCCGATTCCAGCGCGCGCACAAACGCCTCGTAAAGGGGGATGGCTGTTTCGGGTCGCGCGGCGCGGAGGTAGGAAGGGCGGTTCCCCTTCTTCGTGCTGGCGTGGAGTGTGAACTGGCTCACCACCAGCGCCTCGCCGCCGGTTTCCTGCACGGAACGGTTCATCACCCCCGCTGCGTCCGCGAACACCCGCAGCCGGGCGATTTTTCCGGCCAGCCAGTCGATGTCCTCCGCCGTGTCCGCCTCTTCGATCCCCACGAGCACCAGCAAGCCCGGCCCGATGTGGGCGCGCACGCACGAGTCGATGGCGACGGAGGCTTCACGGACGCGCTGGATCAAGGCTCTCATGGTGGCGATCTTTAACGCACCCCGCCGAAAAACTCACGCAAAACCCATCTTGGCAATCGCTCTATCCGCGTTTCAGAAAACGGAAAAAGAGCGCCTGTTTTGATATGGGCTCTGTTTTCTCTGAAAGCGCCGCGAGTTGTTTTTCGCTGAACGGGGTGAATTCCCGCGCAAGCTGAACATTCTCCTCCAACTGCGCCACGGAATCGCACCCGACGATGGCGGTGCTGACCGGGAGGGAAAGCGTGTAATACATCGCCTCGCGCATGGTGATTGTGCCTGGGGTTTTGGCGATTGCTCCGCTGCCTTCCCACGAATGCTCCTGCTTTTCAAGGGGCGGGGGCGTCCAGGAGGAGAGAATGCGGCCGCGCGCGGTGACTTTCATTCCGATGATGCCCATCTGCTTTTCAACCGCGGTTGAGAGCAGTTCTTCCATGAAGCTAAAGTGGTGTTTGTCCGCCGCGTTCAAGGTCATCAAAATGGTGTCGAAGGGGAATCGTCGGATGGAATTGAGCAACACATCGGGGCGGTGATGCCCGGTCACCCCGAGATGACGGACGATTTTCTGCTCCTTCGCCTCGATCAACGCCTCCATCGCGCCGCCCTTGCCAAAGATTGTCTCCACCTCTTCAGGCGTGCCGATGTCATGGAGTTGCCAGAGATCGAGATGGTCTGTGTTCAACAGTTTGAGGGACTCTTCGAGCATCCGAAGCGAAGCGTCGCGGGTGCGCTCCCTTGTTTTGCTCGCAAGGTAGGCCTCCTTGCGGCGGCGCTTCATCACCTGGCCCAGATACCGCTCGCTACAACGGTCCCGCCCGTAAATGGACGAGGTATCCAGATAGTTCACCCCCAAGTCCAACGCCTTTTCGATAATCGGGACGGCAACAGCATCGTTGTTGCTGACTTCCAGAGCGCCCTGCCCCCCGAGGCCGAAAATGCCAACGCGGAAACCGGTTCTGCCCAGGTTTCTTACTGGCATTGCATTTGGCGTGGTTGAAGCGGGTTCAGGCGCCGCGATGTTTGCCGCCTGTGCGCTTTGAGAGAGCACCGCCTGGGCTAGAAGGGTTGTGACCGCAGTTCCGCCGATCTTGATAAAATCACGACGGCTTTGATTCGAAGCATCATCAGATTTGGATGAGGAGGCCATGCCACTGAGAATGCCTCATATCCGCGGAAAAAGCAAAGCGCATGTTGCATAAATGTGCACCTTGCCGATGCGGGTCGGGTCGCCCGTGAATCGCATGATGGAGCAGGTCTCCGAAAAAGTCTGGTCGCCCTACCGCCTCAAGGACGCCGGTGGACTCCCATCGAGCCGGTTCCACGGCAGCGGAGATCAAAATCGCACGGAATAATCTTCCGAAGCGCGGAAAAATCGGAATAATCCCTCCTGGAAACCGAACATTATGTCGCTGACGATTCACGAATTACCCCCGGAGGACCGGCCCCGCGAGAAGCTCGCGCAGCGCGGGGCGGAGGCGCTCAGTGACAGTGAGTTGATCGCCATTCTGTTGCGAACGGGCGTGCAGGGGGCCAACGCCGTGGAGGTGGCCCGGCAGTTGTTGGCCCGCTACGGGTCCCTGGGCGCGCTGGCGCGTTGTTCGGTGGAGGAATTGGCGGGGATCAAGGGGATCGGCCAGGCCAAGGCGGTGCAGCTCGCCGCCGCGTTCGGCTTGGGGGCGCGGCTGGCCCGGGAGACCGCTTGCCGGGTGAGGATGGACCGCCCCGAACTCGTCTATGAGATGCTCGCCCCGGAGATGCGGGCGCTCCACCAGGAATCGTTGCGCGTGGTGTTGCTCGACACGCGCTTTCAGCTCTTGCGCGTGGAGGAGATTTCGCTCGGCTCGGTGAACGAGAGCATCGCCCATCCGCGCGAGATTTTTCGCCCGGCGTTGATCTACTCGGCTTTTGCGGTGATCGTGGTGCACAACCACCCGTCAGGGGATCCGACGCCCAGCGAGGCGGACCGGCGGTTAACCCGGCGCTTGCGCGAAGCGGCAGAGCTGCTCCAGATCACGTTGCTCGACCACGTCATCATCGGCGCGCCGGGTTCCAACGGCAGGCCCGGTTACGTGAGCTTCAAGGAACTGGGGCTGCTCTGAGCTACGGGGAATCTTCGGGGCGGAACGTGGAGGGGTCGCCGTCCTTGAGCGCCGTGAGCCCCTGTTTGACAATGCGCATGGAGTTGCGGTCCACGATCTGGAAGTAGCGGCCCGGTTCTTCAAGCAGGTTTTCGAGCGCCTCGGGGATGCTCGAAAAGGAGTCCAGGAAATCGTGGTAGCCGCCCTGTGGACGGCCTGCGTAGTAGGTGAATACGAGGTAACGGCGCATCGGTGAAAGGATGACCCGCAAAGGGGGTCCTTACCGATACGGACACCGCGGGGTTTGTCAAATGCCCGGCGCGCGGTTCCTGGAAAAAAACAACCTACCGTCTGCGGCTTGCCGGGGTTTTGCGCCGGATCGGCTTGGGGGCGGCGCCGGGGACTTCCGAGGCGAAGAGGGCGCAGTAAAGGTAATTGAAGCCTTCGAGCTTCTGGCGGGCGATTTTTGCGCCGATGAAATACTCGATCTTGGTGACGTGTTCGAGGTCCTCCCCGGTGAAGATGGTGAAGGCGTCGCCGACGGCCTGGGCGCGGCCCGTGCGGCCGATGCGGTGCACGTAGTCCTCCGGGTGCTGGGGGACGTCGTAGTTGATGACGTGGGAGACGCCCGCGACGTCGATGCCGCGCGCGGCGATGTCCGTGGCCACCATCACTTCGTATTTGCCAGACTTGAACCCTTCCAGGGCGTCCATGCGTTCATTCTGGGTGCGGTTGGAGTGCAGCGCCACCACGGAATGCTTGTTGGTCTTGAGCTTGGCGGCGATCTGGTCCGCGCCGACTTTGGTGCGGCAGAAGATGAGCACGCTCAGGTAGTCGGTTTTCTCCAGCAGCGCCAGCAAGAGGTCAAACTTCTGGTCGCGCGCCACGGGGTAGAGCGCGTGCGTGATGGTTTCGGCGGGCGAGTGGTTGTGGCCGATCTCGATGATCACCGGGTCGCGCACAACCCACTGGGTGAGGCCTTGGAGTTCGGGCGGGATGGTGGCGGAGAAAAAGAGCGTCTGGCGTTCCTTGTTGCACTGCTCCACGATGCGGCGCACCTGCGGCAGGAAGCCCATGTCGAGCATCCGGTCCACCTCGTCGAGCACGAGGATTTCGACTTGCGAGAGGTCCACGGAACCCTGCTCCAGATGGTCCAGAAGGCGACCGGGAGTGGCGACGAGGGAATCGACGCCTTTCTGGAGATCCTCGCGCTGTTTGCCGTAGCCGACGCCCCCATACATGAGGCCGACGGTCAAATCTGAGAAGCGGCTGAAGTCCCGAAAGGCGGTTTCCACCTGTGCGGCGAGTTCGCGCGTGGGCTCCAGCACCAGACAGCGGGGCTTGCCTCCCGGCTTGTGCTTTGCCAGCTTGGTGAGGATGGGCAGGCCGAACGCCGCCGTTTTGCCGGTGCCTGTTTGTGCGGAGGCGATCAAGTCGCGTCCGGAGAGCACCACCGGGAACGCGCGAAGCTGAATGGGTGACGGATCGATGTATCCCATCGACTGCACCCCGTGAATAATTTCCTCGGAAAGTCCGAAGTCCAAAAATGACATCCCTTAAAAATGGGGCAAACCGGAGGCTCCCACAAGGGAAATCAGGAAAAATGCCGGGGCTCCCTTATCTAATCAAAGGCAAAAGAGGATCAGGAACTCAGGAAATCAGGAAAAAGAGCCCTGCGGCACGGCTGGAAAAGTCCCCCCACCCACGCGTTGCACCCGCCCTCCCGCTCCGATGCGAAACCCCTTGCGATGAGCAACGCATGGGGGGCGCTGGAGAAGCGGATCGAGGAAGGCATTCGAAGCCAGGGGCGCTTTTTTGTCGCGGCCCCGGCAGAGATGGCGCAGTTGGGCAGTCCGGAGGCCGCCCTGGCATTTGCCCTCTGGCACAACTGGATGTTCGTTTGCCACCTGGGTGGCAGCAACTACGAGTTCTTTGAGGCCGTGCCGGGCCAGCAGCTTTTTTAACCTCGCATCCCCCTTTCGGACAAGAGAAGTTCGGCAGGAAGAGACCTGAGCTCGGCAGGAGGAGACTTTTTTTCACGTTCCTCCCGCGCAAACAATGGAGCTGGTATAAACGGCCTCTGACGGCGTGACTCGCTCGCGCCTTGTCATAGCCCTTTTAGAGCGTCTGCCAAAAGAAATTTCCGGATCAAGATCAAGAAGGAGGCGCCACGGGGCGGTGCGCAAGGCGCAAGCGCAGCGGCTGTATTTTCCATACTGCCCAAGCTTGCAACGCCGCGCGACTCCCCGTGCCGCCCCTCTCTTTGCGGAAAGAGTTTTTGCCAGCCGCTCTAACTCGTTCTCAAGTTGTATTTGGGGACGTCTGACTTCCGGTGGGTTCTGCGGGGAGGCTTTCTGGCGCGCCCCCCTCGAATTTTTGGACAGCTTCTTAGATAAGCAGGAAAAAAGTGCCCGTGGCACTCTAGTTGCTTGCAATTGCTTGAAGAAAATGCACGCTTTTCTTTCCAATTCTGATGAGGGCTGAACACCACGAACTATTTTTCTTGTGCCGCGGCTTTTCCCAGACGGGCGGCTGCGTTGCACCCTGACTCAGATCGTTTATCCATGGCAAAACCACCCTCTTCAGTTATCGGCGTTGACGTCGGCAGGCATTCGATGAAAGCCGTGCTGTTGCAGCGGCGTGGAGCAAATCGCATCGCCTTAACGCATTTTGCGACCAAAGACATCCCCGAAGGCACGAATATGCTGGAAACGCTGGGGGATCATTTGAAGGCGTTGCTGCATGATCTGGGGGGGACTGCCAAGGCTCTGGGCATCGCATTTTCGAGCGAGGAGGCGATGGTGCGCATCATCGAGCAAAATACGATTCCTCCGGAGTTGTTGCGCGATGCCTTGCGCATTAACGGGCCGATGCTGCTCAATCAAGATTGCCGGGAATGGGTGATCGATTGTGCGGCGATTTCCCCAAAACGGGCCCCGGTGCCTGCGGCGGAGAAGGCGGAGGGAGACACGGCGACAAAGACGGATTACTATCTGGTGGGAGGGCTCCCGCGGACGCATGTGCAGCATATCTACGAGGCGTGTGTGAAAAACAAAATTCTGGCCAGCGTGCTGCAGTTGCCTCCGGTCGCGTTGATCAACGGGTTTGAATTTGCCAACCCGCAGACATTCCAGTCTCAAGCCTTTGTGTTGGTGGATGTCGGCCACCTCTCCTCCACGGTGATCGTCGGCGCCAAAGAGGAGATCGTCCTAATCCGTTCCTTGGGATACGGTGGCAACCATTTCATGGAAGAGCTCATTTTGCACGGGGCGGCCAGTTTCGAGGAGATCGTCACGATGCTGGCGGAAGAAGAGGTGTTGACGGTGGAAATCGCGCGCCAGTCCCTTTCGGAACTGGTGCGTTTGATCAGTTCCTCGATCGGGTTCTTCGAGGCGCGGAGTGATGAGGCCATCTCCAAGGTCTTTGTTTCCGGCGGGCTGGCCAAGCTCCCCACGGTGATCAAGACCCTCGCCGAGGAACTGCGTCTCCCGTGCGAAGCTTGGGATCCGTTTGCCAATTGCGAACTGAACCTGCCGCGGGCACGCGTTGGTGCGTTGACAGAACACCTTCCTGTGCTCGGAGTGGCTTGCGGCGTCGCAGTGGAAATCTTACAAGGCCGGTAACCATGGCATTTCACCTCAACCTTTATCACGAGATACACAAACAAGCGGCAAGGGAACGGCGGGACCCCTTCAAGCTGGCGATGCTTGCGGGGATCGTGTTCATGCTGCTCCTGACGTTTTGGTATTTCTACCGCATGACATCTGTGGGAAGTCTTGAGACCAAGAGCCGGAATATGGCGCACCAATGGACCAAGCTGGAACCCCAGCTCAAAGCGTCCATCGAGGAAGAGCCAAAGTTGCTGGCCCGGCAGGGGAGCAACCAAGCGTTGGTGGAGCGCCTACAAAACCGGTTTTATTGGGCGCCGTTCCTCGAAAGATTGGCGGCAGCGGTGCCCTCTCATGTCCAGATTGTTGCGCTGAACGGAGATGTTGAGGTGAAAGAGGTTGATACGAAGGAAAAATCCGAGGGAAAAAAGGCCAAGCAAAAGACAATGACCATGCTTTTGCGGGGAGTGGCGGCGGGGACCCAACCCCGCACTGCTGCGGATGAGTTCCGGCTTTCCCTGCGCAAGGTGTTTTCAGAGTTTTACAGCGAGGTGTCGGCGGAATTTGATGCCAACTCCCTCGAAAACGGAGTTGAAATGGTGCAACTCGAGGGAGAACCGCTTGGCACGGCGACTTTCCGCATCCGCCTGAGCTTTAAGCCCGCAGTGCCCCCGGCACCGCCGACGCCGGAGAAGTCACCCGCCCCCAAGAAGACGAAATGAAAAAACTCTCCAAAGATCAAATCCAGAAGATTTTTCTCGGCGGGATGCTGGGAATCGGCGGCTTGTATTATTATTGCTATGAGATGCTTGCTCCGCTTTCCCTGCGGGAGACCGCCGCGACATCGGAGATTGCCGACCTGAGCGAGAAGATCAAGAATGCGGAGGCGCAAATCACCCGCACCAGCAAGATCAAAACCGGGGATGTCCATCAGGAATCCGCGAGCAAGGCATACGAGGTAATGAATGCGAAAATCCCCAACGGCTCGCCGGCAGCCTGGCTCCCCACGAAGCTGACGGAGTTTTTCAAGCGGCAGGAGATAAAGAAGCAAAACTATCGCCCTCTCCCCGAGCCTCTTGAGCGCGAGTTCCCTGGTTTTAAGACCTCCCTCTGGGTGGTCGAACTTCCCAGCGTGGAGTTCCTCCCTTTGGGAAAAGCGTTGGCCGTCTTGGAAAACCAGGAAGCCTTGATGCAGATCACCAGCCTGCAAATCGACACCACGGCCAAAGAAGCGGACGTTCACCATGCGCAACTCACCATTTCGACCCTTGTTAAAAGTGAAAAATAGCGCCCTTTCTGGTTTCTTGCTTCTCGCCTGCCTCGGAGGGGGCGCCTGCGCCCAGACGGTGGAGGATTTAAATATCGCCAACCGCTCGGCATTTGAAGTTTCCAACGACTTTCGCGACCCGCTTTTGCCCATCGGGTGGACGAAGTCGTCACCCATCGTGGTGCCGATTGTCAATGGAGTGCCGGTCCCCCCGCCCATTGAAGCCTACATCCGTCCGGAAGCGTTTTTGGTATCGAGCATTTCCGTGGCAAAGCTGCCCCTGGCCATCATCAACGGCAAGCAATGGGGGGAGGGCGACTTGATGCCGTTTGTTGCGGGAACCGAAAAAATCATGCTTCAGGTTTTCGCGATCCGCGACGGGTCCGTCGTCCTGCGCTACAAGGATCACAAGATCACCTGCCCGATCCGTTCGGTCTCGCATCCAGGTTCACCGGCACCGACGCTGCCACCACCACCGCCCAAGCCGACTCCATAAAACGCTCTAATGGCGTAGCGTAGGGGATAGTCGTCCCCTCTCCCGTTGGTCATGGTCATGCAGGGATTGATCGACCTCAAACTCCCAGTGCCCTGCATCCATGGGGTGGGGCTTGGCGCGGTAATCGAGCACCTGCGGGGGACGCCGTGAGCGTTGTCGCTCGGTAGTGGAAATCCTATTTCCCTGTGGATTTGCTGGTCAAACAACTTTCTCTGGCTTAATGATAGGGGATGCCTAAAGCACAAAAACCCGCCACCCGCAAACCGAATGCCGCTCTGATGAAGCCCGTGCAGCCGGATGAAAAACTCGCCGCCATTGTTGGCTCCACCCCGATCCCTCGCGGTGAACTGACCAAGAAACTCTGGGACTACATCAAGAAGCACAAGCTCCAGGACACAACCAAGAAGACCCTGATCAACGCCGATCCGGCTTTGAAGGCGGTCTTTAACGGCAAGAGCCAGGTGACGATGTTCGAGATGACCAAGCTCGTCTCCGGTCATATCAAGAAATGAGCGTCGGAACAAAGAATCGCCTGAAACAGACAGCAGACCTCTGCAAGGAACACCTACGCACCACCCACCCGGCGCAACGGGTGTTGGTGGAGGATTTCATTACGGAGATCGAGGGGACTGGCAAAGCACAGGATGTAGCGAGGTGGGGGCAGTTCACTGATCAGTCCCGCCAGACGGACCCAATGTTCGAGCGCCTGGATGAGACATTCAAAAAGTGGCTCGGAGGCGATGTTTAGAGCGACGAACCCCAAAAAACTTTCTCATGGCAAAACCTAATTACCAGTTCGAAAAGCGCAGAAAAGAAATGGAAAAGAAGCGCAAGAAGGAAGAAAAAAGGCAGATCAAGTTGGAAAACAAAGATTCTGAGACCAAGGATGCCCAAGATCAGCCGCCGACCCCTTAAGCTTTACAGAATAATCTTGCTGGGCATCGGTGGTTGCTATCAAATTTAAAGTCGAAACCGGTTATCGGGAACCTTTTTGATAGCTGGCATTCGTTGTTTGCATCTGAATTCACTATGAAACTATACGTCGGAAATCTAACTTTTGATGCCACTGAAAGTGACCTTCGGGGTCAATTTGAGCAGTTTGGCAAGGTTGTTGAAGTAGCAATGGTCACAGATCGGGAAACCGGCCGTTCACGCGGGTTTGCTTTTGTCACCATGGGCAGCGCCGCTGAAGGCCAAGCCGCAATCGCAGCTCTTGAGGGCAAAGACTTTCAGGGCCGCAAGCTCACCGTCAATGAAGCTCGTCCTCGCGAAGACCGTCCTCAGGGCGGCGGTGGTGGGCGCTCGTATGGTGGTGGCGGCGGTGGACGCTCCTCCGGCAGCGGCTCACGCGGCCGCTACTAATTACTCCTAAATTACAAACGGGCGGAGCTTCCGATGGGGGCTCCGCCCTTTTTTTCGGGATGGTCAAAATACGCAATCGTGAAGGCGTTGCGACTTCGCCTGGTGAGCTGTGTAAGTTATTTTTGCAGGGACATGGCAAATAAGCTTGGCACCCACGCGCGATGCGTGTTTGCTCTACGCCATATGGGACACTGTAAAGGTAAAGACAACGTCAAGAAACGCGCCAAACGCCGCATGAAGACAGAGCGCCTCGCGCTCGCAAAGAGCAAGGTGGCACCGGTCGCGAAATAACCAGCGAGCGGTTCGCTGGACGCGAAGCCGTGTGTACCAATCTGTCTCAGCTAGAGGATTCAACTCGGTTTCCTCGATGAATCTGCCACCGTCGACTGACACAAAGCACTCCTTATGAGTGCCGACTTTGCAGAACTCGACTACCGGCAGACCCCGCTCGGCGAACTAACGCTGCGCCGCCGCCGTGTTCTTGCGCTGGACGGATTGGAAGTCTTCGAGGTGAAACTCGGCGACGCTTTCCTGATGTCGAGCCTCTTCCATGAGGTCGAAGTAGCCCTCGCCGATCTCGGGTTGGCTGCGCTCACTGTGCCGGAGATGGACGTCGTCGTGGGCGGACTCGGGCTGGGCTACACGGCGCTCGCCGCGCTTAATAATTCGGCCGTGCGCTCGCTGATCGTTGTCGATGCGCTGGATGCGGTGATCGACTGGCACCAGCGCGGACTCGTCCCGCTTGGCCCTCAACTCACCGCCGACTCCCGCTGCCGCTTCGTCCTCGGCGATTTCTTCGCGCTCGCCGCCGCACCCGAGCAAGGCTTCGATCCCGAAAAGCCCGGGCGGCTCTTCCATGCCGTCCTGCTGGACATCGACCACTCGCCAAAAAATCTCCTCCACGCCCGGCACGGCACATTTTACAGAACCGAGGGGCTCCGCCGACTCGCCACTCACCTCCATCCCCGAGGCGCATTCGCCCTCTGGTCCGACGATCCCCCCGATGCCGACTTTTTGGTCGTGCTTCGGGAAGTCTTTGCCGACGCCCAGGCCCAGGTCGTTTCGTTTTTCAACCCGCTGCTGGAACGCGAATCTGCTAGCACCGTATATGTCGCGCGGAAAGGGTAGCGACTCGCCTCCGGGTAGCTTGTCTGTTTGCAAAAATCAGGGTCGGAATTCCACCTAACCGGGATATCGGAAGATATTGCGATGCAGCGCTGGATCATCCTGACGTTCACCTCGCGGGGGGCTTCGATCCCGGTATCCTTGGCAAAGCGCATCAGCACGTAGCGACGGCTTTGGGCGTAGGTTGGGGAGAGTCGTCCCCTCACCCGTTGGTCGAGCAGGTATTGATCGACCTCAAACTCCCAGCGCCCAGCATCCATGGGGTGGGGCTTGGCGCGGTAATCGAGCACCTTGCGAACAGCCTCGGCGTGGTCACTGGTCTCAAGGGAAAGGCGAACCCGGTGGCCGTCCTGTTGAAAATTCCACCACCAGACTTGACCTCGGCGGTAAAGGCCGGTAGTTTTACCGCTCGATGTTTTCCCATTCACCGTCTGCGAAGACGCAGATTTGTGACATTTTCAAGGGCTATGGAGGGCTATGGAAGGGCATCGTTACTAGATCGGGCCGTAGCACAGCTTGGTAGTGCGCTTGAATGGGGTTCAAGAGGTCGCAAGTTCGAATCTTGTCGGCCCGATACTTTTAACTGCTTGAAAATGAGGCCTTGCGAGTGCGCCAAAAAAAACGATTTGGCAATATGGGCAGTGGTCACTGCACGGATACTGCCCGAATTTCGAGGTCTTCCTGTGCAAAGTTGATGGGTGGTCCAGAATCGCCAAATACTGGGGCTTCTCTCTGGTTCCAGGCCGATCTCGACCACGCAAACCACCCTCCCCTTGCACACCTCATTTGAGACGTTTTCTCTCCTGTCCGATTTTCGGAAATGCCTTGCCAGAAGAGGATTGTGGTTTTCCGAATCCTACATGGTTGACCGTCGGTAAACAAAGGACGCACGACACTTCCTGCACTTGGTTTACAAGCGTGCACCAGTCGCGCTTCCGGGAGGAGCGTGACATGATGCCTCAGACAGGAGCTTGGTGGGATGGTTATCCTGGTCGAATCCCTGCAATTTTGCCGCGAACACAAGGGCCTCCGGCTAGAGCGGTTTAAATTTCATTCTTTATTAACTGGCCTACTTCGCTGCACCTCTAAAACGGACGAAGTTCGGAAAGCCGCATAAATAAAGGCCGTGCGGCCACAGGCGGGGTTTTGCTTCAAACGTTTGAAGAATCACAAATGCGGATGGTGGAATTCTCCGTCTAGGATGACGGTGTCGCCCTTGTTTCAGGTGTGCCAGCACCTCGTGTTCCCCACGAACGCCCGCTGCGGCAAGGGGGTCGGTAGCAGCGGGCCGACCGGCAGGAGGAGAAGGCGCTTCGACAAAAAACGATGCAACCCTCTGATTCGGTGTCTTGCCTGGAACGCAAGGCTCCTTTATACTCTGAAGTATCTAAGGAACTTAAACTATGAACCATAATGGACCAGAGCACAGTCAAGAGATGCACAGAGAACACGAACCTGGCCTTTTGACTGTGGCGGCAGCAATGAGAAAACACGACCAACTGCAGAAATTCGGACTCTCTTGGGATGCCAGCAACGTGGCTTTCCCAAAGCTCGAAGAACCGAACCTAAGGCGATCAATCTGGCGGGCTAAAAGGGTGTTTGCCGAACTCATTCATGACGTAACCGCGTTGGAGGGCAATCCATTTACAGTGCCAGAGATCCAAACCCTCCTCGACGGCATTACTGTCGGCGGGCGAAGGATTTCGGACGCAGATCAGGTGATAAATCAGAAGAACTCGTTCCTGCACCTCTTTAAGTTGGTCGAATCAGGCAACTTTTCACTTGGTCTCCAAGTTGCTCGCGACCTTCAAGGAATCGCGGCGCGTGGAGAGGCTTTGAAGGAAGGCGTCTTTCGGGATGGGACGGTGAGTATCTCGGGAACCACCTACAAACCACCGGTCGGAGAAGGAAAAGAACTCGAAAGTTTGCTCGAAAACGGATTCCTCCGAATGGCCGATGCGTCAGAGGCGTTGGGAAACACCTTTGAAAAGGGGATGGCTGTTTTTCTCCATGTGGCTCGGAACCAGAGTTTTTGGGATGGGAACAAGAGAACGGGACGCCTTTTAATGAACGGGGTGCTCTTGTCGGCAGGGCAGGACGTCATTACGATTCCCGCCATCCTCCAGGTAGAGTACCATCGGAAAATGCTTGCTTTTTATGAGAGCGGGGATGGAACTGAAATGATGAACTTCCTCTCCAAATTGCAGATCCGAAGCAAGTTCGAGCCGTGAGGGATGGAGCAGCAACGGTATGATTTTCTGTGGACCAAGGCGGCCTTTGAGTTCTGTATGGATCAGGCCTACAAACGCTGGAAGTGGACGGTGCGGAAACTGAAATAAGAGGGGTCTGAACCTTCAGGCTTTGGGATTACAGAGAGGGCGGGCAGGCTTAAAATCAGCAATCCGCCGCTCTTTCTGGCACGGCTCAAATCACAAGCAATTCAGAATCAGCACAATGCGAAACTTCTTGCAGATCGCCTTTTGAGGTGCAGCAAAGTAGGCCAGTTAACATTCTTTACACGCGGCTCGGCGGCGCGGGCCGTCGCGGGGCTTTTCCAGCTTGGGCGGTATGGATAAATACAGCCGCTGCGCTTGAAAAGCCCCGCAACAACCCACGGCGCTCTCGCATCATTGTAAACACTTCAATTTAAAACGCTCTATATGGTTGGGTGATTCTCCCCACCCACTTCCATGCCATCGTCTCGGCACCGGATCTGAGCCGGGTCATCGCCGATTTCAAGAAGTTCACGGCCCGCCGCATCCTGGACCGCCTCGCCGATCCAGAATATCGCCTTCTATTTCGTGGAGCCCCTTGCCGTTCCCCCGCTCAATGGCACTTCTCCCCGGCCTGCTTCTGCGGCGGGGCGACGAAGTGGTTGATCTCGCGGATGAAGCGCGTGTTTTGCTCCATGGTGCCCACCGTGACGCGGACCCATTCGGGCAGGCCGTAGGCGTTCATATCGCGGATGATGATGCCACGCTGCTGGAGCGCCTGGAAGAGCGCCTTGCCGTTGCCGACTTTCACCAGCACGAAGTTGCCGTAGCTGGGGACATACTTGAGGCCGAGCGCGGCGAAGCACCGCTGCAAATAGTCCCGCCCCTCCTTGTTAAGCTCGCGGGTGGCGCGCTGGTGCTCCTCGTCCAACAGTCCGGCAAGCGCCCCGGCTTGGGCGACGCCGCTGGTGTTGAACGGTTCGCGCGTTTTCTGGAGCACCTCCACCAGTTCGGCGCTGGCCATGCCATAGCCGATCCGCAGGCTGGCGAGCCCCTGGATTTTGGAGAACGTGCGGGTGACCAGGACATTCGGGCGGCCTGCGCGGATAAACTTGAGGGTGTCCGTGGGTTGTTCGAGGAACTCCTGGTAGGCTTCGTCGAAAACGATGACGACATTCTCCGGCACGCGCTCGATGAACCGGTCGATCTGCGCCTGCGAAACGAGCGTGCCGGTGGGGTTGTTCGGGTTGGCGACAAAAATCGCCTTGGTGCGCGGGGTGACGGCGGCGGCCATGGCATCGAGGTCGTGCGTGAAATGCGGGTCCTCCACCTCGCGCGTGGTGGCGCCGAAAAGCTGGGCCATCACTTTATAAATGACGAACGCGTGCCGGGAGACGACGATCTCGTCCCCGGGCTGAAGAAACGCGTGCCCGACGAATTCGATGACTTCGCTGGAGCCGTTGCCGAGGATGACGTTCTCGCGCCGGAGGCCGAACTTGTGCGCGATCGCCTCGCGCAGGTAATAGCCGCCGCCGTCCGGGTAGATGTGCGCTTTTTCGATGGCGGCGTGCATGGCTGCGAGGGCCTTTGGAGAGGGGCCGAGCGGGTTCTCATTGGAGGCGAGCTTGATGACGTCCGCCGGGTCGAGCCCGAGTTCGCGGGCGACATCTTCGATGGGCTTGCCCGGCTCGTAGGCCACGAGCTCGCGCAACTGTGGGTTGGCGTAGTTCCAAATCGACATAGAACCAGAGAGTTTAGGTTTCCCCCGGAAAACTGCAAGGCGGCGGTTTATTCATCGGGGATTGACAATCCGCCTGCTCCAAAAGAAACTCCCCGGCTCTTCCATGAGTGTTATTGTCCAAAAATATGGCGGAACTTCGGTCGGCGATCCGGCCCGCATCCTGAATGTCGCCCGCAGAGTGATTGCCACGCAGCAGGAGGGCCACCAGGTGGTGGTCGTCGTCTCGGCCATGTCGGGTGTCACCGACAACCTCATCCGGCTCGCCAAAGAGGTCTGCGCAGGCGGAGCCCCATGCGAACGGGAGATGGACACGCTGCTCGCCACGGGAGAACAGACCACCATCGCGCTCACGGCCATGGCCATCCAGAGCCTCGGGCAAAAGGCCGTCTCGCTCACCGGGGCGCAGGCGGGCATCGTCACCGACGGTGTCCACACCAAGGCAAAAATCCGGGACATCTCCCCCCGCAAAGTCCAACAGTTTTTGAGCGAAGGGAACATCGTCGTCATCGCCGGGTTCCAGGGCGAAACGGATGACGGCCAGACCACCACGCTGGGCCGCGGCGGCTCGGACCTGACGGCCATCGCCATCGCCGCCTCCATCAAGGCCGATCTCTGCCAGATTTTCACCGATGTGGAAGGCGTCTTCACCTGCGACCCGCGCGTGGTGAAAAACGCGCGCAAGATGGACGAACTCTCCTACGACGAGATGCTTGAAATGGCCAGCTCCGGCTCCAAAGTCATGCAATCGCGCTCGGTGGAGTTCGCCAAGAAATTCGGCGTGCCCTTTGAGGTGCGCAGCTCGTTTAACAACAACCCGGGAACCCTCGTCAAAGAAGAAACCATGAGCATGGAGCAAGTCGTCATCCGTGGCGTTTCGATCGAACGCAACCAAGCCAAAGTCACCGTCCTGCAAGTGGCGGACACCCCCGGCATCGCCTCCCGCGTATTCAAGGCCATCGCGGAAGCAGGGATCGCCGTGGATATGATCGTGCAAAATGTCTCGCTGGCGGGCACCACGGACATCTCCTTCACGCTCAACAAGGACGAGCTGCCGAAGGCGCAAAAGGCGCTGGAGCCGCTCGCCGCCGGTCTGGGCAAGGGAATCGTCGCGCAGGATGGCATCGCCAAGCTGAGCGTCGTGGGCATCGGCATGCGTTCGCATTCGGGCGTCGCCGCCAGGGTCTTTGAAGCGCTTAGCCAGGGTGGGATCAACATCCAGATGATCTCCACCTCGGAAATCAAGATCGCCGTCGTGATCGACGAAACAAGGATCGCCGAGGCGGCCAACCTCGTCCACGAAGCGTTCGGGCTGGGCGTGGTGTAGTCGCCGGCCTTCCGAGCGGAGTTTACTCCGGCGGCTGGGCAGTTTGCAGCGTCCCGGGCAGCCGGATGACAAAGGTGGAGCCAACCCCCATCGCGCTCTCGGCGCGGACGCTCCCGCCATGGATTTGGACGATGTGTTTGACGATGGAGAGCCCCAGGCCGGTGCCGCCCAGCGTGCGGCTGCGGGCCTTGTCGGCCCGGTAGAAACGCTCGAAAACGTGCGGCAAATCCGCAGAGGGAATCCCGCTGCCGGTGTCGATCACCCGGAATTCGGCATCGCAACCCAAAGTGCCGTCCGTGGACCGGGCGCGTTCGGCGCGGATGATGACGGAGCCGTTCTCCGGGGTGTATTTCAAGGCGTTTTCCAGGAGATTGTTGAAGACCTGTTCGAACCGGAAAATGTCCGCTGAAATCCGGGGAAAATCGGAAACGATCTCCGTGCAGAAGCGGACCTTTTTGGCCGCAAATTTGAGTTTCCAATCGTCCTCCACTCCCCGAAGGAAGAGCTGCACATCCAGGGGCGCGAGCGTGAGTTCTTCCTTGCGGGACTCCAGCCGTGCGAGGGTGAGAAGGTCTTCCACCAAGGCGTTAAGCCGCGTGGAATGCTTGGAAAGGATTTCCAGTGTATGGGCTACTTCCTCGTGCGCCAACCCGGGATTATCGCGCAGCAACTCCACGTAACCTTGGAAAATGGAGAGCGGCGTGCGCAGCTCATGGGAGACGTTGGCCACGAAATCCCGCCGCACCTGTTCGAGCTGCTTGATGCGAGTGATGTCATGGAAGGTCACCGCCACCCCGAGAATCTCATCCGCACTGTCGCGCACCGCCGCGGCGCTCATGGCCAGGTGGCGGTTGCCGTGCCCCAGGGTGATCTCCCGGAATTGGGCGTCTCCGTTTGTCAAAACCTTGCGCAGCACGCCCTCAACAACCCCGTCCCGGAGCGTATGCAGCGCGCTCCGGCCCAACGGCGAGGTCTTGAGGTTGAAGAGCGTCAGGAAAGATGCGTTCACGAGCCGGATCACGCGCCCGGTGTCGATGACCATCACCCCCTCCACCATGCTCGCGAGAATGGCCTGAAGATTGAACTCCTCGCGTGAAATCTGGCTTTCGAGCCGGTCGCGCTGTTCGAGGATTTTCTCCAGCCCCAACCCAATGCCCGGCAAAGGTTTTTCTCCGTGGAGAATGAAACTCGAAGGCCGGCCCCCGCTGTGGATGGCATCGATCATGCCCGCGATCTGCTCAAACTTTTTGCGCGTCTGGATGCGAAAACGCACGAACGCGATTCCCGTGACCAGAAGAGCAAAAACAAGCGCGGAATACATCAGAAAAAAGAGGGAAGCTCAGGTTTTTCGCGAAAGGACGTCATACCGGCTTCACCCCATGATCCGATAACCGAACCCGCGCACTGTTTCGATGCAATCGGCGGCGGGCCCGAGTTTATCCCGCACGCGCCGGATGTGCGTATCGACCGTGCGCGTATCGATCATGCTCTCATACCCCCACACATCGTTGAGCAGGCTCTCGCGGGACTGCACACGGCCCTGCCGTTCCAGCAGCAAGGTGAGGAGTTTCAACTCCGTGGCGGTGAAATCCACCGGCGTGCCTGCGACGGTCACTTGAAAACGGGTCCGGTCCAGCACGATGTCACCCAGCGAAAGCACGGCACTGGGGGGTTCGGACTTTGCCACCCTCCTGAGCACGCTCTTGATGCGCAACACCAATTCGCGCGGGCTGAAAGGCTTGGTGATGTAATCATCCGCCCCGAACTCCAGCCCCACAATCCGATCCACTTCCTCGGCTTTGGCAGTGAGCATGATGATGGGCAGGGCGGCGGTGGCGGCGTCCGCTTTCAATGCCCGGCAAACCTCCAAGCCGGTCATCCCCGGCAACATCAGATCCAACACAAGCAGATGGGGAGCCTGCTGCCTTACGGCGGTGAGCGCGGTGGGGCCGTCTTCCGCCTTGGCAACTTCAAAACCCGCCGCGCGCAGATTGGCCGCGACGAGGTTCAAGACATCGGGCTCATCATCGGCTATCAGGATTTTGCGTTTCATATCGCACAGGCGTTTTTGGGGAATGGAAACACTCTTTTAACGTTCCCTGCGCCTTTTAGGAAGCACGGAAAAGGAACCGCCTGAAATTCCGACGCACCGCTGCGCGGGGAAGAAGTGATCCCTTCCCCGCGCACGGCGTTTGGACGGAGTCGCGGTGTTTCTACGGCTTCATTTCCGAGCCACTCGCCGTGTCCGTAATCACAAACTGCTCGTGATGGAGGGCGGGGTCGGCGCGGAAGGTGAGGCGGCAGGAGTAGCGGCGCTCGATCTCGACGAGGAGTTCCTCGTCGTCGCTCCGCAAGCGCTGGAGCAGATGCGGGCTCACCGCCACTTTGTATTCGTGGAGGTCCGGGTTCTTGCGGAGCACCTGGTGCAGGGTGCGCTGGAGTTCCACACTCATCGTCATGGAGCTCTTCACGGTGCCCCGCCCGTGGCAGTAAGGGCAGTTCTCGTAAATGGAACCGCTCAAGCTTTCCTGCGCGCGCTGCCGGGTCATTTCCATGAGGCCGAGGTTGGAGATGGGCAGCACGTGGGTCTTGGCCTTGTCCCGCCGCAGCCGTTCTTTCATCCGGTTGAAAACGGCCTGCTGATCCTTGCGGCTCTTCATGTCGATGAAGTCGCCGATGATCAACCCGCCGATGTTGCGCAAACGGAGCTGGCGAGAGATTTCGTCCACCGCTTCGAGGTTGGTTTGCAGGATGGTTTTCTCGACATCCTTTGCCCCTTTGTTGCGCCCGGTGTTGACGTCGATGGCGATGAGCGCCTCGGTTTCATCAATGACGATGTAGCCGCCGCACGGAAGCCACACCTGCCGGTGAAACGCGTCGTCGATCTGCTTCTGGATGCCGAATTTCTCGAAGATCGGCGTCGATTCGCTGTAATACTCGACACGATTCTTGGAGCGCCGGGAGATTTGCCCCACCAAGTCGCCCATTTGCTTGACGGCCTCTTCGCTGTCGCAGATGACCGCGTCGATTTCGTCGGTGAGGAAATCGCGCACGGTGCGCTCGACGAGGTCGGGCTCCTGGAAGACGCAGTTCGGCGCGGGCTTGGCTTTGACGTTTTCTTCGATGCGCTTCCACTGTTCGATGAGCATGCTCATGTCCCGGATGAAGTAGCGCTCGCGCTGGCCTTCGCCGACGGTGCGGACGATGACGCCCATCCCCTCGGGGATCTCGAGTTTCTTGAGTATCTTGCGGAGACGGTCGCGCTCCTTGGGATCCTCGATCTTGCGGGAGATGCCGCACTGGTCGCTGAAGGGCATCAGCACGAGGTAACGCCCGGCCAGGGAGATGTTGGAGGTGATGCGGGGGCCCTTGTTGGAGATGGGGCCCTTGGTCACCTGCACGAGCACTTCGGAGCCGACGGGGTAAATCTTCGGGATGTCCGCCGAGGTGATTTTCTTGGTTTGTTTCTTGCCGCTCTTGCGTTCGACTTCCTCGATGCCGCTGTCAAGCGCCGCCGGGATGGCATCCCAGAAGTGGAGGAAGGCGTTCTTTTCAAAGCCGATGTCCACGAACATGGCCTTGAGGCCGTGCTCGATGTTCTTGACGCGGCCCTTGAAAATGCTGCCGACGATGTTGCGCTCGGTGGTGCGTTCGATGGAATATTCTTCAAGCTGGCCATTTTCCAGCAGGGCGACGCGGCGTTCGAGCCGTTCGCAGTTGATAATAAGCTTGTTGCCGGTTTCCCGGCGCAGGCCGAGCATCCGTTTTACTTTGTCGATCATGGATCTGGTTTTATTGAGAAGGGTTCTTACAGGCACGGAGGGTGAGTGGCGACCGTCTCACTGAGAGGGGAAGCCTAGTTGGGTTTGCGGTTGGGGTTAAAGAGTCTTTCAAAAAAGTTTCTGCTGGGTTGGACCGGTTGCGCCGTGGGTTGGGCTCGCGGAGTGGTTTGTTTGGGTTGGGTTGTTTGGGGGGGGGAATTGGTCGTGCTTCTGTTTGCGGAGCGGCGGCCTGCGCGGCCCTGGTCGTCCGCCTCGACTTTGATATCCGGGCTGGCATTACCGTGGCCCATCTGGAGGGCTTCCGCAGGCGCCTGCTGCGCGTCGTCGGAGGTGTCATCAACGATGAGGCCCGCGCCGCTTCCAGCATAAGGGGGGAGAGACTGGATGATTTCAAAGGGATGCGGGTTGTGCGCGGGTGCCAGCGGTCGCAGCTCGACTTTGAGCCTCCCCTGTTCCGCAGCGAAGATTTGGTCGAGGATGCGGGATGCCACTGGAGCGGCGACGCTGCCGCCATGTTCGCCGCCCTGCACCATGACGACGACCACGTATTTAGGGCGGTCATACGGGGCGAAGCAGCAAAACCACGCGATGTGTTCTTTTTGCCCGCGGTCAGTCGCTTGTGCGGTGCCGGTTTTTCCCCCCAGTTCCACGCCTTTGACCTGCCCCGCCTTGCCGGTGCCCCCGGCTTCATTGACGACCTTCCAGAGGCCGCGCCGCACCACTTCGATCTGTTCGGCGGTGAATTCCTTGCGCAAATCCTCGCGGATTTTGGGCTGGTCGGGGACGGCGATCTGCCCGTTTTCGTCAAGGGTGGGTTTCCCGTTGGGGTCGAGCACTTTTTTGACAAGCCGCGGCTCGTAGGCGATGCCGCCATTGGCGACCGTGGAGTAAGCCATCGCCATCTGAAGCGGGCTGGCAAGGACGTACCCTTGCCCGATGGAGGTGTTGGCGGTCTGCGCGGAAGTCCAGTTTTCCCCCGAGTGGCGCGTTTTCATCCAGACCGGTCCGGGCATGCAGCCTTCCTTCTCATCAGAAAGCCCGAGTTCATACCGGCGCCCCATGCCGAGCACGCCGCCGATGCGCTCCAGGGTGTCCCCCCCGGCGGCGTTGCCAAATTGGTAAAAGAAGCAGTTGCAGGAAACCTTGATGGCTTCCGATAGCCCCAGCGTCCCGTGAGAACCGCCTTTTTCGCCGATCCAGCACTTGAAGGGGCGCCCGCCGTATTCCACGGACCCCGAACAGTTGAAATGCGAGTTGGCCAGCCCCTTGGTGAGGCCGGAAAGGGAGGTGACGATCTTGAAGGTGGAGCCCGGGGGGAAGCCGCTCACTGCCCGGTTCACCAGCGGCACGCCGGTATCCTTGAGCAAGCCATCCCAGGCTTTGAGGGAAACGCTCGGGATGAAGATATTCGGGTCAAAGGAGGGGATCGAGGCAATGGCCAAAATATCCCCGTTGTTGGGGTCCACCACCACGGCGGCGGCACGCCCCAAGGTCGGGTGGCGCAAGGCTTGCTCGACGATGTATTGGATGCGGGCGTCCAGGGTCAGGTAAACATTGGCGCCCGGCTTGGGCGGGTCCACGCGGACTTCGCTCTCCATGCGCCCCTTGGCGTCTTTCTGGATGACCCGCACTCCCGGCACGCCCCGCAGGTAAACATCCATCGTTTGTTCAATCTGCGATTTGCCCTCCACGTCCGGCTGGTAATAGGTGAACGCTTTCACGTCGGGCTGCTGGTCGATCTGGCGCGGCATGCCGACATAGCCGAGGATGTGCGCTGCGAAAGCCCCGTAGAGGTATTCCCGCACGGGCTTCTGGCTGATGTCCACACCGGGCAATCCCACGTCGTGCTCGGAGAACCGGGCGATGGTTCCAAAGTCCGCGTCTTCAATGTAGGGGAACGGGACCAGTGTGTCATGGTCGTAATGGCTTTTGAGATGCTTGGCGTTGAAATCGCGCGCCAGATCGAGATCCTCCAGCCGGGGAATCACCGCCGTGTTGACGATTTTGACGACGTCGGCCACGCGCACATCCTTGAACATGTCGCGCTGGGTGTGTCGTTCCGTGATCGTCGGCACGGCGCCGTTGCGCCGCCGGTAGCCGCTCACCATGTCCTGAAGATAGAAATCGACGTTGTAACTGGCCCGGTTCTGCACCAGCGGGATGCCGTTGCGGTCCCGGATCTCGCCCCGCACCGAGGGGATCCGCACGGTGACCTGCGATTTTCCGCCGATCCGGCTCGAAAACGTGTCTCCGCGCATGACCTGGAGCTCCCACAGCCGGGCCACGATGGCACCCAAGCCGAGCAGCATGAGCAGCGCGAGGAAAAGGAGCCGTAAATCAGAGCGCGTGATGCGGGCCATTTAGAGTTCCTCCTCCTCGGGTTCCACCCGGTTGGGGTTATAACCGACCAACGCCGCCATGGATTGCAGAAAAAAGAACACCACAGGCGCCAGGACCAGCGCCACCAGGCCCGGTCCGCCAATGCGCCACCATATCTCCCGGCTGAACTCAAACGGGGCTTGGTAAAGAGCCATCCGCCGCACGGAAAGCATCAGGAACTCCGCCAGAACGATCAGCGAAACGCTCAAGCCGCTCACCAGGCAGTGAATCTCCCAGCGCCCGCGTTTGAAGAGTGGGCGGAAGCCGCTCATCACCGCCCCGAGCACTCCATAGAGCAAAACGGAAAAGCCGAGGGCGTGTTCCACCGTCACCATGGTCGTGGGCCCCACGCCCACCTCCAGCACCTGCACCGTCAGCGCATCCCACATCAGCCCGCAGGCGAATGCGAGAAAGAGCATCCCCCCGAAGGGTAACGCCAGCGCGCCAAATAAAAACACAAGCGGCAACAAAAACACCCGCGCACCCGCCATGAACGCCAGAGGCGGAATAAAGTGCTGGAGCACCAGGGATCCAAACGCTGCCAGCAATAAGACCAGAAAGAAGCGGATCATTTCTTGCCTAAAACGACAAAAACGTCTTCCAACGTTGTCATGTCCACGGCTGGCAGAAGGGTTGCGTAGCCGTCGAGTGCCCGCACGCGGAACTCTTTGATGGCGCCAATAAATACTCCGGAGGGGAACACCCCGCCGACTCCCGAGCTGTAAACCTTCTGCCCGGGTTTCAAATTGGCCGTTTTGGATAAAAAGCGCATGCAGAGAGCCGGTTGGCTCGTGCCCGATGCGCGTTCCCCACTGATAATGACTTGCTCGCGCGTCCCCTCGACGCTCGCCGCCACGCGACAGGTTTCGTCGGAAATCAAAATCACCGTGGCCACATGCTCGGCCACGGTAGTCGTCTTTCCCACCAATCCACTCTCGGTCAGAACCGGCATGTCGCTCTCCAGTCCGTCGGCGGTGCCACGGTCGATCTTGACCGTGTTCCACCAAGTGGAGG
>Ga0209697_10002624_pt1 | contig 25588 bp, 18 predicted proteins | sample AliMusrvi5mmetaG_FD_184115 | JGI IMG/M metagenome (GOLD analysis project Ga0209697, IMG submission 184115) | Freshwater lake bacterial and archeal communities from Alinen Mustajarvi, Finland, to study Microbial Dark Matter (Phase II) - Alinen... | ecosystem: Environmental > Aquatic > Freshwater...
TATCCAAGCCATCAAGAGCGCGGCAAGAGGCTTCCGCTGCTTCGCCAACTACCGAGTGCGCATCCTCTTCCACTGCGGCAAACTCGATCTCAAGCCCTCAATCGCCCATTAAAACCCGCGCAGAACCGTAGTTATGTCACTCCGTGACTGGTTCAGCGCTGTAACAGCCCAAGTCATTCGCTGCCCCCATAACTGGTTCACGTCGCCCCCGACGTGATCCGGCAACCCTGCGCGAAGCGCCTACAGCCTTGCCATAGTCTACGCCTATCCTACACTCTCGCATGCGAGTCTTTAGATATTTCGATTCATGTGGAGCACTGAAGACCCTTGAGGAAAAGGCATTCCGTCTGTCGGATCCCCGGCAATGCAATGATCCCTTCGAGTTTATGCCGAACACGGGTCCTGGACTCACAGTCGAACAGCTGCAGGATACCCATTGCACTCCGCCCATGATAAAGCTCTTTCACGAACAATGGGGTTCATTTGAAGGGCTTTCGCCCCAGCAAAGTGAAACCGTATATCGGACAGTTCATTTGCCATCACTGGCCCCTTTGCTCGTTCATGAAATGAAGAACGTTGAAGCATTACACCGCATTTCCCTCGCCGATGCAATTGCCGCCGAAGTCAGAATACTGTGCTGTTCGCACACTCATGAATCAATACTTATGTGGTCCCATTACGCACAAAAACACCAAGGAGTCGTAATAGAATTTGAAGCGGACGAAATCGGTTCTTCGGAACCATCGATCAGAGATATTCTGTACCGAACAAGATCGCCAGAATCTTCGTTGGACATTAGTCGACTCTCTTCCACCAAAGCAGTTGAATGGAGCTATGAGGAAGAAGTTCGGCTCCAATACCATCTTCTAGATGTTTGCGAGCGAAGCGGACACTGCTTTGTTAATTTCGATCCTGGATGCATCAAGCGCGTTATACTCGGGTGTCGCTATAACTTGAATCACCCAGATGCTATAGGACTAACAGTGATTCTAAGCGATCCCGTATATGCCCATGTTGAGGTTCAACACGCACGACAGCTCGGCGCAGACTATAAGATCCGATTTGAGAAATGCGACCTCCTTGCCAACCTTATGGACCAAAACATAGACGTGCGGTCAGCGTTCGACGAACCTTCGCATACCTGTCCGGGTGACGAAAGCATAGCAATTTAATGCATCAATGCCGCAGTTGTTGGCGTCGAGGGCCCGCCCCAACGGCTCTCTACACCTTCAAAGTCCTATCCCTCCAACGGCGCACGCTCATCACATCGAACCGCTCACCCTCAAACACAATCTGCTTCACCAGCTTTTTTCCTCCCTCGCTCTCACGTTGAAGGTAGTCGCGCACTTCCATCCAACGAACCTCACCGTCGGAATTCCGGATCACGAGCAACACCGGAAACTTCTGCGCCGTCCAGTAGCGAACATGGCGCTCGTCTTTGATCGTAAAGACCTCGAGGCCATTAGCCTTCAACTTTCGTAGATAGGAATCGCCGGACTTGAGTTGGAGGTAGAGCTTCACCGCCGTTGCCTCGTTGCAATCGTCTTTGAACTCGATCTCCATATCGATGCCATGGTCGCTCACAGTGAGTTCGCGGCTGATCTGCCCCGCTAGCGCCACTGTGGAGATCACCTCCCCCACGAGCGCCCGCTCCTTGCTTTCGTTATCGAGCACGATTTTCGACTCCTCCTGCATGTCGCGCACCCGCTGCCGAATCTCCGGGCTGGCAAAACATTGCTCTAGATCATCCCAGAGCGGCACACGCCTCTCGCAGCCTACACAGACGATGCTGGGCATTCCCTTCTTAGTCTTACCGAGGTTGAGCCACTCGGTAGCATCGGGCTCCGGCGGACAATTTTGCAGCCAGTCGCTGAGCCTCTTCATAGCCACATCCCGATTTCCTGCCGCCGTGCCACAATGCCCGCAGGCATAGTGCCGCAGACGTTCTACCTCGCGGCCGTGCTGTAGCAGATGCTCGTGTATGAACTTGCTGAAGATAATCCGTTCCTCAACTGAGACTGCAGCGTCGAAATACACCTCCAACTCGCCTAGGCCCGGAGCCCGGCGGCTCAGTTTCACGCCTAACCGCTTGCCTAGCTTTGTCCTAAAATCAGCGGCGTAGCGCCAGAGTTGATCCTGCTCGAAAGCTTCGGAGTGGTGCAATCGCACGACGAGTGTTGCATAGATCTCATCCAGGAAACCAGTGAACCTGAAGCTCACGAGAACCGACGGAAACTTCACTTGCTCCGCCCGCTCCCGCCGATAGTAACTGGGGAAGATCAACAGATTCCCCCTGACCGTCGGCTGCCGCAGACAGAGGCCTCGCTCCACCAGCATCTGATGCATGGCCAGCAATACGAACCGCTCCTCATCGCCATTGAGACGGGCAATGGACGAATTATATTTCAACTCCCCCTTCAGCACGTCTTCTTCGAGCAGGCAGCCGCGCTCGAGTACATCTGCTAGCATTGTCTGAATGACCGCCTGTGCATAAGCATTGATCCGCTCGGGTTGGAGCAGCACCCAACTGCCGAACTTCAATTCCCACACTACACCGGGGCCGGCTAGTAACGCAATTACCGCCTTCAATTCCTCGTCCGTAAACTTCGCGTCGTCTCTCGTTAGTCGAAGCCGAAAGTTATCCCGCAGTTCATTGAACCGCATCAATACTCGACCCGCGTCTTTGAGGCTGATGATCTCCTCCTTGAGCCGCTTGAACAAAATTGGCGACGAGCGCCAGGGAATATTCTCCCATCGAATGCCATTCAGAATTGCCTTCTTAAGGTCCTCGCAGCCAAAATTTGTCTTGGCACTGGTCTCTAGGAATTCGCGATAGCCGCGCTCATTCTTAAAGGCCTCAATCTGACTTCGACCGACCCGCAACCCCCCCGCGTCTATACGACCTGCGGCTAGTAGCTTTGTGCAGTCCTCACTCGCAGAGCGTGTAAGATCTCGATCCCACTGCCCCAGCGTCTCGAAGGTATCATCTTTCTGTCCATCAAAGACCAGAACGGCTAGAGCTGTTTCATCCATGTAAAGCTGATGGATCAATCGCTGGTCGGCTTGGCCACCGAAGTCCCAGAGCCAGATTTCCCGCTCAACGCCGTGGTCCGAGTCCACAGGGAGCTTCCATTGCGTTGCCCACGTGCCAACTGTTGAGTCGCTGGGTTCCCAATTATTCAAGGCTAGCCGCTTAGACAACCCGGTTTTGCCCGCGCCACTGTCGCCTACGAGGAGAACTTTGGCGTTGGTATAGTGAGTAAACGCCTCTGGAGCCAAATTGCGGCTCCTTACCAAAGGCCAGATTCGTACAGTTCCATCAATTGAACCGGATGCGATGATGCTATCATCCGGCGAGATATTTACGGACCGGACACATTTGGTGTGGCCACGAAATACGCGGAGGCACTGTCCTGTTTCGAGATCCCAAAGGCGAACCGTTCTGTCATAGCCACCTGATACGATGTACTTTCCGTCTTTAGTAACAGCCAGAGAAAACACTCGTGAGGTATGACCTTCAAACGCGCCGACGCATTTGTTTGTGTTCGCGTTCCAAATCCAGATCATACCGTCCGTCGATCCTGTGATGATGAACCGTCCGTTGGGTGTACGTGTGATCGCGGTCACGCCACGACGAGTGCCTATTTCATTTTCCCTGAGAGCACGATGTCGAATATTCAGGGCTCTCAAATCACCATGTTCCGTCCCGAAGAATATTATTTGTTTGTGAATTAAAATTGATTTAATTGCTGAGGTGTCTACCTGGGCTCTTAGGCGCATCTTTCCGGTCGCAAAGTTCCAGGCTGAGATCGTGCCGTCATATGAGCCGGCGACGACTGTTTGGCCGTCGTTAGATATTCCTACACTACAAGTTGGTCTGTTTGTGGCATTAAACTCACGAACCTTCCTTAGCTCTGGAAGCGAATAAACTTCGATTGTCGGTGAACTCGAACAAGTGAGAATGTGGGCACCGTCAGGAGTGAATGCGATATTCCGAATTAGGGGTGACGTATCAGCTCGTCGTTGAGATGACGGCATTCTTGGCAGTGAAATATGAATATCCAGCGGGACTTTTATCAACCGTCTCCGCACCGTGTCGGCTATTGCCCATCGTCCATCCAAAGAAAATCCGACGGCGTAGATGCCGTCATTGTGGGCAATGATGACACGACCATCGTCGCCAGAGAAATCCTGGCACTCAGTATTTGGTGGTCGATCGTCTTTTAAAACACAGGCATCAAGCAACTTCGCATACTCCTCTACCGGGTGGTCAGGGCTCCAGTTGACGTAGTGGAGTTGGCCCAGGGACCCAGTGATGCAGACGTCATCGAGCCGGAGCGGCACGAGTCGTCGGAGGTTGTTTAACGGGTCCCGAAAGCGGAACGTGCTCGACTCCAGTTTGGTCCAATCCGCGCCAAACGCATTTTTCGACACACAAAGCACCAGCACCCGGGAACTCTCCAGGCCCTCCTCGATTTTCGATTGGATGCTATCGCCCGGTTTGAGTTCCCATTCGTCGAACCAAACATTGAGACCGTCCGCCTTGAGGCGTTGGGCTAGCTCGCGGACAATCTTCTTGTCCTTGGCGCTGTGGCTAAGGAAGACGTCGTATGGGAAGGAGTCGTTCATGCACTTCGGGAGTTCGACCGGATCATTTAGAGCAGTTTTTTACGAGGAAACAATGCATTCGTAAGTTTGGTTGCTTCTTTTCGTCTCGAAACTTCGGCGTGACGCCTGGGTTGCGGAACTGCTCGATGTTCTGAACACCCCGCTGTTTCGCATGGATGCGGGCAAGTTGGACCGCAACCCAGGCGTCAGCCGAGCAGAGTGAGACAACCAGCCGACAGGCTGCCCGAAGGGGGAGATCCAGCCAGCAACCCGCCACGAACGAAAGTGGTGTCAAGCCACACGCATTGCATCTCTGCCGCTCGCCCTTTGGGCAGCCCGTGGCTGGCAAGCTCCGGTTCCAAACCGCTTTGCGCCCGCTTCGATTTGTTTGCAATCCGTCCCGGTCCGCCCACCATGAACGTCACCATGCCCGCCGATTTCATACACGACGATTTTCTGCTTTCCAACCAGGCCGCGCGCCGCCTGTACCATGAGTTCGCGGTGGGGGAGCCGATCCTGGATTACCACAACCACCTGCCGCCGAAGGACATCGCGCAGAACCGGCAGTTCAAGAATCTGTTCGAGATCTGGCTGGAGGGCGATCACTACAAGTGGCGGGCGCTGCGTGCCAATGGCATCGAGGAGTCGTTGATCACCGGCAACGCCGCGCCGCGCGACAAGTTCATGGCCTGGGCGAAGACGGTTCCGCAGACGCTGCGCAACCCGCTGTACCACTGGACGCACCTGGAACTGAAGCGCTACTTTGGCATTGGTGAGCTGCTCAATGAGAAGTCCGCCCCGGCCATCTGGGAGCAGACGGAGGCGATGCTGGCGAGGCCGGAGATGTCGGCACGCGGCATTCTCAAGGCGCAAAAGGTGAAGGCCCTGTGCACCACGGATGATCCGGCGGATGACCTGGCCTGGCATCGCCAGTGTGCGGCGGATGGTTTCGAGGTAGGCGTGTATCCGACATACCGTGCGGACAAGGCGCTGGCGGTGCACCAGCCGGAAGTGTTTAATGCCTGGTGTGACAAGCTCAGCGCCATCAGCGGCATCGAAGTGGGCAGCTATGCGACATTGCTGGACGCGATGAAGCAGCGCCATGACTTCTTCCACAGCGTGGGTGGCCGGCTCAGCGATTGCGGGCTCAACGCCTGCCACGCGAGCTTCATCAGCGATGCGGAAGCGGAGCGCATTTTTGCCAATGCGCGCGCAGGCAAAGCGGCCACGGCGCAGGAGCAGGACCAGTTCGCGAGCATGATCCTCATCCATATCGGCCGCATGAATGCCGCAAAGGGCTGGACCATGCAGATGCACCTGGGTGCGGTGCGCAACAACAATACCCGCCTCGCCCGGCAAATCGGCGCGGACGTGGGCTGCGACAGCATCGGCGACTGGCCCCAGGCAGAACCTTTGTCCCGTTTCTTGGACCGGCTGGACACGGAGAATGCACTGCCGCGCACGGTCCTGTACAATGTGAATCCGGCGGCCAACTATGCGTTTGGCGCGATGGCCGGGAACTTCGCGGATGGCAGTATTGCGGGCAAAGTGCAGTTCGGGTCTGCGTGGTGGTTCGTCGATCAAAAGGAGGGTATGGAGTGGCAGATCAATGCGCTGTCGAACCTGGGCCTCTTGAGCCGCTTCATCGGCATGCTGACGGACTCGCGCTCCTTCATGAGTTTCCCGCGCCACGAGTATTTCCGCCGGACCCTGTGCAACCTCATCGGCAGGGACATGGAAGGCGGCGAGGTGCCGAACGACTTCGAACTGGTGGGGGGCATGGTGCGTAACATTTGTTACGCCAATGCCAAAGCTTTCCTGGGGCTGAAAGTCCTTTAACCTCGGTTCACTCTGTGGTCGGCGGCACCAGGCGTTCGTGGATGGCTTTGGCCACGGCGCTGCCACGGCTGCGGACTTGCAGCTTCTCATACACGCTGCGGATGTACTCGTCCGCAGTGTAATATTTGATGCCAAGCTGGGCGGCGGCGTCCTTGGTAGTGCGGCCTTCGACCAGAAGCTGCAGGATCTCACGCTCGCGCGGCGTGAGGCCATAGTCGCGCGGCGGCTCGTTCGTTTTGGACAGCATCTCCAGCACGCGGCGGGCGATGCGCGGATTGATGGGCGAACCGCCGCTGGCAGCGGAGCGGATGGCGGTGGCGATGTCCTCCGTGCTGGCGCTCTTTAACAAGTACCCGGCGGCACCCGCGCAGATGGCGCGGAAGATTTTGTCGTCGTCCTCAAATACCGTGAGGATGACCATGGCCACGCGCGGGGCCAGCTGGCAGAGGCGCGCCATGCCTTCGATGCCGCTGACGCCGGGGAGTTCCACGTCGAGCAGGATCACGTCCGGCGCCGCCTGCTGGTCGAGCGCGGCGAAGGCGTCCTCACACGCCGTGAATCGCTGGGGGCAGTGCAGGCCGTCGAGACGGTTGAGTGCCCGCATGAGGCGGTCACCATAGGTCTTGTGGTCTTCGATGAGCCACACGGTCAACGGGGTAAGGCTGTCAGCCATGACGGGGAAGGGTGATGCGGATGGTGGTGCCCTCTCCGGGGGCGGAGAGGACTTCAACGCTGCCGCCGTGCTTGCCGGCGCGGCGTTGCAAATTGGTCAGGCCCATGCCGCTGCCGCTGACGGCTGCCGGGGTGAAGCCGCAGCCGTTGTCGCGAATGGTGAGGGTCAGAGACCGTGCCGCGAGCACCAGCGTGATGCCAGCCTGTGTTGCCTTGGAGTGGCGCACGAGGTTGTGCAGCGTCTCCTTGAAAATGAGCACCATGTCCCGCCGCTGATCTACCGGCAGCAGGCTCCTGCCGGCGGCGTCATCAGCACTCAAGGTGTGCGGGATGCCGCGCAGCATGCGGTCGGCAATCTCACGCAGGTGCGCGACGAGGTCGCCACTTCCATAGCTGCCGGTCTGGGCCAGCCGAACGATGTCGCGCATGGAGTCGAGGGTCTGCCGGGCGGTGTCGCGGATCTCGTCGAGCTCGTGGAGCAAGTCGTCGTCATGAGCGAGTGCGCGGGCGTCCTCGGTGATCAGCACGATGCTGCCCAGGCTGCTGCCGATTTCATCATGCAGATCCTGGGAGATGCGCTGGCGCAACGCCTCCAGTTCCGCCCTGCGGTTGCGACGCTGCCGCAGGTAGGCGGTGCTAAGCGCAAGTATCAGCGCGAATATCAGCCCGCCCAGCAGCCACCAGCCGAGGGTTTTAAAACCGGTCAGGAGAGTGGTCTGGCGGGCATCCAGCGCCGCCAGACTGCGCAGTGTTTCGCGGCGCTTTGACAAGCCGGCGAGCCATCCGGGCCAGTCCACGATGTCGGCGCCGCTGGCTTGACCGTCCACCAGCGCTGCGGCGGACCAGCCGTCCGCTTCGGTGGAATCGGAGGCATGGACATCCTTGCCCAGTGCGACGTTGCGGCCGCCGGACCACACCTGCATTTCGGCCAGGGCGAGCACGGCACTGCCATTGCTGACGTGGGGCTCCAGCACAGCGAGGCGGACGAAGCGTGCCAGTTGATGGTTCGTGTCGAGCGTCACCACGTTGTCGCCGGGCGGCGCGGTGTAGCTGCCGGACTGCGGCTCGGGGACGACGGCTGGCGGGCCTTCCGCAGTCGCCCTCAGTTCAAGCTGGAAGCGCACCGGGAACCCATAGCCTTGGCTGTGGGCGAACTCAGGTGGATGCGCCGGAAACAGGCGCACCTCGTCAACAGGCAAGACGCTGCCGAGGTCCACGGCCACCCAGGGATGGGTCTTCTGGCGGCTTTCGCTGGCGGGTTTGCTGCGGAAGCCTCGTGTCGAGCTGGGCTTGGAGCCCAGGGGCGGACCCAGCACGGACTGCCCGTCCACCAAGTTGATCCGTCCCCAGTCGGGTCTTGTGCCCAGGCTGCTGCTGGCACGGACGGCATCGGGCCCCACGCTCTCAAGCGTGGGCCCTAGATTGCGCGTTCCCTGCAACACCATCACTTCGCCAAGCGCGCAGAGAAAGCGGTGGTCCTCGCGAAACAACCGTGTGGCGGTGATGCGCACCTTTTGCGCGGCGTCGCCATGGGCTGGTATCACGACCGGCAGCAGGCCGGGATTGGCAAAGTCCTCGCGCGTGTGGTCCGCGATAACGGTGCGGCGGGTGGCATCACCATCCGCCAGAAGTTCTACCCGGAAGCGCAGCGGGAAGCCATAGCCGGGCTCGGACGCAGCGCCGCTGGGCGGCGGTGCGATGAGCACCACGGCATCGATTTTCTCGAGGTGACCGAGGTTGAGTTCGACCCACTCAACCGTGTCGGGGGAGGTGGAATAATCGCTGTGCCAGCCCAGGCGCTGGGTGAGCTGGGGCGTTGGCGCGGGTGGCAGTGCCGCCAGTGCCGCCTGCAGGGCTTGCCGCTCCGCGTCAATACGGCGCAGCTCGGGGCTGAACCAGTCGAGCCCCGCCACGGCCTGCCCTGCGCCCAGGCATAGCAGCCCTGCCAGCGCGAAGACGGTGGAGGGGACGCGGCGGGCGGCGTTCAACATGGCTCCAACTTAGCGTTATCACCGCTATTTGCCATGGGTGGAGTGAGAGTTTTGTCCCCGAAAAATCGGGGGACAATTGCTGCATGCGTCCGAGGTTGACGTCGCTCATCTTTTGTCATGCCGCGCGAAGGCTTGGGTCAGTTGGTGCGTTTAGAAAGGCCATGAAGCTGCTCTTCTCCCTGCTGTTCCTCGTTACGGCTGCCTTGGCCGCCGACCCCAAGCCGCCGGTCTTTCCTGCCGACATCAAGGTCGAGCGCAATGTCGCCTACCTGCCTGAAGGCCGTATCGAGAAGGCCGATCTCTACCTGCCCAAAGAATTCCCCACGGGCAAGAAACTGCCCGCCGTGCTGATCATTCATGGGGGAGGCTTCGTGGGCGGACTCAAGGATGCCTCGCGTGAGATCAATATCGGCAGCAACCTGGTGCGCCGCGGTTACGTGGCGATGAGCATCGAGTACCTGCTCGCTTCAAGCGGCCATCCTTCCTGGCCGCAGAACCTCTACGATTGCAAGATCGCGGTGCGCTGGTTGCGGGCGAACGCGGAGAAGTACCACATCGACGCGGATCACATCGGCGTGATCGGCGGCAGCGCGGGCGGTCATCTGGCGGCGATGGTGGCCCTCACCGGCCCCGATGCCGGGCTCGACCCTGTGGAACCGTTGGGCACGTTCTCCTGCCAAGTGCAGTGCGGCGTGGTCCTCTATGGTGCGGGTGATCTCACCATTGGGATGAAGGACTCGGTCATGATTGGCAAGCCCATCGCCAGCGCCCTGGACGAGTATAAGAAGGCTTCGCCGGTCTTCCAGGCGACCCCGGGCGATCCGCCCATGCTCATCCTTCACGGCACGGCGGACAAGTTGGTCGATGTGCAGCAGAGCAAACTCCTTGATGCCGCCCTGGAGAAGGCCGGAGTGGAGCATCAGCTGGTGATTGTCGAAGGCGCCCCCCACAGTTTTCACCTGGAACCGAAGGAGCAGGACCTTCGCCCGCTGGTGATCGGGTTCTTCGACAAGCATTTGAAGAAGTAATCGTCACCGGATGGAAGCCGCAGCCCAAACCGAATGGCAAGGCGAGCAACGCCGCCAGGCATGCTCAGATGGCCTTGCCCTCCGGGTTTGCGTTCCGGGGCGGCCATGGCGGCGGCGCTTCGCTTGGCCAGTATCGCTGCGGATACAGGCACGGCGCTTCCTCCTTGCCCTGGCCGCCCCGGAACGCAAACGCCACCCCGCCCAGTTTTAAAAACGGCCTAGAGCAGCTCCTCGATGAATTCCTTCGGGTTGAAAGCCTTGAAGTCCTCGGCTTTCTCGCCCAGCCCGATGAAGCGCGCGGGCACTTTAAGTTCCTGATAGATCGGCACCAGGATGCCGCCTTTGCCGCTGCCATCCAGCTTGGTGACGATGAGCCCGGTAAGCGGGATGATCTTGTGGAAGGCGCGGGCCTGTACGAGGGCGTTGGAGCCGGTGGTGGCATCGACGACCAGCAGCACTTCGTGTGGTGAGCTGGCGTCCTTCTTGCCCAGCGTGCGGCTGATCTTCTTCAGTTCCTCCATCAGGTTGTGCTTGGTGTGCAAACGACCGGCGGTGTCCACGATCAAGTAGTCGGCCTTGTCCTTCTCGGCGCGCACGTAACCGTCGAAGCAGACACCGCTGGGATCGCAATTGGGCGGACCTTTGATGACGGGGATATTCAGGCGCTCGCCCCATACCTCGAGCTGCTCTACTGCGGCCGCGCGAAAGGTGTCGGCCGCCACGAGGACCACCTTCTTGCCTTTGTTGACCAGCAGATGGGCGAGCTTCGCCGTGGAGGTGGTCTTGCCGGTGCCGTTCACGCCCACGATGAGCAGCACCTTGGGCTTGTCGTTGAAGGGCAGCAGCGGCGGCAGCGAGGGCGGCATGATCTGGCGCACCTGCTCGCGCGCCACGTCGACGATGTCCTGGCCGCTGAGCTTACGGCCTTGCTCCTTGAGTTCGTCCACGATCTGCATCGCGAGCTTCGGCCCGAGGTCGCCGCCCACGAGTGCGGCTTCGAGTTCATCCCAGTCGATGTCGGGCTTGCTGAACTTGGCGATCAGGGACTTGAAGAAACCGGCCATTGGGGGAAGGGGAAGTGAAAAGGGATAAGTAAAAAGTGAAAAGGGAGGGGAAGGGGGAGGAAGTGCGCAGTGTTCAGTCAGAAGTTTTGAGATTCTTGCTGTGAGTGAAGGCCGGGTGGCAATATCTTGTTACATGGCACTTACAACTTACCACTTCTGACTGGGCACTGCGCACTAGGCACTCAGCACTTTCACCACTACTCAGCACCCGCCACTTCATCCGCCTCTTCGACGATTTTCTTGCCCTTGCGCCCCCTCACTTCGCCGGGGCGCACTTCGCGGGCGATGCGGTCGAGGATGCCATTTACGAAGCGGCTCGAGTCGCTGGCACAGAATTTCTTGGCGATCTCAATGCCTTCATTGATGATGATCGCCGAGGGCAGTGCCGGTGTGTGGATCAGTTCATAGATGCCCAGGCGGAGGATGTTGCGTTCCACCCCGCCGATGCGCTCCAGGCTGAAGTTCTCGCATGCCTTGCCAATGCGGGCATCCACTTCGGGCAGATGCTGCAACACGCCTTTGATGAGATGTTCCGCGAACTCGCGTATGCTCTTGCTCGCGCTGTGCAACTCCCAGAAGCCGTTTTGCTCCTCGGCTGAGGGGTTGCCTGCGCCTTCGTGAACATCATGTGCAAACAGGAATTGCACTGCTGTTTCGCGTCCTTCTCGTCGTCTGCCCATGAAATAAAATGTGGTAGGAAAGGGGGGTGATTGAGGGGGATTAGACGCCCTGGGCGGCGCTCATCTTCTTGAACAGGCTGACCATGTTGACGGCCACGCGCGCGGCTTCGGTGCCGCGATTGATTTCTTCGCCCATGCAGCGGGCCTGGGCCTGTTCTTCGTTATCGACCAGCAGCACCTCATGCACAACCGGAGTTCCATGCGTGATGGCGATGTTTTGCAGGGCATCCGTGACCGATGCAGCCACCAGGTCGCCATGCTCGGTTTCACCGCGGATGATCAAGCCCAGGGCAATCACCGCATCGGTTTCGCTGTGCCGCAGCACCTTCTCGATGGTGACCGGGATTTCAAATGCTCCAGGCACCCGGTACACGCTGATGGAGGTGTTCGGCGACACGGTTTCCAATTCGTCCCGGGCGGCTTCCAGCATCGCATTCACATAGTGCTCGTTGTAGCGGCTCGCGACGATGGCGATATGGCTGCGGTCCTGGGAGACCTGGGGGCGGGAGGGAATGGCGTGGGACATTGCGGATTGGGGGAGTGAAAAGGGGTAAGTGAAAAGGGAGGGCAAACCGGAAATGGGTGTTTTGGACGGAGAGTGGAAAAGGTGTGTGAAAAGGGAGGGGGGCGGGCGGATCAGGCAGAGTTTTAAGGCATCCCTTTTCACTTACCCCTTTTCACTCTCAAAGTTCGTGTCCCATCTTGTCGCGCTTGGTTTCGAGGTACTTGGCGTTGTGTTCGTTGGGTTCGAGCTTGATCGGCACTTGCTCGATGATTTCCAGGTTGTGGCCTTGCAGGCCCACCACCTTGCGCGGGTTGTTGGTCATGAGGCGCAGCTTGCGGACGCCTAAATCGTAGAGGATCTGAGCGCCCAGCCCATAGTCCCGCAGATCCATGGGGTAGCCGAGCTTGAGATTGGCTTCCACCGTGTCGTAGCCTTCCTCCTGGAGCTTGTAGGCGTGGATTTTGGCGGGCAGGCCGATGCCGCGGCCCTCCTGGCGCATGTATAGCAGCACGCCCCGGCCTTCCTGTTCAATGCGTTGCAGCGCGGTGTGAAGCTGGCCGCCGCAGTCGCAGCGCCGCGAACCGAACACGTCGCCGGTAAGGCACTCGCTGTGAACCCGCACCAGCACGGGTTCACCGTCGTCGATGGGGCCCTTCACCAGTGCCAGATGGTGCTCGTCGCTGAGCTTGGAACGGTACAGGTGCAGATCAAAAATGCCGTAATCCGTGGGCATCTTGATCACTTGCTCGCGTTCAACCAGGCGCTCGCGGCGGCGCCGGTACTGGATGAGCGATTCGATGGTGCAGATCTTCAGGCCGTGCTTTTTGGCGAACAACACGAGCTCCGGCAGGCGTGCGGATTCACCGTCCTCGCTGAGAATTTCACAGATGACCCCGGCAGGCAGCAGGCCCGCGATGCGCGCCAGATCGACCGCAGCCTCCGTGTGGCCGGCGCGGCGCAGCACGCCGCCCGGCTTTGCGGCGAGCGGAAAGATGTGGCCGGGCTGCACCAGGTCCGAGGCCCGCGAATCAGGGTTGGTCAGGATGCCGACCGTCTTCGCACGATCTGAGGCGCTGATGCCGGTGCCGATGTCTTTGGCCGCGTCGATGGAGACGGTGAAAGCCGTGGAATACGCCTCTTGGTTGCGCTCCACCATGGCCGACAGGCTTAGCGCCCGCGCCCGTTCCTCGGTGATCGGGGCGCAGATCAGCCCGCGCCCATGCGTGGCCATGAAATTGATAATCTGCGGTGTCACCTTCTCTGCCGCGCAGATGAGGTCGCCCTCGTTCTCGCGATCCTCGTCATCCGTCACAATCACCATGCGTCCTTCGCGGATGTCCGCGATCACTGCCTCAATGGAGTCAAACTGGAAGTCGTGGGGCATAAGATACTATAAAAGAGCCGTCCGCCCAGGTCGGGCCTGGGAAACGAGGGGGGCACAGTCTAGACACGCCCTGCGGGAAATCCAGCGCCCATTGATAAAGTTGCCGTCAGCCCCCGGGAGCGGGCCTGAAAGGGCCATCCTGGCACCTTGACGGGGTGCCGCCCGGCTCCACTGTGGCCTCCACAATGCCCTCTCTTCTTCGTTTCCTGGTGCTCCTGCCCCTGCTTGGGTTGCCATCGCTCGTCTCCGCCGGACCGGCTCAGCCGGATGTTTTGGTCTATGGTGGCGTGCCCTGCGGCATCGCCGCAGCCATTGTCGCGGCCAGGGGAGGGGCGACGGTGGTGTTGGTGGAAGCCACCCGTCACATCGGGGGCCTTAGCACCAGCGGCCTCAATACTGCTGAAACCGAGCACATGTTGACGTGGACAATTGGTGGCATTGCCCTGGAATTCTACCAGCGCTTGGGCCGGGAGTATGGCAGCGGCAGGCCGGAGTTCTATTTCGAATCCAGCGTGGCGGAGAAGGTATACCTGGAGATGCTGCGCGAAGCGGGCGTGACCGTCCGCTTCGGTCTGCGTGTGGATAAAGTGGCCAAGGAGGGCACCCGTATCCAAAGCATTAGCCTCAGTGATGGCTCCGAAATCCGGGCCAAAATCTTTGTCGATGCCGGTTATGAAGGCGATCTCATGGCCCGTGCCGGGGTCACGAACACCTTCGGCCGGGAGTCCAAGGCCGAGTACGGCGAGGAAGCTGCCGGAGTCCGCTTTGACAAGATCGTGCGCCACGCGGCCACCGTCGATGATAAGGGCCGGCTGCTCCCCGGCATCAGCGGCTGGGCAAAGGATCTCAAGGAAGGCGATGCCCATCCCGGCACGATGAACTACAACTTCCGCCTCACCTTCGCCAAGGACCCGGCCCTTCAGGTGCCAGTGCCTCAGCCAAGTCGCTATGACCGCCATCGCTACGCCTTGCTGGAGAACTGGCTGCACGGCAAGCAGGAGCGGAAGGAGGCCGTGAAGCTCACGGACCTGCTCGATTTCTACGGACGGCGAAACGGCAAGTTTGAGGTGAACAACAAACAGGAGGCCATCTTCTCGCTCGGCCATTTTGGCGGCCAGTTCGGCTGGCCGAATGCCAGTTATGAGCAGCGCGACCGAATTTTTGCGGATCACTGGGACTACACTCTAGGGCTGCTCAAGTTTCTTGCCGAAGATGCCAGCGTGCCGACCAACGTGCGCGCTGAAATGAAGGCCTGGGGCCTGCACAAGGACGAGTTCAAGGACAACGGCAACCTCCCCAGCCAGCTCTATGTCCGCGAGGCCCGGCGCATGCGCGGCGAGTACGTGGTGCGCCAGCAGGACGTGCAGGACGAGCGCCGCAAGCCCGATGCCATTGGCATTGCCTCGCATTTTATTGACTGCCACCACGTCCAGCGGCTCGCCCTGTCGCCCACTGAATTCATCAACGAAGGCCGCATCTGGCGCACCTGTGCCGCCTACCAGATCCCGTACCGTGCTCTCACCCCGAAGGCTGCCGAATGCATCAACCTCCTCGTGCCTGGAGCCGCCAGCTACACCCATGTGGCCTTCTGCACCTACCGGCTCGAAAGCGTCTGGATGATCGGCGGTCATGCCGCCGGAGTCGCCGCCGCCATGGCCGCAAAGACTGGCAAGGCCGTGCAGCAGATCGACGTGCCCGCCCTTCAGGAAAAACTCCGCGCGGAGAAGCAGGTCATCGATTTCATCCCTGGCCAGCCCGAGAAATGGACCGACATCCACAAGGACACCGGCGGAGTGACGGAGTTTTGATCAATCGTGGACTCCGCGGTCAATGATCAGTGTTCTTTGACCAGCTCCGTAATGGCCTGCTTCATGAGCGTCTCTGACGCCGGTGCCGCATAGGCCTGGGTGGGTTCGTAGCCACCTTCCGCGAAGGAGTGTTCCAACGGAATGTATCCGGGGCCACCATCGCCATAGCTGGCCGTGGCGACAAAGCTTCCTGGGGCCTGTTGCTGGGCAAACAGCTGGTACTCGACGAACGCCTCGCCTGGCAGTTGCAAGAGTCGCACATGGTTGCCGAAGTCGAGGCTGGTGAACTGAATCGGCGTTCCGGTGGCGACATGTCTCATGTAGCTCAGCTTCAGCGCCGAACTGATGCGCATGGCGGGAGGGCTCTTCTCATTGCCCACGAGCTTGAGCAGATCCTCTTCATTGAACTCTGGATTGGCCACCATCACCACCGGCTTTGCCCGCCAGGTGACCTTGCCGACGGGTGCGCGTTGGGTGGTCCTCTCGGACTCGACCATCGCCGCGTGAATGCGTTCGGTGAGCAGCGGGCGGTTCGCCGTGTTGCCGTCGTTGTATTTGCCAGCCGTGACGTTGCCGCCGCAGCCTGTGAAATAGATGTGCGGCACGCCGTCTTCACGGGTGCGTTGTTCGCGGGCGAGACCGGCGAAGTCACTCGAAACCAGGCCATCACCATAATAGCTCATGGGGTGGGTGGCATAGTAGTGCAGCGTGGCCAGCTTGTGCTCGCCATTCCAGAAGCTGATGGTCTTGAGCATGGGGTCGATGAGGCCTTCGGGTGCGGCGCGAACTTTGGCGTCCTTGGTGGAACTGGTGCGGACAAACGCGACCCGGCCGTTGTCGCCCATCACACGGCGGTTTGAGGCGACATGCGAAACCTTGGCCTCGCCGTGCGCGAGGTGCGTGAGCGGCTGGGCATGCTTGAGTGACTCCTCGACGGCCCGCGCCACCCCCTCGACGGCCTTGTCCGCCGCCGCCAAATCGAGCATCGCCAAGGGCGAGGGGGCCTCCGCGCAAATTTTGGCCGCCACCCTGTCCCCGATGGGCGCATTGTGCTGATGCAGGCTCTGCACGGCCACGCGCTCTGGCGTTGTCCCGGCGGCCTGGGCCAGCCTTTCACGCCAGTGCACATGCTCCGCGGCGCGGATCTCGCACCAGTCCACCGCGCACAGGACGATGGGCTTGTCCGACCCCAGAATCACGACTCCCAGGGCAAGCAGTGGATCAGTCACGGCCTGCACGGGTTTCACCAGACCACCGCAAAGCGGCGCGCCGATGGGTGGTGTCACATCCGCTCGAAAAGTGGCGAGTCGCAGCGGGGAATCTTCAGCGATGACAGGCAGGGCGGCTGCCGAGACGAGGAGAAGGAGAAAACATTTCAGCATGGCGACAAGAGCGGGGGCAGGGTTGGGTTGCCCACAGGAGATGTACGCGATGTCTGATCTACTTCTTCACCACCGGCGCGGGCTTCAACTCTTCTGCCGTCCAGGCCTTGGTGCGCTTGGCGTTGGCCGCGCGGACTTTGGCGACATCGGCAGGGGAGACGGGGGAGGCGTTGTGCTCCCATTCGCGGCGCAGGTAGGTGAGGGTGCTGGCGATCTGATCATCATTCAGGATGGGCAGGGGAGGCATTTCCAGACGCCAGGTACGGCCACCCACGACGAGGGGACCGCCGACGCCGTGGAGGATGATCTTGATCGTGCGGTCGGCAGGACCTAACAGCCAGTCGCTGTCAACGAGCGGCGGGGCCAGGCCGTCGAGGCCGGTGCCGGTGGGCTGGTGGCAGGCGGCGCAGAGGCCTGCGAAGATCAGCTTGCCCTTGTCGAAGCGGGCCTGCTGCTCGGCGGTGAGCGGGATGACCACCGGGGGAGGAGGCACGCCGGGCTTGCCGGGCCAGGCGAGGGAACCGTCAATGGCGGCCACCAGTTTCTTCGTGGTCTTGTCTGCCTTGGATTGCAGGGTGGCGAGGGAGCCGGGCTGGGCTTCAAGGTACAGCAGCTTGCGCGGCACGGTCTTGGACTTCTTGTCCAGCGGGGTGCCGGCCATGCCGTTGAGCAGGGAGAGCTGGCGCGGGCTGCCGGACGCCTGGGTGGCGACGAGTTCGAGCAGGCGGGTGATGCCGGCGCCGCGGCGCTCGTTCATCACGCAGTTGGCCAGCATTTGCAGAAGTCCGCTCTTGGCAAGATCATCTGTTTTGCCTGGGGGCTGGGCCATGAGTTGCTCCAGCACTTCGAGTTCGCGTCCGCGCACCCCGGTGGCGATGGCGTCGTTGAGCAGGGGGCTGCCGCCCTTCTTGAGCATGGCAAGCACGGCGGCTTGGGCTTCGGGGCTGGCGGTGGCGCTGAGCTGGGCGGCGAGATGCACGCGCACTTCGGCGCTGGGGTCGTTGGTCATGGCCAGCATTTGCGGCACAAGGCCGACATTGCTCAGGCGCACGGCGGTCACGCGTACCTTGTCACTGGGATCCTTCATGGCGATGGTGAGCGCCTCGGGTGCGGCAGCCAGGGCATTCAAGCCTTCCAGGGTCCACAATGCTTGGGCGCGGCCCTGCGGGGTCTTGGCGGTGACGGCCAGGGATTTGATGGCGGGGATCACACTGGCATCGGCGCGCTCGACGAGCACGCGCTGCGCGGTGTCGCGGATATGGCCGTTGGCATGGTCCAGGAAGGGCACGATGCCCGCCGTGGCCTTGGGCAGCTTGACGGCCACGGGCTTGGCATTCTCGGGAATGATGCGCCAGATGCGGCCCAGATTGATGGGCTGCTCCAGATTGCGCGCCTTGATGTTGGCCTCCAGGTAGTGCGTGATGAAAGCCTTGTGCTGGACGATGCCGCGCGCAATGTCCACCACATAGAGTGCGCCGTCGGGGCCATTGTTGATGTTCACGGGGCGGAAGCGCTCATCCGTGGAGGTGAGGAATTCCCTGCCTTGATAGGCATTGCTGGCGGTGATCACGCCGCCGGATTCACTGAGCATCATGCGCTTGACCAGCATGCCGCACGGCTCGGCGGCAAAGGCGTTGCCGCGCAGTTCCTTCATAAGGTCGCCGCGATAGATGCATGGGCCGCAGGTGCCAGTCACGGTGGCGAGGCTGCCATCGGCGCGCAGTTGCTTGGGCTCATAGCCGCGGTTGACACCTGGCGTGGGCACGGAGGGCCAGGTGCTCTGATCCTTCATGCACTGGTAGTTCAGTGCCAGCAGGTCGCGCATGCTCGGATTGCGCAGGTACATTTGCGGAGGCAGCAGATCGCAGCGCAGCAAGTCGCTGTTATAATTGAAGTAGCGCCGGCCCCAGTCGTCCTGGGTGAGGCCCCACTGGCCGCCGCTGCGGGTGGGATCGGCGATGAACTTGCCGCCGGTGTAACGGTAGCGCTCGCTGTGGGCGGCGGACCAGATCCAGTTGTCCATGCACCAAGTGGGCGTGTTCGCCATGTGCTCGGGCTGACCGCCGGCGCGCGCGTAGTTGGTGGCGATGACTTCGCTCTTGTCGGCCACCCCGTCGCCGTCGGTGTCATGATAGAAGGTCAGGTTTGGCGGCTCGGAGACCAGCACGCCATCGCCCAGGGCCATGACGCCGCGTGGCATGAGCAGGTGGTCCACGAACACAGTGGCCTTGTCCATCACGCCGTCACCATCGGTGTCTTCGAGGCGGCTGATGCGGCAGATGGGCTTGTCTTCGCCGCCGGCATTGATGTCATTCATATAGCCGCGCATCTCGACGACATAGAGCCGGCCCTGGTCATCCCAGCTTATGGCGATCGGCGTCTCGATCATAGGCTCGCTGGCGACCAGCTGGGCCTTGTAGCCCTTGGGCAGCTTCAGCGTCTTCAATTCCTGCTGCGGGGTTAGAACCGGTGGCGGCGGCAGATTAAACTTCAGCTCCGGCTTTTCCGGCCCCCGGTTGTCGGTGAGCTTCCAGGAGGGGGCCGGCTTGGCTTTGTCAGCGGCGAAAAGGGGGCTGGCAAAGACCAGGGCGAGGATGAGAGCGGGGCGAGGGGTCATGGGACAAAAGTGGAGGCAGGCCAGAACGGCGCAGTGGTGCAGTTTTGCGCAGGAAAGTATCCAGATTTTAGCTTTTCGCGGGTATTTGTTTTTCGGAAGGTCGTATGGCTGGAGCAAAGCTGCACGAGGGAGTGCCGGCGCTCCTACAGGTTCGCCGCGTAAGCCTGCAGCTGGCGATACTCGGCGAGGATGGTCTTCACCGCCGTCACCGTGGCGAGCACCTGCTCGGGCAGGGGCGCGCGGCCGGGCGTTTCGAATACGACTTCAAAGGGGCGCGGCCGCTGCTCGGGCGGGGCGCAGAGCACGCCCTGGTAGCCTTCCTTGATGATGCCCATTTCGGCAGGGAAGCCGTCGATCACCGCCTCATGATTGCAGGGCAGGATGTCGTGTATGGCGGCCAGGGCGGGTTTCAGTACGTGCTCACTTAGCAGCGCGCCGCTGACGAAGCCATAGCAGCCGTCGGAGGTGTCATCGCTGTGCAACTGGATGATGCCTTCGTACCGTTCAGCGCGGAGCTGGCATTCCAGGTAGGCGATTTCCGCCTCGTTGCTTCCCACCCAGAATTCGCGGTTCAAGTCCAGCCCACGATGGGAATGCCGGGTGCCGGCGTCGCAGCCGGTGGGATTGCACATGGGGAAAAAGTGGAGCTCATAGTCATGCAGTTCCTCCGGCTGTTCGGAGGCCCAGTGGACAAGGTCGTGCACGGCCAGCGTGCCGGCTTCCTCATCGCCGTGGAGACCCGCGAAAATGCCAATCTTCATGCCATGCCCGGGTTTGAGGGGCTTGGATATGATCTTGGGGATGAAAAGGCTGTTGTTCGTCGAGGTGGACACGTGTGGTGACAATAACACGCGTTCTGCCGTGCCGCGCAACTGGCGTGACCTGCCGGCATGGTCGCCGCTGCATTCGAGATGGGGAGGGCTAGGCGGACTTGGTGCCGAGCAGGGCTGCCAGGAATCCGTCTGCGGGGTCGGCATGGAGGCTCTTCGCAGTCTTCTTTTTGGCCTTGCTCTGGGTGGCGGATTCAAGCTCTTGCTTGCGCAGGGTCACTTCGACCACGTGTTCGAGCGTGTAACGGTCGAGAATGTTGGCAATGGCGTTGCGTACGTCGATCATGAGCATGCGCAGGCCGCAGTGCAATTCGTCAGGGCAGGTACACTTCTCGTATTCCGTCTCGCTCGCGCAGCCGATGGGGGCTAGCTTGCCATCAATGAGGCGCACCACGTCACCCATTTTGATGGTCTTCATCGGCTTGGCGAGCCGGGTGCCGCCATGCTTGCCGCGCAGGCTCTCGACGTAACCGGCGCCGCGCAACTCGAACAGGATGGCTTCCAGGAACTTGAAGGGCAGATGTTCCTGCTCCGCAAGCGAGGAGACGGAAATGACGCCCTCACCCTGTTTCTCGGCCACGCCAAGCCGGATGAGCGTGCGCAGTGCATATTCGCCTTTCTTTGTAAGTCGCATGGTGTGTGATATATATCCGTGGTATGTATATCGTGCAAGTAGGTGTTGGCGGGCGAACACTACCGGCCACGGAGTAACTGAAGCCTACTCCACGTGCCGGAAGTCCACGCAGGCAAACAGGCTTTGGAACAGCATGGCCCAGTGGTCCTCCGTCACCGTGGCATCGGTTTCGGAAGCGGACACAGCGACGAAATCCGCCGCCAGCTGAGCTTCGCGCTTCGAGGGGCTGCGGCCGAGGGCGAGGCGGAAGGCCTTTGCGAGTCGCGCTGCATCGTCGTGCAGGCTCATGGCGAGCAACCGCCTGGCCGCTGCATGGCTCTGCTGCATGACGAACTCATGGTTCATGAAGTACAGCGCCTGCGGTGCCACCGTGCTGGTGGTTCGCTGCGCGAGGGGCTGGTTGATGTTGCCGAAGTCAAACGCCTCGAACAGCTCCAGGCGCTTGTTGCGGAAGGCGGGCGTATAGAGGCTGCGGCGGGTGTCGTTGAAGGAGTAATTATACTCCAGGTTGCCGGCGCCGCCGTCGTTGCCGTTCACGGCTTTGGCATCGACAATATTGGGCCCCATGAAGGTCAGATCGAGCGTGCCGGCAGTCGCCAGGATGGCGTCGCGCAAGGCATTGGCATCCATGCGCCTGCGGTTCTGGCGCCAGAGCAGGCGGTTTTCGGGATCGCTGAGCGAAGGGCCGGTGCCAGGGGGAGGAGAACCGGGGTCACTGCTCATCCCATACGTTCGCGAACTGACGATGTAGCGCACCAGCTTCTTCATCGACCAGCCTTCGTCCATCAGTTTGAAGGCCAGATGGTCGAGCAGTTCTTCGTGGCTGGGTTTCTCGCCGGTGACACCGAAATTGTCGGGGCTGCGCACCAGGCCTTCGCCGAACAAATGGAGCCACGTGCGGTTGACCAGCACGCGAGCGGTGAGGGTGTTGTGCGGGCTGGTGATCCATTGCGCGAGCTGCACGCGGCCGCTCTGGTCGGCGGGGACTTTCGGGGCATCGCCATGGAAGGCGGCCTGCAAGTAGCCGCGAGGCACCTTGGGGCCGAGATTGCGGATCTGGCCGCGGATGTGAATGGGGCTGTCGTCCACCTCCTCATGCTCCGCGACGGTCATGACTTCGGGGCGCTTCGGCATGGATTTCTCCAGCTTTTTCAGGGCCTCGGCCAGGTCCTTCACCCGCTTTTCGGCTTTGGCTGCCTTGGTGTTCCTGCTGGACCGGGGGGCTTCGCTCTCAGCGAGCTTTGGCAGGTCTTCCACTGGAATGAAGACCACGGCGTCGGCGGTGACCACGCCTTTGGTGCCTTCGTTGCTGATGAGCACGTAGCCCTGGCCCTCGCCTTCGAAGCGGAACTGGCCCAGGCTCACATATCTTCCGGCGATGGGGGGCTCCTTGGTCTCGTCCACGGTGAGCTCTTCTTCGCCATCGGCGTGCAGAATTTTCACCGGCACGCTGGTCGCCCGGTCCGGACTTGCGGTATAGGCAAAGCGCACTTCAAAGCGCGCGGTTCGAGGGATCTTGGGCGTGAAGGTGAGCGTTTTCATGCCCTTGCCCTCGTTGGCATCATGCAGGTAGCCCGCTCCGATGAAGGTGGGGATGCTCGTCGAAGGGGTCCACTGGCCCACCTGTCTGGCTTGGGTGTCGTCGACCACGATGCCGGGCGCTTTATCGATGGCCAGAGAGCGTTTCAAGGCTCCCTTGAGCTTGTTGCCGGGCGCGATTTTGTTCAGCGCCGCAGTGGCGTCATTGAGTTGTTTTTGGGCGGCTGCCAGCCGGGCTTCGTGCTCCGTCATCGCCGTCTCGGCCTGGCCCTCAAGTGGCAGCGGGGTGTCGATCCAGTGCGCCACGTTTTCCTTGGTGTTGCGAATCAGCTTTGTGCTGCGCAGGATGCCGGCCAAGGCATAGTAATCACGGGTGGGGATGGGATCAAACTTGTGGTCGTGGCAGCGCGCGCAGCCGATGCTCATGCCCAGCAGGGACTTGCCAATCACATCAAGCTGTTCGTCCACGATGTCCATGCGCAGCATCTCCTTGTCCTGCTCCTCGTAATTGTTGGCACCCAGCACCAGGAATCCGGTGGCCGTAAGCTGGCGTGCGTGCTGGGCGGCACTGTCGTAGGGCAGCAGATCGCCGGCAAGCTGCTCGGTGATGAAGCGGTCCATGGGCACATCATCGCGGACGCTGTTGATGACATAGTCGCGGTAACGCCAGGCGTCCTTGAAGGGCAGCGTGCGTCCGCCGCCTGAGGACTCCGCAAACCGGGCCACGTCGAGCCAGTGCTGCGCCCAACGCTCGGCGAAGGATTGGGAGGCGAGAAGGCGGTCCAGCTCGGCGAGATTCGTTCGGCCCTCCGTTGTGTCGATAGCAGCGGCGGGCAGGCCGGTGAGATCGTAGGCAAGTCGCCGCCCCAGTACGTCGGGCGAGGCGTCTGGGGCGGGTTTCAGCCCTTTTGCCTCCAGCTTGGCCAGGATGTAGCGGTCGATGTCATTGCGCGGCCAGCCTTTGTCCTGGACCTGCGGCGGCGCGGTGCGTTTGGGAAGCTGATAGGCCCAGTGGGTGCCGGCGGTCGCTGCGGCGGCCGAGAGGGCGACCTTCGGCTTGGCCATTCCCGCCAGAACGCGCGGATCGGGTGCGCCCAGTGCAATCCACTGCCTGAGCACGGCCACCTGCCCGGGTTCCAGTTTCTGATCGGGCGGCATCTTCAAGTCCCGGTCCGCGTAGCCGACCGCCTTCATCATGAGGCTGGCCTCCGGCTTTCCTGGGACAATGGGCGGCCCGCTGTCTCCGCCTATCTGCCAGCCTTCACGAGAGTCCCAGCGCAGGCCTCCCTTTTGCTTCTCGGGCCCGTGGCACTTCAGGCAGTGCTCCACCAGAAGGGGGCGCACTTTTTTCTCGAACAAGTCCGTTCCCTCCTCCCCATGCGCCGCCAGGCTCGCGCAGAGCAGGACGATACAGAAGCGGATGGTGGGCACGGGGTGCATGAGACTGAAGCAAACGGCGTCCGAGCAGGCATGTTTCATTTCGGCGGCGGGGCTGGCAAATTCAAACTTCCTAGAAGCGCCCCCCCGATCAGGCTGCTCCACACTGGCCGGATTGCGGATAATTCACAGACAGGGAGGCCTGGGCGCTGGATGGCACGCTCGTTGGTCTAGAAACAAACCCTGATAAAACCGCCTGACAAGTGCCCATCCCCGACTCTGCTTCAGGCCACCCATGAAGGCCAAAGTCGTTATCACTGATTTCATCTCCGAACCGCTCAGTTACGAACGTGAGATCCTGGGGGATCTGGCGGAGGTGACGGCGCTGGGAGCCGAGCGGGAGCCGGAGCTGGCGGGGCGGATTGAGGAGGCGGATGTGATCATGATGTATCATCAGCTCAGCATGGGGCGCGAGACGATTCAAAGGCTGAAGAAATGCCGGTTCATCGTGCGCGGCGGGGTGGGATTTGACAATGTGGATCGTGTCGCCGCCCGTGAGCGTGGCATCGACGTGGCCAACGTGCCGGACTATGGCACGGAGGACGTGGCGGACACGGCCATCGGCATGATGATGACGCTCACGCGCGGGGTGCATGTGCTCAACAGCCGCCTGCGCCGCAGCGAGGGACCCTGGCATTACTCGCAGGTGGCGCCAGTCTGGCGGCTGCGGGGCCGGGTGTTCGGAGTGATCGGCATCGGGCGTATCGGCACCGCCGCGGCCTTGAGGGCGAAGGCACTCGGCATGGAGGTGGTTTTTTATGACCCGCACGTGCCGCAGGGCTGGGACAAGGCGCTGGGGCTGCACCGGGCGGACACGCTGCCAGAACTGCTGGGCCGGGCGCACGTGGTCAGCGCTCATTGTCCTTTGAATGATGAGACGCGCGCGATGATCAATGCGAGGACGCTCGGCTTCATGAAACCCGGCGGCTTCGTCATCAACACGGCGCGCGGGGGTGTGGTCGATCCGCATGCGGTGCTCGATGCCATCACCAGCGGCCATCTCGCCGGGGCGGGGCTGGATGTGCTGCCGCTGGAACCGCCGGACTACGATGATCGGCTGATCCGGGCCTGGCGCGATCCCTCCCATCCCGCGCATGACCGCCTCATTTTGAATCCGCATGCGGCCTTTTACACGGAGGAAGGTCTGGCCGACATGCGCATCAAGTCCAGCCACAACGTGCGGCGGGTGCTGCTGGGAGAAAAGCCTTGGAATGTGGTGAACTGATCAGTCCTCGGGCGGCTGCTTTGGCAAAGGTGGAGGCGGTTGTGGCGGGCGCGCGCTCTGTGAGCGCGCCTTGGCCAGGTGCCAGACCAGAAAGCCCATGCCAATCAGGCAAGGGACCATGATGATCAACGCCAGCACAGCGATGATGAGCAGTTCCATTTTCCCGAGCGAGCCGATGGCGAGGAGAAAAGACATAGGGAATGCTAGTGTGGTGATTGATTAATTCGTTCACAAATGGTTTGAACCTTGCCGAGGATCAAATCGGCCGTTGCCGTCCAGATGAAGGGTTTGGGATTGCGGTTGTTGTGTTCGATGTAGTTCATGATTGCCTGCTCGAGTTCCTTG
>Ga0209697_10002625_pt1 | contig 25568 bp, 19 predicted proteins | sample AliMusrvi5mmetaG_FD_184115 | JGI IMG/M metagenome (GOLD analysis project Ga0209697, IMG submission 184115) | Freshwater lake bacterial and archeal communities from Alinen Mustajarvi, Finland, to study Microbial Dark Matter (Phase II) - Alinen... | ecosystem: Environmental > Aquatic > Freshwater...
GTCATGATCACGGGCCGGCGCAGCAGTTTCTTGTTCATCGAGCCGTGCGGATTGTGGCAGGTCTCGCAGCCTTCGATCTTGGTGGCGGCATGTTCGAAGACGAACGGCCCGCGCTTATCGGAGTGGCACTTCAGGCAGGGCTCTTCGTTCGAAAGCGCGTGGTCGACCATGCGCGGCCGGGTGCCCGCCCTCCAGGTGGGCGCCGGGGTTCCGTGCGGATTGTGGCAATCGGTGCAATTGATGAAGCCTTCATTGACGCGATGTTTGGACGGCATGGAGAATTGCGCGCGGATGTTGGCATGGCAGCCGTAGCAGAGATCTGCCTGCTTCTTTGCCAGCAGCGCTTTTGCGTTGCCGGCCGGCTTGTGGATGGAGTGGCAGTTGTTGCAGGCGACATCGGCCATGGTGTGTTCGCTACGCCGGATGTTGGCGCGTGACACATCCTTGCTGTGGCAGGTGAGGCAGGTATCGGTGGCTTTGCGCGAATCCATCAAAGAAAAGGCCTGGATTGAGGTTTTTCCGCCGCGTGCCTCTACGTGATTCTTTCCCGGTCCGTGGCAGCCTTCGCAGCCTGTCAACGACTTTGGAAGGTCGCCGGCGGCGATGCTCTTGTAGTGGGGATTCTTATTGAAATTCATCCACACGTCGGGATGGCACCCGCGGCAGACGGTGCTGCCCACGTAGGAATTGTCCGCCGCGAGGCAGGCTGCGGCAAACAAAAAGGCGGAAAGGAGAAGCTTCACAATATCGCGCACCTGTTTATCATAAAACGGATACTTCCCAGCGGATAGTGCCGCTGGGAAGTATTCACAGTTGAAACGCTCGATTTTACTTTAGTTTAGAAGACGAAGCTGATTCCGATGAGCGGAACGAAGTTGTTCATCCAGCCCGGTGTGCTGGCGCCATTGACGGGGAGGATGATCTTGCTGATGAAGGGCGTCATGTTGTCGCGAACTTCCAGCCGCAAGTTGACCCGCTTGCTGACGGCAATCTTGACGCCGCCGCCGAAGGTGACCATCGGCTTCAATTCATTGGTTTTGGTTAAGACTGCAAATTTGTTGAGAGCCTGGAATGCGGATTCCGTGCCTGTACCCTGATAGAGTTTGAAACCGCCGCCGGCGAGCACATACGGCCGCACTTTGGCGGTTCTCTTCGTAAAGTGGTACAGAAGATCATAATGGAATGCGTGCGACTTCCCGCTGAACGTGACGTTAGTTCCTCCGGATGAAAGTTTGAGGTCATTCATCTCGTAGTCGTAGTGGAACTCGCCCGACAACTTGTCGTACATGTTGTTGCCGATCCAGAAGTTCCCCGAAAGGCCGTTATCAAGACCGGCCGTTCCGGTGGCAGAAGCTGAAGTCAAGCTCTTGGATTGGTAGAAACTGCCGCCAACCCCTCCTCCAACCTCGAACTTGGGTTCTTGGTTGCTTGCCTGCTTGCTCAACTGCGCCATCGCCGTTTGCGTGCTGACTCCGGACATTGCTGCCAGGAGTGCCGCCGATAGTAGGAATCGATTGATTCGCATCATGAACCTTCTATCGTCAGGTGTTTCCCGTTACTTTAGTCCAAAAGTACTGGAGTCGCAGAATTTCTTACCTGAGTATACTGTTCCGTTCTAACGGCGGTGCGGCGAATGGCGGTAGACTAGAGAACTTGAACCGTCTCGCACGCTGGATCCCTACTTTCACAATGACGCTGATGTCGCTCATCAGCTACATTGACCGCAACACGCTTGCGCTGCTGGCCCCCACCATTCTCAAAGAGGCCGGGCTCAATCAGGAGCAGTACGGCTTCATTATCTCTGCCTTTTCAGTTGCTTACATGATCGGCAATCCGGTGTGGGGGCACTGGCTTGACCGCTATGGACTGCGACGCGGATTGTTCGCCTCGGTTTCGTTCTGGACCATCGCTTCGGCGGCGCACGCGATTGCCGGCGGGTTCTGGAGTTTTGCGGTGGCCCGCTGCACGCTGGGGTTTGGCGAGGGGGCTACATTCCCTGGCGGACTGCGGACGGTGGTGCAGACGCTGCCGCCGGAGAGCCGGTCGCGCGGGGTTGCTGTGGCCTATAGCGGCGGTTCGTTGGGGGCCGTGTTGACTCCTCTGATCGTCACGCCGATCGCGCTGCGGTGGGGATGGCGTGGAGCGTTCTGGTTTACTGGGCTGGCCGGGCTGGCGTGGCTTTTCCTGTGGATGTCTGTCAGTAAGCAGGTGCCGGATGTGGCTCCGGCGGCACATCGCTCGGTGGCTGCGCCACGCATCAATGATCCGCGCCTGTGGAGTTTCATCTGTGCCTATGGTCTGGGCGCGTTGCCGCTGGCGTTTGTGCTTTATACCTCCGCGTTGTACTTGAGCCGCGCTCTGGGCAAGACGCAGGCCGAGATCGGGATGGTGCTGTGGATTCCGCCGCTGGGGTGGGAGGCTGGGTACTTCTTCTGGGGCTGGATTACGGATCGCTGGCTGAAGAGGTCCGCACTGCCCCAGGCGAGCTATAAGCGCCTGTTTACGATTCTGCTGTTCCTAAGCTTGCCGCTGGCGTTCACTACGCACTTTGGGCACTACTGGCTGGTGTTGTTTGAGCTTTTCTTTGCGATGTTCGTGGCCGCGGGTTTTGTGATCGGCTCGGTTTCTTACGCGACCAGCGTTTATTCGGCTCATCACGCCGGACTGATCGCGGGAGTTGGGGCGGGGTCATGGTCGGCGGTGGTGGCATTGATGATGCCTCCCATGGGACGGCTCTTCGATCAGCAACGCTACGAAGAGGCATTCTGGCTGGCCACGGTGTTCCCGGTGCTTGGCTACTTTACCTGGTACTGGTTGAGTTTGCGCGGCCAGGGCTACCGGGATAGCCCCGAGCCGCGCAGCTGAATTACCAAAGCAGTTTCAGTGCGAACTGCGTCTGCCTGTTGGGAGTGCTGGTGGTGGTGATTTGCGCCGTCTGCGGCTGGCCCTGCACATAGGCAGGCATGCCGAATTGCGGGTGGTTGAGCGTGTTGAAGAACTCGCCCCTGAACTCCAGCTTCAACTTGTCGCGATACGGAATCGGGAAGAAGCGGTGCACGGAGAAATCGATGTTGTTCATGCCCGGCCCGTACAGCGCATTCCTTCCTGTGTTGCCGAAGGTGTAAAGCGCCGGCGTCACGAAGCACGCTGTGTCGTACCAGCGCAGAACCGTTGGATTCGACAGCTTTCCATCGCACACCCGGTTGGGATACGACGTGTTTCCCACGTTCGCATTATCGATAGGCAGCGTCACCGTGAATGGCGAGCCATCCTGCGCCGTGAAGATGCCGCTTGCCTGCCATCCACCTGCGATTGCCGCGCCGATCCCCGATTGCAGGTGGTTCTTGCCTTTGCCGAACGGCAGATCCCAATTGGAGCTGAACACGAAGCGCCGCGGAACGTTGGAATCCGACGGGCCGCGCTGCCCGCTCAGATTGTACGAATTCTGCACGGCTTCCTGTGCGCCGCAATAGCCGCAGCCATCGAGGCCAGCGCCGGAGCTCAGGTCGATCGACCGCCCGTAGGTGAAGCTGGCCAGGAAGAACAGCCCGTGAGTCATGCGCTTTTCAAGGCGCGTTGTCATACCTTCATAATGACCCCGATTCCAGGGCCCGTACATGGTCACCGGAGCGACCGTGAATTTTGCGAGCGGACGGCGTGTCGCAACGCCTCCTGGTCCGGGCGTGAGCGGCTGGTTGCCGGGATAGCTGTTCCAGTTGCCGCGGCTGGTGTTTCCGACGTAGGCAACTTCCAGCATCATTGCGCCAGGCAGCTGTTTTTGCAGGCTCAGGTTCCACTGGTGTTCAAGAGGGGCGACATAGTAATTGGCCCAACTGTACAATGCCGTGGTCGCAGTGGGGACCAGCGTGAAATCCTTGGCGGCAACCACGGAGGTTGCCGGCAGTTTGCCGCTCAGATTAAATGCGCTCGATGGCAGGGTTTTGTCTCCGATGAGACTTACGCTTCCCACGCCAACGAATGGCGGATTGTTGGTCATCATTGCGCCAACGCCGATCTGTTCATCGGGATTGCCGTAGAAGATACCATAGCCGCCGCGCAGCGTCAGGTCTCCGCTATGAGGCACGCGATAGGCGAACCCAACGCGCGGTGCGAAGTTGTTTTTGTCCATCGTCATCAACGTTCGCGACTGGCCTTTGAGTCCGGCGAAGACCAGTTGCCCATAGTTCGGGCTTGATGGGTCGAGTACGAGGTTGCCGTACTTGTCATTGACATCGTGAATCGGGAAATACAATTCATAGCGAACCCCCATATTCACCGTCAGCCTCTGCGAGACTTTCCAATCGTCCTGCACATAGGCAAAATCGTTGGTCATGCGCAGATCGGAGACGCCCGTCGTACTGGTGGTGACCGACTGTGCGATCCCCAGGAGCATGTCGGCGAGTCCCGAACCAGTGCCCGTGCGCGATTGCGGATTCTGTGTATAGCTGCCGTCGAAACTGAAGCTGCCCCGGCCGGTGAGCGTGGTGAAGGTGTACATCTTGACCAATTGATGAGTAAAGCCGAACTTCAACAGGTGGCTGCCGAAGTTTTTTGTCGCCGTGTCCGATACCTCCCATACAGCCGAGGTCTTGCTGAGCGGGACGTTGCCCAAGCCTGCCGGAAATGCGCCGAGCGCCGCATAGCCGGTAACGCCGAACGACGGAATGCTGCTATCCACCCCGGGCGCAAGCGCATTCGTGATGATTTCGTTGCGGGCCAGTGTTGCGTCCTTGGTTACTTCAGGACGGCTCCAAGAAAAACGCAGCTCGTTTACCAGCGAAGGGCCGAAGACGCGGGTGTAGCCATAGCCGAAGTTATGTGCAGGAAGTTGTTGCGCGACTGAGGAGCCGGCCGGTTCCGGTAATGAAGCCTGGCCCGAGAGCTGATTCTTGATAAACGAGAAGCGCGCGAACATATTGTCTTTATCGGTCAACTGTATGTCGCCTCGGAAGGTGAAGTTGTGCGCTGCCGTCGTGAAACCGGCATTGCGTACATAGTTGTTGCCCGCTCCGGCGCGGTTGGGGTCCGGGTAATACTGGGCCAGTTGCTTGCCGATCGGATTGAACAATGCGGACGGAACGGTGTTATTCGGAAACGGTGTGCGGGTGAAGTTCGTGCCGCTGCCTGCTGTGGAAGCGGGATCGTAGATCGCATTCGGGAAGACCCCGGTCTTCATCGCCGCGGTTGGGACGGTGGAGATGGTGGTGGTCTGCTGGCGGATCTGCGTGCCCTGGTAAGCGCCGAATATCCATGCCCGGTTCTTCTTGATGGGTCCGCCTGCCGCACCGCCAAACTGGTTGTAGATCAGCTGCGGCACCGGTCCGGGGGGCGCAAAGTAATCGCGCGCCGAAATGGCGCTGTTGCGCAGGAAGTCGAACACGGAACCGTGAATCTCATTGGTGCCGCTCTTGGTGACGACGCTCACCACGCCTCCGGCCGATGCGCCATATTCGGCCGAGAAGTTGCTGGTTTGCACTTTGAATTCCTGAATCGCTTCGAGCGCTGGGCGCAGTGCGTCGCGCGCGTGGTTATCGATGCCACGGATGAAGGATTCATTCAAGCCGCCATCGAGCAGGTATGCGTTCTGCATGCCGCGATTGCCAAATGCGGAGAACGATTGGTCTTTGTTAACCGACGGAACAGTGCCCGCGCTCAACACGGCGAGCTGCGTGTAATTGCGGCCGTTCAAGGGCAACTGTTGCATGGTCGTCTCGGCTACTACCTGGCCTTCGGCGTTTGACGCCGCATCGATTAGCGGCGCTTCGCCGGCGATTGTGACCGATTGTGCCGAGGCACCGACCTCCAGCTTCAAGCGCAACGAAACCACCTCGGTCACACGCAGCACAATGCCCTTGCGGAACAGAGTCTTGAACCCGTCCTGCTCGATCTTGATGTCGTAGTTTCCTGGATTGAGCAGTGGAATCGTCGCCAGGCCGGTTGCGCCAGTGCGAACCGTGCGTGCAATCGCGCCCGTATCGGCTCCGGTGATGGTGACCTTTGCATTGCCGACCACTGCTTCGCTCTGGTCGGTGATCGTAACATCGATTTGGCCAGTGGACGTTTGCGCCCAAAGCGCGGAAACGCAGCTTAGAATGGCCAGGCAAAGAACGGGAATGGAATTCTTTCTTAGTGCAAACATGGCGGACCTCGTGCGCAATTATATAAGGGTTGGTGCTACGGTTGTGCTACTCCCCAAGAATCACAATTTCCACGCGCCGGTTGCTTGCCCGCCCTTCGGCGGTAGAGTTGGAATCGTGGGGGCGGTTGGCGGCGTCGCTTGAAACCGAAAGGCGCGCTTCCTCGATGCCATAATCGCGGCTCAGCAACTCCAACAACCGCAGGCCACGTCTCGCCGAGAGTTCCCAATTGTTATGGAATCTGCGATTATGAATCGGCACTGCGTCCGTGTGCCCGATTAACAATATGTGGTTCGGAAGGCCGCGAATGGCCTCCGCCACTTTGCGCACCTCAGGCAGAGCCTCGCCGCTGATGCGGTCATCGCCTGATTCGAACAGCACGGCCTGCGGCAGGCTGACCACCACGCCGCGCTTTTCGAGTTGTACGTCGAGGCCCGCGGCGATCAGTTTCCTGGCGGCCAGTTGCATGGGTGTTGGCGGCGGAAGCGGCTTCGGCTTCGTCGCGGCGATTGGCGCGGCTTGCGTCCGCACCGCGACGGAGATGAAGAACACCAGCAGGATGGTCAATACGTCGAGGTAGCTCACCATCCAACGGTCGCGGCTGCGGATCTCGGGTTCGAGGTATTTGGGTTTCATTGCCCGGCCTCAATGCGCAGGAAGTAGTTGAGCCGCTCGCGGACCAGCGACGGGTGCATCACATCCAACATACACAGCACTCCTTCGGTGATCATCTCGTTGGTTTCGAACTCCTCGGCCACGCGGGCGTGGATGCGGTGTGCGGCGGGCAGGAGGATCAGATTCGCCAGTGCAAGACCATAGATGGTGGAGAGGAAGGCCGTTCCCACGCCGCCCGCAACGGCAGAGACGTTCGAGAACTGCCGCAACACGTCAATGAGGCCGACCACGGTTCCGAGAACCCCAATGGCCGGTGCGAAGCCTCCTGCCACTTCCAGCACCTTGGCATCGGCCAGGCCCTGCCGTTCCTGCATCCGCAACTTCAATTCGAGCGCGGATTGCAGTTCGGGGCGCTGCCGGACTTCCAGCATCAGCAGCAGCGAGTCTCTTAGAAAGTGGTTTTCCACCTTCTGGAACGATGGCTCCAGACTGACCAGTCCCATGGTTCTGGCGGGCCGGACGAAGCCGACAATCTGCTCTATCAATTTGGCGCGATCGGTCTCCTGCTTCCTGAGCAGGCGCCATAAGCGGCGGGCACAATGGGTGAGGCCTGGCATTGGGGTGGTCAGCAGGGTGACTCCGAGGGTGGCTCCCATTACGATTAACAGTCCGGCCGGTTGCAGGAAGTAGCGGGAGCTTACGCCGGTTACCCGGATACCCGCGGCGGTTGCGGCCAGTGCGATGGCGATTCCGGCGAGCATGCCCCAGTCAAGTCGCGCCGAAGCCGGCGGTTTGCTTTCGGTCGGGATTTTCTTCAGGGCTGTTGCGGTGGCGGGCAAGGCGTTCTCCTGGCAGATGCGTTGCACTCTTCGGGCCAACGCGGAATGGCGGAATCAAATGAGTTAGTGGTCCGTGCGGCGGCAAGTTACCGGCACTACGGCAAGTATTTGCCATCTTTAAAGGTTCTTCCACTTCATCCGATAGTGTTACGGGAGGGACTCGCCATGAGTACTGTCAGCTCGACAGGTTCCGGACTTTCCAACCTGCTCCAGACGCTAACCACGGAGTTGCCGCAGCTCTCTACTGCGCTCTCATCTTCCAAGCTTCAAACCGCTTTGGAAAACGCTTCGCCGCATGACATTGTGGAACTCAGTGACGCGGCCTTGCAGTTGCAGAATGTTGGCTCTCTGTTTGGAACTGCGGATACAACGCAGACAACGGCGAACCCGTTCGATCCTTACAATTTGACGAATACTTTCTTCTGATACAGCACCCACGCGATGCCGTAGAACAGCAGCACATAGGTGATCGCCCACAGCAGTGAGGCATTGATCGGAGACGCCAGCGGTGCGAACACAGCATCGTACAATGGTTTGCGCACGCCGGTGAGGGAAAGCAGCCGGGCCACCAGTCCGCTCAGCACAAACATCGCGATTGCGTTCATGCCATACACCACCAGCGGCCGCGACCAGCGCTGATAGCCGTTGCCGTCGATCAGCCAGTAGAAGCATCCGAACACGACCATGGCCATGCCGGCCATGAAGACGGAGTAGGAACTGGTCCACAGGCTCTTGTTGATCGGCATCACCAATTCCAGCAGTGACCCGGCCCACAGCATCACCGCGCCGCCGGTGAACATCCAGGCGGCTTTTTCAGCGGACGTCCTTGCCAGTCCCAGAATGTGCCCGGCGAGAATGCCGAACAACACTGTTGCGATCGCGGGCAGCGTGCTGACCACGCCCTCGGGGTCCCACACCTTCGTTGACGACCACATGTGTCCGCTCAAGACCAGGCCATCGACATAGCGCGCGAAGTTCGTCTCTTTGTCGAAGTTGCCACCCATCAGCAGGCCATACACGAGCAGCAGTCCGCCCGCCGCCACGGCCTGTCCGCGCCATTTCGTGTAGAGGAAAATCACGGACGCGATCAGGTAACAGACGGCGATCCGCTGCAGCACGCCCGGAATCCGGATGGTGCTGAAGTTGTATTTGGGAAAGCCATTCAACGCGAGGCCGATGAGAAAGATCATAGCTGCACGGCGCAGCGTGTGGAGCAGCAGCGTCTTCGGTTCGCCACCGCGCCGCGCGAAGGAGAGCGTCATGGATACGCCGGCGATCCACAGGAAAAACGGAAACACCAGGTCCGTGAAAGTCCACCCATTCCACGTCGCATGTTCGAGCGGCGGGTAGACGTCTTTGCCCGAGCCGGGGTTGTTCACCAGGATCATGGACGCGATGGTCGCGCCGCGAAATGCGTCGAGTGAAAGGAGCCTTTCCGATTTCATAGCTAATACAGGATAAAATATTCGATGCGTCTATGAAGTACTTATTTCTCGTAACGGCCCTCGCCGGCCTCGCCATTGCGGCTGACGGACTGCCTGACAAGGCCGCCGCCATTCTGAACAAGAACTGCGCCGGCTGTCACGGCGGCGCGTTGAAGATGGCCAGCCTGGACCTGCGCACGCGTGACGGCATGCTGAGCGGTGGCGAACGCGGCCCTGCCATTGTGCCGGGCAAGCCCGAAGCCAGCCGACTCTACCGCTTCGCTGCTGGGCTCGACCAGCCCTCGATGCCGCCTGGCAAATCGATGCCAGCCGATCAGGTGGAGATTCTGCGCCAGTGGATCGCGGAAGGTGCGGAGATGAAGGCCGGAGCGATCCCGAAGGAAGAGGGCAACGCCGCGCTGGCGAAGCTGGAAGAGCGGCCGATCACGGCGGAGGAGCGCAACTGGTGGGCCTTTCGCAAGCCTGTGCGCGTGACGCCGCCGAAGCCGGGCAATCCGATTGATGCCTTTCTTTCGGCTGCCTATGAGGCCAAGGGACTCAAGCCTTCGAAGCCTGCGGATAAGCGCGGCCTGCTGCGCCGGGCCTACCTCGATTTGATCGGCATTCCGCCCACACCCGAACAGATTGACGCTTTCCTCAAAGACACTTCGCCCAACGCCTTCGCTAACGTGGTGGAGTTACTGCTGGCTTCGAACGCTTACGGCGAGCGTTGGGGACGCCACTGGCTTGATCTGGTCCGCTATGCGGATTCCGGCGGCTACGAATATGACCGCGACCGCGTGAATGGCTGGCGCTATCGCGACTACATCATCGCCGCGTTCAACAAGGACAAACCTTACAATCAGTTCCTGCGTGAACAGATCGCGGGCGACGAACTAGATCACCCCACGCACGAAACCATCATCGCTACCGGCTACCTGCGGCAGGGGCCGGAGAATAACATCAAGACCGAGCAGACTCGCATGGATGAGATCGATGACATCATCGTGACCACCAGCAATTCGTTCCTCGGGCTCACCGTAGGCTGCGCACGCTGCCACAATCACAAGTTCGATCCGATTCCGCAGAAGGACTACTACCGCATGCAGGCCGTGTTCTTTCCGGCCAAGGCGCATGAGGCTCCGCTGGTGGATAAGGATGCGGTGGAGCACCACGATGCCGAGATGCGCCGCATCACCCGGCTGCAGGACCCGCTGAAGAAGCAGCTCTCGGAACTGGAGAAGCCGTACCGCGCGACTCTGCGTGCACGTAAGATCGCCACGCTGCCGGAATACTTCCGGGCGGCGCTCGATACTCCAGAAGAGAAGCGCAGCGAAGGGCAGAAGCTCAATGCCATTCAGGTGGAAAAGAGCATTACGATTGACGCCGCCGATCTCGCCGCGTTGTTCTCTGCCGCGGACAAAGTGAAACATGCGGAACTTTCCAAAGCGATCGCGGCGCTTGAAAAGCAGCGCCCTGCCGCGCTGCCGCAGGCGATGACAGTCGTCGAAGCCGGTGCGAAGGCTCCCGACTCGTACTTCCTGCATCGCGGCAACATCTCGCAAAAGGGCAGCAAGGTTTCGCCCGGCGTGCTCTCGGTCGCAACCGAGGGCGAATGGAAATTCCCTGCGCCTCCGGAGGGTGCACATACCGCTTACCGCCGTCGCGGCTTTGCCGACTGGCTCACCTCGCCCGATAATCCGCTGACTCCGCGCGTCGCCGTGAATCGCATCTGGATGCATCACTTTGGTGAAGGCATCGTGCGCACGCCGAGCAACTTCGGGCGCACGGGTGAAAAGCCAACTCACCCCGAGCTTCTCGACTGGCTGGCAACAGAGTTCGTCGCGAAGGGCTGGAGTATGAAAGCCATGCACCGGCTGATCATGAACTCCCGTGCTTATCAGCAGGCGAGCGAAGACATCGAAGCGAACGTGAAGCTCGATCCCGATAACCGCATGCTGTGGCGCATGCCGCGGCGCCGTGTGGAAGCGGAAGCGATCCGCGATTCGATCCTCGCCGTCTCCGGCACGCTCAACACGAAAGCGGGCGGTCCGGGCGTGTTCCCCTATATCGATCCCGCGCTGTTCCAATCGAGTTCGAAGCGGACATGGCCGGGCAGGCCCGATACCGACACCGACACCTGGCGCCGCAGCGTGTATGTGTTCTCGAAGCGGTCGATTCCGCTGCCGATGCTCGATATCTTTGACAAGCCCGATTCGGTCGCCGCCTGCGGACGCCGCAACCGCAGCACCATCGCGCCACAGGCGTTGATCCTCATGAACAATTCGTTCGTGCGCCTGCAGGCCAGGATGTTTGCCGAACGGTTGCAGAAAGACGCCGCGCACGATGCGGCGGCGCAGGTCCGGCGCGCGTTCGAACTGGCGCTGAGCCGCAAGCCTTCGCAGTCTGAAGAAGAGCGCGCACTCTCGTTCATCCGCAATGACTCGCTGGGCCTGGTGGATCTCTGCCAGGCGTTGTTCAATCTCAACGAATTTGTGTACATGCCATGAGCAAACGATTTTTATCCCGTAGAGAACTGTTGGCGCAAGCCGGTGGCGGCATCGGCGCCCTCGCCCTTGCAGACATCATGAAGGGCGCGCCCGCCAAGTCGGCGCTGTCGCCGCACGCGCCTCACTTTGAGCCGAAGGCCAAGGCGGTGATTTCGATCTTCTGCTATGGCGGGGTGAGCCACGTGGACACGTTCGATCCCAAGCCCGAACTGTTGCGACGCCAGGGCGAAGTCATGACCGGCGTCGGCAATGTAGTCGTCGCGCAGGGTAATCCCGGCGGCATGATGCCTTCGCCATGGGAGTTCAAGAAGCACGGCCAGTGCGGCATGGATGTATCGAGCCTGTTTCCGCATGTGGCGAAGAAGGCCGATGAGATCGCGCTGATCCGCTCCATGCACTGCATTAGCAACGATCACGCACCGGCGCTTTATCAGATGAACACCGGGTTCATTCAGGCAGGCTATCCGAGCATGGGCAGCTGGATCACGTATGGTCTCGGTACGGAAAACGAGAACCTGCCTGGCTTCGTCGTATTCACCGATCCGCGCGGCGGACCCATCGGCGGTGCGCCGAACTGGGGCAACGGCTTCATGCCTGCTGCGTATCAGGGGACGCCGTTCCGTTCGCAGGGCGACCCTATCGTCGACCTCAAGCCCCCGGCCGATATGACGCCCGAACGCCAGCGGCGCTGGCTCGATCTTCTCGCCAAGATGAATGCCGATCATCTGGCGAAGAACCCGAACGATTACGAACTCACCGCGCGCATCGAATCGTACGAACTCGCGTTCCGCATGCAGTCGCATGCTACCGATGCCGTGGATATCAACCGCGAGTCGGAGGCGACGAAGAAGCTGTATGGCCTTGATGACAAACTCACCGATTACGTTGGACGTCAGTGTTTAATGGCCCGCAGGCTTGTCGAGCGCGGTGTGCGGTTTGTGCAGATCTACTCTGGCGGCGGCAACTTCCAGGAGAGCTGGGACGCGCACTGGGACATCAAAGAGAACCACGAACAGCACTGCGGCGAAACCGATAAGCCAATCGCCGCGCTGCTGACGGATCTGAAGGCACACGGACTGCTCGATTCCACACTGGTGATCTGGCACGGCGAATTCGGCCGCATGCCGATCTCGCAACGCATGACGGGCCGCGATCACAATCCGCTGGGCTTCAGCATCTGGCTGGCCGGTGGAGGGATCAAGGGCGGGCAGATCGTGGGCGCGACGGATCAGTATGGCTATGCCGCGCAGGAGAATAAGAAGTCAGTGAACGATGTCCATGCGACTATCCTGCACCAGCTTGGGCTCAATCATGAGAAGTTGACGTATCCGCAGAATGGCCGGCAGATGCGGTTGACGGATGTGTCGGGCGAGTTGATCAAGGAGATCATCGCCTAGCCACGAGCAGCGCGGTCGCAACATTTCCCGATGCGTGAATCAGCCATGATCCTAGAATGGATCCGGACTTGATTCGCACCCAGCCCATCAGCAGCATCATTACGAAAACGAACGGCAGCATGTACCAAAGCTCCGGCGCGACGAACAGAATTCCCAGGTGCGGAAGCAGGAAGATCAACGCCTGCACGAGGACCGCCCAGGGCAGTGACATGCGCCGCGAGAGGCTTCCGGCGAGCAGGCCGCGAAAGAGCAACTCCTCCGTGAAGCCGGTTTGGACCACGCCGCAGAGCAGTGCCGCCGCGATTGTTTCGGGGCCGATTCCCGCGCCGGCGAAGCTATGGTACATCGTGCCTTTGCGCGAGATCGCTTCCAACGGCGGCGGCCAGGCTATTTGCGCTGCGATGCCTATGGCCGCGAAGAGAAGGCTGAAGGCGAGGTATCGTGGGTCGCCCAACTGCAAGCCGGCGCGCCTGGCTGCTTCGAGGAAGGTGCGCTGGCGGTACCGGCGCTGCCAGAGGTAGTAGAGCAAGAAAGGCACTCCCCCCAGCAATACCGCCTGTAAGAGCGCCGAAAGCGCTGCACTTAAAACCATGGGTCAACCTCTCGTTTCAGATAACGATGTCCTCTTTGATTTTATTCCAGCTTCGGTGAGAGGTAGGTTGCTACCATGAAAATGATGAATCGACGCACCTTCGCCCTCGGGGCCATGTCTGCGCTTAGCGCCACGCAAGTACAAGGCGCCAATGACCGGGTCCGCATGGGCCTGATCGGCTCTGGCGGCCGCGGCCGAGAAGACTGGGGCAACTTTCTCAAACAGCCGGAAGTGGAGCCGGTCGCGGTCTGCGACGTCTATGAACCCTTTCTGCAGAAGGGCCTCCAGATGGCAGATGGCAAGGCCAAGCCGTATCACGATTTCCGAAAAGTCCTGGAGCAGAAAGATATCGATGCCGTGATCGTGGGCACGCCCGATCACTGGCACGCGCTGATGACCATCGCGGCCTGCGAGGCCGGCAAAGACGTCTATTGCGAGAAGCCGTTGTCGCTGGTGGCGAGCGAAGGCCGCAAGATGCTGGACGCGGCTCGCAAGCACAATCGAGTGGTCCAGACGGGCAGCCAGCAGCGCTCCGGCACGCACTATGCCGCGGCTGTGAAGTTGATCCGCGATGGCGGTCTTGGCGAAGTGCACCGTATTCAATGCGGCTTCCAGCGCAACGCGTTTCCGGGGTTTAAGCCGACCGAGATGGCCGATGGCAAGACTACAGGTTTCGACTACGACATGTGGCTCGGCCCTGCGCCGAAGCGGGCGTTCGATCCCTTCCACTGCATATACAACTTCCGCTGGTTCTGGGATTACTCCGGCGGCCAGATGACCAACTGGGGCGCGCATCATTTGGACATCGCTCGCTGGATCACGGGCGCCGATGCGCCGAGCGTCGTCTCCGGCATGGGCGGCCGTTATGGGTTGACTGACGGCGGCGAAACGCCCGACGTGCAACTGGTGACCTATCAGTTTCCGAAGATGGTGGTCACCTGGACCGCCAGTGAAATCGCTGAAGGACCCAAGGGCGTGACCATTGACGTCTACGGCAGCAAGGGCATGATGTCGCTGACGCGGCCGGGATTCCAGGTCGTGCCGGAGCGGTTGGCTGGCAAGGGCTCGGATAGGAAGCTGGCCATGGAAGCGTTGCAGATGAAGGGCAACGACCTGAGCGTGGCGCACGTGCGCAACTTCCTCGATTGCGTGAAGAGCCGCAAACGCCCGAATGCCGATGTGGAAGAGGGGCACCGGTCGGCGGTGATGTGCCATCTGGGCAACATCTCCACGCGACTTGGCCGGTCATTGAAATGGGATGCGGCGAAGGAGCAGGTGGTGGGCGATGCCGAGGCGAACGCCATGCTCACCAAGGCCTATCGCGGAAGCTGGAAGTTGAGCTAAATCTCTGGAGGGCCGCCGGTGGGGCTCTTCGGATCGCTCCATTTTTCGGGTGCGCCGGAAACGAAGTCGACCACCTGTTTTTGCGCCCGCAGCTTTGTCTGAAGCTGCGGGACTGCGATTCGCTGCACGCTTGTTCCGGATTTGGCGGCCATCGCCGCGGCCACACCGGCCGCATGGCCGCCGATCATCCACACGCTTTCGAGGCGATACGAACAGAACGCCACATGCGAGAAGCTGGCCGCTCCAGGAACGAGCAAGTTCTCGCAGTCCGCGGGCTTCGGCGTCAGCGCTCGGTAAGGAATCTGATACGCCCAGCCGACTCGCCAGATGCGGCCTTCGTTAACGAACTCCGACTTTGATAATGCCACGCGCTGCACGTGGTGCGAGTCGATGAAGTGAGAGCTGATGCCCACGGCATCGTCTTTGCGGCGGTCGCCGGTGCAGTCACGCTGGCGCATGATGTACGCTCCGCGCATGCGGCGCGCCTCGCGTACGTAAAGCTGATATGGCAGGTTGCCGTTATCGGCGAACTCGTCCCGATGCAGTCCCCACGTGAGCATTTCGGCCTGCAGTGCGGCAGGCACCTTCGGATGTGTGGCGAGGAAGTGCATCAGCCCGAGGGTGTAATCCCAGTGGTCGGCGAAGATTTCGGCGCGGCGTTGGTAGCCGGCATCGGGGTAGTCGAACTGCCCGCCAAAGTGCCCGATTGAAATGATGGCCGCCTGTTTGTTGTTGACCTCGAACTTGCCGTTGCGCCTTTTGTAGAAATCGAGGATCTGATCCAGTCGCACCGGCTTTGCTGCGAGCCAGTTTTCGAGCAGCGCATATCGCGCTGGGTCGTACTTCTGCGGCTTGGGAATCGGGCGGCGCAGGGCTTCGTCTTTGGCGAAGGTGAGCCGGAAGTTGTAGTTCATGCCACTGCGATGTGCGCTGCCGGGCGTCAGGTCTTTGGCCCAGGCTGAGATGCCGGGTAGCAGATTGCCCTTTGCGTCCACGGTCGCGGCCTGAGTGACAAACTTGTCGAGTCGCACGCCGGCGGCCTCTTCGCCGAATTCGTCGCGGCTCTCGCGGCCGAATACCGCCGGTACGCCGCAGCGGACCATGAGGTCGCCTTCGTAGCCGGCGTCGATGAAGACGCGCGCCTGCACCACTGCGCCATCGGAGAGCGTGATTGCACGAACTCGCGCGTCTTTCTTCTCCGCCTTCTCTACACGCGCGCCGTAGCGGACTGTCACGCCCGCCTCATGCAGCATCGCGAGGTAGACCTTCTCCGCTACCGACGACTCGAAGTAGAACTCCGGCTGGCCGGTCCCGTAGTGATCGCCGAGACGGCGGTAGAATTCGAGCGCGATGCCGCCGAAGGTCCAATGCAGCATGTGCTCGGATTCGGCGGTGTTGATGCCGCTGGTGCTGAGTCCGCCGATGTGTTTGGTGGGCTCGATCAGCAGGACCTTCGCGCCTTCACGCGCGGCCGCGATCGATGCCGCGATTCCGCAAGGGACGCCGCTGTATACGCAGACGTCCCATGATTCAGTACCCGCAGCCGCAGCGGCCAGTCCGAACTCACGGCGTGTCATCATTCGCTCTTAGAGATAAGGATTACTCCTCTTTCTTCTCTTCGCCTTCCAATAACCGCAGCCCTTCGAAAGTGCCTGTGCCGATCAAGCCGGCATGGGCATAGACGAACAGCTTGTCGCGGCTATCGGTGATATCGAGGTTGCGCATGGTCAACTGGCCGATGCGATCCTGCGGCGAGAAGGCGCCCTCCACCTTTTCCATGCTCAAGCGCTCGGGCTTGTAGGTGAGGTTCGGGCTCTTGGTATCGAGAATCGAATAGTCGTTGCCGCGGCGCAGTTCGATGGTCACTTCGCCGGTTGCGGCCTTGGCCACCCAGCGCTGCAGCGTTTCGCGCAACATCATTGACTGCGGATCGAACCAGCGGCCTTCATACAGCAAGCGGCCGAGGCGGCGGCCCATGGTGTGATACTGCTCCAGCGTGCTTTCGTTATGGATGCCAGTCAGCAGGCGCTCATAGGCGATGAAGAACAGCGCCATCGCGGGGGCTTCGTAGATGCCGCGGCTCTTGGCTTCGATGATGCGGTTCTCAATCTGGTCGCTCATGCCGAGTCCGTGGCGTCCGCCGATGCGGTTGGCTTCCAATACCAGTTCCACGGAATCGTCGTAGTGCTTGCCGTTGATCGCCACCGGCAGGCCCGCTTCGAACGTGATGGTCACGGTCTCAGCCTTCACTTCGACGTCATCGCGCCAGAAGGCCACGCCCATGATGGGCTCTACGATGCGGATGCCTTTGTTGAGGAACTCCAGGTCCTTGGCTTCGTGCGTTGCGCCCCAGATGTTGGAATCGGTGGAGTAGGCCTTCTCCTTGCTCATTTTGTACTTGAGCCCGGCCTTTTCGAGCAGCTCCGACATCTCTTTGCGGCCGCCCAGTTCGTCGATGAACAGCTGGTCGAGCCACGGCTTGTAGATCTTCAGGCTCGGGTTCACCATCAGGCCGTAGCGGTAGAAGCGCTCGATGTCGTTGCCCTTATAGGTGCTGCCGTCGCCCCAGATGTTGACGTTGTCTTCCTTCATGGCGCCCACCAGCATGGTGCCGGTGACGGCGCGGCCGATTGGCGTGGTATTGAAGTACGGCACGCCGGCCGTGGTGATGTGGAACGCGCCGCATTGCAGCGCGGCCAGGCCCTCGCGGACCAGTTGCGCGCGGCAATCGATCAGGCGTGCGAGTTCCGCACCGTAGCCGAGCGCCTTGCGCGGAATTTCGTCATAGTCCGGTTCGTCGGGCTGGCCGAGGTTCGCCGTATAGCAGTACGGAACGGCGCCCTTTTCGCGCATCCAATAGATGGCCGCGCTGGTATCGAGTCCGCCTGAAAACGCGATACCGACCTTATCGCCGATCGGCAGGGATTGAAGAATATTGCCCATGTTTATTGAATCCTATCATTCACGGCCAGTTGCCGTTTTTTTCTGAAAGCCAAAAGTGCGAGGCCGATCGCCGATGCCAGCAATGCGCCATCGCGGATTAGAGTCTTGATGCTCAATGCCTCGCCCACGCCGAAACAGCCGCAGTCGATAGTGAGCCCCATGCCGTAGCTGCGCAACATCAAGGTGAAGAACACGCCGAGGATCGCGGCCGCGGCTGTCGCCACCCAGCGCAGGCCCCAACCGGCTACGAGTAACAAGCCGAGTCCGAGTTCGAGATAGGGCAGCGTGTAGGCGACGGCGAAGACTGCGTAATCCGGGAGCAGTTGGTACGAATCGATGGAGAGCGCAAACAGCGATAGCGGCTGGCTCAGTTTCGTATAAGCAGCGTAGAGGAAGACGGCTCCGAGGATGAAACGCAGAATACGGGCGATCATTTCTTCAGCAGATCGTCGATGAATTTTCGAAGTACCGTGTAGGTCACGTTGCCTTTGATGGGATACTTCTTGCCCTTGTGAATGATCACCATGGTGGGGGTCTGGTTGACCTCGGCGTTGCGCCCCAGGCCGATTTCGTAATTGATCTCTTCTTCGATGGCGGGCTGCTTGCTGAGTTCCACGATCTTCTTCAGATCAGCAGGCGAGACAACGCCCGCCACCACGTCTTCCAGTTTGCCCGTGGCGCTCCACGCCGTCTGTTTGGCAAACAGAGCATTGCCTACCTCTTCGTACTTGCCGACGCGGTAGGACGCCGCGGCCAGTGCTGCCGCCTTGCGCGCATACGGATGCTGCGGCAGCGGAAATTCGCGATGCACCAGATAGACTCTGCCCTTTTTGACGTATTCATCAATCAATTGGCCGAGGATCTGGTCATGCAGGTTTTTGCAGCTCGGGCACTGGTAATCGCTGAACAGTTCGATGGTGACCGGTGCTGTTTTTTGTCCCAGACCTTTGGTGGTAAAGTCACCGAAGGCGGAGACCGCAAGCGCTCCAAGCGCGAGTGTAATGGCCGAAAAACGTCGCATTCTTTTTATTTTATCATTGACGGGTTCGGCTGGCCGTGGAGATGCGCATGGCGGCAATGGTGCTATTGTATCCGCACTCGCACGGGCGCAAAATAGAGATGGAACCAGGAGGTTCCCGCCAGATGCGTCTTGCCGTCTTGATTGCCTGCCTGTGCCTGACCGGATGCGGTGACATGCTGTTCATCGAACCGATCGCCACCAAAGAGGACTCCTACTTCGATCCAGCGCTGATCGGCATCTGGTCCGATCAGGACGATACCATCCTCACCGTGACCGGCGAGAACCGGCCGGGCTACGAGATCATGGTGATCAATGCGAAGAACGGCAATCAGCTGAAACTGCTGGCCCAGTTCGCGAGCTACGGCGATGAACAGATCCTGGAGGTGACCGATGCCGAAGGCGGTCTGTTCAGCGTGCCGGCGCATGCCTGGGTGGATGTACGGAAGACCGGCACCGGTTTGCAGGTGCACTATCTGGATTCCAAATGGCTCCAGCAGAAAGCCCAACAGGCCGGACTTGCCATGTTTAAAGCCGACGGGCATCCGGTAGTGAGCGCGGCGGCCGAACCGCTGCGTGAATTCGCAAAGCAGTTCGGGCTGAAGCCGGAGGCACGCGGCAGCAGCATGGAACTGGTCCCGTTCCGGAAAAAGAAATGAACGCTGACGACTTCAAACGGATCGCCCTGAGCCTGGACGGGGCCGAAGAGGGTTCGCATGCAGGCGCCGTTGATTTCCGCGTGGGCGGGAAAATCTTCGCCACGCTGGCTTCGGTGGACAAAGGCTACGGCAATCTGCTGCTCGATCCGGAGCAGCAGGCTGCCTTCGTTGCTGAACTTCCCGCGGTCTTCCTGCCGGTCCACGGTGGCTGGGGACGCATGGGCTTCACCCACATCCGTCTCGCCGAAGCCAGCGAAGATGTTCTCTCCGGCGCGCTACGTACTGCATGGCAAGTGCGCGTTTCGAAGAATAAACCCAAACCCAAGCGAGGAGCCCGATCAGCGATAAAGTAGATGTGATGCTCCGAATCACCACTCTGCTTTTTCTCGCAACTTCTTTGTTCGCTCAAACCGACTGGCCCACTTTCGGCAACGATCCCGGCGCCATGCGCTATTCGTCGCTGAAGCAAATCAACAGCGCCAATGTCTCCAAATTGAAAGCCGCCTGGACCTTTCGAACCGCGAAGCCCGGTTCGGAGGCGATACCTGTTGTCATGAACGGCGTGATGTACGTGAATGCGCCCGATGGCGTGTATGCGCTGGTTCCCGAAACGGGTGACCTGTTGTGGAAGTACGAGACCAAGCCGGTGGCGTTGCGCGGTCTCGCTTACTGGCCCGGCTCCGGCAGCATGCATGCGCGCGTCTTCACTGGCAACGGCCCGAATCTACTGGCGCTCGATGTCACTACCGGCAAGCCCGCGCCGGGCTTCGGTGATGAAGGCCGCGTCGATTTGAAGAAAGGCGTGCTTGACGGATTGGATGATGGCCGCTATGCGCTGCAGTCGCCTCCGGCCATCTTCGGCGATATTGTGATCACGGGCTGCAGTAATGGGGAAGGGTCGCCCACGACGGGAGCCTATGGAGACATCCGCGGTTGGGATGCGAAGACGGGCAAGCTGATGTGGACATTCCACACCGTGCCACACCCTGGCGAGGCGGGTTCGGAGACGTGGCCCAAGGGCGCGTGGAAGAATCGTTCCGGCACCAACGTGTGGGGTTTTTTCACGGTCGATGTGAAACGCGGGATCGTGTATGCACCGCTCGGCGCGCCGACCAAGGATTTCTATGGCGCTGACCGTGTGGGCGATGGACTGTACGGCAATACGCTGGTCGCGCTCGATGCCCGCACTGGCACGGTCAAGTGGCATCAGCAGTTGGTGCATCACGATCTGTGGGATTACGATCTGGCCGCGCCTCCCGCGCTGTTCGACATCAAGCGCAACGGCGCGGTGATTCCGGCGGTGGCGCAGATCACGAAGATGGGTTTGCTGTTTGTCTTCGACCGTGTGACCGGCAAGCCTGTGTACGGCATGGAAGAGCGCGAAGTACCGCAGAGCATTGTGCCGGGTGAGGTGACTTCGAAGACGCAGCCGTTTCCGCTCAAGCCGCCGCCTCTCGGCAAGAACACCTTCCGCATGGAGGAGTTGTACAACCTGACTCCCGAGCATGCGCGCTTCTGCAAGGAGCTGTTCACAGCCAACCAGATGAAGATCGGGCCTCCGTACACACCTCTGCCGCTTGAAGGCAATGCACTGTTCTTTCCGAGCACGCTGGGTGGCGGCAACTGGGGTGGGGTTTCGATCGATCCGGTGCGCGGGTTGCTGTTCGTCAATGTGATGCACATCGGTCAGTGGGGGCACATGGAAAAGAAGGGCAACGATTATGTCCGCACGGCTGCGTATGGAACCTATGCTCGGTTCTGGGATCGCGATCAGCACGTCCCGTGCCAGAATCCGCCGTTTGGTGAAATGGTTGCGGTTGATCTCGCCTCGGGCGACGTCGCGTGGCATACGCCGCTGGGAACGATCGATGCGCTGGAGAAGCTTGGTGTGCATAATACCGGGACGTTGAACATCGGGGGCAGCATTGCTACGGCGGGCGGCCTGGTGTTCATCGGCGCGACGAATGAAGGCGGCTTTCGTGCGTTCGATTCGGCGTCAGGGAAAGTGTTGTGGGAGGTGAAGCTGGAGGGCAGCGGACATACCAGTCCGGTGACTTATCTTGGCCGCGATGGGCGCCAGTATGTGACGCTGATGGCAGCGGGCGGCGGATCGTTCTTTGGCGGCCCGATCAGTAACACGCTGGTGGCCTTCGCTCTGCCCGATGTTCCGCAGAAGCCTTTGCCGGTAGAGGTGTCGAAGGCGGTTGCGGCCGCGGCTGCTGCCCGCAAAGGGACTCCTGTGGTTGGCTCGTTCAAGCCGGTGGCTCTTCCTGCCGGAGGCGCGAAGGCGCTGGTGGAGAAGACGTGCGGAGTTGGGTGCCACTCCATTGAGGTAGTGACCAGCCAGCGGATGAGCCAGGATGCTTGGAATACGGTTGTTCTGGGGATGGTGGCCCGCGGCGCGCTGGCATCGGACGATCAGGTGAAGGTGATGGTGGAGTATTTGACGAAGACGCTGGGGAAGTAAGACAATGCCGCTGGGGTGAAGTAGTGTCTTTTGGGGGACGCAGCAAGCTACGTCCCCGAGCGGTCTTTGACGGTTAAAACACGAGCTTGGCGCCGAACTGGATGTTGCGATTTCCAGTTGCGCCGGTGATGTTGCCGAACGACGAGGTGTTGATTGTCGACGACGGATTGCTGAAGTTCGTGTGGTTAAACAGCGAGAACGTCTCCATGCGGAATTGCAGCTTTACGCCTTCCACGATGGGGAAATTCTTGAACAGGGAGAAGTTGACCGTCTCTGCGCCGGGTCCGTGGAGCAGGTTGCGCCCTGCGTTCCCATAAGCAAAGTTGGCCGGGACGATTGGATAGAGGTCGGCCACGGTGAATGCGGTTGCATCGATGCAGCCTACCAGATGATCGCGGCCGCAGGTGGATGTTGCGGAGTGCACCAGGTTCGGGCGGTAGGTGCCGCTCGATGCGGTGTTTGCGGTATCGGTGCCGGTCGTTACGTTGAACGGCATGCCGGTCTGCAGCGTGACGATTCCGTTGGTCTGCCACTTGGCCAACATGGCCTTCAAGACCGGATTGGCATTGGAGAAGAACGGAATGTCGTAAACGAAGCTGGCCACGAAGCGATGACGGATATCCCAGTTGGAGTTGCCGTAGTCTGATTTCCAAGAATAGGGATTCATCGGAGTACCGCCGCCATTGGAGTCGGTGGAGGCATCGAGCGTGTGGGCCCACGTATAGTTGGCGTTCATCATGAGGCCCTTGAAGGCGCGCTGATGGTAGCTGACTGTCATGCTCTCATAGTTGGCGATTTCATCGGTAGCGATGGTGCGGATCGGTCCGAACAGCGCATTCGGGCGGCGGTTGTTGACCGAGCCCGGCCCGGGGAGCGGAGTGTTGTTGTAGTAGCTGCGGTCCAGGTGATAGGAGTGCGAACCGAGGTACTGGAGGTCCAGGCCGGCGCCGCTCCACAACTGTCGTTCCAGGTTGGCGCTCCACTGATTCATGCGGCCGGTCGGCTGATGCCACGGGTCGGTGACGATCAGGCCTGCCGTGGGAGCCGACGGGCAGACGCCCGGGGTGCCGAACGGATTGGCCAGCGTAACCGGCTTCAAGGAAGCGGACCAGGTGCAGTTGAGAATCGTGGTGTACGGCGGATTGGTGTTGAGGAACGTGTAGCTGTTGGTCTGGTTGGGGTTGTAGTAGATGCCGCCGCCCGCGCGGAACACGGTCTTATCCGTGATGCGGTAAGCGATGCCCAGACGGGGCGCCCAGTTCTTGTGGTTCGGAGCGATGAACTTGTAGCCGGGAGTTCCGCCCACGAGTGCCGTCTGGTTTTCATTCAGCAGCGTTGCGTTGCCGTTGATGGTGTAAGGCACTGTCGGCAGTTCGTAGCGTATACCGTAGTTCACGGTCAGCTTGCGGGAGGCCTGCCATTTGTCGAGCACGAAGAAGCCGTCGCGCCATTCTGCTACGCGGCCGCGCACTTCAGGGCCCGGCGTGCTGAACGATTGCGGTGTGCCAAGCATGAAGTCAGCCGGCGCATAACCGGTCAGCGTGCCATTGAACGTGAGAGCGCCGCGCGGGCTGTTGACTGCCGCGCGTCCGGTTGCCAGGCGGCGGAATTCCATGCCGGCCATGATGTTGTGGCGGCCTTTGTTCCAACTGAGCTGCTCAGAGAGCTGAGCGGTGCTGTCGTTCTGATACCAGTTGCTGGAGCCGTTGCCGAGGCCGTTGAAGCCGGTGATGGCGAAGTCAGGGATGCCAGGATTGTTGTAGACCGTATCTCCATTGAAGCCGGTGATGCCGAGGTCCGTTCCAGCCGATTTCTGGCCGGCGGTTGCAAACGGATTCAACGTTGCCGTGTCGAAGAAGTTTCTGCCGACGCGGAAATCGTTGACCAGATTGGCGCTCAACGTGTGCGTATAAGCCGCCGTGTAGTTGGTGGTGGTAAATGGAGTGGTTGTGGCGTTGACCGGAATGGCCGCGCCGCCAAACGTGTCCCAGATCTGATAGTGGGCGCGCACGTTCAGGCGGATCTTGTCGCCGATGTTCTGATCGATGCGGTCGACGGTCTGGTTGTAGTATGCCTTGCTCGGCACCGGCACGGAGTAGTTGCTCGCGAAGCCGGGCAGGTTCGCTCCCGGAATGTACTGCTGCAACTTCTGCGTGATGGGAGAGAGCCGCGATGCAGGAATGATGTTGCCTGCAAACGGAACGTTGCCGTTGATCGGATCCTTGATCGTGCCGCCGGTGATGCTAGCCGTGGGCACGTTCGAGAAGTTGCCGGTGAAGAACGAAGCGGGCATTTCCGTAGATAAAGAGGTGGTGGACTGAATGTTGCGGAAGCCTTCGTACGACGCCATGAAGAAAGTCTTGTCTTTGCCGTTGTAGAGTTTGGGGATCAGGACGGGGCCGTCGAATTCCACACCGAACTGGTTCTGGCGCAGCGGGGGCTTGGAGGCGGTGGGGTTGGCAGGAGTCGGCAGCGTGAAGAATGCGCGCGCATCCAGCACCTGGTTGCGGAAGAACTCCACGGCCGCGCCATGGAACTGGTTGGTGCCGTTCTTGGTCACCATGTTAATATGCACGCCCATGTAGGCGCCGTATTGCGCGGAGTAGGTTCCGGTCTGGACTTCCACTTCTGAGATTGTTTCCACCATTGGGCGCGTTGGCGTGGTGGTGATCAGGTTGTTCATGATGCTGATACCGTCCAGCGACAGGCTGTTCTGGATTTCACGGGTACCGGCGCCGACGAAGTCTTCGCCGGGAGGTGTGCCGGTGGAGGAGGACTTCGGTCCTAGCAGAACGCCCGGCGTGGTTACCGCCAGCATCATCGGATCGCGGCCGCTCAAGGGCAGTTCAGACACGGCACGTGTGCCGAGAATTTCAGAGATGGTTGCGTCGTCAGTCCGGATGGCCGTTGCTTCGGCCTGCACGGAGACGGATTGCGAAATGGCTCCGACGGTTAACTTGAAGTCGGTACGGACGGTCTGATTGATCTCCACTAGGATCCCAGTCTTGGTGAACTTCTGAAAGCCTGACTGCTCAACAGTAACGTTGTAGGTGCCGACCGGTGCAAACTCGAACGAGTAGTAGCCCTGGTCATTGGTGTTCGCGGTCAGGGTGGCTAACGTGCCAACCTGGACGGCGACCACTTTCGCGCCTTGAATTGATTTTCCACTCGAGTCGGTAACGGTGCCCACCAGCGCGGTGGTGTTCGCCAGTTGTGCGTTCGCCGTTACGCCGAGAAGCAGAAGTAGAGAAACAGATGCGAAAAGCTTTCTGATCATAGATACGCCCCCTTATGTTCATCCGGAATTTGCGACTGCAATTTCGAGACCTCCGGATTCTTAACTTCAGGTCTTCAAAATAGGATACAGCAAATACAGTCACGGAAATGTAACGCTGGCTACGGGTGTTAACGGTTGTCCGTTACGCAGGTTAAGGCTTGCTCTTTTCTGTGAATGGGTGTAGGCTCATCCTAATCCCAGTTCGATCAATTCAGATTGCAGATGGAGGTGTACTTGTGAGCACGAGGTATTTCTATCGGGTTGTCTTGATATCGTTTGCCGCCTGGGGATTGGGCAATGCTCCATCCGGGCTGGCACAGACACTTTTCGGCTCCCTGGTGGGGAA